>ODAI011560425.1_pt1 | contig 365869 bp, 372 predicted proteins | sample 1539321 | NCBI WGS metagenome assembly ODAI01 (sample SAMN02144231, study PRJEB22623) | gut metagenome | biome: sheep rumen | host: Ovis aries | place: New Zealand | reverse complement strand
TGTTTTTTTTTTTTTAAAGACCCCCCCCAGCCGACAGCAAAAGGCCCGCCCCACCTTTTGGAGTGCGGGCGGACCGTAGGCAACATAGAATTATTTTATATTTTTCGCAAAGGAGTTGTTCACTAACTCGGAGAAAGGAGCTGCCTTTTCCAGCTCTCCCGCCTCCTGCATGACCGTCTGCAGTTTTTGGAAAGACTCTTCTTTCATGTCCGGTGTCTCGCGCCAAGCATCAATATTTTTGTAATTCTGCACTACTGTTTCCAATGTTTTCAAATCCGTGTCCGGAAAAGCCGGCTGGATCACCTCGGCAATCTGTGCCGCCGTATGTTCCTTCACCCAGGAAAGCCCTTTGGCAACGGCATTGGTAAAGCTCTGAATCAGATTTTCGTTTTTTGCAATAAAGCTCTTCTGCGCAAAATAAGCGGTATAAGGGATTTCCCCGCTTTCCGCACCGACCGACGCTACTATATACCCGGCCCCTTCTTTTTCCAAAGCAGACGCCGTAGGTTCAAACAACGATACGTAATCCCCCGTTCCGCCGATAAAAGCGCCTGCCATGGCGGAAAACTGAATGCTGTCATCAAAGATTACATCGACGCCGGGCGTCATGCCATGCTGTTTGACCACATATTCCAGCGTCATATACGGCACGCCGCCCTTTCTGCCCGGCAAAAGGCGTTTTCCCCGGAGCTTTTCCCAGGTAAAATCCTCATCCTTTTCCCGCGCCAGAATGAAAGCGCCGTCCCTCTGGGTCAGTTGGGAAAATACCTGCATATAATCCTCTTTGCCCTCGTTGTAAACATAGATACAGGCTTCTGGTCCGGCAAAACCGATATCGACGCTGCCGGAAAGCACGGCGGTCATCACCTTATCGGCGCCCTCGCCGTTGCTCAGCTCCAGTTCCAATCCTTCTTCCTCAAAAAAGCCCAGTTCAATGGCCGCATACTGCGGTGCGTAAAACACCGAATGGGTCACCTCGCTGACCGTGACCTTCTGCAGTTTGTTCTGTGCGCCGCAGCCGGCAAAAAGGCCTGTTATCAGCAGGGCCGCACAGCAAAGCAAAAGCAGTCTGTTCCATCTTCTCGTCATCATGATACTCCCTTCCAAAATCAATTTCTATGGCTTATCTTCCGGGTGACTGCCCGCTCGGCAATCACGACCGATTGATATAACAACGCGGCGACGACCGCGAGGATCACAACGCTCGTCATCACCAGGTCCAGTTTAAAGACCTGACCGCCATAGACAATAAGATACCCCAGTCCCGCTTTGGAGACCAGAAACTCCCCTGCGATGACCCCAACCAGAGAAAGGCCGATATTGACTTTCATGGAATGAAAAAGCGTATGCAGGTTGGAAGGCATCACTACTTTGGTAAACACCTGCCTCCGGTCTGCGCCAAAAGTGCGAACCATCGTGATGGTTTCTTCATCGGTACTCAAAAAACCGTTAAGCATTTCCAATACCGTAACAATCAGCGAGATTGCCAGAGCCATCACGATGATCGCCTGTACCCCTGCGCCTACCCAGACAATAAACACCGGTCCCAATGCAATTTTAGGCAGCGCGTTGAGCACGACCAGAAATGGCTCACAGATGCAGGACAACGTTTTCGACCACCACAACAGTACAGCCAGGCCAACGCCCAGCATGGTGCCGAGTAAAAAACCCACCAGCGTTTCCGCACAGGTAACACCCAGATGGGTCAAAAGCCCATTTTCACTCAAATGGAGCAACGTCTTTACCATTCTGGACGGCTGGCTCATGATAAAGCTGTCGATCACACCAATATCGGCCAAAATTTCCCACAGCGCCAGCAGGATGATCACCATCGAGACCTGTACCGTCCGGATCATATATTTTTTTCGCTTCCGCTTTTGCAGATACGCAGCCCGTTCCCTTGAGACCGGCGGCGCTGCCGTTTGATTATACATGGACATCAAGCTCTCTCCATATCGTATTGAAATATTCCTGAAACGGATGCTGCTCGCGGCGCTGCAGTGGAGTCAGTTCCGGATTATCAAATGGAATCTCCATGATCCGGGAAATATGCGCCGGGCGGCGGGACAGCACGATAATCCGGTCAGACATGCTGATGCTTTCCGCAATATCGTGGGTCACCATAAGAGTTGTTTTTTGCTCCAGTTTTAAAATACGCCGCACATCATCGGTTACAGCCAGCCGCGTTTGATAATCCAACGCTGAAAAAGCTTCATCCAAAAGAAAGATATCCGGTTTCACCGCCAGCGTTCGGATCAGCGCGGCCCGCTGCCGCATACCGCCGGACAATTGGGAAGGATATTTATCCCGAAACTCCCATAAGCCATATGCTTTTAACAAACCCTGGACATATTCTTCATTTTCTTTTGTCAGCTTTTTTCGGATTTCCAGCCCTAACACTACATTTCGGTAAATATTCCGCCACTCCAGCAGGTTATCCCGCTGGAGCATGTATCCGATATGGGGAGAAATTCCCTCTATCGGCTCTCCCTGCAGAAGTACCCTGCCGTAGGTGGGCCGAATCATTCCGGCCACAATAGACAAGAGGGTGGATTTTCCGCATCCGCTTGGACCGACAATACTGACGAATTCTCCCTTTTTTACCGTGAAGCTGATATCATCCAGCGCGGTCAACTCTCCGTTTTCCGCCTGATAGGTTTGGGAAATTCGATCCACTGTTAAGATTTCTTCCATTTCACTCCCCCCTGTTAAGACAAATACGTCATTTCCTTTTGAAAAAGGCTTCCCTTTCCCGTTCCTTTTCTTTTCACTCGTTAATATTCTATTCCGCCTCTTCTTTTCGGGTTCAGCCCAAAAGATTTTTCATCAAAAAAGCAAAAGGGATTGACAAAAAAGGGAAATTAAATATACTTGTATACATCAATTGATATATTTCAGCACCACCGTGAAAGGATGAATCCCATGAAAGCCGTCGTATTCGAAGGGCAGTCTCATATCCCGGGCCTCCCGTATACAGAACTGATTTCCCGCTGGGAACCGCTGAAAAAAATACAGCAAGTCGAAGAGGTTCAGATCATCGATTCTTCCCAGCACCCCGGAAAAACACAGCGCGATTTGATCGGGGATGCGGATATCGCTATGGGACTTTGGATTACCGACCATTATTTCGACGAAGATTTTTTGCAGTCTCATCCCAATTTAAAATACGCTTCCACCTCCAGCCACGGGTTCGGCCGTATTGACAACGAACTGACGCAGCGGCACGGATTAACCATTACCAATACCATTTACGGCGATGTTACCATTTCCCAATATGCCATGGCTTTGCTATTGGAGATCTGTACCCATATCAGCCGGCACAGCGATTATGTGAAATTCGAATATTTAAACGATCTTTCTCCCGAAAAAAGCTATGAGCGCCTGTTTTTCCCGCCCCTTGAGCTTTACGGCAAAACCATGGGGATTGTCGGACTAGGCAATATCGGTTATTGGACCGCTAAAATGGCGGAGGGCTTCGGCATGAAAGTAATCGCGTATGACCCGTTTGTGCATACCGGAGAAAAATACGCTTTTATCGAACAGGTTTCTTTCGACGAATTGTTGTCCCGTTCCGACGTGATCTCGCTGCACTGTCCTTATACCGAACAAAACCGTGATCTGATCAACGAGCAAAGCATTGCCAAAATGAAAGACGGCGTGATTCTGATCAATACCGCCCGTGGAGGGCTGGTTGATGAGCAGGCATTGTACCAGGCGCTGATGAGCCGAAAAATTTACGCTGCAGGGCTGGATGTTTTAAAAGAGGAGTCCCCTGTCCGCCGCATTCCTTTAATGGATTGCCCATACTGCATCATCACCGGCCATATCGCGTGGCTGACCAAAGAAGCACGCCTTCGAGCCATCGATCTTCAAATTCAGAACCTGCAAAATTACCTGGAGGGGCATCCAACCAGTGTGATCAATCGGTAAACCAAAAATTATGAAAAAATAAAAAGCGCAAGCCATTCCGGATAAGCAAAACGACGGGGAAAGGATATCTCCTTTCCCCGTCGTTTTTTTCTTTTTGACAGAAGGCCATTTCGTTTTCCAGCGTCTCACCGTCTGCTTTAGAAGAAGGTCATCTGGCTGGAATCGGGCAGGCCTGCCAACGCGCCGGACTGATCGAGAATCTCAATCACCGCTTTGGACACGCCCGCACGGGTCTGCACCTCATCCTTGGAAATATAGGGGCCTTTGGCCGCCGCTTCTTGCAGGCTCTGAGCCGCGCTGACGCCCAGGCCTTTCAACGCGTTGAAAGGCAGGCGAATTTTCCCGTCCTCCACCTGGTATTTGGTCGCGTGGGAAGCAAACAGATCAACCGGCAAAAAAGACAATCCCCTGGCCAGCATTTCGTTGACGATCTGCAGGCTGCTGTACTGTTCTTCTTCTTTGGCGGTTCTCTCGTTTCCTTTCATCCGCAGTCCGTCCATTTTCATCTTGACCGCCGCTTTCCCCTTAATGGCGGCATCGGCGTCAAAATCCTCACCACGAACAGTGAAGAAAGTAGCGTAAAACTCCAGCGGGTAATAAATCTTATACCAGCCCAGCCGGATGGCCGCAATGACATATGCCGCCGCATGCGCTTTAGGGAACATGTACTTGATCTTCAGACAGCTGTCGATATACCATTGCGGAACGCCGTGCTCCAACATGGCTTTTTTATGATCGTCGGTCAAAAGCTTGGGCGCATTTCCCTTACGGGTGATCTCCATAATCTTAAACGCCATATTGGGGTCCAACCCCTTTTGAATCAGATAGATCATAATGCTGTCACGGGTACCGATAACCTCGGAAATGGTGCAGGTCCCATTTTTGATCAGTTCCTGGGCATTGCCCAGCCACACGTCTGTCCCGTGAGACAGACCGGAAATCTGCAAAAGATCCGCAAAGGTTTTGGGCTGCGCGTCAATCAGCATCTGCCGGACAAAGTTCGTTCCCATCTCCGGCAGCGCCAGCGAACCGGTGTTGCAGGAAATCTCCTCTTCTGTCACCCCCAGAGCCTCCGGCGAGGTAAACAAGCTGAAAATCTTCGGGTCGGAGGTATCCACTTCCATAACCTTTACGCCGGTCATGTCCTCCAGATGTTTATACAAGGTAGGCACATCATGGCCCAACAGATCCAGCTTCAAAATGGTATCATGCAGCGAATGGAAGTCGAAGTGGGTGGTCAGAATGCCGGAACCTGCGTCATCCGCCGGGTGCTGGATCGGCGTGAAATCGGCGGCCGCAAACTGGTTGGGCACGACCACCATGCCGCCGGGATGCTGTCCGGTGGTCCTCTTGACCCCGGCGCAGCCGGCTGCCAACCGCAGTTCTTCCGACTTGTGGACGACTCTTCCCCGCTCTTCCATGTATTTTTTCACAAAACCGTAAGCCGTCTTTTCCGCCACCGTTGAGATGGTGCCGGCTTTGAACACATGGGTTTTGCCGAACAGCTCCTCGGTGTACCGATGTGCCTGGTTTTGATATTCTCCGGAAAAGTTCAGGTCGATATCAGGCGCTTTATCACCGTTAAAGCCCAAAAAAGTCTCAAAGGGAATGTCGTGTCCGTCCCGATGGTAGGGAGTGCCACATTCCGGACAGTTTTTGGGCGGCAGATCGAACCCGGAGCCATAGGAGCCATCGGTAATAAACTCGCTATGTTTACAATGGGGGCAAACGTAGTGGGGCGGCAGCGGATTGACCTCTGAAATTCCCGCCATTGTCGCCACGAACGAAGAGCCTACCGATCCCCGGGAACCTACCAGATACCCATTTTCCACCGATTTCCAAACCAGTTTCTGGGCGATGATATACAACACGGCGAAACCATGCTTGATAATGGAGGTCAATTCCCGATCCAGCCGCTTGGCCACCAGCTCCGGTACCGGATCGCCGTAAATTTCCCGCGCTTTTCCCCAGGTGATGTTCTGCAAATCCTCTTCCGCCCCTTCGATGGTCGGCGTAAACGTACCATCAGGGATCGGCTTAATTTTTTCCACCCGGTCGGCAATGCGGTTGGGGTTGGTCACCACCACTTCATAGGCTTTTTCCTCTCCCAGATAGGAAAATTCCCGCAGCATTTCATCGGTGGTACGCAAATATAAAGGGGATTGCTGATCCGTATCTTTAAATCCCATGCCCGCCAGCAGAATCTGCCGGAAGATATTATCCTTTTCGTCCATCATATGTACATCGCAGGTGGCGCACACCGGAATTTTCAGCGTATCGCCCAGCCGGACAATGGTCCGGTTGTAATTCCGAAGCTGTTCTTCGTCCCGGGCGGTGCCGTTATGGACCATGAACATGTTGTTCTGGATTGGCTGGATCTCCAAAAAGTCGTAAAATTTGGCGATATTGCAAAGTTCGCCCCAGCTTTTTCCGTCCACGACCGCCCGAAACAATTCGCCCGCCTCGCAGGCGCTTCCCAGAATCAACCCCTCCCGGTAACGAATCAGTTCACTCTTGGGAATACGGGGCTTTTTATAGTAATAGTCAAGATGGGACTTGGAGATCAACTGATAAAGATTTTTCAATCCCGTCAGATTCTTGACCAGAATAATCTGATGGTAGGAATAGGCGTTTTTATAATCGACCCCGGACAATCCGGTGTTGATCTGCTGGATGTTTTGAATTTGCTTCTCTTTTTGCAGAATGTCCGCCAGTTTGATATAAATTTCCGCCAGAATCCGCGCGTCGTCGCAGGCCCGGTGATGATTAAAATTGCCCAGCTGCAGATGCTTGGCCACCGTGTCCAGCTTATGGTTGCGAAGTTCCGGAAACAGCTTCCGCGCGATAGGGACCGTGTCGACAGAGGTAAACGCATACGGCATCCCGCAGCGGATGGCTGCCGCCTGAAGAAATCCCGTGTCAAACGGCGCGTTGTGCGCCACCAGCACCGCATCTTCCCCGCCGCAGAACGCATAGAACTGACGCAGTGCCTCCTCTTCCAGCGGTGCTCCGGCCACCATCTCGTCGGTAATGCCGGTCAGTTGGGTGATCTTTTCCGGAATCGGGCGCTGGGGATTGACGAAAATATTAAAGGAGTCTTTCACCTGTCCATTCTCCAGCTTCACCGCGCCGATCTCGGTCATCCGGTCGTTGCCGGCGGAAAGGCCGGTGGTTTCCAGATCGAAAACAATATAAGAACCCATCAGCGGCATATCTTTCGCCCCGTTGACGATCGGAATCATGTCGTTGATAAAATAGCTTTCCACACCGTAAATAACCTTAAAGTCTCCGCCGGATTTGGCGATGGCCGCCGCAGCTCCTGCCGCCTCGGGGAACGCCTGTACAACGCCGTGATCGGTGATGGCAATCGCCTTATGCCCCCATTCATATGCCCGGTTGACCAGGTCCTTGGCGTTGACCACCGCGTCCATGGCGGACATTTTGGTGTGGGCATGCAGTTCCACCCGTTTTTCGGGCGCCTTATCCTGACGAATCAGCTTTTTCACCGTACAGATATCATAAGGCCGGATGGAAATTTCGCCATCGTATTTATCGTAGGAAGCTTCTCCCCGGATCAGCACCGTCTTACCTTTGACCAGCGGCTCATAAACCGACGCTTTTTCTTTTTCAGCAATGATTTTCATCACGTTGGAGCTGGTGTAATCGGTAAAGTGGATGGCCAAAATCACTTTGGAGCCATCCCGGGACTCCCGGCTGTCCACCGCGAAAATATCGCCCCAAACGACCACTTTTCCGCTCTCTGCGTCGATAGAATCCAGCGAAACCGGTTTTTCTTTGATTGCCCGTCCGGTAACAACCGCCAAGGAATCCCGGTCAAACGGCAAATCCCCCATGTCAAAGGCAATTGTCTGGCATTTGGCCGGCGCAGCTTTTTTCTCCTGCACTGCCTGCTGCTTTTCCTGCTGGATTTTTATGATCTTCTGATGGTTTTCCTCTGCCGATTGGGTAAATTCTTTAGAATATTCCTCTAATTCGGTTACCCCGTCGAAGGCGACTTCCACCTCGGCTCCGAACTCCTGGCGAAGAATTTCCTTGATGCGCCGGTCACTGCCAGCACTTTGCAAAAGCGCCAGTCCCCCCCGCTTCAGATGGATGTTCATCACGCCGCCGTGATAATCGGCGCTGACGTCATCCAAAAATCCGTTGACCAGACAATTTCGATGGCGCAGCTCCTCCACCACCTGCGCAATATAGCTGCCGTCCAGCAGAGCATGGTCATACTGGGGAGCCAGCACGCATTTTTTTAAGCGCAATTTTTCACACAGCTGCTTTTCCGCCGCATACAACTGACTTTTCGGCACAACAGCATCTAGCCGCAGGCCCACCCGCAGCTCAGCTTTTTCCCGGGAAACGGTCATGGACGCCACCTGCGCCCGCGCCATACAATCCGGTAAACCGGAACACAGGCCGCCAAACAGCGCTCCAAAACAACTGGATTCCATAGCCCTTCCCCTTTCTCGTTCCTTACATTTTTTCAATCTCGGACAAAAGGACGTTCAGGATGTCCTTTTCCGGGAATTTTCCTAAAACCTTTCCCTTTTTAAACAACAGCGCTTCTCCCGCGCCGCCAGCGATTCCGATATCCGCTTCTCTGGCCTCACCCGGCCCGTTGACCGCACATCCCATCACCGCCACCGTAATGGGCTTTTGGCAGTCCCGCAATTTTTCTTCCACCTGGTTTGCCAGCGAAATCAAATCGATATTGGTCCGCCCGCAGGTGGGACAGGACACAATGCGCGCTCCCTCATCCCGTACACCGATGGCTTTGAGGATGTCTTTCGCCGCCGCGATTTCCCGAACCGGATCGTCGGTCAGGGATACGCGAATGGTGTCTCCAATCCCATCCATCAAAAGAGAACCGATGCCCGCCGCCGATTTGATCAGCCCCATCCGTTCGGTACCCGCTTCGGTCACGCCCAAGTGCAAAGGATATGTGCACCGTTGGGCCGCCAGCCGGTAAGCTTCCACCATTGTTTTTACGTCAGAGGATTTCATAGAAATGACAATATCGTCAAAATCATTCTTTTCCAACAGGGACACATGGCGCATGGCGCTTTCCACCAGTGCTTCCGCTGTGGGCGCGCCGTACTTTTCCAGCAAATCCTTTTCCAGCGAGCCGCCGTTCACCCCGATGCGAATGGGAATATTCCTGGATTTGCACGCTTTTACAACCGCCCGTACGCGGCTTTTATCCCCGATGTTGCCGGGGTTGATCCGCACCTTGTCAATTCCTGCCGCCGCGCATTCCAGCGCCAGCCGGTAATCGAAATGGATATCCGCCACCAACGGGATGCGGATCTGGCTTTTGATGGCGTCCACCAACCGAACCGCTTCCATATCCGGAATCGCCACCCGAACGATCTCGCAGCCGGCTTTTTCCAACTCCATCGCCTGCCGGACATTACCTTCCACATCCGCCGCGGGCCGATTGAGCATCGACTGGATACTTACCGGTGCGTCCCCGCCGATGGGCACCTCACCTGCTTTTACCTGCTTGGAAACACGAATCATCCCATTCACCCCCGGATCGTCAAATTTATCCTCGGAAGAGCCGTACAATATCATTAAAGGTTACAACAATCATCAATCCGAACAGCAGCACAAAGCCCAGCGCGTGGACGTACCCTTCGTATTTGGGATTGACCGGTTTGCCCCGCACCGCCTCGATCAGCAAAAACAAAAGCCGCCCGCCGTCCAGCGCGGGAATCGGCAAAAGGTTAAATACGCCGAGGTTGATGGTGATAAACGCCGCCAGCATCAAAAACGAAGTCAGTCCCATGGAACTTGCTTCTCCCACGGCAGACGCCACCCCCACAGGTCCGGACAGCTGGTTGATCCCGAATTTACCGGTGACGATGTCGATCAGCGAAGTCCATACCAGTTTCGCCACTGTCCCGGTGTAGAAAAATGCCTGACGCAGGACGCCTCCCACTGTTTTTTCCTTGCCGTACACTTTGAAATCCAGCGTTGTGGTAACTGTTCCGTCCTCCATTTCCTCTGTCGAAAACGGAACACCGGTCAGCTCCAGTTTTTGGCCGTCCCGCAGAACGACCATATCCACAGCGCCGTCGGAATCCCGCATCATAGTATAGATAATATCATAGTCGATGTGAATGGCCGAGCCGTTGATTTTTAAGATTTTATCATCCACCTGCAACATCTGGCTGCTGGAAGCCCCGTCCTCAAACCGGGCGACGGTGGTGGTGCCAATGGCATTTTGCTGGCTGACAACGATCACCAACAGCAAAAAACCCAGCAGCAGGTTCATCAGGGCACCGGCAGTGACAATCCAAATCTTATTCCAAACCCGCGCCTTCGAAAAAGATCCCTCTTCCTCGCTTTCCTCGTCTTCGCCCTCCATACTGACAAATCCGCCGATCGGCAGCAGGCGCAGCGCATACTGCGTATCCTTTTTGCGGGTTTTCCAAATCACCGGACCCATGCCCAGCGCGAATTCATTGACTTTGACGCCCGACAGTTTGGCGGTGATAAAATGGCCAAACTCATGGATAAAAATCAGCACCCCGAATAAGAGGACGGTCAAAACAATACCCAAAGTCGAAATCCCCCTTTGCCGCGTTTTGCAGCTCTCTTTTTGTGAAAAACAAGAACAGGCGGTCTGTGTTCCGCTCTGCTCCGACGAAAAATCATTTATTCCAATAGGATGTTTTGGAAAGCCTTTATCCGCAATGCTCCCTTACGAACCGACGCGCTTCTTTTTCTGCCCAGAACACATCCTCCAGCGTATAATCCAGCGGCATCCGCTGGGCAAAAGCCGCCTGCTCCACCAGTTCGCCAATCTGCAAAAACCGGATTTTTTCTGCCCGGAACAACGCAACCGCCTCTTCGTTCGCAGCATTGGCGGCGCAAGGATACAATCCTCCCATCCGGGCCGCATCCATGCAAACCCGCAGGCAGGAGAACGTATCCGTATCCGGGCGATAGAAAGTCAGCTTGCCATAATCCGCCAACGAAAGCGGCTTTACTGCGCTTGGCTTACGATCCGGATAAGTCATGGCATATTGGATAGGGATCTGCATATCCGGTACCCCCAATTGAGCGATACAGGAACCATCTACAAATTCCACCATCGAATGGATCACGCTTTCCCGGTGGACCACCACCTCGATGTCATCCACCGGCTTTTGGAACAGCCAGCTGGCCTCAATGACCTCCAGTCCTTTGTTCATCAAGGTGGAAGAATCGATGGTCAGCTTGGCGCCCATGACCCAGTTGGGATGGCGCAGCGCCTGCTTCACCGTGACCTGCTCCAATTCTTCCCGCTTTTTCCCGAAAAAGGGACCGCCGGAAGCGGTTAAAATAATTTTATGCAGCGCATCCTTCTTAGGATTCCCCTGCAAACACTGAAAAATTGCCGAATGCTCGCTGTCTACCGGCAGGATGCGCACCTTTTTTTGCCGCGCCGCATTCATGACCAGTTGTCCGCCGGCCACCAGGGTTTCTTTGTTGGCAAGAGCCAAGTCTGTCCCCGCTTCAATGGCAGCCAAGGTCGGCCGCAGACCAATCATACCCACCACCGAATTGAGCACCAAATCGTTTTCCGGCAAAGACGCGATATGGCAAAGGCCCTCCATCCCGCACAGGACCTGCGTGCCGGTATCCGCCAAGCGGATTTTCAAGTCCAACGCCGCCTGCGGGTCCATCATGACCGCGTACCGGGGCGAAAAGGCCCTGGCCTGCTGCTCGATCAAATCGGTGCTTGTATTGGCAGAGATGGCTTCCACCTGGCATCCCAATCGGCGTACTACCTGCAGCGCCTGCGTTCCAATCGAGCCAGTGGAACCCAATATCGTAATTCTTTTCTGTTTCATACATGTCCTCCAAAGCGGCTGTCAGACAATGGGAAACAGCCGGATAAACAAAAACAAAAGAGGCGCCACAAAGAAAACGCTGTCAAACCGGTCCACGATTCCGCCGTGGCCGGGCATCAGAGAGCCGTAATCCTTCACGCCGCACTGCCGTTTCACCAGCGAAGCGGACAAATCCCCCAGCATCGAAACCAATGACGCTACCGGCGTTAAAAACAGCAGCAAAAGATAATTGGTTTCCAGATGGATATCCCAAATATCGGTACAGATCCACTGATACAGACAGGACAGCAGAAACACCGTAGCGATGCAGAATACGACGCCTCCTACAGCGCCTTCCACTGTTTTCTTCGGGCTGATTTCCGGTGCCATTTTATGTTTTCCCATCGTAACGCCGAACAGATACGCTCCTGTATCGGTCAGCCAGGCCAGGCCGAAAACCAAAAGGGTATAGTAGATTCCCTCCGCCGCTGTTTCGCTGATTTCCCGAAGCCAGATCAGCGTGCTGGTCGTATAGCTGATCACGAATGTGGCAGCAAAAGCCGACGCCACCTTCGAGTAATTCAGCGTTTTGTGATAAAACAGCAGAATTCCAAAAAGCGCCACTGCAAAGATCGCCCCGCAATACGGCAGCCACTGTGTTCTTTGCTGCGCGCTCAAAAAAGGAAGCAAGCATCCAAAAAGCATGCAGGTAGCGGACAGCAGTTTATTTTCCCATACGCCAATTACATGGAATATTTCATACAACGCCAAAAAGATAATAGCCGCCACGCTGATATTGATGATAACCGTATGATACCATGTTAAAACGGCAAAAAAAATCGCCAGTCCTACCACAGCCGTTATAATGCGCTGTTTCATCAAATGCCTCCAAATCGTCTGTTTCGTTTTGTGTATTGGTCGATTGCCTGGTCCAGATGCGCCGTAGTGAAATCCGGCCAAAGCACATCCTGAAAGACAAACTCAGTATAAGCCAGCTGCCAGAGCAGAAAATTGGATAAGCGCAACTCCCCGCTTGGCCGGATCAGCAGATCCGGGTCCGGGATCCCGCCGGTATAAAGATAGCTTTCAAACAGGGATTCATCTATGCTGTCAGGATCCAGCTTTCCCTGTGCCGCCATCCGTGCCAGTTCTCGTGCGCTGCTCACGATTTCCGCCCGGCCGCCATAATTTAGGGCAATGCAAATGGTGATTCCCGTATTGTTCGCGCTTTCCCGTTCCACGTTCTCCATCAGCCGCTGCAGATCGTCAGCCAGCGGTGTACGATCTCCCAGAAACAGCAGCCGGGCATCCTTTCTCGTCTGTTTGGAAGCCTCTTTCAGATAGCTGCGCAGCAGTTCCATGATCGCGTTCACTTCGTTTTGGGGCCTTTTCCAATTTTCAGTGGAAAAGGCATAAGCTGTAACATATTTTACCCCAATCTTCCGACAGTAATCGCAGATGTTCTGAAACACCTTTGCCCCCTGCTTATGGCCGGCATTGCGCGGAAGCCCTCGCCGCTTGGCCCAGCGCCCATTTCCGTCCATGATGATGGCAATATGCGCCGGAACCGGTAAAGCCCCTGTTTTACCTTCTGGCATAAATAAATCTCTCCTATGCGTTGGCCGCCAAAGACAGATCGCGGCTTCTGAAATTCGTTGAAAAGGCATAGGCGAAGCCTATGCCTTTTTCATCCTCACCAGTTCTATTTTAGATTTCCATGATTTCTTTTTCTTTCGCCGCAGACATTTTGTCAATCTCTTTGCAGTACTTATCGGTCAAATCCTGGATATCCTTTTCATAGCCCTTCAAATCATCTTCGGTGATCTCCGAGCTTTTTTTCATAGCCTTGTATTTTTCCATCGCATCCCGGCGGATAGAGCGGATTGCCACCTTGGAATCCTCCGCCGTTTTGGCTACCTGACGGGTCAGCTCCCGGCGCCGCTCCTCAGTAGGCTGCGGAAAGGTCAGACGGATCACATTGCCGTCGTTGGTGGGGTTAATGCCGATGTCAGAGGCCAAAATCGCTTTTTCAATGCTTTTCAGCGTGGATTTATCCCACGGCTGAATCACCAGCGTACGCCCTTCCGAAACCGTTACAGCCGCCATCGCGTTGATTGCCGTCGGAACGCCGTAATAATCGACCTGGACTTTATCCAGCACCGCCGGATTGGCCCGTCCCGCCCGGATGGACGAAAACTCATGGTTCAGCGCGCCGATGGTTTTTGTCATTTTCTCGTCGTACAGTTTCAGATGCTCTTTCATAAAAACGCTCCCTTTCTCCGGCGGATGTTCCTGTTTTTATCCGCAAGCCGCCTTTCCGCCGAAAAGTCCGGCCCTTACCGGCTGCCGAACCGGCCGCCGAATCACTTTTGCTTTTACTCTTCCGTCACCAGGGTGCCGATATCCTCTCCCCGCACCGCGCGGACCAGATTATCCGGATCACCGATGTCAAAAACCAGAACAGGGATGTGGTTATCTTTGCACATGGATGCGGCCGTCATATCCATTACCGCCAACTCTTTGTTCAGCACCTCGGAAAAGGTAAGAGTATCATATTTTACCGCATCGGCATACTTGTGGGGGTCCTTATCATACACGCCGTCCACCATCGTCGCCTTCATCATAATCTGCGCCCCGATTTCCGCTGCCCGCAGCGAAGAGGCAGTATCGGTGGAAAAGAAAGGATTGCCGGTACCGCAGCCAAAGACTACGACCCGCCCTTTTTCCAAATGTCGCACCGCACGCCCCCGGACATAAGGCTCTGCCACCTGCTGCATCGCAATGGCGGTCTGTACCCGAACCGGCACCTCCAGCTGTTCCAGCGCGTCGGCCAGCGCCAGCGCGTTGATAACCGTCCCCAACATGCCCATGTGATCCGCTCTGGTACGGTCCATCTTGCCGCTGCTGCGGCCCCGCCAGAAGTTTCCGCCGCCTACGACGACGGCAACCTCCGCGCCCAGCTCCGTACATTTTTTAATGCTCTCGCAGATGCGCTGTACCACATTATAATCCAGTCCGAATTTCTGTTCGCCGGCCAGCGCCTCGCCAGACAGCTTCAGCAAAATCCGTTTATACTTCAAGCCCATGCAATCACTCTCCATTTTTTTGGGATCATTGCTCATTTTGTATCTATTTTACAATATTGGCCCATACCTGTAAAGCCTTTCTGTGCTTTTCTTTGTGAAAAAAGAAAAAGAGAAATATGAACTTTTTTCCAATCCGGGAAAGCTGCCGTAAAAAAATACGGAAAATCTGTTTGGCATCGATCTCCGCACGGCCGACAAAAAGCGCAGGATACGTTTGTATCCTGCGCTTTCACGCATCTTTACTCCTGCTTCTGCCTTTGCCCATTGGGCCAGCGGAGATTACAAAGACATTATTTCATCATGCTGGCAACTTCGTCAGCGAAGTTGTCCTCTCTTTTTTCCAGACCTTCGCCTTTTTCAAAACGGACAAAGCTGACCGCTTTGATCTCGCCGCCCAGCTCTTTGGCGCAGTTTTCAATGTATTTGGAAACGGTGATATCGCCGTCCTTAATGAAAGGCTGCTCCAGCAGGCAAACTTCTTTGTAGTATTTGTTGATTCTGCCCATAACCATTTTCTCGGCGATATTGGCAGGTTTGCCCTCGTTGATCGCCTGCTGGGTCAGAATCTCTTTTTCCTTGGCAATTTCGTCAGCCGGAACGCTGGCTTTATCCAAATAGGTGGGGTTCGCCGCCGCGATCTGCATCGCAACGTCTTTGGCCATCGCTTTAAAGCCATCTTTCGCAGCGATATCCGCAGCCGTGTCAAATTTCACCATAACGCCGATTCTGCCGCCGCCATGGCTGTAGGTAACAACCTCGCCCTCGTATCTTTCGAAACGGCGAATCTTCATGTTCTCGCCAATGGTCAGGATTTTCTCACGCAGCGCCTCTTCCACGGTGAACTGATCATCCGCTTTGCAAGCCATCAGTTCTTCCACAGTAGCGGGATTCTGGTCCGCAACCGCTTTCGCGCAGGAAGCAACAAAGCTCTGGAAGCTTTCGTTTTTGGCGACAAAGTCAGTCTCAGCGTTGACTTCGATCACAACGCCGACTTTTTTCTCTTCGTCAACATAGGTATATACAATGCCTTCCGCAGCAATACGGCCGGATTTTTTCGCCTGGGCCGCCAGACCTTTTTCACGCAGCAGCTCAATTGCTTTTTCCATATCGCCGCCCGCCTCGGTCAGCGCTTTTTTGCAGTCCATCATGCCGCAGCCGGTTCTCTCGCGAAGATTCTGAACGTCTTTTGCAGTAAATGCCATGAAAAATTCCTCCTATTTCTATTTTTCGTCCTTTCGGATGTTTTTTCATCCGCTTTTATCGCACATCCCGTAAAATGCCCGGGACAAGCTCGGGCATTTCGGTAAAATCTTATTTCGCGGCTTCTTCCGCTTCCTCTGCCTCTTCTTTTTCTTCTACGGCAGCTTCTTCCGCATTGCCCTGTCTGCCTTCGATGATCGCGTCAGCCATGACAGAGGAGATCAGCTTGACAGCGCGGATCGCGTCGTCGTTGCCGGGGATTACATAATCGACCTCGTCGGGATCACAGTTGGTATCAACAATTGCCACAACCGGAATGCCCAGTTTCTTCGCCTCGGAAACAGCGATTTTTTCTTTGCGGGGGTCTACGACGAACAGAGCACCGGGCAGTTTCTTCATATCTTCGATACCGCCCAGGAATTTTTCCAGTTTCTCAATTTCCAATTTCAGTTTGGTAACTTCTTTTTTCGGCAGACGATCGAAAGTTCCGTCTTCTTCCATTTTCCGCAGCTGAGCCAGTCTCTGGATTCTGCGCTGAATGGTTTTGAAGTTGGTCATCATACCGCCGAGCCATCTGGCGTTGACAAAGTGCACGCCGGCGCGCAGCGCCTCTTCCTTTACGGACTCCGCAGCCTGCTTTTTCGTACCAACAAACAGTACGGTATCGCCATTGGCAGCAACGTCTCTTACAAACATGTAAGCTTCTTCCAGTTTCTTCACGGTTTTCTGCAGGTCAATGATATAAATACCATTTCTCTCGGTGAAGATGTACTGTGCCATTTTCGGGTTCCATCTTCTGGTCTGGTGACCGAAGTGTACACCGGCTTCCAACAGCTGTTTCATAGAAATAACGCCCATTTTTACAGTTCCTCCTTAGGTTTTTCCTCCGCCCGGGCAATTTTCGGACGACCGGAATCTTTCCCGGCACCTACCCAAATCCAACCCAAGCGTGTGTTTTGCCGTGTTAGTATAGCATAATTCATTTTAAAAAGCAAGTATTTTCTGCAAAGGCAAAAGATGTTGTGATTTTTAATAGAAATCCTCTGCCGCGCAGTGTCTGGGGTGTCTGGGCTTTCGCGGTTCCGGGCAGCGGTCAAAGCAGACCAGCACTGCGTCCTCGCCGATCACCTTCACCTGATCCCACGGGATTACGAACTCCTCCCCTTTTCCGAACAAACCGAAAAAGCGGAACCGCCCCCGCACCACTACGGCGATTACCTGGGCTTTCTCGCTCTCGATCTCCACGTCGCAGATGGCCCCCAGACAATTTCCGTCTTTGATGTTGATCACATCCTTATATTTAAAATCTGAAATTCGGTAGATCATCCGCACCGCCCCCTTTGGGTATGTTTATGGCTTTTCTTTGTCCTCTTATGCTAACAAAAATTCCCAACGAAAATTTCTGCATGCCGGGACAAGGCGCTGTCCATGATAAAATCACCGCCGGCAGGCGGCAAAATCGGGAGGAAGCGGGCGTGATGAGATGTATTACAGCAAGGTGGAAATCTGCGGAGTGAACACAGCGAATTTAAAAGTGCTGAAAGAAAAGGAAAAGGCTGCTCTGCTGCAAAAAGTACGGCAGGGAGATCAAAAGGCCAGAGAGGAACTGATCAGCGGGAACCTTCGGCTGGTTTTAAGCGTCGTACAGAAATTCGCCAACCGGGGCGAAAACCTGGACGATCTGTTCCAGGTGGGCTGTATCGGTCTGATCAAAGCCATCGATCACTTTGACCCGGAACAGGGAGTACGCTTTTCCACCTATGGCGTACCGATGATCGTCGGAGAAATCCGCCGCTACCTGCGGGATAATAACAGCGTCCGGGTCAGCCGGTCCATGCGGGACGTGGCTTATAAAGCGATGCAGGCCAAAGAGCGCCTCACCGGAGAAAACCTGAAAGAACCTACGATAGAAGAAATTTCCCGGGATATGGGAATGAAGAAACAGGATGTGGTTTTGGCGCTGGAATCCATTGTGGAACCGGTTTCCCTGTATGAACCGGTCTATTCCGATTCCGGCGACACCATTTTCGTCATGGATCAGCTGGGGGATCAAAACGACGACAGCAATTGGCTGGAGGAATTGTCCATCCGGGAGGCTATCGCCAATCTGACGCCGCGGGAAAAGAAGATCCTCTCTCTGCGGTTTTTTGCCGGCAAAACGCAGATGGAAGTGGCCGGTGAAATCGGCATCAGCCAGGCGCAGGTCAGCCGACTGGAAAAAGGCGCGCTGCAGAAGATCAAAGGCGGACTGTAAAAATGTCAAAACCGGACGAAAATACTTTTTCCAAAAGCAATCTTTTTATCACGGCGAAAAAAGAAAATCTGCCGCAATGTATATTGAACCGCCGTCAGGCCATACTGGTATCGAGGGATTTTCATATCGCCTCGCCTGAAATTTTAGGAGGTGACCATTCATGCAGGAGTCTAAAAACAACCAGCAACAAAAACAGCAAAATCAGCAAAACCAACAGCAAAAACAGCAAAACCAAAGCAAAGAGCAAAACAGATAACACCTTTTTATAAAACAACCCGGGAAAGGATGGTTCCTTTTCCGGGTTGTTTTTTTCGCCAAAAAAGTTTTTGGGACTGCGTTTTATCCTTGCCCCGGTTCAGTCTTTTTCGCCTGCCGGGCTGTCATGCCGGTAGGCGATCTGACCGTCTACAATAGTATATAAGGTTTTGGTAAACACTTCCATGGGATTCCCGTCAAAAACAGCCAAATCTGCATCTTTTCCCGGCTCGATAGACCCAATGCGATCTGCCGCGCCGCAGATTTTCGCCGGATTACAGGTGATGGCCTCCAGTGCATGCTCCACGCCAAGACCTTCCTTGGCGGCAAACCCCGCGCAGATTGGCAGGTACTGAATCCGGGTCACCGGGTGGTCGGTCGTAATGGCGACCAGAACGCCTGCTTTTTGCAAAATTCCCGGTGTCTTAAAGTCCATGTTCTGTACTTCGATTTTATTGCGGGACGAAAGCGTCGGGCCAACGATTGCCGGGAATCCAGACGCTTTGATCTCACGGGCGATCAGGTGCCCCTCGGTGCAGTGATCCAGCGTCAGTCCAAGGCCGAATTCTTTGGCAATGCGGATGGCTGTCAGAATATCATCCGCCCGGTGAACATGGGCCTTCAGGGGAATTTTTCCCTCCAGCACCGGCAGCCAACATTCCAACCGGTAATCCGCTTCAAAATCTTCCCCGTTTTTCTGGGCCGCTTTTTTGCGGGAACGGTAATTCTGCGCCCTGGTCAGTTCATCCCGCAGCAGCGCCCCGATGGACATACGGGTAGACGGGACTTGATTCTGCCCGCTGTAATTTGTTTTTGGGTTTTCCCCAAAGGCCACTTTCATCGCCGCCGGTTCTTTCAAAAGCATCCGGTCCAGCACCCGGCCATAGGTCTTCATGAGCAAAAACTGCCCGCCGACCACGTTGGAGCTGCCCGGTCCTGCCATGACTGCCGTAATCCCCGCGCTTAAAGCGTTGTGGAAAGCCGAATCCATAGGGTTTACTGCATCCAGCGCTTTTAAATATGGGATCACCGGCTGGTTTCCTTCGTTGCAGTCATCCCCCTCAAAACCCTTTTTCTCTTCCGTGATTCCAATATGGCAGTGGGCTTCCACCAGGCCCGGCAGAATCCATCCGCCCTGGGCGTCGATCACGGCAGCCTTTTTGTCCGGACAGGAAAGGTTTTCTCCCACCGCTTGAATTTTGCCGTTTTCAATGATGACCTGCCCATTTTCAAAAATCTTTCCCGCCATGGTCAAAACCCGTCCGTTTTTGATATATAGCATTGACATACCTCCTTATGATTCCAAAAATAGTATGCCGTTTTTCCTTCCAAAACATACCGGAATCGCCGGAAAGCATGCTGGCGTTCACCGGCTTTCCCCAACAAAAAAACGCATGGTTTTAAGGCCATGCGTCAGACTTCTGTGAAAATGCCGGATTGCGCCAGCGATACAAAATCATCGCCTGCTACGATAATATGATCGCGCAGGGTGATTTCCAGTATCTGCGCCATATCATAGAGCTGGCGGGTCATCAGAATATCCGCCTCCGAGGGAAGAGCGGTGCCGTGCGGATGGTTATGGGAAAGAATGATAGCGGAGGCAGAACACTGGAGCGCCTGCTCCAAAATCCGCCTCGGATGAAACCCCACTTTGTTCAGGCTGCCTTCGCCCATGAGCGTACAGTTTAAAAGCTTGAGTTTATTATCCAGACAGAGCAGATAGATCCGCTCATTGGTAACGCCGACATACTTTGACAGCAAAAATGCGCCGGCCTTTTCCGCCGAATCCAGAACGAGCCCCGGATCATTGCGGTCATTGAGATACGCGTTGGCCAGCTGCGGAATCATTTTGATCAATGTCGCGCTGTTGGCGCTGACCCCCTTGACCTTGACAAGGTCCTCATACGAAGCGTCAAATACGCCGGACAGCGAGCCGAACCGGTTGACCAGTTCATGGGCCAGATCGTTTGTATCTTTTTGCGGGATGCTGTAAAACAGCAGCAATTCCAAAATGCCATGCGCGTCAAATCCGGTAAAGCCGGTTTGCAGAAAACGGTCTTTCAAGCGCTGCCGATGTCCGTAATGGTTGTGCTCCATCCTTCCCCTCCTTTTACAGCCTTCCGGCTTCGTCCGGGAATAATTCCGTAACAAAATCCACCTGTGGGATCGTAAAAGTCTTTCCTGTCAAATAAGAAAGCGGCCCCTCTTCTCCGGCAAAGGAAAATGTCACCTGATAGGCGCACAGTGCCTGAAAGCGGTATCCCATCTGACGGTCCTCCCGGTTTTTCCCGTATTTGGAGTCGCCCAAAAGCGGGTGGCCCAGATGCGCCATATGAGCGCGGATCTGGTGGGTACGGCCGGTCAGCAGATCGATTTTCAACAAGGACAGGCCATCTTTTTCCGCCAGCACCTGATACGCAGTCCGGATCGTGCGGCCGCCGGCGATGGGCTGATCGTACACCCGCACCTGATTTTTATCCGCATCCTTTTTCAAATAAGCGGTCAGCGTCTGCCGGGGTTGCGGCATCCTGCCATGTACAACGCACAAATAGCGCTTTTGAACCTGGCGGTCTTTGATTTTCTGATTCAGCTCCCGCAGCGCCGCCGCGTTTTTCGCCGCCAGCACAATGCCGGAAGTGTTGCGGTCAATGCGGTTGCACAAAGCCGGCACAAAGGAGTTTTCCCGCCGTGGATCGTACTCTTTTTTCTCGTATAAATAATGCAGGATCCGATTGATGAGGGTATCAAACACTTCGCGGTCGTCCTCGTGGACGATGAGCCCCGCCGGTTTGTTGACCAGCAGCACATTTTCATCCTCATACAGCAAATCCAACTGAGCCGGAGCATGCAAAAACGCCGCCTCGCCCGCAGGGGGCGCAAAGAATTCGTCGTTGATATAAAGTTCCAGCACATCGCCTTCCTGCAGCCGTGTAGAGATTTCACAGCGTTTTCTGTTGCATTTGATCCGTTTTAAGCGAATGTATTTATACAAAAGCGGCTGCGGCAAAAGCGGCACCGCTTTTGTCAAGAACTTGTCCAGGCGCTGGCCCGCGTCATTCGGTCCGATCAAAAAGGTTTTCATATTTTCATCCCAATCCGTCTAGCGCCGCCGTTTCCCGGTATCGGATGTCCGGCGTTTGGTGTGTGGGCGCCGGTCCGGCTCGTTCGGCTGCACGTAGATATGCACCGGCCTCTGCCTTTGCGTAAGTTGCGTCCCTGCGGTAACCGGATGCTTTACCCGGCGTTTTTTCCGTCTTTTCCGATACAGGTAATGCCGGACGCGCACCGATACCACCAGCAGGAAAAACGCAATCACGACAACCGCGCAAATAATAGCGACCCACTTAAGAATATGCAACAGGTTTTTCCAGAATATACTATTGTCTTTTACCGGCAGTCCGGTAGCGGCGTCTACCTTTTGCTGCGGGGTATCGTTTAAGGAAAATTGCAGCGGGAAACTGCCCAGATTCCCATACATACTGCTGCTTTCACCCTTCAGCGTAATTTGAAGCGAAGGCAGCACATCCTCGCCATAGCGATATGTTTCCGGCACCTGGTATTCCAAATTCAAATCGTCAACGCTATACTGACGGTGCAGTTCCAGATCAATGCTGTTATCCGGATAAATGCGCACTTCCTGCACCTGTACATCCCCATCCAGAACCGGGATCACAAAGCCTTTCAGGCTCCGTTTGGAAAGAGTAACACGATCAAACGAGTCAAAACAATAATCAAACAGCGCCGCCGTATCCTCGTATTTTTCATATTTCTGGCTGCTCATGGTTACGCAGATCAGCTCCAGATCCCCGCGTTTGGCGGTAGTGACCGAAGTGTGCCGCGCCTCATCGGTATAGCCCAGCTTGCCGCCGGTGCAGCCCTCGTAAGTGAATTGGGATTCCACAAACATGCTGTGCTGAGTGCCCAGATTCCGCGCCTGGCTTTGCTTGTTCGTCGGCTGAATGGTGTATTCCTCCGCGCACCAATACTTGCGGAACCCCTCAACCCCCAAAGCGTATTGGGTAATCAGCGCCATGTCGTAAGCTGTCGTATAATGGTCCGGGTCATGCAGGCCGTTGGCGTTGGCAAAATGGGTATTGACCGCGCCGATTTCTTTGGCCTTTTCGTTCATCATCACCACAAACTGATCGATGCTTCCGCCGATACATTCTGCGATGCCGTTGGCCGCGTCGTTGGCAGAAGCGACCATCGTTGCGTATATCAAATCCTCCAGCGTAATCTGTTCCCCTTCCGTCAGGGCGATGTGGGTGCTGTTGGCATCTATCGTATGTGTTGCCTCATAGCTCATCGTATGCACCGTGGAGGTGTCCGCATTTTCCAGCGCCAGCAGCACAGTCATGATCTTGGTAATACTGGCCGGATACATCCGCTGCTCCATTCCCTTTTCTACCAGCACCTGCCCGGTAGACACATCCATCACCACCGACGTCTGACTGGCAGTAGCCGGAACTTCAGTGGCATATACTGCAGACGCCCGGAACGGAAGAAAAACCGTGAACGTCATTATCAAAAGAAGTGCTATGTATCGCTTCATCTTTTTTCTCCATCACACGATAATAAAAAGCGGTTTGAAAATTGCTTTTGCCAAACCGCGAAACAGTCGTCGCAAACCCCCGCAGGGCTACTTTATGCCTTATTATAACAAGAAACGGAAGGGATGCCAAGAGGAAAAGCGAATTTCACTTTTCTTTCACAATGAGGATTTCCTGTGCAAAAATGTTCGTTTTGCTTGTTATCCAAAACAAAATATACTATAATATAGAATATATGTGCCGTCCAGTGTTTTCCACATGGCGTTTTTCACCGACACGCTTTGCTGCAGGATACGGGACTTTTCCTATTTTGATCAGACGGAGGTTCTTTTCATGGCAAGAACGGAATTGAAAAAAGTGTTTGAACAGGCCGGCGAACTGTCCGGTCAGCAGATAACGGTATGCGGGTGGGTCAAAACAATCCGCGACTCCAAGGCGCTGGGTTTTATCGAATTGAACGATGGCAGTACGTTTGCAAATCTGCAGGTCGTTTTTGAAGATGCCAAAGTTTCCAATTTTAAAGAAATCACCAAATGCAATGTCGGCACTGCCCTGCGGGTGACCGGTACGCTGATTCTCACACCCGGCGCAAAACAGCCCTGCGAAATCCATGCCTGTGAAATCGCGGTAGAGGGCGTTTCCGCCCCGGATTACCCGCTGCAGAAAAAACGCCATTCCCTGGAATATCTGCGCACCATCGCGCATCTGCGGCCCCGCACCAACACGTTCAACGCGGTATTCCGCGTCCGCTCGGTAGCGGCTTTCGCCATCCATCGCTTCTTTAACGAACGGGGCTTTGTTTACGCTCATACCCCACTGATCACCGGGAGCGACTGTGAGGGCGCCGGCGAGATGTTCCATGTTACCACCTTTGACCCCGATTCCGCCCCCCGCACCGAAGACGGCGCGGTGGACTACAGCCAGGACTTTTTCGGAAAACCGACCAGCCTGACCGTTTCCGGCCAGCTGGAGGGTGAATGTATGGCCATGGCTTTCGGCAAAATCTACACCTTTGGGCCGACTTTCCGGGCGGAAAAATCCAATACGCCCCGGCATGCGGCGGAATTCTGGATGATCGAGCCGGAAATCGCTTTTGCCGACCTGCAGGATGACATGGCTCTGGCCCAGGATATGATCAAATACGTCCTGCGGTATGTATTGGAACAGTGCCCGCAGGAAATGAAATTCTTCAACGACTTTTATGACAAGGGCCTGATCGAACGGCTTGAGAATCTGATCTCAGCCGATTTCTGCCAGGTCACCTATACCGAGGCGGTGAAACTGCTGGAAGAGCATAAGGATGAATTCGAGTACCCGGTTTACTGGGGCTGTGACCTGCAGACAGAGCATGAGCGGTACCTCACTGAGAAGATTTTCCAAAAACCGGTATTTGTCACCGATTACCCGAAAGAAATCAAAGCGTTTTATATGCGCCTGAACGATGACGGAAAAACCGTTGCCGCCATGGACCTGCTGGTTCCCGGCGTCGGCGAAATTATCGGCGGCAGCCAGCGTGAGGAGCGGCTGGACGTTCTGACCGCCCGGATGGACGAACTGGGCCTCAAGCAGGAAGATTATTCCTGGTACCTCGACCTGCGCCGGTTCGGCGGCTGCAAACACGCCGGTTACGGCCTCGGCTTTGAACGGCTGATCATGTACATGACCGGCGTTTCCAATATCCGGGACGTGCTGCCCTTCCCCCGCGTAACCGGTTCCGCAGAATTTTAGTAACCGTATGAAGCAATAATCCAGTCAAAAATATGCAGGAAGATGCAAGACATGTTGCATCTTCCTTTTTTATGCACAAATCGACTGCACATTTCACAAATCCTGCAGACAAAATCTATTTTAAGCCGTCATTTTATCAATTTTTGCAAGATTTATAAAATAATCTTGTAAATTTGAATAATATAGTATATAATCAAATCATAATTTGAATGCAGGTGATAATGATGATGCAAAATATGAAAGATATCGCAATGCTTCTGGCAATCAATCATATGACAGGTTCCCAATATGAGACCTGTGCATCTCAGATGACAACGACTGGTCTGTCTGCTTTGAAAGACAGCTATATGAAAGAATACGAAGCTTATCAATGCAAAAACCTGAAACTGGATATGTCTCGCGGCAAACCAGGCCCGGATCAGTTGGTCCTTTCGGCCCCCATGCTGGATGTGCTAAGCAGCCAAAGCGATCTGAGCGCGTCGGATGGGACCGATTGCCGTAATTACGGCTGTCTGGACGGCATCCCCGAGGCAAAAGAGCTGATGGGCAGCCTTTTGGGTCTGCCTGCGGAAAACATGATCGTCGGAGGAAACTCCAGCCTTAACATGATGTATGACGCTGTTTCCCGGGCAATGCTCCATGGCGTTTATGGTTCACCAAAGCCCTGGTGCCGCCTGGAAAAAGTGAAGTTTCTCTGCCCTGTCCCCGGCTACGACCGTCATTTCGCCATTTGCCAACATTTCGGCATTGAGATGATCTGCGTTCCCATGAAAGAAGACGGACCGGATATGAATTTGGTTGAAAAGCTGGTCAGCGAGGATGAGAGCATCAAAGGAATTTGGTGCGTACCGAAGTTTTCCAACCCCGGCGGCATCACCTATTCGGACGAGGTTGTCCGCCGTTTTGCAAATCTTTCGCCCAAGGCACCGGACTTCCGCATTTTCTGGGACGACGCTTACTTTGTCCATGAATTGACCGATGAAAAAGTGAAGCTGCTGAACTTATTCGAAGAAGCAAAGAAAAATGGAAAAGAAGATATGGTTTTCGTTTTCTGTTCCACATCGAAAATCAGCTATCCCGGCTCCGGCCTGGCGGCCATGGGCGCTTCGTTCCACAATATCCAGAACATCAAAATGCAGATGACGGTACAAACCATCGGCAACGATAAAATGAATCAGCTGCGGCATGTACGCTTTTTCCGCGATAAGGAAGGCGTCCTTTCCCACATGAAAAAGCATGCGGCGCTCATTCGCCCTAAATTCCAGCTGGTAGAGCGTATTCTGGAAGAAGAACTGGGATTTTGCGGCATCGCCCGCTGGACCGAACCCAAGGGCGGATATTTTATTTCTCTGGATACCCAGCCCAGCTGCGCCAAACGTGTCATCTCCCTGTGCCGGGATGCCGGGGTCGTAATGACGCCGGCCGGCGCCACCTATCCTTACGGCATTGACCCGGAAGACTCCAATATCCGGATCGCGCCCACCTATCCTACGCTGGAAGAGTTGGAGCCCGCAGCTAGAATCCTCTGCCTGTGCATTAAAATTGCGACCATTGAAAAGATGATTGCCCAGGCGTCCGAACAGGAAGCAGCACCCCAAAAAGCGTATGCTATCGCACAGTAGCAGCATAACAAATAAAAAAGGAGGAAGAATGTATCTTCCTCCTTTTTTTGACTCTTTCGCCGGAAAGAGTGTCAATCAATATATACGCTTGGAAACGGCTGTGAATCTTCCTGTTTTGTGGGAATTGCTGGAGTTCCCTCCTGATCTGCCGATTGCTCCATCTCATCCCGTTTTCCGGTTTCCCGCTGCTGCTGTTTCAAATAATCCAGAAAATCCGGTTTTGCAATCCGCTCTACGGGAATGTCAGTCAGCATGACGGTATGCTTCTCTTCATCTGTGTCATACAGGTCAATCCGGGCAAAATCGTGCCCTTTTTCTTTGAAAAACGCGCCAACCCTTTGCAGGTATTCTGCGGCAGCCTCCAGCGTCAGCTCTTCCAAATCCGGATAAAGATGAATGGTTTTTTCCACCGGCAGATTCTGGTCAAACGTCATTCCCGGCACCCAAACCGCACTGTCCTGCGGTTCATCGACACTGACTGATAAGTTCAGCCTGCCCAGGCCCGCCTGCTCCATCTGAATCTGCAAAAGCGCCATGTATTCCTCCTGGAATCGGGAAATGACATTTCCATTTTCCAGTACATCATACTGATAGGTATCGTAATCTACCTTTCCATTGCGGCAGATAATATCAAAATGCAGATCCGGATTATGCGGGGATACCGCGTGGACCAGATACTCCCCGAATTTAAAGTTATAGGAAGCACGGCTCAATTCAAACCCCATGGTGCGCAGATTGCTCTGCTGGATATAATCCTTGGCGGCCCGTTGGGACATCGCGGCGGAAATCGGATCCCCCGTGAAAGAAAGGGTCATCCAAGCGACAATCCATAACAAACCAAAAGCCAGAACAGCAGCCAAAATCCGGAGCCAAAGTTTTTTCTTTTTCATTTCTGCCCCTCCTTCGCAAAAGCGTAATCCAGCAAAAAACCGATTCCCAGGCCCAGTCCGCAAAACAACGTATACAACACCGACAGAAACAAAGGGGCCACAAAGCCCGTTCCGGGGATCTGGTACAGATAGCTCAGCAGAAAAATGCCCAACGGAACAAAAAAAGATTTTCCTCGAAAAAGCCAATATCCCAGCATACCTACGCCTGGCATCAGAATAAAATTATAAAACATGCCCATAGAGTCAGTCAGCGCCACACCAACCGCAGCGCCGATCAAAAGCAGCGCCATTCCCGCAAAGAAAAAAGCTTTGCGCACTGACTTGACCAGTCGGCGGTCCAATGTTTCATCCGGCATTTTTACCGGCTCCGAAATACAAAAGGTCCGGCATGCTTCGCACTCCTCCAAATGCTCCTGCACCATCCGGCAGGACGCTTCGCTTGCCACACCATCCTGCACCAATGGCAGAAGGTCCCGGATCACTTCACAATTCTCTTTCATTGGTCTCCCCCTTCTCCAGTTGCTCTTTCAGCCAAGTGCGAATCCGGTGCTCCAGCACTCGTGCGGAACTTTCGCTGATCCCGGCCTTTTGAGCGATCTGCGCATAGCTATAACCGGAAACACGCATGGAAAAAACCAGATTGACCCGTTCGTCTTTTTGGCACATCAGCTTTTTGATGCGGTGCAGCGTTTCCCGGTTGGAGGCAGTTTCCTCCAGCGTCTGCCGGGTATAGATTTCCAGCAGATCGTCGTATTCCACCGTTTCCCGGTGTTTTCTCAATTCCTTCAGCCACAGGTTCCGCCCAATGGCAAACAGCCAGGTCCGAACACTGCTCTGCTGCCGGAAGCGCCCGATGCCCAACATCGCCTGCAAAAAAGTCTCCTGCATCAGATCTCCTGCCTGTTCCGGATCGTGTGTCAGTCCCAAAAGGTAGCGGTACAGTTCTTCTTTATGCAGGTAATATAGTTTTTCAAAATCTTTCAACTGTCCGCCCCCTTTCTTTCTATTGGTTCCCTGACAAAGAGAAACGTTACACTTTTTCGCAGAAAAAAGGAAAAAGCCCCTGGCCGGCGCAAAGCGGACAGAGGCAAACATGCCAGCTATTTTTCTTTCAGCAGCGTTTTCAGCTCATTCATAAACGTGTTGATATCCGCAAACTGCCGGTACACAGAGGCAAACCGCACATATGCCACTTCGTCAACCTGTTTGAGTTTTTCCATTGCCAGCTCTCCAATGCGGTAGGAAGTGACCTCCCGATCCAGGGAATTGAGAATATCCGCTTCGATTTCATCTACCATGCGGTCGATTTCTTCCAAAGAAACCGGACGTTTCTCACAGGCGCGCAGCAACCCGTTCACCAGCTTATTCCGGTCAAAGCTTTCACGGGACATATCTTTTTTGATCACCACAATCGGCATGGTTTCCACCGATTCGTAAGTGGTAAAACGTCTGGCGCACTGCAAACACTCCCGCCGCCGGCGAATCCGTTCGTCTACCGCCCGGGAGTCAATTACCTTGCTGTCGTGATAGCCGCAAAACGGACATTTCATCGTGATTTTCCCCCATTCAGAAAACTTTCTGACTCTTGAAACAAGTATATCAGCGCGGCGGAGAAATTACAAGGAAAACCTCTTTTTTCGGATGATTGTAATTCTTTTTGGGAACCCTTATAATAGAGAAAGCATTTTGAAATAAAATCTGAAATAAAAAATGAAAGCAATATTTTTCATCTGCAAAGGAGTATCGCCATGAGCAAAGTCACCTGGAAGCCCGGCACCCTGCTTGCCCCCGTCCCTGCCGTTATGGTATCCTGCGGTACCATGGAGAAGCCAAACATCATCACCATCGCCTGGACGGGCATTGTAAATTCCGAACCGGCCATGACCTATATTTCGGTGCGCAAAGAGCGCTTTTCTCACCAATTGATTTCGAAAAGCGGCGAATTTGTCATAAACCTGACCACATCCGACCTGACCCGCGCCACCGATCTGTGCGGCGTAAAGTCCGGCCGGGACACCGATAAATTCGCGTTGACCAAACTGACGCCGGAGCCTGCGTCACAACTGTCCTGCCCGATGATCGCCCAAAGCCCCCTGTCGCTGGAATGTAAAGTAACCCAAGTGCTTCCCTTGGGCTCTCACGATATGTTTTTAGCCCAAATCGTAGCGGTAAACGTAGATGAATCGTTGCTGGACGAAAAAGGTAAACTGCATCTTTCCCGGTGCGGGCTGCTGTCTTACGCGCACGGCGAGTATTTTGCGCAGGGGCGCCGGCTGGGAAGTTTCGGCTATTCTGTCCGAAAAAAATCCCCCACCGGAAAAAGGAAAGCGCCGAAAAAATAATGGTCTCTTCCTTTTCGCCATCTTTTCTTGTAAAACGGAACCGTTCGAAAGGACCTTTTGATAGCCCGTTCGCCCGTATTCTGGAGGTATCGCTGCATGAAACGAATTTTTGCCATCCTTTTCGCCGCGCTGCTGATCTGCACCGGCTGCACCGCGCAAACGCCTTCCGGCGCTGCTTCGTTGGAAGAGTCTTCCGTTTCTTCTGTTTCTTCTGTTTCTTCATCTGCTCCGGAAGTATTCGACCAGCCGCCGGAAAACCGGGAAGAGCTCCCCTTCGAGCAAATGAAATATGTCCAGCCCGACCTGGATGAGACCATCGCCCAATATGAAAATTTCGCACGGCGGGTGCGAAACGCCAAATCTTCCGGCGAAGTAATGGCTGTCTGGAAAGAGGAAGCGCAGCTTTGCAAAGACTATTATAACATGTATACCCTTTCCAACGTCCTTTTCAGCCTTGATACCACCAACGAGGAGAATGCGGCAAACTACCAGTATATGCAGGATTTTATCGCCAAACTCAAGCCTGCCGCCGTTTCTCTGACCCGCTCGATTCTGCAGTCTCCCTACCGCAGCCAGATCGGCGATATTGTCGGCGCCCATGTGCTGGACGCCATGGAAATCGACACAAAAAATTATTCCGAGGAACAGCTGGAACTGGAATTGCAGGAAAACCAGCTGACGACCCAATATACCCAGCTGCTGTCGCAAGCCACGGTTTACGAAACCCAAGAGCATACCTTTACTACCAGCGACATGTATTACTATATCTACGCCGGAAGCCGGGAGGACCGGCAGTTCGCCGCCCGGCTTTTAGAGGACTATTACCGCGATCTGAACCAGCAGTGCGGGGAAATTTATACCCAGCTGGTGGCGCTGCGCACCCAAAGGGCCGAAATCTCCGGGTTTGACAATTACCTGGACTATTATTATTTTAACCGCTCCTACCGTGGTTACGGCCGGGAGGAAATCGAAAATTTCCGCGCCTGGGTCAAAGAATATATTGTTCCCGTTTACCTGCAGCTAAAAAACGACGCATCCGCGCGGTTGGGCCATCCGCTGAACCTGTTTGAATACACTGCGCCTTTGCCGGAACAGACCCGGGTATCCTATCTGGAAAGCATCACCAGCGCCAGCAAACTGGTCGACATCGCGGTAGGGATTCTGCAGGACCTTTCTCCCGAAACGCGCGAAATGATTGACTACATGACCCGAAACAACCTGTACGATCTGACCAGCTCCCCCAACAAGGCCACCGGCGCCTTTACCACCTATTTCTACGGATGGCAGGAGCCGTACGTCCTTTCCAACAATGATGACGCCGGGACCTACATCCACGAAATGGGTCATGCGCTCAACTTTTTCCGCACCGGCGATTTGATGGTTCTGGAACAGGATTTGCAAGGATCGGACATTTCGGAAATCCATTCGCAGACGCTGGAACTGCTGGCCAGTCCCTGGCTGGACCGCATTTATACCGATGCCGGCGCGGCGGAAAAATCCAATGTTTTCGAAATGTTTATTACCATCCTTTCCGCTACCATGGTGGACGAATTTCAGCATAAAGTTTATGAGAATCCTGATATGAGCACGGAACAACTCAACGCCCTTTACGCGCAGCTGGAATTGGAGTACTTTGGTGAAATCGATAATCTTGGTCTTTCTTACCTGGACAACGGATTGGACTGGGTGGATATCCACCACCTGTTTGAATCGCCGATGTATTATATCGAATATGCTCTGACCGCTGTGGTAGCCCTGGATTTCTGGCAGGATTCCAAGGAAGACTGGGATGACGCTTTTCGCTCCTACATCCAGTTCATCGATATTCCCAACGATGTAAACCTGTCCGACTCTCTGACGCTTGCCGGTTTGGATAATCTGTTTGAAAAAAGCACCATCGAAGCATTATCTCAAAACCTGTCATCTTATTTTTCCGGCAATTCGTTTACAGAATAGTGAAAGTAAATTTACACATTTCGCACAAAATTATTGAATTTTATAAATAATTATAGTATAATATGGTTAACAAGAAAGATTTCCGCCTCTTGGAATAGAAACGATTTGATGTATTTTATTTCCCAATGGGATGATTAAAAATAAAGGGGTTGAATCTATGAACATTACGATCACTGCCAGAAAAACAACGGTAAAAGACTCTTTCAAAGAGCGGGTTGAGAAAAAGCTGGCTAAATTCGACCGTTTTTTCGATGACGCTACCGCTACCGTCGTCGTGACCAATGAGAGGGACCGTGAGACGGTAGAAATCACCATACAGTCGATGGGCATGTTCTTCCGGGCAGAAAAAACGACCTCAGACCGGATCGACTCGCTGGAATCGGTTGTAGATTCCTTGATGAAACAGATTATCCGCAATAAATCCAAACTTCAAAAGAGATTTCGTTCCCCGGCTTTTGTCGAACCAATTGCAGACGAGCCGGCCTATGAAGAAGAAGTTGTTCATGTGGCAAAGGTAAAGACGTTCCCGATAAAGCCCATGACGGTGGAGGAAGCCATTTTGCAGATGAACCTGCTGGGCCATACTTTCTTTATGTTCCGCAATTCGGATACAGGCGAGATTAACGTCGTTTACTCCCGCCGCAGCGGCGATTACGGATTGCTGGTACCGGAAATGGAATAATTCTCAGGAAAACGGAAGAACGGTATGGGTTTCCATACCGTTCTTTTTTCGATCACCGCATATCCCCATCGGCCCAGCGCAGAAATCTCCCTTTTTAAATTTTCTTGCGGTTTACGGGCAAAACATAGTATAATAAAGAAAAATTGTCCGCACGGCATTTGGGCCAATCCGTTCGAATGCGCGTGCCGGCGGCGTGTTCCGCAATTTTATCAAAAGGAAAGATAAAGGTTTTGGACATATGAGTATCATCAAAATGGCGGTGCCCTGTTTGTTCGGACTGGAGAGCGTCCTGTCCGGTGAATTGAAAAAAATAGGCGCGGCAAACATCGAGGCCAGCGACGGCAAAGTCACCTTTACCGGTGATTGGAACATGTTGGCCAAAGCAAATATCCAACTGCGTACAGCGGAACGGGTGTTGATCGTCCTGGGTTCTTTTCGGGCAATGACCTTTGAGGAACTGTTTCAGGGCGTTTTAAAAATTCCGTTTGAAGAATATCTCGGCAAGGACGATGCCTTCCCCGTAAAAGGGTGGTCCTTGAATTCCCAGTTGGCCAGCGTCCCGGATTGCCAATCTATCATCAAGCGAGCTGCCGTGAAGAGAATGGAGCAGCACTATCATCAAAGCTGGTTCACCGAAACCGGCGCTGTTCATCAAATTCAATTTTCGATTCGGAAAAATATCGTCACAATCTTTCTGGATACTTCCGGCGCGGGACTGCATAAGCGTGGATACCGTCAGACCTCCCTGCTGGCGCCGATTAAAGAAACGCTCGCCGCCGGTATTGTTGATTTTACCCGTCTCTATGACGATTCGGTGATTTGTGATCCGTTTTGCGGTTCCGGCACTCTGCTGATCGAGTCCGTGATGAAAGGGATGAATATCGCCCCCGGTATCAACCGCCGATTTGCCGCGGAAAAATGGGACTGTATCCCGTCTTCTGCCTGGAAAAATGCCCGGCAGGAAGCGCTGGAATCGATTCGGCGTGACGCCAAGATCAAAGCATATGGTTGTGACATCGACCCACAGGCAGTCGAATTGACCATGGCAAACGCCAAAAAGGCGGGCGTCGCTGCTCATATTCGCACCAAAGTACAGGATATTTCCCAATTTTCTCTCCCGACCGGCAGGGCTATTGTGGTCTGCAACCCGCCCTACGGCGAGCGCCTTCTGGAAATCAAGGAAGCGGAGAGACTTTACCAAATCATGGGGAATGTTTTCCCGGCTGACCCGGAAAAAAAATACTATATCATCAGTCCGCATGAAGAATTTGAGCATATTTTCGGCCGGACCGCCGACCGCCGGAGAAAGCTGTATAACGGCATGATCAAATGCCAGCTGTTCATGTACTTCCGCTGAGTTTTTATGGAACAGTTCGCAGCTGAAAATGCTCCGGTTTGTCCAGCGGGCCGATTTTACAGGCAAAGAACAATCCTTTTGGCGCAGAAAATCCGCCGCTATGGTATTGCCCATAAGCGGCGGATTCCCTTTTTATCGCCTTTTATTTTGCAGAAGGCTTTTTCTTTCTGCTGAAAATGGTTGTCCCTAACACTCCTGCGCAGGCAACGCACATCATCGCGAACCAAAGCGCTGGATTGCTGCCGTCGCCGGTACCCGGGTTGCTTTTTGCCGGATTATCAGATTCCGCCGGTTCGTTCGTTTCCTCCGGCTCGCTCGGTTCCGCGAACTCCGTATGTCCCGAGGTCGCCTTTTTGACCTTAAAATTCGTACTGCACTCGCCGTCGGTATAGACAACGGTGAGCTTATGTGTGCCGACAGAAAGCGTTTCGAGGTAATCGGTTTGCAAGGTAATGACGGTAGAACCGGAAACCGCCGTGTAATGCTCCTCATCGATCAGCTCGCCATCCACCTTTACGCCGGTGAATTTGCTCAGCTCTCCGTTTGCGCGAACCGTAAGCGTCTGATCGGCATTCTGCGTCCAAGTGCTGTTTGCGCCTTGGGTAATGCGATAGGAGGCCGCCGGCGAATCCTCGCCCAACATTAAGAGAACGGTATAATCGGCAGTGTATCCAAAATCCCCCTCGACCAGCATAAGAGTGGGCGGCGCGATGGGCAATCTGGCCGGCATCATACTAAACGGCCAACTGATTCTCCTTATAATCGTGGCCAGTATCTGCTTCGTTGTGACCTTCGTTGTTTTCTTCATGCTTTATAACAAGCTCTATATGCCAGTTCCTCAGTCCTTGTCAAGTCAGGAAGAACGCCTGCATGCCTTTGTACAAAGCCATGAGCTTTCTTCGCGGGAAATTGAAGTCCTCAGTCTGATCAGGGAGGGAGCTTCCAACGGTGAAATATCCGCAAAATTGTTCATATCCGAAAATACGGTAAAATTTCATGTCCATAATATCTGAAAAAAGACCGGTTGTTCCAATCGCAAAGAACTGCTCGCGACGCTGAATCGGTTATAAAGGAAATATGGGTTATTGCGTTCAACAATCTGGTTGTAAAAAATCGAATACGCAAAAAAGCTGCGGTGAAAATAAAATTTTCACCGCAGCTTTTATTAATGCATAAAATCGTCTCTTTTTTACAGTTCAAAAGAACTATGCCGTGTCACATGGCAGCCAATATTAACCGCTACCGGCAATCCGGCAATATGGGTGCCGTAAGTCTCGATATTGACGCACAGCGCCGTAGTGCTGCCGCCAAAGCCCTGAGGGCCTACATTGGTCTGATTGGCCCGGCGCAGCAGTTCCGCCTCCATCTCCGCGTAAAAAGGATCCGGATTGCGCAAATCAGAACTGCGGCACAGCGCCGTTTTGGCAAGCAGAGCGCACTCCTCAAAATCGCCGCCAATGCCAACGCCGATTACCATTGGCGGGCAGGGATTGGAACCTGCCAACTCCACCGTTTCAATGATAAAATCCATAATCATTTCTTTGGTAGCGGCGGGGGTAAACATCTTGATCCGGCTCATATTTTCACTGCCAAATCCTTTGGGCGCAACGGTGATTTTCAGCCCGTCACCCTCCACGATTTTTACATGGATAATCGCAGGTGTGTTGTTGTTGGTATTTACCCGGCGTATCGGGTCGCTGACCACTGAGCAGCGCAGCAATCCCTCTACGTATCCCTGGGCCACGCCTTCGTTGATGGCGTCATTTAAGCTGCCGCCCACCAGATGGACTTCCTGACCCAATTCCACAAAGACGACCGCCATGCCTGTATCCTGACAAATCGGCACATCGATGTTTTTCGCTTCTTCAAAATTGGTGACCAGATCTTTTAAGATCTCTTTGCCCAGAGGGCTGGTCTCTGTTTTGCAGGCTTCCCGCATGCGGCACTCCATGTCGCAGGGAAGAATCTTGTTGGCCCGAATGCAATGCTCCTTGACCAGTTTTGTAATCTCAGAAACTTGAACTTCTCTCACCGAAACGTCCTCCCAATTCTCTATTTGACCTGTTTACCATTTACAAAAACCATCTTTGGTTTATTCGCCACAGCCAAAGGATCTCCGTCAAACACCAGAATGTCTGCGTCCTTTCCTTTTTCCAGCGAACCCACACGATCATCCAGTTTGCATATTTTTGCCGGATTGATGGTGATCGCCCGCAGCGCCTGCTCATAATCCATTCCCGATCCCACCGCAAATCCGGCGCTGGTCGGAAGGAGCGGCATTGGAATCACATCATGGTCGGTACAAATTGCCGTCAGCACGCCCGCTTTGGACAAAATACCAGGATTCGCCATGGTGGAATTACCCAATTCCGGTTTGGAGCGAGTGGTCAAAAGCGGCCCACAGATTGCGGGGACGCCCTCTTTGGCGATATCTTCGGCAATCAGATGTCCGTCCGTGCAGTGAACCAGAATATAGTCCAAACAAAACTCCCGTCCAATGCGGATGGCCGTATAAATATCGTCTGCCCGGTGGCAATGGAAATGGGCTTTCACCTGGCGCTTTAAAAGAGGAATCAGCGCTTCACATTTCATGTTGAACTCCGGTTCGGGCCTGGACGGATCAGCCTGTGCCTTTTCCTTCTTCTCCAGGTATTTCTGCGCTTTAATCAGCTGTTCCCGAATCACGGCCGCAGTTCCCATCCGGGTGGATGGCAGCTGGTTTTTCCCCTTATACACGCGCTTGGGATTCTCTCCCAGCGCAAATTTGATTCCCGCATTTTCCAACAGTACCATATCGTCCACGCGGGTGCCCACCGTTTTCATCGCCAGTATGGTGCCGCCGATGGGATTGGCGCTTCCCGGGCAGGTGACAACGGATGTAATACCCGCGTCCACCGCTTCCGCGTAGCAGCGTTCCCTCGGATTCACCGCATCGATGACCCGCAGATGCGGTGTGCAAGGATCGGTTGCCTCGTTGCAGTCGGCCCCCATCGGACCGATGGTATCTTCCTCAATGCCGATATGGCAGTGCGCGTCAATGAATCCGGGCGTTACCGTTGCCCCCTTCAGGTCAACCGCGTCAGCCGGAACCTGTGGAAGATCGGACATCGGACCCACCGACACAATGCGCTCTCCCTGTATTTCAATAAAACCATCGGCAATGGGAGACCCATTCATTGTGTGCAGACATCCATGAATCAAAATCATAAATACCCCTCTTTTCCCGTATGAAGTCAAAAAAAAGAGCCGAAGGGCGCCCCCTCCGGCACAGAACGCCAAAGAAATCAGATTTAGAATGGAATGCGGTTCCCCCGCGACCAATCATTCACCGCGCTGCTATTTGGAAGAGCCTCTTCTTCCAGAGCCTCTTCTTCCCTCGGTATATTTTTTCAGATCGGACATCTTGTCGTCGCTGGTCTGTTTGAATTTGCTGAGCATATCCTCGAACGACATGTTTTCATTTTTCTTCTTACTGTTCCAATCGTACTGGTCGGGCCGGTCCAGACGATGGGGAACCGGTGCAGAACGCCGCGGAGCCGGTGCGGGCCTGTCCACCGCCCGTTTCATCGACAGGCTGATTTTTCCTTCCTCGGTGATGTTAAGGATTTTGACCTTGACTACCTGGTTTTCCGTTACGTGATCGCGAATCTCGTTCACATAAGTCGGCGCCACTTCTGAGATATGTACCATTCCGGTTTTTCCGCCAGGCAGTTCTACAAAAGCACCGAATTTCGTGATCCCCGTTACCTTGCCTTCCACAATGTTTCCAACCGCAAGCTCCATTAAAAGCTATGCCTCCCCTTAATAAATAAATCATGAAACCAAACCTTTGCAGGTTCAATTCTTTGAACTGTCAATATAGACCTTTTCATCCGGATAAGCATAGCCCAATTTTTCTCTTGCAATCCGCTCGATGTAATCTTTGTCGGCGCTCATCGCCAACAAACGCTCTACCTCTTTATTCTCTTCGATTTGCTGCTGGCACTGCTGCTGCACTGTCTCCAATGCTACTTTCCGCTCGCGGATTTCCAGTTGCTGCATCACAATGGAATACGCGATATATACGACGAAAAGGCAAACCGCTATTTTTAGCAATCTGCTTTTAGATACTCTTTTATCTTTACCCATGGACTGTACCCCCCGATGGAAGTCCGGCATGTTTTCACTCTTTTTTTCTTTTTTGTAAGGATAGAATTACCCTATTTTTAAAGTAATTATACAATATTGTCCGCCTTATTTGCAAGTGTTTTCTGTGTTTTTGCACAGCTTTTTTCATACTTTTTCCCAGTTTTCTGAGAATTCTTTTGATTTTCCTGCCTGCCCATCCAAACAGGAGAACCACCGGGCGCAGCATCCATTTCCAAACCAGTCGAAAAAAGAACCGGATGCCAAAAATGATCTGCCGGGCACCTTTCATCACCAAGGCTCCGATGGTTAAATAATACAGCAAAAAGCCAATCAGTTCCCCCAACAAAATAAAAAAACGCACCTGTCCGAAATTTACTGTCATCGTTAAAAAGAAAGACATAAAGCCACAGAAGACAAAATAAATCACATCCTCTGCGACGATGGCGCCAGCCGGAAGCGGGACAGCGATTCGGAAAATGCGAAACAGGTCGTACACCGCTCCCAACGCCGCTCCCATCAAAAGCGACTGCAGAAAAATAAGCGTCTGCGTGTTGACAGCAATCAAAGCTTTCCCTCCTGTCTCGCCGCGTGGGCACTACTGGAACAGCCGCGCAAACAGTTTTTTCGGCCGGTCATCGGTATAGACCAGCGTGTGGATGTCTCCTTCTATGGTCACTTCTCCCGTATCCACATTGAGCTTGTTCATGTGAAGGTCGCTTCCCCGGATGGTCAGCTCCCCCAGTTCCGTAAAAAGGACTGCTGTTTCTTCGTTAAAACTGTCGATATCCGATACACCGGAAACCGTCAGGAAGTTCCGATCTTCCAAAATGACATGATGCGGTGTTTTGGGGCGGTTTTTCTCGTCTGCCATGATTCTTTCCTCCTATTTTGAAGTTCGTTCCATTTTATGCGTCTGCAGGACAGGATATGCCTGAAAAAGCCGGGAAACACAACGTCAGCAGGTATCTCAAAAGAAGGAAGCGCCCTCCCGGTCAGTCCGAAAGGGCGCTTTTCCTGTTTTGTTGTTGCTACGGCCCACCGGGCCTTATTCCGATTTCATCTCCCGAATCATGATATATTCGTTCAAAAGGGTCCCATTCTTTAAGCGAATGGCATTGGGACGCACGCCAGCGATACGGAATCCCATTTTTTCATACAGATGGCGGGCGCGGTCATTGCCCTCCACAAATTCAAGTTCCATTTGCAGAATGCCGCCAAACTGCTCTGCAATGCGGATCATTTCCAGGAACATGCGCGTTCCGATCCCCTGGTTCCAGACTTCCCGAAGCAGGGTGATGGCAACACTTGCTCTGTGCCTGGTTTTCAATCTTTGATGAAACGAAATCTGACAGCTCCCAGCCACCTTTCCATCCACAATGCAAACGAGCATCGCATCCTCCTGGGAGGCGTTCAGCCGTTCAAACAGCGCTTTTTCTCCCTCGTAGGTGTATTTGCTACACTCTTCCGGATATCGAAGAATAAACTCGCTTTCACCCGCCGAGAGAAAAAGATAATCCAGCATTCCCGGAATATCTTCCTCCCTGGGACTGCGAATCAACGCTTTTCTCCCGTCTTTCATATCAAACCATATTTCATTGACAACCATTGTCTTGTCTTCTTATAAAAAGGTTACAGAATTTCGAAAGGATGCAGGGAAAATTTTTCTCAAACATCCGCCGCCTTATAAAATCGCCTTATTGATAGCGTTGATATACGCCTTGATACTTGCCTCGATAATGTCGGTAGACAATCCACGCCCGGTGATGGTCTCGTCTTCTTTCAAAATTTTAACCACGACTTCGCCCAGCGCGTCCTCGCCCTCGGTGACCGACTGGATCGAGTAGTTTTTCAGCGGGAAATTCTGTTTTACGATTCGGTCGATGGCCTTAAAGGCCGCGTCGATAGGGCCTTCCCCTCTGGCGACATGCTCTTTGCTCTCCCCATCCTTGATGAGTTTGACGACGGCGGTGGCGGAAATCACCGTTCCGCTGTTGACCACGAAGCTGTCCAGCGTATAGGTCTCGGGGATCTGGTAACGGTTGGAACTGATCAGCGCCTCGATATCCCGGTCTGTAACCACCTTTTTCCGGTCGGCCAGCACTTTGAATTTTTCAAAGCTCTGGTCCAGTACCGCTTCGGGGATGCGGTATCCCAGCTGATCCAGCCGCTCTTCAAAGGCATGGCGGCCGGAATGTTTGCCCAACACCATCCGGTTTTGGTAGATTCCCACCGTTTCCGGTGAAATGATCTCATAGGTCAGGCGGTTGTTGATGACCCCATGCTGGTGGATACCCGATTCATGGGCAAACGCGTTGGCGCCGACAATAGCCTTGTTCGGTGGCACCGGCACGCCTGTGACAGTGGACAGCAGCTTGCTGGTCCGGTAAATCTGGCGGGTATCAATGCCGGTTTCGCCGCCGTACATGTCCGCACGCGTTTTGATCGCCATGACAATCTCCTCCAGCGCGGCATTGCCGGCCCGCTCGCCAATGCCGTTGACCGTACACTCGATCTGGTCCGCGCCGCCCTGCATACCGGCCAGGCTATTGGCAACGCCCATCCCCAGATCATTGTGGCAATGGACGGATAAAACGACCTTCTCCGGATGTTTCAAATGCGTTTTCACATATCGGACCAACTCTTCCATCTCCGCAGGAACGGAATATCCCACCGTATCCGGGATATTCAGAACGCTGGCCCCCGCCTGCTGCGCCGTGTCAAACACCTGTACCAGATAGTCCCTGTCGCTGCGAGAGGCATCTTCGGCGGAAAATTCGATATTGGGGCACATGGTTCTGGCATAGGATACCATCTCTTTCACCTGCGCTAAAACCTCTTCCCGCGTTTTATGAAGCTTTGCCTGTAAATGGATGTCGCTGGTGGCCAAAAAAATATGGAGCAGCGGATTCGGATGGTCCTTTAACGCCTCCCAGGCGCAGTCGATATCTCCTTTTACCGCGCGGCAAAGCCCGGCGACCTGGCATCCCTGCACTTCTCGGGCAATGCTCTGCACCGACTCAAAATCTTCCGGAGACGCGATGGGGAACCCCGCCTCTATGACATCTACCCCCAATCGCTCCAGCTGGCGGGCCACCTCCACTTTTTCGTGGATATTCATACTGCAGCCGGGAGATTGTTCCCCATCCCGCAGCGTTGTATCAAAAATTCGGATTCTACGCATGATTTTGCTCCTTTCCACGCCCTCACCTTTTCAGAAATTCATATGGATTCCATTCCATTTAAGATATACCTTGTTTCATTCTTGATGTCAAGAGTGCCTCTTTCCTTGACGGCGCTTCTTTTCTCTTTTAAGATAAGAACCAGAACTGGCAAAGAAAGGAGCCTTTTTATGACTGGTAAAGAAAAACGCATCCGATGCAGAACGCTGTTTTTCACATTTTTAAAAATAGGTGCATTTACCTTCGGCGGCGGTTATGCCATGATTCCGCTGATTCAAAAAGAAACGGTGGAGTCCCATGGCTGGATTACCGACGAGGACATTTTGGATATCATTGCCGTGGCAGAAGCTACGCCCGGGCCCATCGCCATTAACACCGCCACTTTCGTCGGGTACAAAACCGCCGGATTTTGGGGCAGTTTTTTTGCCACCCTCGGCGTTGTCCTCCCCTCTTTTCTCATCATCAGCATCCTTGCGTTTTTTCTGGAGCCCTTTAAGCGGTTAAAGATGGTCTCCTATGCTTTTGTCGGCATTCGAACTGGCGTATTGGTGCTGATTGTACAGGCAGTCTTAAAGATGTATAAAGCCTGCGAACAAAACTGGATCAACTACCTGATTCTATTAGTGGCCTTTGTCAGTGTGGCATTTTGGGACCTGCCTGTCATCCCGATTCTGCTCATCTCGGCGGCATGCGGCATCCTGTACCAGACATTCCGCGCAAAAGCCCGGAAGGAGGAAACAAGATGATTTTCTGGCAGCTGTTTTTCACCTTTTTCCAAATTGGCCTGTTCACCATCGGCGGCGGCTATGCCATGATTCCTATGATTGAGGAGGAAGTGGTGCGGCAGGGCTGGCTGACACATACCCAGCTGGTGGATTTTATCGCGGTAGCGGAATCAACACCCGGTCCTTTCGCGGTCAACACCGCCACATATGTTGGAATCATTACCGGATCAAATGTAAACGGAAGCCTTTTATGGGGCCTTCTTGGAGCCTTTTGCGCGACATTGGGCGTTATCATGCCTTCTTTTTTGATTATTTTGTTGATTGCCAAATGCTTCACCTCTTTTCAGGATAACCGGCTTGTCAAAGGGGCTTTGTACGGTATGCACCCGGCTGTTGTGGGGTTGATTGCAGCGGCCGCACTGTCGCTGGCCAAGGGGAATCTTTACACCTCGCTTTCTTTTGTGTCTGCTTCGGATTTTCTCTCCTCGTTTCAGCTTTTGCCTGTTTTCATTTTTCTGGCAGTGCTGGCAGTCAGCTTTTGGAAAAAGAAAATCCATCCGGTCAAATTGATCCTTTTGTCCGCTGTTTTGGGAATTGTTTGCTGCAGCGCCCAAGAGTTGCTTTTGGGCTAAAAAATTTGCTATAATAACCTCACGGCGTTAGCGGAAATCGAAGATTTCCGCTAACGCTTGCCAATCCAACACTCCCAAAGGATGTGAATCAGATGACAAAAAAACAGACAGCCGAAGAATCTGTCCGGCGGTTAAAAGAAACCTATCCGGATGCGATCTGTTCTTTGGAATCCTCCCAACCCCATGAGCTTTTGATCGCTACCCGCCTTTCCGCCCAATGTACCGACGCTCGGGTCAACATCGTGACTCAGGTTTTATTCGATAAATATCGCACAATCCATGACTTTGCAGTTGCCGACCTTGCCGATGTAGAGGCCATCGTCCATCCCTGCGGTCTTTATAAAACCAAGGCGCACGACATCATCGCCATGTGCCAGATGCTGGAGCAGGATTTTGATTCCACCGTTCCCGATGAAATGGAAAAACTGTTAAAGCTGCCGGGAATCGGCCGCAAAACCGCAAATCTGGTGCTGGGTGATGTGTATGGCAAACCTGCTGTGGTTTGTGATACACACTGCATCCGCATCACCAATCATATTGGCCTGACAGACACCAAAGACCCGCTGAAATGCGAAATGCAGCTGCGCAAATTGCTGCCGCCGGAGGAGTCCAATGACTTTTGCCATCGTCTGGTGCTGCACGGCAGGGCTGTCTGCAAAGCCCGCAGCCCCCAATGCCAGGACTGCTGTTTAAAAGACATCTGTAAAACCGGTAAAAAAGCCTGATGGAGGAAGATTGGTATGTTGTCGGAATTTCTTTCGCCAAAAAGGATTCGCATAGATGCCCAGGTCCAATCTCTGGAGGAGGCGGTTCTTCTCTGCGGCAGACTTTTGGTCGATGATGGTTGTGCCGCTGCCGGATATCCCGAGGCAATGGTAAAAACAGTCCGCCAGCTGGGTGACGCCATTGTCATGGCGCCAAAGACTGCTCTGCCTCATGCCGCTTTTTCCGAAGGTGGGCTGCGTCCCGCTGTTGCCGCCGTCCGGCTGGCCTATCCGTTGGATGCCGGAGGCGTCAATGGTCCTGTCCGTCTGCTGCTTGGCTTCTGCGGCACCGACGCAGACAGCCATATGAAAGTGTTATCAAACCTGGCACGGTTCTTGAGCCGCCCGGATGCAGTTTCCTCGCTGCTGAATGCGCCGACGGCAGAAGCGCTCTATCAAGCGCTTTGCAGGTAAAAGGATTGTTGGCACGATTGTACGGGCTGCGATGAAGGATATCGCAGCAAGCCCTCTCTGAAAAGAGGCAGGAAAACAAAAAAGAAAGAGGCCAAATGCCATGGGATTTTTCTTCGGCGGCGGATTTGAGATTCTGTTTTTTCTGGTGTTCGCTTTGATCATCGGAATGTTTATCCTAACAGCAATCCGATCTGTTTCACAGTGGAATAAAAACAACCATTCCCCCCGGCTGACGGTTGACGCGACCGTTGTAGCCAAGCGGGAAGAAGTAACGCACCATCATCACCATTCCGGAAACGGTATATCGCATACGGCCTTATCCACTTGGTACTATGTCACTTTTCAGGTGGAAAGCGGCGACCGGATGGAACTTGGCGTCAGCGCAAACGAATATGGTATGTTGGTCGAAGGAGATTTCGGCCGGCTGACCTTTCAAGGCACACGCTATCTTGGCTTCCGGCGGGAAAGCGCGTCGAACGGCATATAGCGGTCGGGTTTGCATCGACCGGTTGAAAAAGCTAAAAAGCCCCTATGGCATATCGCCATGGGGGCTTTGGTTTTGGGATATACTCACGAAACATCCATTCTTCACAGGCTTACACCGCTGTTTTTTCCAACTCGTCTTTCAGGCTCTTCATGATTCGTTTCTCCAGCCGGGAAATGTAAGACTGGGAAATGCCGATAATATCTGCCACTTCTTTTTGCGTATGCTCTTTTTTCCCGCCCAAACCGAACCGCAACTCCATAATCATACGCTCCCGCTCACTCAGTTTGGCCACCGCTTCCAAAAGCAAATTCCGCTCCACTTGGTTTTCGATATTCCGGTTTACCATGTCACTGTCGGTCCCAAGAATATCCGAAAGCAGCAATTCGTTTCCATCCCAGTCGACATTCAGCGGCTCATCGATGGAAATCTCATTCTTCTGCGGCTGCGTTTTGCGCAGATACATCAAAATTTCATTTTCAATACAGCGGGAAGCATAGGTCGCCAATTTGATGTTGCGGTCCGGGCAAAAGGTATTGACCGCCTTGATCAGCCCGATGGTTCCAATGGAAATCAAATCCTCCACGCCAATGCCGGTAGACTCAAATTTGCGAGCAATGTAGACCACCAGCCTGAGATTATGGACGATCAGTGTTTCCCTTGCCTCGGCATCCCCCGGCAGTCGCCGGAATACCTGTGCCTCCTCCTCCCGGGTCAGAGGCGACGGCAGATTTTCCGGGCCGTTTATGTAATAAATCGCCTCTTTTTCTCCCAAAATGCGGGCGAAAAAAAGGAGAATCTTTTCCTTGATTGTCTTTCCCATACCGATCCCCTTTTTCCTGAAACGTTTTCTTTGGACAGTCCAGACGATGTAATCCCGGATGGAGCAAAATACCATAGCCAGAATCCAAAAAATCCTGATCGGCAATGGCAGCCATCACCTGTTCCACCTGCTGATACCGTCCATTTTGCCTGATAGCCAAAAAATCCGGCCGCACTACCGGCAGCAAACCTTCTTTTCCAACCGCTTCATACGGTATGAACCGGATTCCCAACCGGGCAGCTTTTTCAATCTGGTCCACTCCGGGATGTTCGAAATATTCGGTCAGTTGTTTGCAGAGCAGCTCTTTTACCGACTGATAACGGCAAATCACGACCGGCAAACCGCTGAAAGGGTCGAAAAGCCGATTACCTGTATCCACCTCCCCCCACAAGGAGACCCGCTTACCATCGATTCCGATTTGCACCTGCTCGGGCCCTCTGCCTGATTGATGTGTCCTGCGGCGAGCACACAGCCATACCGCCCCGTAAACCGCCATTACGCCGAATACAAGCCACATTGCCGGAATATGAAAATAGACAACTCCGTTTCCATAAAGCATAGCCGGCGGCGAGAAAAAGAACCATACCGCTACCATTACGCCGGCAAATAAAAATCCGACCAGATACAGCAGGCCCCACTGGAATAAAAACATGCGCAGAGACAGCGCCGGAAAGGCAACCCATGTCATGACCGCGGCCGCCGCAACGCGGGTCAAGGTCAGCACCGGTCCGCTTAACTGCGGCAAGAGCAGAATCAGAGCATAGATCCCCCCCAGAAAGGCCGCTGCCAGAATCCGTCCGATCCTTTTTTCCCGTCCTGCCAAAGCGGCGGTCATCATAATCAGAAAAAAATTGATGACCGTGTTGAGAAAAACCAGAATATCCACATAAATTTCCTGCTCCATTGCATCCCTCCTGCTTGCCCATGTAAAATTATAGGCCCGGGACAAGGATAGGCTTTGTCAGAACCTGTCGCCCTGCTTGGAAAAATCCTGTGTCCATTTCCGCTTTGGGGGATGCAGCAGGAAAAGCAAAAAAGAAATCCCCCGCCCGACGGGAGGGGGATAGGAATCATTTTTGAATCCGGTATTTACCATGCCATGGCGTTAGGAAATAAACCAATTTTCGATTTGGCACTCCCATTGCCCGTTTTTTTGTTCTGCTTTTGCGTCCTGATAGCCGATAGCGCCCAGTCCGCTTCTCCACTTCATCGCCGAAAAGATAAACCTTTGCCCAGAGCGTTCCTGGGATGACAACGACAGGATCATCCCATCTTTATAGTACATTTCCTCCCGGTCGATCTGGCCCTCCTCGCAGAGTTTTTCATAAGTCGATTGAAAGGTTTCTTTTTCGTACCTGCAGCCCACCACATAGCAGAGGGCTTCCTTTTCTTTCTCCGTCAAATTTGTCAGCCCGGTCAAGTCCAGCGCAATTTTTTCGGTGCCTTCATTCAGTCCTGCGTCTTTCTTGTACAATTCATCGATTCTGTCCAGATAAAAAGGCAGCAGGCTTTCAAACGTCCCGGTGATTCGCAGCGCGGTAACGCCGCTCAATTGGCAGGGATAGCTTTCCAGAACCGATCCGTCATAGTGAATCTGAACGGTCATTCCCGCCTCCAGCTGCGACGGCTGCGCCGTATTTCCCTGCTCGTCGGCCACATCGATCCCGACAGGCGAGAACAAAATCAGCTCTCCCGCCATATCGTCCTCTTCTCCCGCAAGAAGCAAAGACTCTTCCATCCGATATAAAATCCGGCAATTCATTATTCCGTCTGTCAAAACGGAATGAGGTGTCTCCTGCGGCGGTAAGGACTCCTGCCCCACCTGTCCGCATCCGGTCAGGATGAAAAAAGCGGCGGCTGCGGCAAAAATTTTTTTCAAAACAATCTCCCCTTTTTCTCTTTATTCTTTTAGTGCAAAAAAAGGAAGAGAATCCTGCATCCAGTTTGTATCAACAAAATATTTTTTGACAGTGAGCCGTTCCTCGTTTTGCGGACATCCTCCGCCTTCCTTCGAAAATACCCAGAAAAGCGCCCGCTCTTTCTGTGACTATCGCCGGACCGGAGCAAAAAAGGCCGGCGCTCTCGCGCCGGCCTGCCAAAACAAAACAGACAAAAAGCGTCAGTCCTCTACCACGGTATAATGGGTGGAAGCATCCTCTTTGGTCGCGTATTCGCTGACTTTCAGCACCCGCACCTTGATTGGCCGGGTCCCCATTTGGATAGAGATCAAATCGTTTTCTTTCACCTCATAGGAGGCGCGGGCCACCTTGCCGTTGACTAAAATCCGTCCGGCGTCACATGCTTCGTTGGCGACCGTCCGGCGCTTGATCAACCGGGTGACTTTCAAATATTTGTCTAATCGCATGACAAAACTCCTTAAGAAAAATGCGCAAACACAAGAATTTCCCGTGTTTACGCAGCATCTTTTCCGTTTTGATTCTTATTTGGAAACCGCGTCTTTCAGCGCTTTGCCGGCTTTAAAAGAAGGCAGTTTAGAAGCCGCAATGGTGATTTCCTCTTTGGTTCTGGGATTGATACCCTTTCTCTCACCGCGCGCTTTCACCTCAAAAGTGCCAAAGCCAACCAGCTGAACTTTGTCGCCAGCAGTAAGGGCCTCAGAAATCGCATCGATTACGGCAGCAACCGCTTTATCGCTGTCTTTTTTGGAAAAACCGGTTTTTTCGGCAACCACATTAATCAGTTCGGTTTTGGTCATTGTTTTTTCCTCCGCTTATTTCAATTTTATTTATTGTGCAGATATGCAAAATATCCGCTTAACAACCTTTTTTCACTTCTCCCCACAGCTCGTCCAGCTTTTGGATGCCGGCCGTTTTCATGTCGATTCCGCGCTGGCAGGCCAATTCTTCCACCAGGGCGAACCGTTTGACGAACTTCTCGCAGGAAAGGCCCAGCGACTCCTCCGCATCAGCCCCGATAAAACGGGAGACATTGACCACGCTGAAGAGCAAATCTCCCAACTCCAGTGCCTGCTCATGGGCGGAGCCATTTTTCATCGCGTCTTCCAACTCATCCGTTTCGCTGCGCAGATCACGCAGCGCATCGACCGCGCTGTCATAATCCATTCCCGCGCGGGACGCCCTCTTTTGGATCTTTTCCGCCCGCATCAGCGCCGGAAGGACTTTCGGCACGCTTTTCAGTGTTTCCGTTGCGGTCTTCTGTCCCTTTTCCTGCTGCTTGATCGTCTCCCAGTTGGAGAGCACCTCTTCAGCAGTATCTGCTTTGACATCGCCAAAAATATGGGGATGCCGGATGACAAGCTTTTTGCAGACGCCGTCGCAGACATCGTCGATGGAAAAATTGCCCTGTTCTTCCTCCATCGCAGCGTGATAAATCACCTGCAGCAGCACATCGCCCAATTCTTCCTGCAAAAGAACGGGGTCCTGTGCATCGATGGCTTCGATTGCTTCATACGTCTCTTCGATAAAATTCTTCCGGATAGAGGCATGGGTCTGTTCCGCATCCCAAGGGCAGCCTCCCGGGCCGCGCAGGACGCGCATGATTTTGACCAAATCATCAAATCCATATTTCTCTTTCAACGGAAAATCCGATCGCATTTTGCCACCTCGCCTTAAAACATAGTAGGCTTATTCATCTTACTCTATCAGGCCGTATTTTTCAAGTAGTTTTGCGATTTTTTCTCCTTTTGGCAGCATTAAAATATCATATTTTTCAACGCCATGCGTTAAAAACAATACCACAACATACACAATCCCCGCTGCCAGGATGGAAAAGGAAGTGGAAATGGTATTTCCTGCCACCCGAGACAACAACCCATATCCGGCCCAGGCGGTGATGCCACAAAGCGCTCCCGCAAAAAGGGGCTTCAAAAACACCTTTCCAAACCGCAGCCGAACCCCTGCCGCCCGGCACAATGTCGGGACGGAAATACAAATGATTGTCATATAACACAAAAGCGTTCCAAAAGGCGCTCCCTGAATGTTGACCGACGGAATGGGAACCAGCGAAAAATTAACCGCCAGCTTTAAAAAACCGCCGATCAGCATCAGCCTCACCGGCACCTTTACCCGTCCGATGGCCTGCAGCATACTGTTTGTCGGAGAGCTTAGCGCCACAAAAATCGCCGCGATTCCCAACACACGGAGAATCGGCGCCGCGATGGGAATCGACGCAGGATCCGCTTGGTACACCAGCGTCAGGATCGGCTCCGCCAACGCACAGATGCCGAACCCGGCAGGAAAAGCGATCATAGAAGTTACCCGCCATACCGACTCGATATTTTTTTGCAGCATCCTTCGGTTTTGCGAGGTCCATGCGGTGGTCACCGACGGGAGAGCACTGACGCCAAAGGTCGTTGTCAGCGCCGGGATCAGATTAAAAAGCGTGACCGACATATTGTAAGCGCCAAACAGGTAATTGGGGATCTCCTCCCGCGGCATATCCGCCGGCAGGATCCCGTCGTACATCGAAAGCAGTGCTTCTTCGCCATTGGCCAGCGCGGTGGACAAGCGGTTTGTCAGCGAACTGACATCGATTAATGTTGTGATATTCAGCGCCAGCGCACCCAGGCAGATGGGAACGGCAATGGTCCACAGCTGTTTTAAAATCTCTTTGCCCGTGGCTGCCGGAACTGCTTGTTCCAGCATCTGTGCGGAAATGCCGTCCCCTCTTCGCCGGTTATACGCCCACAGGAAAAGAGAACCCGCCGCGGTGCTGACCACAATGCCCAAAATCGCGCCGGCGGCTCCGTAGGGCAGTACGGCAAGCCGCGCCTGTTCCGGCGTAGATACCAAAGCGCCGAAAACCGTGCCGGATCCCTCATATTCCTCCATCCCCATTCGGATGGCGGCACAAGCGAACAGCAAGCCGCATACCAATTTCACAAGCGCTTCAAGCACTTGGGACCAGGCGGTCGGATACATATTGCGCAGGCCTTCGTAATAGCCCCGGTAAGAGGAACTGGCACAGACGAAAAAAATCGCCGGAGACATGACAAAAACGGACAGAAAAGCGTTTGGGTTCTGTGCCAGGCGTACATAGGGCCCCGCTCCTGCGAGCATCAGTAAACTGCCTAGCAGCCCGGCACATAAAAACGCGATGGTTGATAGACGCTTAATTTTCCGCACATCCCGGAAACGTCCCTGCTGCATGTTCTGGGCCACCATCCGGGCTACAGCAACAGGCATTCCCGCCACCGACAGAGCATACAGCGTGTTGAACAGGCCATATGCCGCGTTAAAGTAGCCGAAGCCGCTGACCCCGATGATTCCCTTCAGCGGAACCTTAAAAAAATATCCGATAATCTTAACGATTACCGTAGCGCTCATTAAAATCAGGGCGCCATGCAAAAAATTCTGTTTTTGCTTTGCCGACAAAGAAACACTTCCTTTGCTGTCTGTCAAACGCCGACCCGCCAGGCGCGGGATGCATGAAGATTCGAAACATGTTTATGAGCTGCGATGAAGAAATAGACCACGGACAGCTGCAGCTCTTTATCCTCCGAGATGTTTTTCATCATATCATATCTGTTCTATCGTTTCAACCGGCCATCTGTGAAGCCACAAAAAAAGAGACGGCCAAGGCCGTCTCTTTTTGGGGTTGTTCTGTTAATACATGCCGCCCATGCCGCCAGCAGGCATTGCCGGCGCGGGATTCTCCTCTTTGATATCGGCGACCAGGCTCTCGGTGGTCAGCACCATTGCCGCTACAGAAGCCGCGTTCTGCAGTGCGGAACGGGTTACTTTAACCGGATCAACGATACCGCTGGGGATCATATCGCAGTATACTTCTTTGGCCGCATCGTAACCATAGCCGACCTTGCCGGAGTTTACGATTTTATCAATGATAACCGCACCATCCAGACCTGCGTTGGCCGCGATCTGGCGGACAGGCTCCTCGATGGCCTTGCGGACGATCTTCACACCGGTTTTCTCGTCGCCTTCCGTGGATTCCAGCAGCGCTTCTACCGCGGGGATCGCGTTGATCAGCGCGGTACCGCCGCCGGCAACGATGCCCTCTTCCACTGCCGCTTTGGTAGCGGACAGAGCGTCCTCAATGCGCAGCTTCTTATCTTTCATTTCTACTTCGGTAGCCGCACCGACCTTGATAACCGCTACGCCGCCGGACAATTTTGCCAGACGCTCCTGCAGTTTCTCTTTGTCGAATTCGGAAGTGGTGGTCTCGATCTGGGCTTTGATCTGATGGATACGGGCTTTGATCTCATCGGAAGAACCGGCGCCGTCCACAATGATGGTGTTTTCTTTCTGGACTTTGACCTGTTTCGCGCGGCCCAGCTGATTCATCGTGGTGTCTTTCAGCTCCAGACCCAGTTCCTCACTGATGACCTGACCACCGGTGAGGATCGCGATATCCTGCAGCATTTCTTTTCTTCTGTCGCCGAATCCGGGCGCTTTTACCGCAACGCAGGTAAAGGTGCCGCGCAGCTTGTTGACGATCAGCGTGGACAAAGCCTCGCCCTCGACATCCTCAGCGATGATGACCAGCTTTTTGCCTGCCTGCACGATCTGCTCCAGCAAAGGCAGAACTTCCTGAATGGAAGAAATTTTCTTATCGGTAATCAGGATATACGCATCATCGATAACCGCTTCCATTTTATCCGTATCGGTGACCATGTAGGGGGTGATGTAACCCCGGTCGAACTGCATGCCTTCGACCACTTCGCTGTAAGTTTCAGCGGTTTTGGATTCCTCGATGGTGATAACGCCGTCAGCGGTTACTTTTTCCATTGCTTCGCCAATCAGCTTGCCGACCGACTCATCGCCGGCAGAAATGGCGGCAACCCGCTCAATATCAGCGGTGCAGGTGATTTTCTGAGAGTTGGCGATCATTGCCTCTACAGCGGTATCTACCGCTTTCTGGATACCTTTTTTCACGACCATGGGGTTGGCGCCGGCAGCTACATTCTTCATGCCCTCCCGGACCAGAGCCTGGGCCAGCAGCGTCGCGGTGGTGGTGCCGTCACCGGCAGCATCGTTGGTTTTGACGGAAACTTCTTTTACCAACTGTGCGCCCATGTTTTCAAACGCGTCTTCCAGCTCGATCTCCTTGGCGATGGTGACGCCGTCGTTGGTGATCAGCGGAGAGCCGAATTTTTTGTCCAGAACCACATTGCGGCCTTTCGGTCCCAAAGTGATTTTAACCGTGTTGGAAAGCTTATCGATACCGGTTTGGAGCGCTTTTCTGGCATCCTCACCGTAAATGATCTGTTTTGCCATGATTGATTCCTCCTAAAATTCGTTTGACTGCGGATCGTTACTCGACAATGGCCAGAACATCATCCTGACGCAGAATCGTATATTCCTGACCGTCCAGTTTTACTTCGGTCCCCGCGTATTTGCTCATGAGCACGCGGTCACCGGGTTTCAAATACATTTTAACCTCTTTGCCGTCTACCACGCCGCCGGGGCCTACCGCCACCACTTCTGCGACCTGGGGTTTTTCCTTTGCGGAACCGGCGAGGATAATCCCGCTTTTCGTCGTTTCTTCCGCCTCGACCATCTTGATTACAATCCGGTCGGACAAAGGTTTGATTGTCATAAAAATGCCTCCTGTATATAAAATCTTTTATTAACGATTTGGCACTCCTCTTCTTTGAGTGCTAACCTTATTTTAGCCTTTTTTTTGGAAAAATCAAGTCTTTCAGAAGATTTTTTCTAAAATTAAAAAATCCGTAACATTTCCGCCTGTCAGGACAGCGCAGCGCCGCCTCGATTGATCGTGGAGGATACGGTCACCGAAAATCCAACACCGTTTAAAAGGGCCCGATCATCGGCTGAACGCTCCTTCCAGTATCCGTATTGCTGCTGCATGAGAATATTGGAATAGCCAAGCGCGTCGCAGGACAGCTCATGGAACAGCCTTTCCAGCGCATGCTCTGTTTCCCGGCGTACCAAAATCCGCTGTTCTTCTTCATATCGGTCACACCGTTCGGAAAAAGAAACTCCTTCCAGAGAAAAAAGCTCCTCACTCACGTTGCTTTTTACCCGGACAGAGACTTCGTAAAAAGGCACTCCATCCTGGATACGGGCCGTTACCGTCGTGCCGGAATCCACTACATCCAGTGTGACGATCCCCAGATCCTCCAGTTCCATCGTCAGTTGTATTTTCCCCACCTCTCCCGCAGCCCATAGAATGCCGCGGGTCTCTTCCGGCGAAAAGGTCCCAACCATTTTTCCGTCATGCAGGATTGCTGTCCCGACGACCTGGATGGCGGGGTTTTCTTCCTCTCCGGAAAAAGCCACCAAAGGCAAATAAGCGCCTGTATGGGGGTTTTCCAGGGAGCTGATAACGCCCCTCAGCTGTGACCGAACCAGCTTTCCATTGTCCTGATACCCTTCCAGCATCATTTTGGTGCTGAGCACCGGCAGGATGGTTCGATCCAGCGGTTCGCACAAAACTTCCCCCGCTTCTCCATCGGCAATCAGCACATCCGTGTTGGGGCGGGACTGGGCGTTTGCATTGAAATAATCCACCACTGCATCCACCCCATCCCGGGCGATCTGCTCACCGATAATAATCAGCTTGGTATGTCCCCAGAAAATCTCCTGGCCCTGTTTTAAACTGGCGTTGCGCATGGCCTGTGCAATCGTTTTGCCTTCTACGCGGAGCATTTTCCCTCCAGAAGTATCATCGCCCTGCGCCGCTTCGGGGTCAAATATCTGCAGCGTTAAAGCATATTCGCCTTCTTTCCAATCCAGTCCCGCAGCCTGAACGATCGCCCGTTCATTTAGCTGAACTGACCGCACGCAGCCTGTCAATGGCAAAAGCAAAAGAAACAAGATCCCTATCGCCGTTTTCTTCATTGTCCTCTCCCCCTTTTCCGGCAGGATGCCAAAAGCAGAAGCGGCAGCAAAAACACAGTGAGAAGCACCGGTATCCCGCCGGCGAAAAAGTTCCCTATCCACTCCAAGGCATCCGGCTTTTCCATCAGGATCCCGGATGCGGCCGCTGTCAACGCCGCACAGGCGGTCACCGCGTATTTTGACGCTTTCTGAGGCAGAACCCGCGCGAGGGATTTGCCTGCCACTTCCAAGAATAAGGCTAGGCGGACCAGAGCCATAAACACCCAAAGAGCGGTATGGAGGCTGTCCAGCCGCTGAAAAATCGACATCTCCGCAATTTTGGTCACTGCGTAAAACGGAAAGCGCTGACTTTTTGCATAATCGCCCAGTGCGGCGGCGCTGACCAAAAAGATGGCCGACAGCACCGTCACCGATAAGATCTGCCATTTCCAAAATACACTGACTTTGTCCCGGTTTACCATCGGGATCAAAAACAAAAGCGCCGCCGTTTCCACATTGCCTAGGGTCAGAGAAAGGAACAATGAAACCTGGCTTTGCCATCCGTCGTGGGAGGGAGGCCGCAGAAACTCCCACTGGGCCTGGGGACACAGGCTGATGCCCACAAACAAAAGCGCTGCAGCCAGGCCTGCCAACACAAAAGAGGCAAACCGGGCCGTCGCCTCATATCCCATGGACGCTGTGTATCCTCCCACTGCCAAAAGCAGCAGGATGAACAGCCAGGGAGAGGTCTGCGGATAAGCGGCATTGGTCAAAAAATACGAAAAGCCGCAGGCAGTCTGAATCAGAACGCACATCGAGAACAGGAAAAAAACGGCAGGAAAAAGCATGCCCGCACCGCCCCAATTTTCCCCCGCAAGATCCAAAAGTCCTTTGCCCGGATGGCGGCGCAGCAAAAAATAGGCAGGCAGCAAAAGCGCAGCGCCGGCTGCGGCCGAAACCGGCAGCAAAAGCGCGGCGGTCAATGCGCCGGGCTGTTCTTTCTGCGGCACTGCCAGAAAAAACTGCACCACCCGGCTGAGAAACAAAAGCACCGCCAGCTGCCAGGAGCTGATCGCAGATTTTCCTCTCAAATCATCGCCTCCTTTTTGATCACCGGATTTCCGTACCGGGAAGGTTTTGGATTTTAAGCTTTTTTCGTCCTAACTTTTTCCACCCAACCCGTATCAGCACATCGCGCATGGCGAACATCTGAAACGGCGATTCCGGCGACATGCTTGGGATCCCATAAGCATTGACGGAACACAGGTTGACGATCATCAAAGCAAGGCCCAGGGAAATGCCGAAAATCCCCAGCGTCCCGCCGATGATAATAAAGCCGAATCGCATGATCGTCACCTCCTGAAACAGGGACGGCACCACAAAGGAACTCAGCGCCGTCAGCGCCACCACCATAACCATGGGAGAGCTGATCAATCCTGCTGTCACCGCCGCGTCGCCGATGACCAGCGCACCGATGATCCCGATGGCATGTCCGATCGGCCGGGGCAGCCGCAGCCCGGCTTCTCGCATCAGTTCATAAATAAAATGAATCAGGAGCGCTTCCATTACCAATGGGAACGGCACGTCCTGCTCCGCCGCGGTAATGTTCAGCAAAAGCGCTTCGGGCAGCAGCTCCGGGTGAAAAGTGCCTGCCGCCACATAAAAACCCGGCAGCAGTATGGTGAAAAAGAACGCCAAATATTTGAGCCACCGCTCAAACACCGCATAATAAGGGCGATGAGTGTAATCGTCGATGCTTTGGAAATTCTCGTTAAAAAAATACGGCACGATCAACGCAAAAGGCGTTCCATCCACTAAAATGCCCACCCTGCCCTCGCTGATTTTGGCGCAAAGAGTGTCCGGCCGCTGTGTGGTGCCGACATTGGAAAAAATCGAAGTGATATCCGTATCCAAAAACGGCTGAATATAGCCGGACTCCAAAATAATATCCGTCGGGATTTCACCGATTCGGCGGCGGATATCGCGCAGCAATTCCGGCGCAACCATATCGGTTTGATAGATTAAGCATAGGTCTGTATTGCTTTTGACCCCCGCTTTCATCAGTTCCATTTTCAGTGCGGAGGACTTGATCCGGCGGCGCACCATTGTCATATTGATGCGGATCGGCTCGGTAAAACCTTCCCGGGAGCCGCGCACGTTTTCCTCCGAAGACGGTTCGGACACACTGCGGAACGAAAACCCCTGCACGCCTGCCACAATCACTTTTTCGATTCCATCTATCATAATCCCAGCAAAACCGGACATTAAAAAAGGAAACAATTCTCCCAGTGTTTCCACTTCACTTTGGTCCATGCCCAACACCGCCCGATGCAAAATCCACTCCCGAAGCGCCTGGGGCGACGGTTCGTCCAAAACCAGCTCACCCAGCGGTTCCAGCATGATCTCGGTCAAGGTCTGCAGGCTGAACATCCCCTCGAACATCATCAGCTTGACCGGGATCCCGCAGACCGTGATTTCACGCACCATAAAGTCCGCTGTATCGTGTAGCGTTTTGCGGATGACCGAAAGATTCTCTGCAGCATTCCCAGTCAACCGAATCGATTCGGTCTGCGGAGGCTGGGGCGTAACATATAAATCTTGTTCTTTTTCTTTTGCTTTTTTTTCAAACCACTGTGGCATGTCCATCCCTTCTTTCTCAGTGATTGTTGGCGAATCGAAGAAAAAACATTCACAAATTACCTGGAAAAACAATGCATATCGAAAAGAACTTTGCCGCATACTAAAAAAGTAAAAAGGCAAGGGAGGGCTTGAGAATATGGCAGTCAATTTTCTGCGCACGATGATCCTATACATAGTGATCGTCGTCGCTGTTCGAATCATGGGAAAAAGGCAGATCGGAGAACTTTCACCCACGGAACTGGTCATCACCATCCTGATTTCCAACATCGCCACGCTGCCGATCGAGGATACCAATATTCCCCTGACCGCAGGGCTGGTTTCCATTTTCACGCTGGTATCCTGTGAAGTGTTGGTTTCCGGCCTGATTTTAAAAAGCCCGCGGATGCGAAAAATTGTTTCCGGCTCTCCCCGAGTCCTGATCAAAGACGGTGTAATCGATCAAAAGCAGCTTTCCGCCCTGCGTCTGTCCATTGATGATTTGACCGCTCAGCTTCGCGGCCAGGGATGTTTTGATATCAATCAGGTGGCGTTTGCCGTGGTGGAAACCACCGGTAAACTGAACATCTTTCAAAAATTCAAATCCCAGCAACCTACCAACCAGGACCTGCATGTAAAAGAGCCTAAAAACGCCGACGCTCCGCCGATGGTCGTCGTAGCCGACGGGCAAATCTCCGACGCGGCTTTACAGTTTTGCGGAAAAGATAAGGACTGGCTGGGCAATCTTCTGCAGGAAAAACAGTGTCCGCTGGAGGAAATCTTTTTGCTGACCTGCGACCGAAACGGCAACTACAAGCTACTGAAAAAGGAGGCGTCCCAATGAAGCGAGTCGCTTTGTGTGTCGCCATTTTACTGGCCATTTTCCTCCTTTGCACTGTAAGTCTTGTCACTGTATCCCGCTATCAACATGATTTTACCCAGAGGATTCAGGATTTGGAACGGGCGGTATATCAGGAAACATTTGAATCGCTGTCCTCTCAGGCTTCCGGCATCTGCCGGCAATGGATGGAAGCGGAGCATGTGCTGATCCGGTTTGTGCGCCATACGGAACTGGACGAGGTAACAGGAGCCATGACCCGCCTGGAAATGCTGGCCAAATACGGAGATCTCTCTGAATTTACCGCCGAACTCAACCGAATCAAAAACCTCTTGCACCACATTTACGATTCTGAAATCCCCTATCTGCGAAACATTTTTTAATCGAAAAGCCCGTTTCTCCCCCGCAAAAAGGCCGCTGCCCGCGGCCTTTTTACGGGTGGCGCCGATGTTTTCACGCTTCATCGTCATTGTGAAATTGTATTGGTTCCACCGATTCCGTCAGCTTCTCGAACCGGTATCCCTGCTCTGTCAGCTGGTCGATCACCGGCCCTACCGCCTCCGCCGTGGAAACCCGCATAGGATCATCGTGACAGAGGATCACGACCTTATCTTTCCCCTGTGCGCCATTGACAATATTGCGAATCAGCGTATTTGTATCCGTCATGTAGGATTTATCGTCGCCGGATACCAGATTCCAGTCATAGTAGAGATAGCCCCGGCGCCGCATTTCAATCCGGATGGCTTTTTGAACAGCAGGGCTTGCAAAACTGTTTTTAACGCTTCCGCCTGGGAAGCGAAAAATTTTCGGCTCCACACCGGTAACCTGAATGATTCTTTCGCGGATCTTGTAAAAATCGGCCAGGTAATTTTCTACACTGCTGTAAATCTGCTGATATACATGAGAATAGGTGTGCATCCCGATGCTGTGCCCCTCATCGACGATCCGTTTTAGGATTGCATCGGAGTCGACACCGGATACCTCCTGGCCGGTTACAAAAAAAGTGGCTTTGACCCCTTTTTCTTTCAGGGTATCTAAAATAGCAATGGTATTTTGGGAGGGGCCGTCGTCAAAGGTGTAGTAAACCACTTTTCCTTCCTCTTGCGCAAACTCGTTTCCGGTATTGACATACATATCGGGATACAAATCCTCATAGGCCGGCCCCGACACTGCTTTGGTTTGCTGAACCGGCGTCAGTATCCCTCCCAGGCAAAGCAGAGCTGCCGCGGCAGCCAACACTTTTTTCCTGCTGCATTTGATCAAACAAAACATCTCTCCCACCCGCCTTCCTGTTTTAGTATATTGCCCGGCTTTGTCCGCTTATGTCCTAAAAGGAGAAGACAGGCGAAACAATTCGCCTGTCTTTTTTATCCCTGCAGCCAAATTCCATACCGGCTACGGAATATCACACAAAAAATTTTTTCCTTTTCCAGAAGATTACATAAACTTCTGCTTCTCCTCTTGTACGGTTTGGGACGAAATGCTATTCTGTTTATAAATATTGTTTTGCTGTTATCGCAACAAGACAGACACCATTCCAAACAAAACGGAGGATTATCATGAAGTATATCAATCAGCTGCTTTACGAAGATGTTCCATATCCGACCGATGTGAAAAATCCGGACAGCCCCATGTTAAAAGGAAGCATTAAACGAGCTGGATGCGGCCTGTGTTGCCTGTGTATGGTAGTTGACCGGCTCACTACCCAGTCTCTGCCGTTGGAGGAGTGCCGTGACCTGGCCATCGAGCACAAAGCCAACCTCGACCCTGGGACGGATTTAAAGGTCTTAAGTCCTGTGATCGCCGAAAAATTTGGTCTGAAGTATCGCTCCACCAGTGACACGCAGCAGATGATTCGCTGTCTGCAAAACGGCGGCTGTGCCATTGCCAATGTAGGCGGCGACCGGGACGACGGAAAATATATCGGCGTTTTCTCCCACGGCGGCCATTATATCACAGTCGTCAGCGCGGATGAAAAAGAACTGTGCATCCTGGACCCGTCGCTGAAAGAAGGCAAATTCGATGAGGAAGGCCGCAAAGGCAAGGTCCGGGTCGAAGGGAATTTCGCTTACTGTGATCCGCAGGTGCTGGCAAGAGACACCGATAACCGCGATCCCAGCTACTACCTCTTCACCCGTTAAAATCGCACAAAAAAGGGGCGGCTTTTTGGCCGCCCCTTTTCTTTTGGGCAAAACGAATGCTTTTTCCGCAGGAAATCAATCCTGATTCTCCGGACATTTACAGCACGGAATACAGTTCTTTTAAATATTTTGTAAGCTTTACATTTTCTCCATAATCCACCTCACAGTCGACAATGCTGGGTACCTTCTGCGAGAACGCGTCTTCCAGCGTGGGAATCAGGTCCTCCGCCCGCTCAATGCGATATCCTTTTGCGCCGAAGCTTTCGGCGAATTGGACGAAATCCGGATTGGTAAAGTCTACATAGCAGCTTCTGCCGTATTGGTCCATCTGTTTCCATTTGATCAGCCCATAGCTGTTGTCGCGGAAGATCAAAGTGACAAAGGGATTTCCCAGCCGCATGGCAGTCTCCATCTCCTGGCAATTCATCAAAAATCCGCCGTCGCCGGTAATTGCCAGGACTCGCTTATCCGGGTTGATCAATTTGGCCGCAATCGCGCCGGGCAGCGCAAACCCCATGCTGGCAAACCCGTTGGAAATCAGGCAGGTATTCGGCTGATAACAATGGTACTGGCGGGCAATCCACATTTTGTGCGCGCCAACATCCGACAGCAGGATATCGTCCGGCGCAAGGACCTTCCGCACATCGCTCAGAACTTTCTGCGGCCGCATGGGAAAACTCATATCTTCTTCATAAGCAGCATATTCCTTCTCCATTTTCTGCTTGATCTCCCGTGCATAGGACGACTCGAAAGGCCGTTCCATTTGGCTTAAAATGCTACGCAGCGAAACGGAAATATCGCCTACCACCTCTACCGAAGGCTGGTACAACTTATTGATATGGGCAGGGCGTGCGTCGATATGGATAATATTTTTATGCTGATCGCTATTCCATTTTGAGGGTGCGTACTCAACAATATCATAACCGACCGACAGGATCAGGTCCGCGTTTTCCAGCACTTTGTTGGCGTAATCCTTCTGTGGGATACCGATGGTCCACAAGCAATACGGGTTGTCGAACGGGACAATCCCTTTTGCCATCATCGTGTGAATGACCGGGATGTGCAGCTTGTTGACAAACTCAATCATGGCTTTGCTGGCCTGATTGCGAACGGCGCTGCTTCCCGCCAAAACAACCGGGTTTTTGGCCATCATAAGGCGGACTACCGCATCCTTGACGCTCTGGGAATCCGGGATTTCAATGGGCACCATTTGTTTTTCCAGCGGCTCTTCTCCCGGGCTAACCGGCATTTTGGAAACGTTGACCGGCAGATCAATATGGCAGGCACCCGGCTTTTCGCTCTCCGCATATTTAAAGGCGATACGAACAATTTCGCTGACGGTATCCGGCAGGACGATTTGCTTGGTCCGCTTGGTAATCGGTTCAAACATTTTGCAAAGGTCCAAAAACTGGTGAGAAGTCAGATGCATCCGCTCTGTTCCAACCTGTCCGGTAATGGCGACCAGTGGGGCTCCGTCGCTGTAGGCGTCGGCTACGCCGGTAACCAGATTGGTGGCCCCTGGACCCAGCGTTGACATGCAGACGCCGGCTTTGCGGGTCAGCCGCCCGTACACATCGGCCATAAAAGCCGCTCCCTGTTCATGGCGGGTGGTAATAAATCGAATGTTGGAATGCGAAAGCGCTTCCATGATTTCCAGGTTCTCTTCTCCCGGAATGCCGAAAATATATTCGACGCCCTCTTTCTCTAAACATTTCACCAGCATCTGTGCCGTGTTGTATTGCTGCGTCTGCTCTTTTGCCTGCATGGCAAAGTCCTCCTTTATGCCGAAATTGCGTATGCAATCTCAAACAATATTGTATACAAATATCCTTTGTGCATTATAGCACACTTGCATACAATTGAAAAGCCTTTTTTATCTCAATTTTTCATATCCATAAAAAAATCACAGGCCCGGTAAAAGGTCTGTGATTTTATGGTCTTTCAACAAAAAGCATCCGGCATTGAAAAAAGAAGACTCCCTGCCGCGTTATCAGCAACTGGTGCAATCGAAATAGGATTTTGCAAAAACAATAAGGCTTATCAGGCCGGATTAGCGCGATTTGACCGGATGATCTCCCCTACGGTATAAACCGTTACAAAAGCGTTGGGGTCTTCGCGGTGCAGCCAGTTTAACAATTTGGAGTATTCGTTACGGTTGACAATCGTAATAATTTCTGTTCGCTTCTGCCGGTTATACGCGCCGGTGGCCTCATACAAGGTGGCGCCGCTGTGCATTTCTTCCGTCAGGAACCGAAGCAGCTCCTCCTGCTTTTCGGAAATAATGCAAACTCTTTTGCGGGTGTTAAAGCCGAGAATAAAATGATCCAGCACAACGCCGTTGAGATAGGTACCCAGCACGCTGAGGAAAACAATTTTAGGCTCATATGCGAAAACAGAGGTCAATGCGGTGCACATTCCCGCAATCGTCATGGCCTTTCCAAGCTCGATATGCAGATATTTGTTCAATATCTTTGCAATGATATCCAATCCGCCGGAGGACGCATTGAGATTGAACAGGATCGCCAGACCGATGCTGACTACAAAAATGTAGCCGATCATATCCAAAAAAGAATCACCGGTCAAAGATTGCTGGTTGGGAAAAAGCTCTTCCAGCGCGCCGAGAAAAACCGGCATCAAAATCGATGTATAAACCGTCTTCCCACCGAATTCCCGGCCAATTGTGAAAAATCCCAAAATCAATAACAGCGTGTTGAGCACAAAAGTCATAACGGAAATTCGGAACGGCAGAAAATTAGAAATCAAGACAACCAAGCCGGTGATACTTCCCACCGTGACCTGACTTGGAATCAGGAAAAAATAAACCGCCGCTGAAACGATCAGCGTACCCAGCGTAATGGCGGCATACTCTTGTAACAAAGCCCCTTTTTTCATTTTGAAAACCCTCTTCCCCAACAACTGTTCTTGTAATGGAGCCAAAAACCGGCCCGCATAAAGCAGCGCAAAGCTGCTCGCGAAACCGGTTTTCTGTTTGTTGAGTATTATACCGTGTCCTTTTGTCTTTTGTCAATCGGCGCACTGATGTTTTCGCAGTTCGCATCATAACATGGCAGAATATTCCATCCGTTTTAGCGAAAAGGCAAAATCTGCCAATCAGTCGATTCTGCCGTATTTGCGGAACCGCTCATACCGGGCGGCCAACAGTTGACTCAAATCGATCTGTGCCTTTTCCTCCAGGGTCCTACAAAGCAGTTCCTCCAGATAGGCGAAAATCTCCGGGAAACTCAACCCCTCTTCCGGGATGATCCGTTCGATCACCCCCATCTGCTTCATATCTTCGGCCGTCAGCTTCAGACATTGGGCCGCTTCTTTGTTTTTCTTCGCGTCTTTCCAAAGAATGCTGGCACATCCTTCCGGCGAGATGACCGAGTAAAAAGCGTTTTCCAGCATCCAAACCTCATCGCCCACCGCCAGCGCCAGCGCGCCGCCGCTGCCGCCCTCTCCGATAAGCACAGAAATGATTGGAACCTTCAAGCCCATCATTTCCATCAGATTTTCCGCAATGGCCTGACCTTGCCCGCGCTCCTCCGCTCCAATGCCGCAAAATGCGCCGGAAGTATCCACAAAGCAAATCACCGGCCGGTGAAATTTTTCCGCCTGTTTCATCAGACGAAGCGCTTTCCGATACCCCTCCGGATTGGGCGAACCAAAATTCCGAAACACCTTTTCCTTTGTATTTCCGCCTTTTTCCATGGCAATCACCGTTACGGGCCGGTTTCGCAGACGGGCAATACCGCCGACAATGGCCGAGTCCTCCGCAAAGCGCCGGTCGCCGTGCAGTTCAATGAAATCGGTAAAAATCCCTTTGATAAATCCGATTCCGGACGGACGGCCTTTTGCCCTGGCCGCCTGAACCTTTTCATATGCCGTTTTCATCCGCTCATCCCCTTTCGTGCAGCATCAGCAGCCGGGTCAGCAGCTTTTTCTGGCTGGCCCGCGGGGTGATTCGATCCACAAATCCTCTCTGCACCAGAAATTCCGACCGTTGAAATCCTTCGGGCAGCTTTTTACGAATGGTTTGCTCGATGACCCGGGGACCCGCAAATCCGATAAGCGCGCCGGGTTCCGCCAGAATGATATCTCCCTCCATGGCAAAGCTGGCAGTGACGCCGCCGGTCGTGGGGTCGGTCAAAACGGTGATGTACAGGTTTCCCGCGTCGCTGTGCCGTTTCACCGCGCCGGAGGTTTTTGCCATCTGCATCAAAGACAAAATTCCTTCCTGCATCCGTGCGCCGCCGGAAACGGTATAGCCCACCACCGGCAGAGAATGGCCGGTGGCATACTCGAACAGCCGGGTGATTTTCTCACCCACAACGGTCCCCATACTTCCCATCATGAAAGAAGGCTCCATTACAAACAACGCACAGGATCTTCCTCCAATCGATGCGGTCCCGCAGATAACAGCTTCCTTTTCCCCAGAAGCCAGGCGCGCGTGCTTGAGTTTTTTGTCATATCCAGGAAACCCGATCACATCTTTGGCAAGCAGATTCGCGTCCATTTCGCAAAAGCTGCCGGTATCGGCGATAAAATCGATTCTCTGCCGGGCATTCATCCGAAAATGGTAACCGCAGCTGCAGACCAAATGATTCTCCCACAGTTCGCTGGTCGGAACAGATTTTTTGCAGGACGGGCAAATTTCACCCGCCTCCGCGTGGATTTCCGCCGCAGCGCTGACTGGCGTTCGGCCGCCTTTCTCCAGTTCGTTTTTTGGTTTTTTAAAAAATCCCTGAAGCTGCATAGAGCCTATTCACCTCTCTTTGCCATAAAATCCGTATGGTAGTCCCCGGCCAAAAAAGCCGGGTCACTGATAATTTCCAGCTGCTCATCCAGATTATTGGGCACACCCTCCACTACCAATTCACATAAAGCGGATTTCATTTTCCGAATCGCCTCTTCCCGGGTTTTGGCGTAGACGATCAGCTTTCCCATCATGGAGTCATAATACGGCAGCATCTCATAGCCTTGATACAAAAAGGTATCGAACCGTACCCAAGGGCCGCCGGGTACATGCAAGAACGACACTTTGCCGCTTCCTGTGGCATTGATGCGGCACTCAATGGCCGCTCCGGTGATCCGGATATCCTCCTGACCAAAGTTCAAAAGCACGCCGCAGGCGATGCGGATCTGCCATTTGACAATATCCACGCCCGACACATACTCACTGACCGGGTGTTCCACCTGCAGGCGGGTATTCATCTCCATAAAGTAAAAGCGGTTCTCGTCATCCAACAGAAATTCTACTGTTCCTGCATTGGTGTATCCCGCGGCTTTGGCGGCTTTTGCCGCCGCTTCGCACATTTTTCCCCGCAATTGTGGGGAAATCGCCGGAGAGGGCGCTTCCTCCAAAAACTTTTGATTGCGCTTTTGAATCGAGCACTCCCGTTCTCCCAGACAAACGACATTGCCGCCCTCGTCGGCTAGCAGCTGCACCTCAATATGCTTGACCGGGAACAGATATTTTTCCATATACACGCCGCCGTCGCCAAAGGCGTTTTTCGCCTCTTCCGAAGCAGTCAAAAAAGCTTTTTCCAGCTCATCCGGCCCCTTTACCAGCCGGATGCCTTTTCCGCCGCCTCCCGCCCGGGCCTTGATCAAAACCGGATACCCGATCTGCCCGGCGGCCTTGGCCGCCTGTTCGGGCGAGGAGAGGATATCGGTACCGGGAACGGTGGGAACACCGGCTTTTTTCATCAGGCGGCGTGCCGCGTCCTTATCGCCCATCCGGGAAATCACATCCGCACCGGGCCCGATAAAGACCAGTCCGTTTTCCTCGCACAGACGGGCAAAATCGGCATTCTCCGCTAAAAAACCATATCCGGGATGGATGGCCTGCGCGCCGGTCAGAAGCGCCGCTGTGATAATATCTTTCTGGCGCAGATAGCTTTCGCCCGGCAAGGCTTTTCCAACGCATACGCTCTCATCGGCCAGCGATACATGCAGCGATTCCTTGTCCGCCTGGGAATGCACCGCCACTGTAGCGATGCCCATTTCCTTGCAAGCGCGGATGATGCGAACCGCGATTTCCCCGCGGTTTGCTATCAAAATTTTCGAAAACAATGGCTCACTTCCTCACAACAGCAAAGGAAAAATCTCCGCTGACGGACAATTTTCCGTTCACATAACCTTTCCCGCTGGCAAAATAAAACGGGCCTTTCGATTTGGTGATCACACATTCGGTTTCCAACGTATCTCCCGGGCGAACCGGATTTTTGAATTTGACGTGGTCCATGCTGGTAAAATACGGCGTCGAAGCCTCCGGCAACGATTCGGCCAGCAAAACACAGGTAGCCTGCGCCATCATTTCGCATAAAATCACACCCGGTACGACGGGATTTCCGGGGAAATGGCCCTGCAGGAACCATTCGTCTCCACGCACGGTATATCTGCCGTGGGCCACTCCATCGATGACCTGTGCCTGCTCCACCAAAAGCATATTGTCCCGATGGGGCAGGATCTTCATAATTTCTTCTTTGTTCATGATTCTTCCCCCACTAAAAACAGCCGCTGTCCCACTTCCACCAGCTGACCGTTGCCGGCATAGATCTGCAGGATTTGCCCGTCACAGTCGGCAGTAATCTCATTCATGGTCTTCATCGCCTCAATAATACACAGCACATCTCCTTTTTTCACATGGCTTCCTGCCTGGACAAAAGGGGCTGCGCCGGGCATCGGCGCGGCGTAATACATGCCGACCATCGGACTTTCAATGATCGTCCCTTCCTGCGGGCTTTCTTTGTAAGGCGCCTCGGCCGGCGGTACCGAAGCAGAGGTCTGTGCGGCAGTCCCGGACAGAATCGGCGCGGCAGCCGGCTTTCGTTCCAGGTGAATGGTCTTGCCGTCTTCCACGATTTCCACCTGCGTCAGCTCGTTTGCTTTCATCATCTCCGCCAAAGCGCGGATCTGTTTCATATCCATCTCATTCTTCCTCCATCCGCTTGAATGCGATGCAGGCATTGTGCCCGCCAAATCCCAGAGAGGTGGACAGCGCCATCTGCGCCTGCACCTTTCTGGCCTGATTCGGCACATAGTCCAAATCGCATTCCGGGTCGGGCTCGCGCAGATTGATGGTCGGCGGGATCACGCCCTCATGCAGTGCCAGCGCCGAAACGATCGCTTCCACAGCGCCGGCAGCTCCCAGCATATGGCCGGTCATGGACTTGGTGGAACTGACCAGAATATCCGCTGTTTTTTCGCTCAGCGCGGTCTTGATCGCCTGCGTTTCGGTTTTGTCATTGAGCGGCGTTCCGGTACCGTGTGCATTGATATAAATGTTTCCTGCCGCCCCGCCGGATTCTTCCAGCGCCAGCACAATGGCCCTGGCGGCTCCCTCACCGCCGGGAGCCGGTGCTGTCATATGATACGCGTCGCAGGTACAGCCATAGCCGGTCATCTCCGCGTAAATGCGCGCGCCGCGTTTTTTGGCGTGTTCATATTCTTCCAAAATCAGAGCGCCTGCTCCCTCGCCCATGACAAACCCACTGCGGCGCTTGTCAAAAGGCAAAGATGCTTCGTCCGGATTTTCCGATAAGGAAAGGGCCATACAGTTGGTAAAGCCCGCCACCCCAATGGGGGTAATCGCCGCTTCTGCACCGCCGGCCAAAATCACGTCCGCCCTTCCTTCCTTAATGGCATGGAACGCTTCCCCCACCTCATTGGTGCTGGTCGCGCAGGCGGTCGTCACCGGCAGGCAGGGACCTTTCGCCTGAAAACGGATGGCGATATTGCCTGCCGCCATGTTGGCGATCATCATGGGGATAAAGAAAGGAGACACCCGCTTCGGCCCTTTTTCCAGCAATTTCTGCATTTCTGCCGACATGGTGATCAACCCGCCGATGCCGGATCCGAAATATACCCCGAACCGTTCCGGCTCCACTTTGCCGGAAATGCCGCTGTCCTCTACCGCCTGACAGGCGGCAGCCATCGCGTAATGGCAGAACAAATCGCTTTTGCGCGCCTCGCCTTTTTCCATATATCGAAGCGGATCGAAGCCCTGGACCTGCGCCGCTACTTTCGCTTTGTACTCGCTTACATCAAACCGGTCCAAGGGGACAATTCCATTTTTGCCGTCCAGCAGATTTTTCCAAAAAGTAGGCACGTCATTTCCTATGGGAGTCACGGCGCCTACGCCGGTCACTACTACGCGTCTCATGTGATTTCCTCCTCTCTACATGGCCAAGCCGCCGTCAACCCGAATCACCTCTCCGGTGATATAGTCGGAGCCGCTGCCGGCTAAAAATACCGCCAGATTGGCCACGTCTTCCGGCCGTCCCATCCGCTTTAAGGGAATCATCCCCGCCAGCTGATGATGGTCCTTATCGATCCCGGCCGTCATATCGGTGTCGATAAAGCCGGGAGCGATGGCGTTGCAGCAAATGCCGCGGCCGGCAAGCTCCCTCGCAACCGACTTGGTCAGACCAATCAGCCCCGCCTTGGAAGCGGAATAGTTCGCCTGTCCGCCATTGCCCATCAATCCGCAGACCGATGAAATATTGATGATTTTGCCCGCGCGCTTTTTGACAAAAATCGGGTAGCAGTGCTTGATGAAGTGGAAAGCTCCCTTTAGATTGGTGTTGAGCACCGCGTCAAAATCCGCTTCTTTCATGGTATAAACCAATCCATCCCGGGTAATGCCCGCATTATTGACCAGAATATCCACGCCGCCCAAATCTTTCTGCACGGCCTGAACCGTTTCTTTGACCCGGTCAAAATCCGTCACATCACATTGATAGGCCCGGGCCTGTATGCCGTACTTTGCCGCCTGCGCGCAGACTTCATCCGCTGCCTGCCGGCTGCCCGCGTAAATCACCGCCACATTGGCCCCTTCTTTTGCAAAAGCCAAAGCGATGGCGCGGCCGATTCCCCGGCTGGCGCCGGTGACCAGCGCTGTTTTCCCCTGCAGTGTCATGATTCCAGCACCGCCTTTCTCGTTATTTCCAATGTTTCTGCATCTTCCACATGAAAAGCGCGGGCATCCGGCAGCGTTTTGGATACCAGGCCCGTCAGGGTTTTTCCCGGGCCCACTTCGATAAAGGTGTCAAATCCATCCTCTGCCATGCGGCGCAGGGTCTGCTCCCAGCGGACAGGGTTTTTCATCTGCTGTGCCAAAAGCTCCTTTGGCTCGCTTTCTGCATACGGCCTCGCCGTCAGGTTGGCGTAAACAGGTATCCTGGCGGGTTGAAAACAGACTTTTTCCAGTTCTTTTGCAAATTCTTTTGCAGCGCCGTCCATAAACGGCGAATGGAATCCGCCGCTGACCGCCAAGGGGACCATCCGCCCGCCTGCTTTTTTGACCAGCGGTTTCATTTCCTCGATTTCCTGCCGAAGTCCCGCCACTACCAACTGGCCGGGACAGTTATAGTTGACCGGATACAGATGCGCAAACCGCCGGCACAGTTCTTCAACGGTTTTATGCTCCAGTTTGAGTACCGCCGCCATAGCGCTGTCTGTCTGGCGGGCTGCTTCATCCATCAGCACGGCGCGGCGGCAGACCAGAGAAAATCCGGTTTTCTGTTCCAGCATCCCCGCGAAGGTCAAAGCCGCCATTTCTCCCAGTGAAAAACCGGCAGCCCCATCAGCCCGAACACCCGATTCCTCCAGCGCCAGCGCCGCCGCCAAATCCACGCAGAACAGGCATGGCTGGGTGTTTTTCGTCTCGGTCAGTTCCTCCTGCGAGCCGGAAAAACACTGGGCCGACGTCCCCGGACGGATCCGGTCGGCCAGCGCAAACAGTGCTGCTACAGAAGAAGAATGTTTTGTCAGTTCCCGGCCCATTCCACTGTACTGCGCGCCCTGTCCGGAAAAAAGAAACGCTATTTTACCCATTTTTTCGCTCCATTCAACACTTCTTCCGCCTCGGTAAAAATCTCTCGAATCATTTCGGCAGCAGGCTGTTCTTTCTTTACCATGGCGGCTATCTGCCCCGCGAGAAAACAACCATGCTGCTCGTCTCCTTCCACTGCGGCCAGCCGCAGCGCTCCTGCGCCGAAGGCTTCCAGCTCCTCATCGGACACGCTTCCGTCGTACTCCTTGCGGAAATATTCCCGGGAATACGGGGTCTTTAAGCAGCGCACCGGATGGCCCAATCGCTTTCCGGTGGCGATGGTGTCAATATCCTTGGCCTTTAAAATCTTATTTTTGTAGGTCTGATGCACGCCGCATTCTTCGGCGACCAGGAAGCGGGTACCCAGCTGAACGCCCATCGCGCCCAGCATAAAGGCCGCGGCTACGCCGCGTCCGTCGGCAATACCGCCTGCTCCGATCACCGGCAGCGGCGTTGCATCGCACACCTGCGGCAAAAGCGCCATGGTGGTCAGATCTCCCACATGGCCGCCGGATTCGCCTCCCTCAGCGATAATCGCGCAGGCCCCCTGGCGGGTCACCAATTTGGCCATAGCGACCGACGCCACGACCGGAATGACCCGGATGCCGGCTTCCTGCCACATTTTCATATATTTGCCGGGATTTCCCGCTCCGGTAGTGATCACCGGTACCTTTTCCGCCGCCAGCAACTTTGCCACATCCTCCACATGAGGACTCATGAGCATAACATTGACGCCGAAAGGCTTTTTCGTCAAGCTGCGGCAAATGTCAATTTCCTGTTTCAGATAGTCCGGGCCGGCGTTCATCGCGGAGATGATCCCCAGGCCCCCGCCCTCCGACACGGCGGCAGCCAGACGGCCGTCAGCGATCCAGGCCATACCGCCCTGGAAAATCGGGTATTCAATTCCCAGCATCTCGCAAATCGGTGTCTTGATCATCGTTTATTCCTTCTCGCTCATTTTTTCTTCCACCAGCTTGACCATCTCGCCGACAGTGGAGATCTTTTCATCCAGTTCCAGTTCAACATCCAGTTCTTCTTCCAGTTCCATCACCATGTCAACTGTGTCCAGCGAATCCACGCCCAATTCCTCAAAGGTGGTGTCCATCGTAACCGAAGCGGGGTCGCAGTCTACATGTTCCGCCAAAACAGCAACTAATTTTTCAAAAATCATTTTGATTTCCTCCAAAACTTCATTTTTTAATATATGGGAAACCGGATATCCGGTTTTACCAGCGAAGGATACACGCGGCGCTGGAAAGTCCGCCGCCGAACGCGCAAAGCGCCACCAAATCGCCGCGCTTGAGCTTGCCGGAACGGTTGAGTTCGTCCATCATCATGGGGATGCTGGCTGCCGAAGTGTTGCCGTACCGGTCAATGTTGACACAGAATCTCTCCGGCGGAATACACAGCCGCTTTTTCGCCGCGTCGATGATGCGGATATTCGCCTGGTGGGGCACGACCCAGTCGATTTCTTCCTCGGAAAAACCCGCCTGCGCGATCAGATTTTTCAGATCGTGGGTCATGGCGTTGACCGCAAAACGAAACGTCTCCTGGCCTTTCATATGGATATAAGGATTTTCCTGTTCACGCTTATTAAAGGGGGATTTGCCTTCGAACACCGGCGTGCGGATGACTTCTTCATCCCCTTTCGACGACAGCTGAGACGCAAGATAATTTTCTCCCTCTCCCAGCACCATGGCGCCGGCGCCATCGCCAAAGATCACACAAGTGCTCCGGTCATCCCAATCCAACAGGCGGCTGATCCGTTCCGCGCCGATGACCAGCATCTTTTTGACCCGACCCCGGGCAAAAAAGCCTGCCGCTGTATCCAGAAGAAATAAGAATCCTGAACACGCCGCGTTGATATCCATAGCCGGGCAGGAAGCGCCCAGCCTTTTTTGCACCACGCAGGAAACAGAAGGAGTTGCAAAATCCGGGCTGATGGTCGCGCAGAGAATCATATCCAGCTCGTTTGCCTTCACACCGCTTTGCTCCAGCGCGGCCAACGCTGCCTGATATGCCAGATCGCAAGCCGATTCCTCTTCACAGACATGACGCTGACAAATGCCGGTGCGTTCCCGGATCCATTCGTCGGAAGTCTCCAAAAAAGACGCCAAATCGTCGTTTGTCACCACTTTAGGCGGAACATAGCTTCCCGTACCCAATACGCAAAAACTCATTTTTTCTCTCCCAGACTTTCTTTTAAAAATTCATTCAGTTTTTGGATTCCCTGGAAAAGGCTGGCCTTTTCCTCATCGGTCAGACTCTCCGAAATCTTTGTAACCATATTATAATGATACAGCCGGTGAAAATGGTCGATTCGTTTCCCGCTCCTGGTCAAAGTAATGCGGACTGTCCTGCCGTCCTCATCGTCGGGCTGTTTTTCCAAATAACCCCGCTTTTCCAGTTTATTGATTGCCACAGTGGCGGTCGGTCGGGTGATGTTCATGGCGTCTGCAATTTCGCTGACAGTCCGCCCCTGCTCGTCTCCCTTTCCCACCGCTTCCAGCAAATGCATCTCTTTGATGGAAAGGTGAATGCGGCCGCTTTTTTTCAGCGCTTTCTCTTCAACCCTCAGGATATTATGATAAGTGTCCACCAATACCTCGTTCAACGCTGTCGAAAAAGCATCCATATCCAATCCTCCAAAAAATTAGTTTGATAATCTAACTATTTGAATATACTTCTTCCTTTTGTTTTTGTCAACAGGTATTGTGTGCCCTATTATGAATAAATCATGAATGTTTCTCTCTTCCAGCCGGCGAAAATGTCCTGACCCAAATCACCGTGATAAGATATGCGCAAAAAAAAGAGACGGAACGACCGTCTCTTTTTGCTGCATAAATCAGTGCTTTTCTCACACTTTGATCGTCTTCCATTTTCCGGTACGGTACCGAATCCATACCAGCAAAGACCGCAGCAGCTGGTCTGCCGCCAAAGCGACCCAAGCGCCCGGCAGCCCCAAATGGAATCCATAAATCATCAAAATGGCCAGTCCTGGGCGTACCAGCAGTACCGTCATGAAGGTGATAACCGCTGTCGCGCGGGTATCGCCGGCGCCGCGCAAAACGCCTGCCAAAATAAACTGGGAGGCCTGAAACGGCTGAATGAAAGCAATGAACATCAAAATTGTTCCGCCCAGCGACACAATTTCCGGATCATTGTTGTACAAGGCAACAATTTGATGGGAAAACAAAACAAAGCAGGTTGCCAAAAACAGAGAAACCATCATCCCCCCCCGGCGGGTACGGCGGCTGTACTGCTCCGCCATATCCGGCCGGCGCTTGCCCAGGCACTGGCCCACCAGCGACGTGGCGGAAACGCCGAACGCCTGGCCATTCATAAACGACAGCGCCTGAATATTCATACACACCTGATGGGTCGCGAATGCGACTGTCCCCAACGAAGCAACTGTTTTGGAATAGATAATCATGCCGGCACGCATGACCAGCTGTTCCACCATCGCCGGAAAACCGATTTTAAAAATCGACGCAATCGACTCTTTGTCTGGCAAAAAACCATCCGTCAGCCGAAGATGCAGATAGCCGCTGCGGCGCCGCATGACCGCGTAAAAGGCCATGACCATCGCTACTGCCTGTCCCAGGATTGTCGCCAAAGACGCGCCGGCAATTCCCAGAGCAGGAAATCCCATATGTCCGTAAATCAAAAAATAATTGAGAATTACATTGACCACGTTGGCCACAACATTGTAAATCATCGCCGTGCGTGAATCTCCGACTCCCCGCAAAACAGCTGTGATAACCGTTGTCAGGGCCATGGGCACAAATCCGATCATCTGGATTTGCAGATAGATGGTTCCGCCGGCCAGGCTCTCCGCATCGGAAGCGCCCATAAATTTGACCATCCATTCAGAAGAAAAATACCCGATAAAAGACATGGCAATTGCCACTAAAAATGTCATCATCAGCGCCTGACGCATAATCAGGTTGGCTTTATCCTGCCGCCCGGCCCCTTTTGAGCGGGCGACCATTGCCGTGGCGCCCACGTTCAGCGCCTGAAAAATCGTCATGAATAAAAATTTGGGCTGAGTCGTCAGTCCCACTGAGGTAAGCGCCCATGCACCCAGCTGTCCCACCATCATCAAATCAATCATCGAGGCCAGCTGCGTCAGCAAAAGTTCTACCATCGACGGCCATGCAATCCGGATCACGTCCGCATACATCATTTTGTTGGTCACACCCTGTGGAAGGGGCGCTTTTTTCTTCTGCACCTTTTGTTCCCACAGTGAGAGATCCTGCCCTTCTTCTACCAAATCAAGGGCCAACCCGTGGATTTTCGATTGATTGTCTCGCATATTTTTCTGCCTTCCGCCACTGCTTCCGGCACATCTCACCACCTAACCAAATCATTTATTCTATAACATTATATAATAAATCATACTGCTGGTCTATGATTTGTAAAAAATTTTCATATTTTTCATCAAAATGACGTAAAAAAGCGGCGCAAAACTGCACCGCTTTTTTCAAAAAATCCTTTTTTTACCCGAAATACTCTATTTTTTTGCGAAATTCTGCTTGGCTGCATAATGGAACAGGACCAATCCGACAATAAAAATCACGGCCAAAATAGAAATGCCCCAGTTGGTGCTTCCTGTCAGCTGTGTAAACAAGCCGACCATTGCGGTTCCCATAAAAGAAGCGCCTTTGCCGCAAATATCGAACAATCCGAAATACTCCCCTGCTTTTTCCGGTGGAATAATTTTGGCAAAATAGGACCTGGACAGCGCCTGAATGCCTCCCTGGAACATCCCCACGCATCCTGCAAGCATCCAGAATTCCCAGACCTGATCCAGCTGGATGGCAAACAATGCGATTGCTGTGTATGCCACGATGCAGATTTTGATCAGGGTATCGTTGCGGTATTTTTTCGCTGCTTTGCCAAAAATCAACGCGAACGGGAAAGCAACCACCTGCGTCAGCAGCAGCGCCAGCAGCAGCATGGTGGAATCAAAGCCCAGGGCGCTGCCGAACGCGGTAGCCATATCGATAATGGTATAGACCCCGTCGATAAAGAAAAAGAACGCCAGCAAAAACAGGAAAATGTGCTTTTGGGTTTTGATTTCCCGGAACGTGTGATACAACGTGCCGAATGCGTCCCGCACCGGATGCTCCCGCTTGGGAGAATAGTGGACCTGTTTATAATGCCGCAGCAAAGGCAGCGTTAAAAGCAGCCACCATGCAGCATTGAGGAAAAAGGAAATTCCCATTGCCACAGTCATGGAGATGCCCAGCGCTTCATTTCCTAAAACAATACCCAGGCTGATGACAAAAGGAATGCAGCTTCCTATGTATCCCCAGGCATATCCCTGGGAAGACACTTCATCCATACGGTCGGGTGCCGTCACATCAGACAGCATGGAATCGTAAAAAATCAAGCTGGCGGAAAAGCCCACCTTCGCAATGACAAAAATCGACAAAAAAACAATCCACGGCACAGGAAAAGACAGCGCTGCGCATCCCAGCACGCCGACCATCATGCTGATGGTGAAAATCGGCTTCTTCAGATTTTTCGCATCTGCCATCGTACCCAGCACCGGCCCGATCAGCGCCACGATCAGCGTCGCAACAGACGTGGCGTATCCCCAATAGGCCAGATAATTCACTTCCGATATGCCGGCATTTGCCGCCAAGCTGTTGAAATAAATCGGAACAATCGTTGCCACCAACAAAATAAAGGCGGAATTGGCTACGTCATACAAAATCCAGTATTTCTCCAGCTTGGTCAATTTTTCTTTTGTCATGCTCTCTTCCCTCACTCAAAAATCCGATTCAGCCGTTCGTCAAACTTCCCTTTGCCTGTTATAGCACCGGCAAATGCCTCTTCCTGCGCAACTGCTTGCGGAATCGTCCGCCGGTACAGTTCCAGCAGATGCTCGCAGACCGTCCGGCACCGGAGATCCGCTTCTGGTGAGATAATGTGCTGATTGATGGCATTGTACTGCCCGATCAGCCTAAGTCCTTTCTTTGCCGTCTCTCTGACCAGCGGGTTCGGCATCACCAGCATATTTTTATAGCGGCGCATCGCGCGGATGCTTTTGTCGATCTCCCGCACGGAGACCCCTTCGTAAAACGGCGCGATCTGAGCAGCAAGATCCCCGTCTGTCGGCATGCAGTAGCCCACCGGGAAAGACTCCGGGGCTTTGCCGTCCAGCGAGAGCAGCATTCTCTCAAATTCCGTCTCGATGGCAATATGCCCCACCCCAATCGTTTCCGCCTGCCCGTCAATATACGGATGGCAGGCGCTGTCCAACATGAAATGGCACAAAAAGCCCATTAAATACGAAAGCTGCGACGGTCTTTTCCCGCCGTCTTCCCAAATTTTCCGCGCGTTCTCAAAAAAGGAAGCGGCTGTGGTTTTATGAAGAGACCGGCCTTTGTTGCCCACCGGATGCTCGGTAAAAGGATTGTAAAAAAACAAAATGTCCGGCCCTTGCAGCCCCACCCGGAACATCTGAGGGAACTGCAAAATCGGCTGTTTCACCGATAAGGGCAGCTTCGCCGCCACCTTTCTGCCAAAGGTATCATGCGCGTACATCGCAGGCATCTTATTCCTCCCCGCCCGCTCCGAAAGGAACGGAAAATTTCAGGCGGCTTCCCCGCCTTCAGATTGATTGCCGGCTGTACCGGCACAAAGAAAACCACTGCCCGTTTTGTCCAAAACGCAGCAGGCAATCTTCGTTTGCTCCTTGACCGGGATATCCCTTTCCCCGCTACGGCTGTTTTCTTTTTCCGGATACGTCTGCGTTCTGCTGTGCCATCAAATCATCAAAGCGCTCCAGCTCCTGCGACAAATTGGTAAGCCGGTACGCCATACCGTTGAGTTTCGATTTGACTGCGGCAGTTTCCTCCCGCATCTGATCCATCTGCAGCGTTTTTTCCTCTTGTGCCTGGCGAAGGATTTTTGCCGATTCCTCCCTTGCCTCCTGCAGGATCTGCTGTGCCTGTGCCCGCGCGTCTTCCAAAATCGTCTCCCGCTCCCGGCAGGCAGCTGTGCGAATCTCATCCGCATTTTTCATCGCCTGCGCCGTCAGGTCATGCGCATCGCTTTTTTCTTTTGAAATCCGTTCTGCCTCCTGATCCAGTTCCCTGCGGCGGCGCCCCAATGCGGATATTCCTTCGCTTCCCGCTTCTTTTGCTTTGTTTAAAATGGTTTGCCCCTCTATTCTCGCGGCGGCAATGATTCTTTCGCTCTCCCGGCGCGCCTGCTGCTCCATGCGCCTTGCTTCTTCCATCCGGGATTTGATCTGGCCCGTCAAAACCTTCAGCCGTTCCAGGTCGGCCTCCCCCGGCATTTCCTCCCGCTGTTTTTCCGATTCCGCGGCGCGCGCCTTTTCCTGCTCCAGCGCCCGGCGCAGCTCCTCATTTTCCCGCCGAAGGTCATTGACCGTATCCGGGTTGATACCCGCGTATTTTTGATTCAGTTCTTCTTTTTCCCGCTCATATTTGCGGATCAGATCATTCAGATACTGTGATACCTGCTCTTTATGAAAACCACGCAGCACCGTGGAAAACAAATCTCCTTTTGCCATTTTGCGTTCCCCTTTTTCCATTCGTTCCTTCTTTTTCCCAATTTTTCGACCTGTGCGCGCCGCTTTCCGAAATCAAGCGGCCACCGGCTGCCGTAAAACACGGAAATCTGCCATTTTTTATCAGTATACCACAGAAATCCCATCTGTAAAAGAATTCTTTTTGAGGCGGACCAAAAAAGGCGCCGGATCCTCCGGCGCCTTTGCGGCATCGATATTTGTTAAATGATAATGCAGATCAGCCCTGTGCAGCCCTCGTTGATAATACGCTCGATGGTCTCCTGCAGCTTGAGACGGGCCTCCTGGGGCATTCGGTAAAGCTTATTGTGCAGCCCCTCATTGACCAGGGAATGCAGCGACTTGCCAAAAATGTTCGACTCCCATATTTTCTCCGGGCTATCCTCAAACTCCTGCAGCAAATACATGACCAGTTCCTCCGACTGCTTTTCCGACCCGACAATCGGCGAAATTTCCGTGGTAATATCCGCTTTCATCATGTGGATCGACGGCGCGCTGGCTTTTAAGCGCACGCCGTAGCGGCTGCCCTGCTTAACGATTTCCGGTTCCTCCAGCTTAAGCTCATCCAATGTGGGCATGACAATACCGTAGCCCACTGCCTCCACCTGGTCTAATGCGCCCTTGATTTTCTCGTAATCCCGCTTCATCTGGGCCAATTCGATCATACACGGCATCAGCCCCGCTTCGGAACCGATTGTCAAACCGGTCATTTCATCGATAATCTCATACAAAAGGTTCCCCGGCACCTGCATCAGCAGCTTGACCCGGCCACGGCCCAGATCGATTTCGGAAACAAACGCGCTTTCTACATGCTCCTGTTCCGCAGTTTTTGCCATAGCAGATGCTACATCCTGGATACGGGCAATCTGCTGAGCGTGTTCCAGAATTGTGCCGACCAACTCCCGACGCAGCCAGTGATCCTGCTTCAGTGAAAGAATCCAGCGCGGAAAATCCACACAGATCTCCTTGACCGGAAATTGGTATAAAACGGCAGACATGATCTGGCGGATATCATTTTGGGTCAGCTCCAGACAGTTGACCGGCATAACCGGTACTTCATATTTTTCCGCCAACTGCCGCGCCAGATCCTGCACCTTCGCGGTGCCTGGCTCTGTGGCGTTTAACAGCACTACAAACGGTTTTTCGATCTCTTTCAACTCCGAAATGACCCTCTCTTCCGCCTGCTCGTACTCTTCCCGGGGAATATCGCTGATCGAGCCGTCGGTCGTTACCACAAGACCGATGGTGGAATGTTCCTGAATCACCTTTCGGGTGCCGATCTCCGCCGCCATGTTAAAAGGAACCTCTTCTTCAAACCACGGGGTCATGACCATACGTGGCCCATCGTTTTCCACATATCCCAGCGCACTGGGTACCACATATCCCACACAATCGATCAGCCGTACCCGGAACGATGCCTGATTGTCTAAAAAGACCTCCACTGCCTCTTCGGGGATAAACTTTGGCTCGGTGGTCATAATGGTTTTCCCCGCAGCCGACTGCGGCAATTCATCTACCGCCCGCTCCCGGCGGTAATCGCTGTCGATATTGGGGATGACCAGTGTTTCCATGAATTTTTTGATAAAGGTCGACTTTCCCGTACGGACCGGCCCCACAAGGCCTAAATAAATATCTCCGCCGGTCCGCATCGCAATGTCCTGATAAATGCTGCGGTTTTCCATTGATCTAGCCTCCTTGTTGATCGCTGCTTTTCGCGGGTATCCTATGTGAAAAACGGATTGGCGCGGCCTGGCCGGGGATCGCTTTGCTTGCTGCCATCCATAAAACACCGTTCCCTTGCGCGTTTCGCTACCACAACTATATGACCCTTTTGTCCGAAATAGTACCGGTCGCGGCGGAAATATCGGCGGAATCAAAAGCGCCCCTCCGAAGTTCGGAGGGGCGCCAGCAAAAGAAAAGCTATTTTGAAAGGAAGCCAACCTTTTTATAAACCTTTTCCAGCGTACGGCCTGCAATGCGGGACGCCTTTTCCGCGCCCGAACGGTAACAGCTTTCCAGATAAGGCTTATCATTCATCAGCTGATGATATCTTTCACGGATCGGAGCCAGATGATCCGCTACCGCCTGGCCGACAGCCATTTTAAAATCACCGTAGCCTTTTCCGGCAAATTCGGCCTCGATTGCCTCATAAGACTTGCCGGTAACGCAGGAATAGATGGTCATCAGATTATTGATGCCGTCTTTTCCTTCCCGATATGCCACCTGGGCCTCGGAATCGGTAACAGCGCTTTTAAACTTTTTGATGATGGTTTCCGGCGGGTCGAGGATATAAACACAGCCTTTGGGGTTCGGATCGGACTTGCTCATCTTCTTGGCAGGGTCCTGCAAGGACATGATCTTGGCGCCCATTTTCGGGATATAGCCGTCCGGCACCACAAAGGTGTTGCCATGCTGGCCGTTAAAGCGGATCGCCACATCTCTGGCCAGTTCCAAATGCTGCTTCTGATCAATGCCTACCGGCACCAGATCGGTTTGATAAAGCAGGATATCCCCTGCCATGAGCACCGGATAGGTAAACAGGCCGGCGTTGATGTTATCCGGATTTTTGGCGGATTTATCTTTGAACTGGGTCATCCGGTTCAGCTCTCCAAACTGGGTGTAGCAGGCCAGCACCCAGTTGGCCTCCGCATGCTCCTTAACATGACTTTGAATAAACGCAATGGATTTTTCCGGGTCGACGCCGCAGGCCAAAATCAGCGCGTACGCCTCCAGCGTCCGCTGTCTTAACTGCGCCGGGTCCTGCCGGACAGTGATCGCGTGCATGTTGACAATGCTGTAAATGCAGTTGTAGTCCTCCTGCAGCTGTACCCAGTTGCGGACTGCGCCCAGATAATTGCCCAGGGTGATCTGTCCGCTGGGCTGAATGCCGGAAAAAATAATCTTTTTGCGTGCAGGCGCTTGGTTTTCCATCAATAACACCTTCCTAGAACATTTTTTGAGTCAAAGCCCCCAGGCGGCTGATTCCTTCCACAATCTGCTCGTCAGTGGGGGTCGAGAAATTCAAGCGGACCGACTCGGAAGTCCCGTTGTCATCGGTCAAAAAGGCGGTTCCCGGTACTACGGCGACCTGTTGTTCCACCGCCGCTTTACAGAACGCCAGCATATCGCTGCCTTTCGGGAGCGTGCACCAAAGGAACAGACCGCCTTCCGGATTGGTATGTACAACCGCCGGATTGAAATGCTGGTCGATCTGACGGATCATCAGCGAGGATTTTTTGCGGTAGATTTCCCGCAGGCCGGCGACATGGGCATCAAAATCATATTCTTTCAAGAAACGATCGCAAATCAACTGCGAAAGGATGGTGGTGTGTACGTCGGAGGACTGCTTGGCCACCGTCAGCTTGGCGATGATCTCTTTGGGAGCCACCACGTATCCCACCCGCAGACCGGGCGACAGCACCTTGGAAAAGCTTCCGCAGTAAATGACGATTCCCTCGGTATCCATCGATTTGATGGTCGGCACATCCTCGCCGGAAAAGCGAAGTTCGCCATAGGGGTTATCCTCCAAAATCAAAACGCCGTACTGCAGCGCAAGGCGGTATACTTCCTTTCTCTTTTCCAGGCTCATGGTAATGCCGGTGGGATTCTGGAAGTTGGGGATGGTATAAATGAATTTCGTGTTGGGATTGGCTTTGAGCGCCGCTTCCAGTTTTTCAATGTTGATGCCGTCATCGTCCATCTCCACGCCCACCAGCTGAGAGCGGAAAGAACGAAACGCATTCAGAGAACCAATAAAGCTGGGACTTTCGCTGATGACCTTGTCCCCATCATCCAGCAGGCAATGGGCCGTCAGGCAAATGCCCTGCTGGGCGCCGGAAACCACCAGCACCTGATCAAAATCCCGGCCAATGCCATAACGCTCTTTGACCAGAGTGACCAAACGATCCCGCAGAGGCTGATAACCTTCTGTCACCGAGTACTGCAGCGCCAGAATCGGATTTTCCTCTAATATTTCCCGGGTCATTTTCTGTACCGCTTCTACCGGAAACGCTTCCGGCGCGGGGTTGCCGGCCGCGAAAGAAATTACGGAAGGATCGGCAGTTGCTTTTAAAATCTCCCGGATAGCCGACGGCTGCAGAGATTCTATCTTTTTCGAAAACTGATAATGCATAAAAACGCCTCCTGTAATGGAATCGGGACAAGCCGCGAAAGATGCGTCCTCTCCAGGCGCGGCGGATTCGCAGCCAGCCTGATGGCGATAACCCAAATTTTCATTGTTTTTTAGTATACCACAGGAAAGCACGAAAGGAAAGAAAGAAATTGAAAAAAGAAAAAATTCTCCAAAAACCAAGCCCTATTTCGCTACTACGCATCGAAAAGAAGCCCTTTATTCGAAACCGGTAAAATACGCGGCGGATAAGAAAGGTTTTTTTGGGGAATATTGCCGGAAGTTTGTCAAAATATAATTTTTATCCCCTTGACAAAACGAACCAAAAGAGGTACTATATCGCTACACCCCCCTGGGGTGTTTCCTGTGTCAGTCTTTTGAAAGGAACGATATTATTTTATGAAACAAAAATTCAACGTAACAGGCATGACCTGTTCTGCCTGCTCCGCCCATGTGGAGAAAAGCGTTGCCAAAACCGAGGGGGTCCGCTCGGTACAGGTCAGCCTTTTGACCAACAGCATGCAGGTGGTCTATGACGAGTCCGTAACCGATCCCGCCAAAATCATCCGCGCGGTGGAACAAAGCGGATATGGCGCTTTTTTGCCGCAGAAAGGGGCGGCTGCGCCCGCTCCGCAAGTTACGGCCGCGGATGTGATCAAGCAGATGAAGCGGCGCCTGATTCTCTCTTTCTGCTTTCTGATTCCTCTTTTTTACCTGTCCATGGGGCACATGATGGGCCTGCCCATCCCCCATTTTTTTCACGGGACTGAAAACGCTCTCACTTTTGCCTTTACCCAGCTTCTTTTAACACTTCCGGTTGCATATTTAAACCGAAGCTATTTCCAGGTAGGCTTTCAAACACTGTTTCGCGGTTCCCCTAATATGGACTCTCTGGTCGCCATCGGCTCTTCCGCGTCTATTTTATATGGCGTTTTTGCCATTTACCAAATGAGTTACGGCTTGGGCCACGGAGACCCTGCGCGAGTACAACAATATGCCATGGATCTGTATTTTGAGGGCGCTTCCATGATTTTGACCCTCATCACCCTGGGCAAGTACCTGGAGACAAAATCCAAAGGGAAAACCTCCGAGGCCATCACCCGTCTGATGGATCTGGCGCCCAAATCCGCCGCTGTCGTGCGCGACGGGCAGGAACTTCAAATTCCGGTGGAACAGGTACTTCCCGGAGATACCGTAATCGTCCGCCCGGGGCAGAGCATTCCGGTAGACGGCGTGGTGCTGGATGGCAACTCATTTGTAGACGAATCCGCTATTACCGGTGAAAGTATCCCTGTGGAAAAAACGGCTGGCGATACCGTCACCGCCGCGACCATCAACAAAAGCGGTTCGTTCCGTTTCCGGGCCACCAGAGTCGGCGATGACACGACATTGTCGCAGATTATCGCGCTGATGGAAGAGGCCGGCGCTTCCAAGGCGCCGATCTCCAAATTAGCGGATAAGGTAGCGGGGATTTTTGTGCCGGCGGTAATCACCATTGCGGTTTTGGCGTCTGTCGTCTGGCTTTTGGCGGGAAAACCCTTCTCTTTTGCCCTTTCCATCGGTATTGCGGTTCTGGTAATCTCCTGTCCCTGCGCTTTGGGGCTGGCCACACCGGTGGCCATTATGGTCGGCACCGGAAAAGGCGCGGAAAACGGTATTCTTATCAAATCCGCCGAAGCGTTGGAAACGGCCCACACGGTAGATACCGTCGTACTGGATAAAACCGGAACGATCACCGAAGGCCATCCGAAGGTCACCGGCCTGTATCCTATTTCCGGCGTAGCCGAAGATCAGCTGCTGCAAATCGCCGCTTCGCTGGAAGTCCTGTCCGAGCATCCTCTGGCGGAAGCCATTGTCAAAGCCGCCGCGGACCGCTCCTTACCATTGCTGTCCGCCTCTGATTTTCAAGCTCTTTCCGGGTTGGGATTGTCCGCCATCTTAAACGGAGAACCTTATTTTGCCGGCAACGAACGCCTGATGAAAGAACAGGGCGTTTCGCTGTCGCAGCTGGATTCGACCGCCGCTTTGCTGGCACAGGAGGGAAAAACACCGCTGTATTTTGCCAAAGGCAAAACGCTGATAGGAATCATCGCCGCGGCGGATGTGGCAAAACCCACCAGCGCTCAGGCCATTGAGAAGATGAAACAACTCGGTCTGGATATGGTCATGCTCACCGGCGACAACCAGCACACCGCCAATGCGATTGGTCAACAGCTGGGCGTGTCCAAGGTAATCGCGCAGGTGCTTCCCCAGGATAAGGAACAGGAAATCCGCCGGCTGCAGGAAAGCGGCAAAAAGGTCGCCATGGTGGGCGACGGTATCAACGACGCACCGGCGCTGGCGCGGGCGGACGTGGGAATCGCCATCGGAGCCGGTACCGACATTGCCTTGGAGGCAGCGGACATTGTTTTAATGAAAAACGACCTGCTCGACGCGGTCACCGCCATCCACTTAAGCCGGGCCGTCATCCGCAACGTAAAAGAAAATCTTTTCTGGGCCTTTTTATACAATACCATCGGCATTCCCATCGCGGCGGGCGTTTTCTTCCCCCTGTGGGGATGGAAACTGGATCCCATGTTTGCCGCCGCGGCCATGAGTTTAAGCTCGGTCTGCGTTGTGTCCAACGCCCTGCGCCTGCGCTGGTTTAAACCCCATCGCAGCAAGCAGGATGCCGCCGGACAAAACGCCGTAAGCATACCGGAAAGTTCTGATACTACCAATAAAAAAGGAGAGAAAACCATGAAAAAAACATTGAAAATCGACGGCATGATGTGTTCTCATTGTACCGGCCGTGTCTCGCAGGTGTTAAATGCCATCGACGGGGTATCTGCCGAGGTTTCTCTGGAAGACCATGCCGCTTATCTGACCCTGACTGCCGATGTGCCGGACGAAGTTTTGGTCAAGGCTGTAACCGACGCGGGTTATACCGTGACTGAGGTGCTGTAACATGATGGCGGATAAGCAAAAAGTATCCCGCCTTTTGAAAACGGCAAGAGGACAGATCGACGGCATTTTGAAGATGGTGGAAGAAGATCGGTACTGCGTTGATATTTCCAACCAGATCATGGCGGCCCAGTCTGTACTGAAAAAAGCCAACGGCGAGGTGCTCAAAGCGCATCTGGATCACTGTGTCAAAGAGGCGATAACCGAAAACAACGCCGCTGAAAAGTTGCAGGAAATCGAAAAAATCATTGAAAAGCTGCTATAGTCACAGCAATTTTCCCCTCGTTTTGGGACGCAGATACCACTCTGCGTCCTTTTTTGTGGGGCTGGCTTTGGGAAAGATTTTATGGTATACTTAATTTGTTTTTCCATCGGTCAAAATGGCAATTCTATCAGAAACGAGGAAGATTTGATGAAGAAAAATGAGCAATATAAAAAAATCAATCTGGCTTTCATGGTCTTTTATCTGCTGGTATGTGTTTGGGGCATGATCGACAGCTTTCTGAACTCCACACCTTATTATATGGGTCTTTCTCTTCTTTCTCCGCTGTTTTTGCTGGTCCCGCCGCTGTTTTGGAAAATAACCCGGCTCAAACCCGCTTATCTGTTCTCCTTGACCGTCAATCTGTTCAGCTTTCTGGCGTTTGTCATCGGCATTGCTTTTCGTGGATACGGCCGCTTTCCGTTTTATGATAAGGCGGTCCACACCCTTTCCGGTGTGATTTTCGGCCTGTTGGGTGTCATTTTTTACTATCTGATGAAAGAAAACCGCACAATTCTCCCACGGGACGGGATGTTTGCCGGATATTTCGCTGTCTCTTTCGCCTGCTTTGTGGGCGTGATTTGGGAAGTATGGGAATACGCCATGAATTTTATTTTCCACTCTGATCCGCAGCGCGTCCTGGCCACCGGCATTAATGACACCATGCAGGATATGATTGTCTGCCTGATTGGTTCCCTGTTCGTCCTTTTCTCCGTTTGGCGTTATTACCGAAAAGGCAAAGCCGGGCCGATTATGCGCATTTTCCTTGATTTCTACGAATTAAACCTAAAAAAATAAAAAATTCCACATACGCATAAAAGGACTGGCTGATGCAATCAGCCAGTCCTTTTATTGCTATCTCACTTTTACAGGCAAATAGGAACGCAGCAAACAGCTTTCAGACTTTGTTTTGCCGTCTTATGACAATCGCGGTTTCCGGCCCAGTACGACCCTGTCGTTGCCGCCGTAATCCTTTACCGTCCGGATATGGCAAAAGCCCGCTCTTTCCAAAAAGGAAACAACCGCTGTGGCCTGATCAAAGCCGATCTCAAAAGCGATCAGGCCGCCAGGGGCCAGCGCTTCTTTCCAAAGCAAGGGGATTTCCCGGTAAAAGCGCAGTCCATCTTCCGCGCCGTCCAGAGCCAGCCGGGGTTCCTTTTGAACCTCCTTTTGCAAGCCCGGCAAATCGCCGGACGGAATATAGGGCGGATTGGAAAGCACTGCGTCCAAGCCGGTTAAACCGGCAGTCGTCCGCAGCACATCCGCCCGGATCAGCCGGCAGCCGGGCGCCAACGCTTTCACGTTCCTGGCGCAATAGTCAAATGCGTCCGGTGACAGTTCCAGCAGCGATACCTGCGCGGTTGGCCGCTCGCAGGCGATGGTCAGGCCAACACAGCCGCTGCCCGCGCACAGATCCGCTATGCGGGGCGCCGGAACATGTTCCAGTTCTTTCAGCGCCTGCTCTACCAAAATTTCCGTATCCGCCCGGGGAATCAGCACGCCGGGCCCTACCGAAAAGCGGCGGCCGTAAAACTCCCACCATCCCAGCAGATATTGAAGTGGCTCTCCCTGTTCCCGGCGGGAAATCCATTGCTGGATTTGAGCTATGTTTTCCGGGCCGATTTCCTGTTCCGGATGGGACAGGCGCTGCGCTTTCGAAAGGGACAATCCTTCTTCCAGCATTAAATCCAGCTCAAAGCCGGCCGCATCGATCCCCGCTTCCCGCAGGCGGCGCAGCCAAACCGGATAGCAGGTTCCAATGGCGCTCACCAGCGGTCGCTGCCTTCTACCTGAGGCAGCACCGGCTGCAGCGAGGCAATCGCCACTTCAATCATTTCATCATCCGGCTCTTGCGTGGTAATATGCTGCAGCCACATGCCTGGAGCAGAAATGATTTTCGTACAGAGATTTGTATACCGTCCTGCCAGCTTGATGATTTCATAAGCAATGCCAACCACAACCGGCAAAAGCAGGATTTTCAGCACGACCCGCAGCCAGGGGTTGCTCCAGCTGACAACCGAAGTGACCAGCACGCTGACGATGACAACGATCAGCAAAAAGCTGGTACCGCATCGGGGATGAAAGCGTTTTTGCCTACGCACGTTCTCCACTGTCAGCTCCTCGCCCGATTCATAGCAGAAAATCGTCTTGTGCTCCGCCCCATGGTATTGGAACATCCGGTGAATATCTTTCATCCGGCTTACCGCCGCCATGTAGCCAACCAAAATGGCAATTTTGATAACGCCCTCCGCCAAACTGGAAAAAACACCCAACGGGAAAACCGTATTGATCCCCTTTACTACAAAAGTTGGGATGACGATAAACAAAAACAAGGCCAGAACGACAGCAACCACCGAGGCAAATCCGGTGAGGACCTTTGTTGTTTTTTCACCGAAATGGCGGTTGAGCCACAAATCCACCTTATCCGGTTCTCCCTCATTATATTCCGACTTTTCTGCCGATTTCATCAGGCATTGGTATCCCAGGCGCATCGTGTCTACAAAATTGAAGATGCCGCGGATAAACGGCGTCTTTTTATACCATGCCGTGATTTTTTTGTTCTCCCAAACTTCCACATCTACGCTGCCGTCCGGAATCCGCACAGCCAGGGATGTTTTTTCCGGCCCACGCATCATAATCCCCTCAATCACTGCCTGGCCGCCGATCGATGTTCTATGCTGTTTGCTCATTTGATCCTTACCCTTCTATTTCTGAAATTTCCGCTTCTGACTTTTTCCCCGCCAGCGGTAGGGTTATCGTAACTGTTGTGCCTTTTTGATAGACGCTTCCGATCTCCAGGCGGCCCCCGTGCCGGGTAACAATCTCATCCGCTACCGCAAGCCCGATGCCAGAGCCCCGTTTGGTCGAATCGCCCTTGTAAAATTTTGTTTTCACCTGCGGCAAATCCTCCGGCTTAATGCCCTCGCCGGTATCCTCGATGGTAACGACCGCTTCTTCGCCGGCGCGATGCACATCAATGGAAACGGTGCCGCCGCCCGGCGTGTGCTTAAAAGCGTTGTCCAGAATATTGACAAAAACCTGCTTGAGGCGATTGTGATCCCCCATAACAATGATGAAATCCGACGGTTCTTCATAACGGATCTCGATATTCTCCCGCGCCGCGCGCTGATCGAACATCAAGACCGCGTCATCCAGTTCCGCCACCAAATCCATCCGGTCCATGACCATGGATATCCTGCCGCTCTGCATCCGGGAAAAGTCCAAAAGTTCCTCCACCATGCCGGACAGGCGCTCTGTCTCCCTGGTAATGACGCCCATGCCTTTTTGGAGCGTTTCCGGATCCGGCTGTTCTTCTCCGGACAGAGTCTCCGCCCATCCTTTGATTGCCGTCAACGGGGTTCGCAGCTCATGGGAAACCGAGGAAATAAAATCATTTTTCAACTGCTCCGCTTTGGAAAGTTCGCCCGCCATGTAGTTGATGACATCGCACAAATCGCCGATTTCATCATCATTTTCTTTTTCCAGGCGAATGCTGAAATTCCCCTGGGCAATCTTGCGGGCCGTTTGTCCCACTTTGCCCAGCGGGACAACAATAGAATTCATAAAGTAAGTGCTGGAAAATACCACAAAAAAGATAATAGCCACGCCCAACGCGGTAATGACCGCCACCAAAGAAATGATCTGCCGGTCGACCCGCACCAGAGAAGTGACATAACGAATGGCAAAAATCTCCTCGTCACTGACTTGAGCGATTCGGGTCAGGGCCAGGACATTTTCGCCGTATAGCGTTCCCTGAAAATATCCTTCCCCATTCTCTGTCTCCATCGCGTCCTGAAAATCCGGCATATACATCTTTTTTGTCGCTTCAAAACCGCTGGAAGAAAGCAGCACATTCCCGTCCATGTCCAACGCCATGATCTCTATTTTGTCTTTGTCCTCAAAATTTTCAATCAGGCCCCGCACCTCGATCGTATAATCAGCCGAGGCATCCTGGGCGTATTTTTTCAAAAGGCCATCCACCAAATCCGCGCGGGATACTACCGTCTGACGGACGCCGCTGTAATAGTAACTTTTCAAGCCATAGGCCGAGAGAATTTCAATGGCGATCAGAATTAAAAGGATAATGCCAAAACTGTTCAACAGCCAGCGTTTGGTAATTCTCCTTCTTTTTGCCATTTGTCTCTCCCCCTTTTTTACACACCGAAAAGCGGCTCTACGCCACCCATTTATAGCCAAATCCCCAAACTGTCTGCAAATAGCGGGGATTGGAAGGCTCTTCCTCGATTTTCATCCGCAGGCGCCGGATGTTGACGTCTACAATTTTGACATCGCCAAAATAATTGCTGCCCCAAACCTCCTCCAGAATCTTGGTGCGATCCAGCGCTGTATTGGGGTTTTTCATGAAAAATTCCAGAATCTGAAATTCCACCTGTGTCAGATCCACCGGCGTTCCGTTTTTGTGCAGGGTCCTGCTTTTGCTGTTGAGTACAAACGGCCCGGAAATGATCTCATCGCTTTTCTGCATAGCGGCTTTCGCCAGCGATACCCGACGGTAAATGGCGTCGACTCTGGCCACCAATTCCGATGGGCTGAACGGTTTTGTAATGTAGTCATCGGCCCCCATCATCAGTCCGCGCACTTTGTCCATTTCCTGCGACTTGGCAGACAACATGATGATGCCGATGGAATTATTGGCTGCGCGTATTTTCTCGCACACGCCAAACCCGTCGATCCCTGGCATCATAATATCCAGCACCACTACGTCAAAATCGCCTTCGCTTTGCTCAAACACCTGCAGTGCCTGCTCACCGTCCGGCACGCCTACGACTTCATATCCTGCCCGTTTTAAATTAATAATGACAAAATCGCGGATTGCGTCCTCATCTTCTGCAATTAAAATTCTTTTCAATTTAACGCCCCCCTTTTAAGATTTTACAGTTGAAAAGCGCTTTTTCACTTCTTCCATGCCAATCTGCATCCGCTCCGGCACGCCCGATAGCTGAACCGCAGCATAATATTCATACACGCCCCGCTTTTCCAGGCGCTCATAGCTAACGTTGTCAAATACATCCCTCGGCTCATCCTGCCCGTAAACGCGGATGCGCAAAAGGGCCGTCGGTTCTGCCGCATCGCTTTTGAGGGTAAACACCCATTCGCTTCGGTTCGTTTCTTTCAACACATCCACCTGATTGACCCACTCATCCGGAAACTGGAAGCGGAATCCGTAATCCGGGTTCAAAAATCCTGTCCATACCGGGGCAAAGGAGAACAAAACCGATTCCTGACTCTCTTGTTCTGATGCGGTTTCCACTTTCAGCATTTCCAGCGCCTCCGGATTGGACAGCCGAACATACTGGATCATATTTTTTCGGTTATCGTCTTCCCGTTCTTCCTCATTATACTCGTTCAATGAAACCGGAATTTCCAAAATGCCGTCGCCGTCGATGTCCTCACAGCGCACCGGCAGTTCCCTAACCAGCAGCCTGTCCAAATCTCCTGCATGACCGCTCAGCGGAACCAGACGTCCTTCTTCGGTATATACCATAATCTCCGTTACAATCTGGGTACTGCTGGTATAGGCGTCTACAAATACCGCAGTCTGATCTTCACTGAGAAAACCGATATCAATTCTCAGAAACTTTGTAATCGTATTGTCCATCACAACGCGGGACACCGGCTGCAGCCCTTCGTCTGTATCATTGATCAATCGGATGGAGCCCATCTTCGCCGACGCTTTGAAAACACCCAGCAGGATTTCCTGCACCCCATCCTGATCAATATCCTCAATCAACATTTGGGAATACTCGCTTTCAAACAAAACGCGCAGCTGCCCACCGGTGTAATCATAGACGGAAATATTGGTGTTTTCGCTCGTCCCCTGCTCCCAGCCAATCATCAGGCAGTAGCGCCCGGAAGAAGTCAGAATCCGGAAATCCACCTCGGTGATATCCGTTCCCTCTCCCACCGCGTCATAGACCGACACCCACTTTTCCTGCTGGTGGTCCAGTATCATAATGCGGACATTTCCGCCCCAGCTGGGCATATTGTAGAAAACAAGGGCCTCTTTTTCCCCGTCTGCATCCAGGTCGAACATGACAAAGGCGGAGCGATACGCGCCGCTTTTAGGGTATTTCAGCTGCACATCCGAAACGCCCACCGCATCGGTCAAGGCCTCATAAATTTCCGCCTGATCTTCCGACAGTTTCGGCGCCTGCATCAAATCTGTGAGATTGAATTGAAACGAAGAGCAGGCCGACAACAGCAAGCAGCATGCTGCCAGAAATGTGATTTTTAAAAAGCGCACCGATGCTCCTCCTTTTTCGGTTGATGAAAAAAGTCGGGGCCGAACGGCTCCGACACAAAAATACTTTCGTAGAAACAGCCTTTTTTCCCTTTTCATAGTATAACAACCGCTTCGTCCTGTCAATGGAAAAGGGCCGCTCCACACGGTGTTTACAATAAATTCACCGCTTTGGCGCGGGCGTTTTTCAGAGTGTACAACGCTTGAGAAAAACAAAGGAAATCGGCGCAATATCTTTCTTTCGTTTTGCAACCGCATCAAAAAAAGCGGCTTGGAAAACCATGCCGCTTTTAATGTTTCTGTCTGTTTATCCGCTTTTCCATTTCCAGGAAAATCTTTTTATTCTCTGACAGCTTTTTCTATTTGTCGTAAAATGAGAAAATACGCTTTTCTTTTTCTTGTGAAAATGCTACAATTCAATTGGATTTATTTCTCTTTTGTGATTTTCGCCTCACTGTTTTGAATCAGGTTCAGCAAAGAAGAAACAAACATCGGGTAGGTCTGGTTGAGCGACTCTGTCGTGATTGCCAGAGCGTCCACTTCCTCCAGCGGCTCCTGCCCTTCCAGCACATCACCGGATATGACCGCAGCCGCGTTGGCCTCGGATATCTCCATCGCCGCAGCCGCATAATGAGAGGCCACCTGCTTGGGAACGGTAAACATCCCGTTTTGGTTTTTGGGATTCGCCGAATATACCACGCGGAACACCCGGTACACCGCCAACATCAGAAAGGACGAAACCTCCTGGATCAGCGCTTTGTTTTTGCTTTTCTGCAGCAGGTCAAACAGGATGTTCAGCGAGTTTGCGATCAATTTTTTGTTTAAAACCGGCAAAATGCTGCCGCGCATCACATTTTCCTTGCCTGCCGCGTCCGGTTCGGGAATATCTTCAACTGTCAGTGTCGTACCGCTGCGGTCCGGCGACCGGCCCAAAAGATAATCGCAGGAAACGCCGTAATAATCCGCTGTCCGCACCAGAAAATCCAATCCGCATTCCCGAATGCCTTTTTCGTAGTGAGAAAGTAAAGCCTGCGAGATTCCCAAATCACCGGCTGCCGCTTTTTGGCTGATTCCCTTTTCTTTTCTCAGGAGCGTTAAGATCCTCGGAAAATCGGCGTTCATTCTCATTCCTCCGCTTAGGCTTTACATATCGTAAATTATATTATAAAATACAAGGGTTGTAAAGTGGCATCTGTAAAAAAAATTAGAAGATTTGTCGAAACTGGTCGAAAGGGGATGTATTTTTCGTTGATAACTTATAAAATTCATTTGATTCGGCACGGGCGCACTGCGGAATCTTCCGAGGGCCTTTATTTGGGGCGCACCGATCTGCCGCTGAGCGCCGCCGGAAAACAGCAGCTGCTGGAGAAAGCATCTCAATTCACCTATCCGCCCGCCCAGATGGTTTATACCAGCCCTTTACAAAGATGCGTTCAAACAGCCGAAATTTTATACCCCGACCGGCTCACCCTTCCGCTGGAAGCGTTTAACGAGTGTGATTTCGGCGCTTTTACCGGAAAGTCTTTCGCACAGCTAAAGAATTTGCCCGATTATCAAAAATGGGTAGAAGGCGGGTTTGACGCGGCGCCTCCCGACGGAGAAAGCGGCATGGGGCTTTTATCCCGTGTGTTGGGCGGGCTCCAGGAGGTTTTCTCCCGCATGATGGCGGAGCGCCTGACCGACATCGCCGTGGTAACGCACGGCGGCGTGATCATGTCTTTGCTGGCAGCCTGCGGGTTTCCCAAGAGGGAAATGCGCCAATGGGTAACAGATTTCGGCGGTGGCTTCACGATTTTGCTGACGCCGCAGATGTGGATGCGCGACCGGGCGTTCGAGATTTACGCTGAAATCCCCTGGAGGGGTGTAGATCATAAATTCGCTGACGATTTTGGTATTTTAGACGGTACTTTTTACGAAAACAACTGACCTTGAAAAGCCGATTTCGTTCTTTCGCAAAAGAGCAAACAGGGCAAAGGAGAATCCGACATGAAAATTTGCATCCTGTCTTCTCCCGGCATAGCCGATGAGATGGCAAAGCACACAAAAACGGTTTTGGACGCCGTCTGCAAAAAAAGCTATCTATCCCTGGATTTCTGCCACAGGCAACCGGATCCGTCAGAGCTGCAGAACGCAGTTCCTTCCCGGGAAACGGTTGATTTATGCCGCACATCGGACGCGGTTCTGTTCTGCATGCAGCAAACAGGCGCTTATACCCAGGAATATCTGGATGTGCTCCGCTCGAAATTAGGGCTTTTCGGCTCCATGCGGCCAATCCGCATTTTTCCCGCGCTGACGGCCTGCGCCGCGGTAAAAGGCGTTTTCGATGGAATGGACTGCCTGCTGGTACAGGAAAAATGGTCCGACGATATGCTGCCCGAGCAGGGCGAAAAGGTGATTGACGGCGATCTGTGCGGATATGATGTGCTGCTGGCCAACAGCCAGACCTCGCAGCTGGCCGCCAGAGCGGCGTTTGGCGCAGCGAAAGACCGTTCCAAAAAGGTCATTTTTTCCGATTTGTCCGACAAAATGTCCTCTTCGGCCCTCCGGCGCCGGGTCGCAAATCTCGCCGCGTCCGAGTTTGACCAGATCGAGCTTTCCCATCTGCCCGCTCCGGAGCTGATGCGCAGATTCACCAGAAATCCCGGATCGATCGATGTCCTTCTGACCGATCCGCTGCTGGGCGAGATTCTCTTTGCCCAAGGCTTGGCCATGAGCGGTACGCCGAACCTGCAGTGTGCCTCCTATTTCGGCTATGGAAAACAGGGGATTTATTATAATGCCGAACCGGTCTGTGACCTAAATGAAAAGGCGGATGAGGTTTGTCCCGCCTCCATGATTTTAGCCGCGGCAATGGCGCTGCGGCACAGCATGGGCTTGGAGTGGGAGGCCTGCTGCATCGAAAAGGCGGTTGCCAAAGTGCTGTCTCTGGGCCGCACCGCCGATTTGCACCAGCCTTCACTCCCAACGGTTTCCGCCTCTGTGTTCACTGCATATATCGCGCAAAATGCGGCAGACTATATATCAGCTGCCGAATAGGCTTTCGCTTTGCAGGCAAAAAACCGGAGGCGCTTATGGAATTTTCCATTCAACAACAAAAACGATGCGGGAGGGCCCTCTTTCGCGCACACCGGCGCGGAGCGTTCCGCGTCGTTTTTTTTGCATTTTTGCTCCCTGTCTTTTTCTTTTCCCTTTGCGGTGTCTTTTTCTGTTCATCCGCTGCCGCTCTTTCATCCGCCCGGACGGGAACGGCCACGCCAGCCTGTTTTCTTGGGGCGGGGATCGCCGCAGCCACGCTGTTTCTTTTCTTGTTTGCCCTTCCGGTATGGCTGGGAGCTAAGCGCTGGTACCTGGAGATCTGCAGTTCCAATGGGCTGCGGATTCCCTCTGTTTTTTACTATTTTTCTTCTTTTCGTCTGTATGGAAAAGCGGTTTGGGTCGGAGTTTCGCTTTTCGTTTTCCGGATGTTTCTCTGTCTGGCGGCAATCGTGCCGCCCTTGGTGTCTATTCTGACAGCGGCCGCAGTATTTTGCCGGTCGGGTAACGAACTGGAGCAATCGCTTTCCCTGCTGTGCTTCCTTGCCGGCATTGGTCTGCTGATGTGCGGTGCCGTGTCGGCAAATCGTTTCGGTATACGGTACGCAGGGGTCCCCTGGCTGCTGGCGCTGGATCCTGCTATTCCGATGCGCCGCCTTTTGAAAGAGTCGGCCCGGAAAAAATCCGTTTTGGCATTGCCTTTGTGCCGTCTGCGGAGAAATCGTCTGCTCTCGCTGGGAATTTTCCCGGCGTTCTGGTTGCTGCCTGCCGCGGACTGCACGATGGCGCTCTGGGTTTGCAGCCATTGCGCCTCAGGCCGAAAAAACAACACGCCTCCTCCGTTTCAAAAGCGCAAAATTTCAAAAAACAGGCGTTTTCTTCTATCGGATAAACACGTATTTTGAAACGCCAAGCCCTTTTTGAAAGTTTTAAAGAATGAAAAAAACAGATGAATTTCGTCGAAAATTTAATATTTGTTCACATTCTTTTTTCTTTTTGCTTTCTTTTGTTTTTATAATAAAAAATATGCTTTCCATTCTTTCTTGCGCTTTTGGGGACAAAGTAGTATAATGCAGCAGTTAAAAAATAGGAAAAGCAACAGAAGCGTTTCAGGTGAGGCATAGCGCTCCCAAAGCTGTGTCAAATCTCTCAGGACATTACAAAAAGGATGGTTGGGAATGACAAAAAAAGAGTTCAAACCAAATAACGGTACCCGCAACACGAAAAAAGCAATCATTACGGTGTGTTCCGTAGCGCTTGCGGTTATTTTGTGTGTATTGGGCGCCGCGGCACTGTATATCAATCATATGCTGGACAAAATCGATTATGAAAACACGCCCGGCCAGGAAGATGGACAGAATGTCGTAGAAGTCAATGACGACCAGAACCTGTGGAACGGCGACGTGTTAAACGTCCTTTTGCTGGGCACTGACGAACGGTCGGATGAATACAGCGACAATGCCCGTTCTGACTGCATGATGATCCTCTCGCTCAACCGGAAAACACATAAAATGCGCCTGACCAGCCTCGAACGCGGGATCGGCGTCCCCATCGAAGGGCAGGAAGACGACTGGCTGACCCATACATTCGCTTATGGCGGCGCGGCATTGACCTTAAAAACCGTCCAGGAATGTTTTGACCTGGATATTGACCGATATGTTCGGGTCAATTTCAATTCTTTTGCGCAAATCATCGACGCAATCGGCGGCGTGGATATCGAGCTGACCGCACTGGAAGCACAGGGGCTGAATGGAGAAATCTATACCAATGCCATCACCAATCATCCGGTGCAGGAAGGGTGGAATCACCTGGATGGCTACGATGCGCTGCAATATGCCCGCCAGCGGTTTATTGACAGTGACTGGCAGCGGATTGAACGGCAGCGCAACGTAGTGTCCGCAGCGTTTGACAAGGTAAAAACCATGAGCGTATTTCAGTGGAGCAGCCTTTTGGATACCGCACTGCCGCTGGTAAAAACAAATTTTACCAAGTCCGAAATCACCTCGCTGTTAATGGACGCGCCCGGCTTTACCAATAGCGAAATTGAACAGATGACCATTCCTGCAGAAGGTACCTATGGCAGCAAAAAAACTTCTGATGGGCGCAGCCTTCTGGATCTGGACTGGGAAACCAATATTCAAATCCTGAAAAAATTTATTTATTCATAACCGTATCGATAAACTCAAAACGGGGGAACTGCCGGTTCCCCCGTTTTTCCATGATTCTGCCAAAGCAAAAGCTGCCTTGCTCAAGCGCAAGACAGCTTTTGTCAATTTTCGTCCCGTTTTATATGAAAAAACAGGCGCAGCAGCGGTGAAAGAATTCTGGGGCATTTCATGACAACAACCTTCATACTTACCGCCCTTTCATTGGGATTTGCTTTATTATATACAGCGGCATCCCGGTTGGTGAAAGCGCCTTTATTTCTGTCTGTCTTTGGAGACGACTACGACCAGCGTCCCTTTCTCCACCGTAATCTGCGCGGTTTCCGCCAGAATCTCATTGCTCAGCCCCAATGTCGTCCAGTTGGTCAGTCTGGCTTTTTGCAGCGGATATTTTACGCCTTCCAGCGTGATACCCTCACAGCAGGGAGTATAAGAAAAAATGGAAAGATAGTACCCCTCCATCCGCGGCATAAAAACAGAGCCGTCCCGCAGCATGGTAATCATATTGTTTTCATCGGCGATCATCACGAAGACGCCCTGCTCCAGTCCGTAAGCGATGGTTTGGAGATTCGCCAGCGTATGATCAAACCGGCCGCCGGTAGCACCCAGCAGCACAAAATCTTTGTAACCGCGGGAAATCCCTTCTTTCACCGCCAGCATCATGTCCGAGTCATCCTTTTCCGGCCGGCAGGTCAGAGCCGGGATGCCTTGCGGGAACCCTTCGACAAAGGAATCCTGGTCCCCGATCAGCAGATCCGGGCGGACTCCCGCCTGCTGGGCATGGTATAAACCGCCGTCGGCACAGATGATGTAATCGTTTTCACGCCAGGAAAAATCCGATAAAAAGTCGGGGTTCATTTCCCCGGCCCCAATAATCACGCAGCGCGCCATCCAATCACCCCTTTATTTTTTCGGCAATTCCCATTCCTTGATATTTTTCGCCGCCTCGTATAGCGTACAGTAGCTGGCGTGGCGGGATTGGGCAATTTCTCCTGACCGAACCGCCTCCAATACCGCGCACCCTTTTTCCTTGGTATGCGAACAGCCGGTAAACCGGCATTGATCCAGATGCGGTCCAAATTCACGGAAACAGTATTGCAGCCGGTCTTTCAAAATTACCTCATAGCGCTCCAGATCCATAGAGGAAAAGCCGGGGGTATCGGCGATATAACCGCCGTTTGAAACCGGGTACAGCTGTACATGCCGGGTCGTATGGCGGCCGCGTCCGAGCTTTTGGCTGATCTGCGCGGTGGAAAGATCCAACCGGCTGTCGATCCGGTTTAAAAGGCTGGATTTTCCCACGCCGGAGTTGCCGCAGAAAGCGCTGATCTTTCCTTCCATTGCCCGGCGCAGCGGCTCCAGATCACCGTCGTGATCCAAGCCTGCGCAAAAGACCCGAAAACCCGCTTTTTCATACAGTGCGGCCAAAGACTGCCATTCTCCCAGGTCGGTTTTGGTGACGACCAGAAGCGGTTCGATTTTTTTATGCTCCGCAATGGCAATCAGCTTGTCCAGCACCAGCAGGTTTGGCTGCGGGTCCGCAACCGAAACGACCAGGAAAAGCTGATCCAAATTGGCCAGCGGCGGGCGCACCAAACTGTTTTTCCGGTTTAGGATCTGGGTCACATACCCTTTCTCTTCTCCAGTTTCCTCCATTTCCACCCAATCGCCCACCAAGGGGGAAACGCCGTTTTTTCGAAACAGCCCCCTGGCACGGCACTCGTACAATACGGTACCGGAAAGCACGTAATAAAACCCGCCGGTTGCCTTTAAAATCCTGCCTTGCAAAAATGCTTCCTCCCAGCTGAAACGACTTCTTTGACCAAAGGGCCTCCCAAGACGGGAAGCCCTTTTTGATTTACCGAAAATCCTGCGAATAATCGGAATCGATCTCATGGATTCCCTCATCGAAATCCACGATATATTCCATATAAATCTCATCGTCGATATAGATTTTTACCCGGCCGATCCCATCCCCGGAGAAAGACGGTTTCCAGGAGGTGGTGTTCTTGGGATTGATTGTTTCCCGGCGAATCTCCATATCGTTTAAATAAGCGGACACCGTTACCTCCCGATCAATGGACGAGGGCATCGGGACCGTAATCACCAGCCGGGAAATCACCATATCTCCCTTGCTGACCGTCAAGTTCACAAATGTTCCGGTCGCCGCCATGTTCCCCTCGGCGGGGTCCTGCGCCAAAACGGTCCCATACGGTTCATTGCTGGTCTCATCCAACGTTACTTCGCCAACTTTCAACCCATGGCTTTCCAAAATCCGTTTGGCATCGTCCACATTAATCCCGGTCACATCCGGCACCTGTTTCATCACCGTCTGCGCGCCCAGGCTGACATAAACCGTTACCGTTGTCCCGGCTTTGACCTCACTGCCTTTGGTCGGCTCCGTCTTAATGACGTAGCCGCTGGAGATCGACGGGTGATTGATGCGGGATTCTGTATATTCCAATCCCATATTTTTCAGTTCCGCGTAAACTTGTGTCGCTTCCTGATTGGAGAAATCCGGAATGGTAATCTTCTGCGCACCGCTGGAAACCTTGATTTTGACCTCCGCGCCTTTTTTCACCGTTTTGGGGTATTTGGGCTTCTGCTCGCAGATTACGCCTTTTTCATATTCGTCGCTATATACCGTTTCTTCCACAACAATGTTAAAATCAGAATATTTGCTTGAGTTGAGCACGCTCTCATACTGAATACCTACAAAATTCGGCAGCTCCACCTCGTCCACCGAGACAAAGGGATTGTTAAAATAAAACATTAGAAAAATAAACAGGCAGGTAACCAGCACAAACGCCGCGGAAATCCCCCCCAGCATGGCCAGATAGGGCGTTTTCACCACGATTTCCACTTCTTCGTCCGTTTCTTCCGGCACCTCTTTCTTTTTCCTTCCTGTTTTTTTACTGGCTGCCGCTTTTATATCCGATTCACTGTGCTTTTTGCCCGCAAGCTGCGCTTCTTCCTCTTCCGCGGAAAGGTACTTGTAGGCAAATGCGATAGAGGGATTGTGCTTGAACTCGTCGATATCCCGGAGCATTTCCGCTGCGGATTGATAGCGCTTTGTCGGATCTTTCTGCATGGCCTTCATCGTAATCTGCTCCAGCCCTTCCGGAATGGAAGGATTCAGTTCCCGCGGACGCTTGGGTTTGGACTGGATCTGCTGAATTGCCACCGAAACGGCGGAGTCCGCCGTAAAAGGCAGCTTGCCCGTCAGCATTTCGAACAGCATCACGCCTACCGAATACAAATCGGTCTTTTCATCCGTTTTTTCTCCTCTGGCCTGTTCGGGGCTGATATAATGCACCGAGCCAATCGCTTTGTCCGTAATGGTCGCCATCTGGCTGCGGGCAAAACGGGCGATGCCGAAATCCATCACCTTGATGGTCCCATCCTGCAGCAGCATAATATTTTGCGGCTTGATATCCCGGTGTACGATTCCCTTGTCATGCGCGTGCTGCAGCGCCCGCAGGATCTGCACCGTAAAATGCACCGCTTCTTTCCAGCGGATGATTTTCTGCTGATCGATATAGTCTTTTAAGGTGACGCCATCGATATATTCCATGACGATCGACTGCATTTTATCGGAAAAACTGACATCGTAGACCTTTACGATATTGGGATGATTCAGTGCCGCAATTGCCTTGGATTCGTTTTTAAAGCGGCGCACAAACTCTTCATTGGAAGCATATTCCTCCCGCAGGATCTTGACCGCCACCAGGCGCTCGTCAATCACATCCCGGGCTTTATATACATTTGCCATGCCTCCAACACCGATGAGCTGCAGAATTTCATATCGCCCATCCAGCTTTTTGCCAATCAAGTTATCCATCGTCTGCCTCCTGGTCTTGCAGTATTGGGAAAAATCTATTTTGTAATCAGAACCGCTGTGATATTATCCGCACCGCCCATGGCGTTGGCCTGGCCGATCAGCTGCTCCACTGCCGAAAACGCATCGTTATTCCAGATCAGGCGGCGCAAATCCTCCCGGTCCAAATAATTGGAAAGCCCGTCGGAACAAAGAAGAACAGCGCCTTTCTCCGGCATTTCTTCTTCCAGATAATCAATATCCAACATTTCTCCCACGCCGAGCGCACGGGTAATATAATGCTTTTCCGGATGATATTGCGCTTCTTCCACCGAGATTTCGCCCCGGTCCACCATCATTTGAACCATACTGTGGTCACGGGTCAGCTGCCGCACGCCTGTTTCGTCTATCAAATAGACCCGGCTGTCCCCTGCATACGCAATATGTATGATAGACTCCCGAACCACTGCCAAAATTACAGTAGTTCCCATTCCTTTGAGGGATTCATTTTGTTCCGCCATGGAAAAAACCCGCATATTGGCAGCAGAAATAGCAGAAAGCATCATATTCTTGACAGAATTCTCGTTGAAATCATCCCGGTAACCGCCCTCGACCATTTTCCGAATCTGCTCCACCGCGCAGGAGCTGGCCACATGTCCGCCGTTTTCTCCTCCCATTCCGTCGCAGACCACCGCATAGGCCGTGTCCGAAGAAAGCTTTGCCACAAAAAATCCATCCTCATTGGCGGCACGCTTTTTTCCGACGTCTGTTTTTCCCGCTATCCTCAGCATGATCTTCCTCCTTTGTCATCCCTTCTCAGCTGTCCGCAGGCGGCGTTGATGTCGCTGCCCAATTCCCGGCGTACGGTTGCAGTGATGTGGTTCTGCTCCAGAATCTGCTGGAACCGCCGGATCCTGTCGCGGGAGCTTCTGCGGTAATCGCGCTCCTTTACCGGGTTGACCGGAATCAAATTCACATGGGCTCCCATTCCTTTGAGCTTTTGCGACAGCTGCTGCGCGCATTCCGGGGTATCGTTTACCCCTTCGATCAGCGCGTATTCGAAGGATATCCGCCGCCCGGTCTGCTTGAAGTATTCCCGGCAGGCTCCCAGCAGCTCATCCATGGGATATTTGTGGTTCACCGGCATCGTTTGGGAACGAATCTCGTCGTTGGGCGCGTGCAGCGAGATCGACAGGGTCAGCTGCAGCTTTTTTTCCATCAGCCGATAGATGCCGTCCACCAAACCGCAGGTGGAAAGAGAAACGTGCCGCAGACTTAAATTGAGTCCCTGCGGCGAAGACAGGATTTCCAAAAAATCCATGACATTATCAAAATTATCCAGCGGCTCCCCGATTCCCATCAAAACGATGGAGGATATCTTTTGTCCGCTGTCTTTTCCGGCCATGTAAACTTCATTGAGCATTTCGGCCGGTGTCAGAGAACGTTCCAGTCCCAATAAGGTGGAAGCGCAGAAGCGGCAGCCCATCCGGCAACCGACCTGGGTGGAAATACAAAGGCTGTACCCGTGCTGATACTGCATCAGCACACTTTCCACCGTTTGTCCATCCGCAAATTCATACAGGTATTTGGTGGTCCCGTCGATTTGGGAGACCAGCTTTCGCCGGATGGAAATACCGGAGATCTCGCAGATCTCCGCCAATGTTTTCCGAAGGGATGCCGGCAGATTGGTCATCTGTTCAAAAGAGTCCGCTTGTTTTTGGTGCAGCCATTGAAAAATCTGCTGCGCCCTGAACTTTGCAAGTCCCTGCTGGGCGCAAAACGCCTCCAGCTTGGGCAGCGTCATCGATTTGATATCTGCCTTTTCCATCTGTCTTCCCCCTTCCCGCATCGATTTCATTTATGATTTTTCCCGGGCAAACAGCGCAAAGAAAAAGCCATCCGTCCCGTTGTGGTGCGGCATCAACGTAGCGCCGGACGCCTCTTCCAAGCCAAGAAAACGCAGTGTTTCCTCTGGCAAAAGCGCCGGTGCAAACGACGGATGCTCTTTCAAAAAGCGCTGAACCACATAGTCGTTTTCATGCCGGTTCAGCGTGCAGGTGGAATAGAGCATCCGACCGCCTTCCTTGACATATTGTGCGGCGGTTTCCAAAATTTTATACTGAACGGCGGGTAAATCCCGCAGGGCATCCAAATTTTTATAGCGGATCTCCGGTTTTCGCCGGATGATACCGAACCCGGAACAAGGTGCGTCGCATAAAACCCGATCGAACAATCCCAGCTCCGGCGAATAGGCGCCGGCGTCCGCCGTGATGGCATGAATACTGGAAAGCCCCAGCCGCTCAGCTCCTTTGGCGATCAGCGCCGCCTTTTGCGGATATAAATCTGCCGCTATTAATTCACCGCTGTTTTCCATCCGCTGCGCCAGCGTAAAGGACTTTCCTCCCGGCGCGGCGCAGCAGTCCAAAACCCGCATCCCCGGCCGGACACCCAGCGCCGACGCGCAAACCTGTCCGGATAGGTCCTGCACATGAAACAAGCCTTGCCGAAAGGTCTCCAAATGTTCCATCGGCCCTGTGTGCCGCAACTGGATACAGTCGGGAAAACCGGGGAAAAGCTGCGCTTCCACCCCTTCCTCCGCCAGGCGGCTGCACAGGCTTTGTGCATCGGTCCGGCAGGTGTTCACCCGGACAAACAGCGGCGCATGTCCTGTCATGCCCCGCAAGAGCGTCTCCAGATCCTCTTTGGGATATTGGTTTTGCCAAAGCTTAATGAGCGGCCTGGGGATCGAATATGCCAAAGAAAGCCATCCGGCCCGGTCCTTACCCGGTTCCGGCAGGCGAACCTCACCGCCATCCCGCAGGAAAGAACGAAGTACGCCATTGATAAAACCGGCAGCACGTCCTTTTCCCATCCCTTTGGCCAGTTCCACCGATTCATTGACTGCGGCCGACTCTGGCACCCCATCCATGTAGGCAATCTGGTAAACGGCCAGGCGCAAAAGCTGGCGGACCAGCGGGTCCATTTTCCCCAAGGGCAGGGAGGAATACTGCGAAATCACATAATCCAATGTGATCTTTTTTTCCAGAACGCCATAAAAAAGCGCGCTGGCAAAAGCCCTATCCCGAGCGGGAAGTCCGCTGGAGGCAAGATGCCGATCCAACACGATATTGGAATAGCTGTCAGCGGTTTCCACTCGCAAAAGAGCCTGTACCGCTACCTGTCTGCCATGGTTCAACTGCGTCACCTGAAATCTTTTTTAATCGTCCCGGCGTCGTCCGCCAAAAATCAAAATCAAGCGCAAAAGCTGCGCCAAAGCGGTCAAGAGAGCCGCCACATAGGTCATGGCCGCCGCCCGCAGAACTTTGCCTGCACCGGCCAGTTCGTCACCCGCCAGCATCTCGGACTGTTCCAACACTTTCATCGCGCGGGAACTGGCGTTAAATTCCACCGGCAGCGTGACCAACTGAAACAGCGCGGCCGTCGCGTAGAAAAGGATGCCTACAAACACCAGCGGTTTCAATTGGAACAAAAATCCCAATAAAATCAGCGGAATCGATAACTGAGATCCGATCTGGGTAACGGGAATGATCGCCGAACGGATTTTGATCGGCAAATACCCGGTGGCGTGCTGTACAGCGTGCCCCGCCTCGTGGGCCGCAACGCCCACCGCGGCTACCGAGGCCGAACCGTAAACCGAATCAGACAGCCGAATCACTTCGGCTTTGGGGTCGTAATGGTCGGTCAGATTGCCGGATACCCGCTCAATGCGCACATGATACAGCCCATTGCTGTCCAAAATCATGCGGGCCGCATCAGCGCCGGTATAGCCCCGACGGTTGTAAACCTGGGAATATTTTTTAAAATTGGAGGATACCATCATCTGCGCCCAAAGCGCCAGAAGCAGAGATGGAACAATCAGAATCCAGTAATACGGATCAAATAAATTATAGAACATACACACGCTTCCTTTATCAGAAAATCATAATCGTTTTTGGCTGTTTTCTTGGGAAAATCTGCTTTTTCTCAAAAAAACGGCTTTTCTCTTATCATAACCATCAATTATGTCATTCTGATGGGCAGGATGTAAATTTTTTCTCCGCGCCCGGGCGGCGGCCCCGCAGGAAATCTTCGCCCCGCATCCGTTTTCCGCCTTCCGGCTGCACTTCCAAAAGCTCCAGAGAGCCTTCGCCGCAGCCGACGATCAGCCGTTTGCCATCCCGGATCTCGCCAGGCTCACCGGTCTGGTCGGGCAAAAGCGCCGCTTTGTGCACTTTGAGCCGTTTGCCGTCCAGATAAGCGTAGGCGGACGGCCAGGGAGATACGCCGCGGATCTGGTCGTAAAGCTTTTGGGCCGGCCTGGAAAAGTCCAGCGCTCCGTCGGATTTCTGAAGCATTGGCGCATAGGTGGCCAGCGACTCATCCTGCTTTGTACGGACCGCTTTTCCCGATTCCAGCAATGTCAGCGTATGCAAAAGCAATTGCGCACCGATCGCTGCCAGGCGGTCCATCAGCTCCCCCGCGGTTTCCTCCGGGCCAATCGGTGTTTGCGCCTGCTCCAGGATATCTCCGGTGTCCAGTCCCTCTCCCATGAACATGGTGGTCACTCCGGTTGCTTCTTCGCCGTTGATGACGCTCCACTGCACCGGTCCGGCGCCCCGGTACCGGGGCAGCAAAGACGCATGGACATTGACGCATCCATACGCCGGAAGTTCCAGAATCTCCTTGGGCAAAATCCGCCCGTAAGCGGCCACTACAATCACATCCGGCTTCAGTTGTTCTAAAGCCGCCAACGCGGTGCCGTCCCGCATCTTCACCGGCTGATACACCGGGATTCCATGAGCCAGCGCCAATTCTTTTACCGGCGGCGGAACCAGCTTATAGCCGCGCCCTTTGGGCCGGTCAGGCTGGGAAAACACCCCCACTACCTCGTGGCTGCTGTCCAGCAGCGCCTGCAAAGTAGGAACGGCAAAATCCGGCGTTCCCATATACACAATACGCAAATTCTTCACCTTACTTGTAACGATTATTTCCAGTTTCCGTCTTCATCCTGATGGAGCATACGGATGGCAATGTCTTTAAACAGCCGTCCGTCCAAATGATCGCACTCATGGCAGATCGCCCGGGCCAGCAGATGATCTCCCTCCAGCACGAATTCTTTGCCATGGCGGTCTTGTGCCCGAACCGCCACCTTTTCGGGACGGCGCACCAGTCCGTATTCACCGGGGCTGGACAGGCAGCCCTCCGCTTCCTCCAGCGCGCCTGCCTGGGCAATGATTTCCGGGTTGATCAGCTCGTACAACTGATCGCCGCAGTCGATGACTACCACGCGGCGCAGTACCCCCACCTGAGGCGCCGCAAGTCCCACGCCGTTTCCCTCGTACATCGTCTGGGCCATATCGTCCAACAGCATGGCAAGCCGATCGTCAAACTTTTCCACCGGACGGCAGACCTTGCGCAAACAGTCGTTTCCCTCTTTTACAATTTCTCGAATCGCCAAAACATTTCCTCCTCACATGGAACCGTCGTAGTACAGGTCGCCGAATACCGAGACCTGCTTGTTTTGCGGATCTTTGCCGGACCGGATCAAAAGATCGGAGATCATCCTGCGAAAATCCGCGGTATTTTTGCATTTAATCAGTATTTTATAGCGGTATTTCCCGCTTATTTTCACAATCATATTGGCCGTTGGCCCCAAGACCCGCAAAGGCAGACCAGGATATTTTTCCGCCGCCGTCTGCTTCAAATCCTTTAAAAAGCGCTTTGCCGCACCTATCACCTGCGATTCCAGCGGCCCGGAAAAGCCGATGGCGCAAATGCTGCAAAAGGGCGGGTAAAGCATGACCTTACGGCCCAGAATCTCTTCCTGAAAAAAGCTTTCATAATCCTGACAGGCAGCCTGTTCGATCACGGGGTTGTCCGGCACATAGGTTTGGATCATTGCGCGGCCGTGCTTTTCTCCCCGTCCGCTGCGGCCAATCACCTGCGTGATCAGGCTGAATGTCCGCTCCTGACACTTAAAATCGTCTCCAAACAAGGAAGCGTCCGCCGCCAGCACCCCTACCAGCGTGACCTGGGGGAAATTCAGTCCTTTGGCCACCATCTGCGTTCCTACCATAATATCATACGCGCCCTCGGCAAACGCCTTGAATTTTTCGCTGTGCGCGTTTTTATTCATGGTGGTATCCGCATCCATCCGAAGCACCCGCGCGGCGGGGAACAATTCGCGAAGCTCTTCCTCCAGTTTTTGGGTCCCAACGCCCTGATACCGAAGATACCGCCCGCCGCATACCGGGCAGCGGGCATCCGCCGGACGGGAGTAGCCGCAGTAGTGGCACATCAGCCGGCCATTGGCCGCGTGATAGGTCATGGCAATGCTGCAGTTCGGGCAGGATGCCGCCGTATTGCAGCCGGTGCAGATAACCCGGGTATGATATCCACGCCGGTTCAAAAGCAGGATGGTCTGTTCGTGATTGCGAAGATTTTCTTCCATTTCGGCCAACAGCGCCCGGCTCAATTGGGAATCGTTCCCATCGCGCAACTCCTGCCCCATATCCACTATTTCCACATTCGGCAGCAGCGCGCCGCCGAAGCGCTGCTTTAAACAAACCAGATGGTAGGTTCCTTTTTTCGCGTAATAATAGCTTTCCACCGATGGTGTGGCCGAGGCCAGCACCAACAGGCAGTTATTTTGGGTGCTGCGGAACCGTGCCACATCTCTGGCGTGAAAACGGGGACTGGACTCCGACTTATAAGTATGTTCCTGCTCTTCGTCAATAATAATCAGCCCCAAATGATCAAACGGGGCAAAAATCGCCGACCGGGTCCCCACCGCGATGGAAACCTGTCCGGCGCGGATTTTTTTCCATTGGTCCATCCGCTCGCCCAGCGAAAGGCCGCTGTGCTGAATGGCCACACGGTCTCCGAAAACAGAAGTGAATGCGGCAATGGCCTGCGGCGTCAGCGAAATTTCAGGCACCAAAACGATCGCCTGGCGGCCTTCTTCCACCGCTTTTTGAATCAGCTTCAGATAGACCTGCGTTTTTCCGCTCCCCGTCACGCCGTACAAAAGGGCGGTGGAAGCTTCTTTTTTTTGGTAATCCTGCAAAAGGCTCTGATAAGCCGTCTCCTGCTCCGGTGTCAGGGGCGGCAGTTCTTGTTGCTCCGCCGCAGAGCCCTGTGCCGGCCGGAAAGTCTCTGCGTCGTAATAGTACAACAGACCTTTCTTTTGCAAAGTGCGGAACACCGCCTCAGTCACGCCGGTAAAATAGATTGTCTCCCGGACGGAAGCTGTTTCCACTGTTTGCAAAAACGCCAGCACTTCTTTTTGCTTTGGAGTCAGGCGCACCCCATCCAGCCCTTCCTGCGGCAAGGACAGCGCCAGCATCCGCACGGTTTCATCTTTCATCCGGCGCTTTGCCGTTTCCTCCCGCACCAGGATTCCCTTTTGGAGCATCCGGCCCAGCAGCTGGCTTTCCGATGACAGGCCCAAAATCCCCAGAAGCTTTTCCTCCGGCACCATGCCCTTTCTGTTTTCCAGATAGGATACCAGAACCCGTTCATCCTCTTCAAGAGACTCTTCCTGCTGCTTCCACAAAGGCGACAGGCCATAGTCATACTGCATCCGGTAGCCGATGCCGCCGGGCAGGATTGTCTTTACCGCGTCGAAATAAGAACAGAAAGTGGTTTCTTTTAAAAAAGAGACCAGGCGCAGAAGTTCCGGTGAGAGGATCGGCTCGCTGTCCAGCAGCGAAACCACCGGCTTTAGTTTTTCCAGGCTTTGGACCGGTTTTCGATCGAGCACAATACCTTGCCGTTTGCGGTTGCCTCCGCCAAAAGGCACCAGTACCCGCATGCCCGGCTGCAAAACGGCTGCGAATTCCACGGGAATGGCATAGCTGTACAACTTATCAAAATGGTAAGCCGCTTTATCGACTGCCACGCAGACCGCTTCATAAGGTAAAATGGGGATCCTCTCCTTTATTTCTCAGGAATATCGCCGATGTTTTCCGGCTCGATAATTTTGTATTTACCGGCAGCCAATTCGTTCACTGCGATTTTGACCGGCTTTTCCGTCAGGATAATATGCTCTTCTTCTGCCTCCTGGGCGACCTGACGTGCCCGTTTGGCAACTGCGATCACCAGGCTGTAATAGCTCTGGCCATCTTTTAAAATCTCATTTACAGCAGGTCTCAGCATCATATTCCACCTCATCAATAAATTCTCTTAAATATTTCGCGGTGTGCTTGGCCGCGCATACGATCTGCTCCAGCTGATCGGCAGCGTCCTCCACCGTTTGGTTGACGACAATATAATCATACTGCTTGGCAGCCTCCATTTCCCTGCCCGCGTTGGACAGGCGGCGCCGCACCGTTTCTTCATCCTCGGTGCCCCGGCCGGTCAGCCGGCGGCGCAGTTCTTCAAACGAGGGCGGCATCACGAAAACCAGCAGCGCGTCGGGGCATTTTTCTTTCACCTGTAAAGCGCCCTGCACCTCGATTTCCAGCACCACATCGATTCCTTTTTCCAGGTTTTTCTCCACCGCTTCTTTGGGGGTTCCGTAGCAATTGCCCGCAAACTGCGCGTGTTCCAGCAGGCCGTCGTTTTCAATCAGCCGGTCAAATTTTTCCCGGGTCAGAAAAAAGTAGTGCTGCCCGTGGACTTCCCCCTCCCGCGGCTTTCTGGTCGTTGCGGAGACCGAAAAGGCAGTATCGGGATGTTTTTTCAAATATTCCTTGAGAACCGTTCCTTTTCCAACGCCGGACGGGCCGGAAAACACCAGCAAAAGCCCTCTTTTATTCATTGCTTTCCAGCTCCTCATCCTCTTCGTCCGACAAACGGTTTGCCACCGTTTCCGGCTGCACTGCCGACAGCACCACATGGTCCGAGTCGGTGATGATCACTGCGCGGGTGCGCCGCCCATAGGTCGCGTCGATCAGTGTTCCCCGATCTCTCGCATCCTGAATGATCCGCTTGATAGGGGCGGATTCCGGGCTGACGATTGCCACCAGCCGGTTGGCCGAAACCATGTTGCCGAATCCAATGTTTATCAGTTTCATCTTTGTCCATCCTTTTCGATCTATTCGATATTCTGGATCTGTTCACGGATTTTCTCGATTTCGCTTTTCACGTCGACTACGATCCGGGCGATTTCAATATCCTGCGCCTTGGAGCCGATGGTGTTGGTTTCTCTGTTGAATTCCTGAATCAAAAAATCCAGCTTTCGTCCGACCGGCCCGCCCTGTTCCAGAATAGAGCGGAATTGGTCGATATGGCTGCGCAGTCGTACGGTTTCTTCCGCCACCGCGATTTTTTCAGCATAAATAGCAGCCTCGGTCAGAATACGCTGCTCATCGATCTGGGTATTTCCCAGCACCTCGCTTATTTTATTGTACAGACGGATACGGTATTCCTCCACCGTTTTGGGAGAACGCTCCTCCACCTTTTCCACCGCATGCAGGATGAAGTCCAGCCGTCCCTCCACATCTTCTTTCATCTTCGCGCCTTCCGCCTCGCGCATCTGGACAAAGCGCCCGGCCGCTTCATCGGCCACTTTCAGCACATCTGCCCAGATGACATCCTCGTCCTCCGGCTCTTTGCTGACTGTGAAAATATCCGAAAAGCGTGAAATCGCGCTTAAAGAAAGGTCGTCTTTTAAATTCAGCGGTTTTTCCAACGACCGCAGCGCCTGCGCATACGACGACGCCAATTCCTGGTTCACCTGCACATTGGCGTTTGTGCCCTCGATCGTCTGAATGCTGACGTTCACATCTACCTTTCCGCGGGAAAGCTTGCCCTGCAGATAATTTTTCAGGCGGCTCTCCAAAAAGCCGTAAGCCCGGGGAACCCGGCAGGAAAATTCAAAATACCGATGGTTGACCGAACGGATTTCCACCAGGATATTACGCCCGGCCACCAGTGCTTCGGCCCGGCCATAGCCGGTCATACTTCTAATCATATTACAAAACCCCGATTCAAAAATCTATACCGGTTTGGCTGCCTGATTGAAAAAAGGACCTACAAACCCAGTATTTTATTATTTTACTATTTTTTTGCGGTTTTTGCAATGATTCCCGGGAAGAAAAGATGGGAAGCCTTGAAAAGGCTTCCCATCTTTCAAAACCGGCTGTGGCTTTCCAACAATCTCTGTTTGATTTCCCAAAGCTTCGGGGAAAGGTCCACATAGAATTTATGCGGATTCTCAAACCGCTTGACTTCATCCCACAAATGATCCACCTGATCCTTGCAATAGGCGCGGATTTCTTCCAGAGAGGGTCGGTCGTAAATACACTTGCCCTTTTTAAACACCTGCACCAGAATTTTTTTCGCCGTAATATTGGTCAGGGTCTTCTTTTTCCAGGTGGCGTCCGGGTCAAAAATCGTCACCGGCTGGTCGGTATCCACCGTCTCGTCGAACAGCGTGACATAGTCCGCCACCGCTTCCCCATCGGTTTTGTTGTAAAACCGATAGATGGTTTTGAAATCCGGATTGGTGATCTTCTCAATGGTTTCGCTTATTTTGATTTTCGGGATCATCCGGCCATTTTCTTCCACCGCGGCCAGCTTGTAAACACCGCCGAACACCGGATCAGACTTGGAGGTAATCAGGTTTTCCCCCACGCCAAAGGAATCGATCTTGGCGCCTTGCAGCAGCAGATCCCGGATCAGATACTCGTCCAGTGAGTTCGATGCTACGATGGGGCAGTCCGGATATCCCGCTTCATCCAGCATTTTACGCGCTTTTTTGGACAGATACGCAATATCGCCGCTGTCGATGCGTACCCCTTTCGGGCGTTTTCCCAAAGGCGCCAGCACCTCGTCAAACGCACGGATCGCATTGGGGATGCCGGATTTGAGCACGTTATAGGTATCCACCAGTAAAACACAATTGTCCGGATATAACTCAGCATATTTCCGGAACGATTCATATTCATCGCCAAACATCTGGACCCAGCTGTGGGCCATCGTTCCCACTGCCGGAATATGGTAATCCCGGTCTGCAATGGCGCAGGCCGTTGCGTCACAGCCGGCGATATACGCGGCCCGCGCTCCCAAAATCGCGGCATCGTAGCTTTGGGCGCGGCGGGAACCAAACTCCATAATGGAGCGTCCCTGCGCCGCACGGACAATGCGGTTGGACTTGGTAGCGATCAGCGACTGATGGTTGATTGTCAAAAGAACCATCGTTTCCACCAGCTGCGCCTGAATGATCGGTCCCTTGACAATTAAAACCGGCTCATTTGGGAAAATCGGAGTACCTTCCGGTACCGCCCAAACGTCGCATTCAAAGTGAAAGTCCGCCAGATAATCCAAAAAAGCTTCGTCAAACATGCCGCGGCCCCGCAGGTATTCGATATCCTCTTTGGTAAAATGCAGGTTTTCAAAATAATCGATCAACTGTTCCAATCCGGCGCAGATCGCAAAACCCGCCTGATCCGGTATCTTCCGGAAAAACATATCAAAAACCGCTGTCTGGTTTCCTTTCCCCATTTTGAAATAGCCGTTGGCCATGGTCAACTCATAGAAATCAAGCAGCATGGTCAGGTTTTTTTCTTGTTTCCACTGATTTTCCCTCATCTTTTGCTCACTCCGTCCAAACTGAGATCGACCGGCGCCATGCGCGTCACAACGCCGCCGTTTGTATTATAGTCCTATAATGGAAAAAAAAGCAAGAAAAAACACAAGATTCATCGGCGAATCCTGCGCTTTTCTTGTTTGAGCCAAAAAACAGCCACATATGAGGAAAGCAAACCGCTTGATCGTCTGCCATCCATTGAAAAGTTGCCGGTTATTTTTCCTTTTTCCCGCACTGAGGGCAAAGACCGGAAAAGGTCACAAAGTGCTCTTCAATCCGGTACCCGGTCGTCGCCTGCACCTGGGCGTCCATCTGTCCGTCATAGGACAAAAAAACATCTTCCAGCCGACCGCACTCCCGGCAGCGCACATGAAAATGGGGTTCCACGTTGCCGTCAAAACGATCCGCGCCGCTTTGCGATTCAATTTTCCGGATCAAGCCCTGCTCCGCCAGAATCCCCAGGTTCCGATACACGGTACCCAAACTGAGAGAAGGATGCTGGGGCTTGAGCTGTTCATACACATATTCCGCTGTGGGGTGAACCGGATGGTTCAACACCGCTTCGTAAATTGCCTGACGCATTTGGGATTGCCTGCGTACCACCATCTTCCCTCGCTCCTTCATCAGATTTTTGCCAACGCGTTTCGTGCGAATTCGATTGATTTTATTATACTATAAAAGTATATATTGCGCAAGCTTTTTACCGCTGCACCGTAATCGTGATTTTTTCCGCCAGTGTTCCCACCGATTCCAAGGTATCCATGTCAAACAGCTCAATTTGGCATACCGCATCATACTCACCGGGGGACAGCGCCTGACGCAATGCCGCCCGGCTGATATGGCTGTCCGGCGGGATGATGCCGGAACGATATACTTCCTCTCCGTCTTCCAAGCGGTAAGAAATCCGAACGAAGTGCTGGTTTCCCGCATCGTTTTGGAAACAGACCGTTCCTTTGGACTCGCTGTCCGCAAACCAGGGAGTCTCGTTCAGCCGGTACCGCAGGGAGCCGTATTCCATCCCGGAATCTTCGCTTTCTCCTTCCAGCGGCCCGTCCTCGCAGTTTTCATCCAGCACGATATCATAGTCCGCCCATTTTTCCGTAAGCGCATCTGCCGGATTCCCGCTCATCCACACCAGAAGCACCCCTACCAGGCCGAACAATACCATTGCCCCCACGCTGACCAAAAGCGTACCCCATCTGTTTTGTTTTTTTCTGCTGCGCATCTTTTGTCCATCCTCACTGCGGTGTATTTTGCCAAGACGCCGCTGAAGTATTCCTATTTTATTATAATATGAAAAAGTGATAACGCAACTATATGCGCTTTCTTTTTTCTGTGATAAAATAAGGAAAAAGACTTCTGAAGAGGATTAGATGATGAACACCCTGCTCGTGGCGCTGAACGCCAAATACATTCATTCCAATATCGCTGTACGCTATCTGCAAAAATATGCAGCCCCTTCGCTTTCCCGGCCACCGAAGATCCTGGAGCTGACCATCAACAACCGGCTGGATTTTATTCTGGACGAGATTTTCCGCCGCTCGCCGGATATTCTTCTGTTTTCCGCCTATATCTGGAACGTGGATATGGTGCGGCATCTGGCGGCGGAATACCGGAAACTGCGGCCCGACGCGCTCATCGGCGCCGGCGGCCCGGAGGTCAGCTACGAGTCCGAAGCATTTCTGCGGCAGAACCCGGCCTTTGATCTGATCGTCCGCGGAGAAGGAGAAGAAACGGTCCGCTGCCTGCTGACCGCCATAGAATCCGGCGAAAGCTGGCGGGACATCCCTGGTCTGAGCGTGCGGGAAAAAGCCGGCATCCAAACCAATTCGCCCCGGCCTGCACTGGATCTGGCTGCCCTCCCGTTTCCTTATGCACCCGATTTGTCTGATGCGCCGGAGCAAATCAAGTACTACGAGTCCTCCCGCGGATGTCCGTTTCAATGCCAGTACTGCCTGTCCTCCATTGAAAAAGGGGTCCGCGCCGCGCCGCTGGATAAAGTTTTTTCCGATCTTACCGTTTTTCTGCAGGCCAAAGTCCGGCAGGTCAAATTCGTAGACCGCACCTTTAATTACGACACCCATCGCGCCCTTGCTATCTGGCGTTTTTTACGCGACCACGACAACGGTATTACCAATTTCCATTTTGAAATCACCGCCGAATTGCTGAACCGGGAAACGCTGGACTTTTTGCGAACCGTCCGCCCCGAGCAGTTCCAGTTTGAAATCGGCGTTCAGTCCACCAACCCCCAAACGCTCAAAGCCATCCGGCGGCAGAACAACTGGACGGCTTTGTGCGCTATCGTGCGGGAAATCAAGTCTTTTCGCAATATTCACCAGCATTTGGATCTCATTGCGGGGCTTCCATATGAAAATTATGAATCTTTCCATCGCTCTTTCAACGATGTCTACGCTCTGGAGCCGGAGCAGTTCCAACTGGGATTTTTGAAAATCCTCAAAGGGGCCGGGCTGTTCCACGACCAGAAAAAATACGGTCTCGTCAGCCGGGACTATCCGCCATTCGAGGTGCTGTATACCCCGGAACTGCCTTACGAAGATACGCTTCGGCTGAAAGCGGTGGAGGAGATGGTAGAACAATACTACAACAGCGGGCGGTTTGTCCACACGCTTCGCTGGCTCTTCTCCCGGCTGGAAGATCCCTTTTTATTCTATCAATCCCTCGGGGACCGTTTTGTCAGCGAAGGGCAACAGTATGAAAGCCAGTCGCTGGAACAACGATATGATTTTTTCTATCGCTTCTGCGAACAGCTCCCCGGCATCAACGCCGCCGATCTGGCTCAGTATCTGAAGCTGGATTACTGTCTGCATCAGCGCCCCAAACGGCACCCGGACTGGTTTCCCGGGCCGGACGCCGCCGCTCTTCGTCAAAGGGCGCTGCTGTTTTTGGGACGGGAGGAAGATCGTACCCGCTATCTGCCGGACTATCCCCAAACCGATCCCAAGCTGCTGTACAAGCTGGTCCATCTGGAACCTTTTTCTTTTGACGTTCTGAACCAAACAGAAAAACCGGTTGTCCTGCTGTTTGATTACCGGCGGCGGGATTTGCTGGGAAACGCCCGGGTCCAGCCGGTTACACTGCCTGCATCTGAATGATATCTTCCTTTCGCGTGTTTGACAGTGCTTTTCTTGTTTCTTGTTCAAAATTTCTTTTTGTTGACCTTCTTTTCTCATTTTGCCGTAAAAACCGCTTCAAAAAGCTGTTTTCCGCCTGAACTTTACATGGATTTTACATTCAGCACCAGATACATTTTACCTTTTCGTTACATAATAGGCTTACAAAGGAAAATAGAAAGGAAATGTAGGTGCGATATGGATATTTTCTCCGTGTTTCAAATGGCCGGCGGCCTTGCGCTGTTCTTATACGGCATGCACGTGATGGGAGACGGATTGGAAAAGCAGGCAGGCGGCAAGCTGAAAACTGTCCTGGAAAAATTGACAGCCAACCCGATAAAAGGGTTTTTACTGGGTGCGGCAGTCACCGCTGTCATCCAGTCCTCCTCCGCGACCACCGTCATGGTGGTTGGATTTGTCAACGCCGGAATCATGAAGCTCAGCCAGGCGATTGGCATCATCATGGGTGCCAATGTCGGCACTACGATTACCTCCTGGATTTTGAGCCTTACCGGCCTGCAGGGGGACAGTTTTTGGATTCAGCTGCTGAAGCCGACTTCTTTTTCTCCGATCATTGCTTTTTTGGGTATTCTCCTGATTATGTTTTTCAAAAAAGAGAGCAAAAAAGATCTCGGTTCCACGTTGGTCGGTTTCGCTGTTCTGATGTTCGGAATGGAGCAGATGTCCAGTGCGGTGGAGCCGCTGGCTGATGTCCCGGAATTCACCAATATTTTGCTGATATTCTCCAACCCGCTGCTCGGCGTTCTCTGCGGCGCTCTGCTCACTGCCGTGATCCAATCTTCCTCCGCGTCGGTTGGTATCCTGCAGGCTTTGTCCGCTACCGGCAGCGTGACCTATTCTTCCGCCATTCCGATCATTCTGGGCCAAAATATCGGCACCTGCGTCACCGCTTTGATTTCCTCCATTGGAGCCAACAAAAACGCGCGGCGCGCGGCGGTGGTGCATCTGTATTTTAACCTGATTGGAAGCGGCCTGTTTTTGGCCATATTTTATCTGCTCAACGGCATACTCCACTTCTCATTTTACGGCCAGCCCATCGACCGTCTGGGTATCGCCGTGGTACACACCTGTTTCAACCTTCTCTCCACGCTAACTTTGCTGCCTTTCACCAAGCTTCTGGAAAAACTTGCTTACCTGACCATTCGGGACACTGCCAACGACGAAAAATTCCAGATCCTCGACGAGCGTTTTCTCGCCTCCCCGGCCGTGGCGATTCATCAGTGCCAGAAAATGGCCGTCTCCATGGCAAAGCTGGCGCAGCACTCTTTGTACCAGGCAATCGGACTGGTTGGCTCTTACGATGAAAAAATCGCCTATTCCATTGAGGAAGGGGAAGATCAAATCGATATGTATGAAGATAAGCTTGGGACCTATCTGGTCCGCTTATCCAGCAAAAACCTGACCATAGAGGAAAGCCGGGAAATTTCCAAGCTGCTGCATGTGATCGGCGATTTTGAACGGATTGGCGACCATGCGGTCAACATCCTCAAATCCGCCAAGGAAATGCAGGTGAAAAAATACGCTTTTTCCGAGCAGGCGCAAAAAGAAATCTCCACCATATCCGGCGCCATCGAAGAAATCGTCGATCTGGCGACCCAAGCCTTTGTGGAAAATGATCTTCATCTGGCCTCCAAGGTAGAACCGCTGGAGCAAGTGGTGGATTCCTTGAAAGATGAGTTGCGCAGCCGCCACGTTCAGCGCCTGCAAAACGGAGAATGCACCATCAGCAACGGCTTTATTTTCTCCGACCTGCTTACCAATTACGAGCGTGTCGCAGACCATTGTTCCAACATCGGCGTGTGCGTTCTGCGCATCGCCGAGGACAGTTTCGACACGCACGAATATCTCAACCGCATCAAAGACGGACACGACGACACATTTGAAAACCGGTATAATCGTTATAAAGAAAAATACCAGCTTGCATAATTGTTCGTTTTGTGAAGGGGTGATATGTCATGATTTATATTGTGGAAGATGATTTAAATATCCGCCAGCTGGAAAGCTACGCGCTGAAAAACAGCGGATACCTGACGGAGGAGTTTGACGACGGCGCCTCTTTCTTCGCCGCCTGTGAAAAAAAGCTGCCCGATCTGGTTCTTTTGGATATCATGCTGCCGGGAGACGACGGACTCAAAATTCTGCAAACGCTCAAGGCCGATCACCGCACCCGATTTATCCCGGTCATCCTGATCACCGCCAAAACAACCGAACTGGATACCGTAAGAGGCCTGGATCTGGGGGCGGACGACTACATAGCCAAGCCGTTTGGCATTATGGAATTTATCTCCCGGGTCAAAGCCGTGCTCCGGCGTACCAGTGCGCCCGGAGATGAGGTACTGGCGCTGGGCCAAATCCAAATGGATGACCGGAAACGGCAGGTCTGGTCAGAAAGCAATCTGTGTGAGCTGACCTACAAAGAATATGAACTGCTTAAATTTTTCCTGCAGAATCCAGGCATTGTCCTTTCCCGGGAAAAGCTGATCTACCGTGTTTGGGGCATCGACTATGAGGGAGAGAGCCGTACCGTTGATATGCATGTGAAAACGCTTCGTCAAAAACTGGGCAGCCAAGGGGCTTTGATCAAAACGGTCCGCAATGTAGGGTACAAAATCGAAGTGTAAAGGGAGTGGCTGTATGGAAGAAAAAATTAATTTTCGATTTTTGTTTATCGGCCTGTTATCCATCCTGCTGACAACCCTTTCCATTACGCTGGTTTTCCACAACGCGTTTCAGGAACAGGTCAAAGGGGATTTGAAAAATAGCACCGACATCATCGCCAAAAACGACACCTTTCTCTCCGACCCGAGCCGGCTTTCCATCTACGGCGGCAACGGGATTCGCATTACCCTTATCTCTTCCGACGGGCAGATCCTGTACGAGAGCAGTGCCGATGAGTCCCAGATGGAGAACCATCTCTCCCGTCCGGAAATCCAGGCCGCACTGAAAAACGGTTCCGGAGAGGCGATGCGCCAGTCCAGCACATTGGGATACGATACCTACTATTATGCGCTGTGCCTGCAAAATGGCAGTATTCTGCGGGTAGCCATGGAAATCCGCAACATGTATTCCATTTTTGAAAAAACGCTGCCCCTGGTCATCTTAATCGGATTTCTCATCCTTCTGGTTTCGATTTTCCTCTCTTCCCTGCTTACCAAACAGCTGATCAAACCCATTGAAGTAATGGCTCAGCACATGGACACCATGGAGGAAAACACCCCTTACAAAGAGTTGATCCCGTTTGTCCAAACAATTAAGGAACAGCAGAAAAAGAAGATGGAGACCGCGCAAATGCGGCAGGAGTTTACTGCGAATGTTTCCCACGAATTGAAAACGCCGCTCACCTCCATTTCTGGTTATGCGGAGATGATCGAAACCGGTTTTGCCCAGCCGGAGGATATCCCCGTTTTTGCGGAAAAGATCCATTCAGAATCCCAGCGCCTGCTGGATCTGATCGGGGATATTATGAAACTTTCCGAACTGGACGAAAGCAAAACGGATTTCTTTTTGGAACGCATCGATTTGGCCCAGATCGTACAGGAGACCCAGACGCGCCTGCAGCTGCAGGCAGAAAAAGCCCAGGTCTCTATCCAAACCGAGGGCACCTGCGCCCCGGTAAGCGGCAATCTGAAACTGTTGAATGAGCTGACATTCAATCTCTGCGACAACGCCATTCGCTATAATCATCCCGGCGGCAGCGTGACAATGCGAACCGATTGCCGCGAGGGGCGCGCTTTACTGATTGTCTCTGATACCGGCATCGGCATTGCACCGGACCAGCAGGCGCGGGTATTTGAGCGCTTCTACCGTGTGGACAAAAGCCGCTCAAAAGAAACCGGCGGAACCGGGCTGGGGCTTGCCATCGTCAAACATATCGCGATTCACCATAAAGCGCTGCTGTCCATGGAAAGCAAACCGGGCGAAGGGACGAAGATCACCGTTTCTTTCCCGCTTTTTGAGGATGAAAAGACGAAAGCATAAAATAGCAGCCGGGCTGCACGGAAAAACTTCCGGACAGCCCGGTTGTTTCTTTGTGAAAAAGACGAGCTCCACCAAATAAACTCACGCAATCAAAAAAGGCGCCTGCAGGCGCCTTTTTGCTGATCCGATTAATAATTTTTCGCCAAGATCTGGAAATAAGCTTGGGGATGCGCGCAAACCGGGCATACTTCCGGCGCTTTGTCGCCCACATGGATGTGACCGCAGTTGCGGCAGATCCAAACGACCTGTCCCTCTTTGCAGAATACCTTGTTTTCCTCTACGTTTTTCAAAAGCTCCAGATATCTGGCCTCATGCTCTTTTTCGATTGCGCCAACCATCTCGAACAATTTGGCGATATGGTCAAAACCTTCTTCTTTCGCCTCTTTGGCAAAGGTAGCATACATGTCGGTCCACTCATAGTTTTCGCCTGCCGCAGCATCTTTCAGATTCTCCGCGGTTGTGCCGATTCCGTCATGCAGCAGTTTAAACCACATTTTAGCATGCTCTTTCTCGTTATCCGCAGTTTCCAGGAACAAAGCAGCGATCTGCTCATATCCCTCTTTTTTCGCTTTCGACGCATAATATGTGTATTTGTTTCTCGCCTGAGACTCGCCGGCAAAAGCAGCCTGCAGGTTGGCTTCCGTTTTGGTCCCCTTCAAATTCATGATATGTCATCCTTTCTCTATTAAGAATATTTCTTAATTATTTTATAGCATTTTCTCCTCATTTTGTCAATCGTTAGAAGCTCTGTTTGTAAAATTTAACAAATTACGCAAAATTTCTCTATTTCTTTTCTCCCCCAACGCAATTGTGATTTTGCTGGCGTTATATTATACTAAAAGTGCAAGAAAAGGAGGATTCTTATGATTCTTACCATCGATATCGGTAACTCCAACATCACCATTGGCGCTTATCGGGGTGATGAGCTTTTGTTTTTGACCCGGATGGGTACCGATCGGACCAAAATGCCAGATGAATACGCCATTGCCATTCATTCGCTGCTTTACCTGTACGGCTATCACGGCAGCGATTTGGAAGGCGCGATCATTTCTTCGGTGGTTCCTCCCCTTTCCGCCTCTTTGAAACAGGCAATTACCCGCATCAAACCGGTGCGGATTCTAACGGTGGGGCCCGGCATCAAAACCGGCCTGCATATCGCTATCGACAATCCGGCGCAGCTGGGTGCGGACCTGGCATGTGTTTCGGTGGCCGCGCTGGAAAAATATCCTCTCCCCTCTATCGTGATCGACATGGGGACCGCCACCACCATATCGGCAATGGACCGGGAGGGCAAAATGCGCGGTGGATCTATTTTGCCGGGGGTGCGGATTTCTCTTGAAGCACTAACTTCCCGAACCGCACAGCTGCCGCAGATCGAACTGTCCTCTCCGCCGCAGAGCGTTATCGGCGCTAATACCATCGATTCCATGAAATCCGGCGTTTTATATGGGACCGCCAGCATGCTTGACGGTATGATTGAGCGTTACCGCGCGGAGCTGGGAGAGGATTTGACGGTAATCGCAACCGGCGGCCTGGCCAAATCCATTACGCAGCTGTGCCGCAATGACATTATTCTGGACGAGAATCTGGTTTTGGAAGGTCTGCGGATCCTGTTCCAGAAAAACACCAAATAAACATTGCTTTTGGGGCTATTACGGCTTTGGGGCCGTTGGCAAATAGAAATGCGCTGTATCGGTTGACCGAACAGCAGCAAGGAGGATTTTTTATGGCAAAAGCAACTGAGAAAACCCGAAAACTGGTTCAAATGGCAATTTTAATTGCCATCATGCTGATTATGGCCTTTACCCCGTTGGGCTATTTAAAGGTCGGCATGATTGAAATTTCCTTTATGACCATCCCTGTCGTCATCGGCGCAATTCTGTTAGGGCCGGCCGCTGGCGCGACTTTAGGCGGTGTATTTGGTCTGACCAGCTTTATCCAGTGTTTCGGCATGAGCGCGTTTGGCGCGGCTCTTTTGAGCATCAACCCGGTCCTGACCTTTTTGGTCTGCATGGTACCCCGCATTCTCATGGGATATCTGGCAGGCGTTATTTTCCAGGTACTGCATCGCACCGATAAAACAAAGATCCTGTCGTTTGCGGTATCGTCCTTATCCGGAGCGGTATTGAACACCATCTTCTTTGTCGGGCTGCTGATGCTGTTGTTCGGCTCCAGCGACTACATCATGGGGATGCGCGGCGGCATGAGCCTGCTTTCGTTCCTGGCGGCTTTTGTGGGCGTTAACGGCGTGGTCGAAGCGATCGTCGCGTTCATTCTGGGAACCGCTATCAGCAAAGCACTGGTACAGTTTTTACCGAAAGACAAGCAAGCTTAAGCGATAAAAACAGGCGGCGTAAAAGCATCTGCGTCGCCTGTTTTTTAGGAAAAGGCTTTTATTTTTCTTTCCGGTAAATGATCGCAAGAAAAAAATAACCGGCTCATATCATAAAAGGGAATCGGCCAATGCCGCTTCCCTTTTTGCATTATGCAGATTCATACAGCCGACGGCATGGGCCGAAAAATTGAAGAACGCCGCCGCATTCCACAATAAAGGATTCATCATACAGTCCGTAAAAATCGCCCGCTGCCCGGGCTGCTTCCAGAACGTCATCCATCCGTTCCCTTTCAACCGCCGCAAAATGAGGTTCTATATTAAATTCTACCAGCCCGATTCCCTCATATTCGGACAAGCACGCAATATCGTCGCCGGGGTCTCTGGCCACAACCACTCGCCGCGCCATATTGATTGCCCCGGCGCTCATCCCGACGGTAACGCCTTCCCGCTCCCGCAACGACCCGACCAGCCCGTACTCTTTGATGTGACGGATCTGCGTCAGCGTTGGCCCGCCGGATAGCCACACCATATCTGCCTTTTGAATCAAAGATACCGCTTCCTGCCGCGAAACAGAAAAATCGACTAATGCGGCTTCTGAAAAAGAAATGCCGTGCGAAAAAAAATCCCGTACATATTCTTCCAAATACCGCTTTGATTTTTCATGTGCTGAAAAATCAGAAGCCACCATCACCAGCCGCCCCTGGCTGGGCAGATATTTCTGAAGTTCCGCAAGAAAGGCACCAGTAAAGCCATTGGGGAAGCCGCTTGTCACGAAATTGATTTTCAAAAAAACAACACCTTTTCCATATAGAAAAAAGCGGCTGTTACAGCCGCTTTTCTTCTTGATTCGGCACAAACGCTAATTGTCTTTGTCGATGGGTTTCCATCCCTCGCCGATGATTTCGCCCGCTTCGGTCACGACGATAAACGCATTGGGATCATGCTTATGCACCAGCGTTTTCAGCTTGAAAAACTCGGTTTTGCGCACGACTACCATAATAACATCCATCTCCGTGCCGGAATAAGCGCCGCGCCCTTTTAAAATGGTTGCGGAACGGTTCAAATGGGCGATGATATCTTTGGCAATCTCATCGTTTTGGTTCGAAACAATATGTACCATTTTCCCGTTTTCAAGACCGTATAAAATGCCGTCCATCACCTGCGCGCTGGCATACATGGCGATCAACCCAAACAAACTCGCCTCGATATTTTGGTAAACGATGGCCGCAGCCGCCAGAACAAAGCAGTCCATAATCAGCATCATGCGGCCGATTGGGATGTGGGGCGCTTTCAGCTGCAAAAGCTTTCCTAAAATATCAGAGCCTCCGGTGGTCGAACCGCGCATAAACACCACTGCCAATCCGGCGCCCATGCAGACGCCGCCGAACAAGCTGGCCAACAGCGCGTTGCCTGTGTAGGTGGGAAAGTAGATGACCACATAGTCCAGCACCGCCGACATGATGACTACCGACTTGAGGGTTTTCGCCGTAAAGGTCCTGCCCAAAATCAAAAAGCCGATGATGACCAGCGGCACGTTCATGGCAAAGTTCATAGCGCCGATGGGCAGGCCCGTTACATAGTTGATCAGCGTGGCGATACCGCTGACTCCGCCGGGCGCCACCTGATTGGGCGCTGTAAAACAAAGGATTCCCACGCCATAGATGAGCGAGCCGACCACATCATACAGGCAGTCTACGCAGAAAGTTTTGATTTTTCCGCTTTTTACCTGCTTCATTCCTGTTCCACCCTTTCCCTAAAAATCCACATTGCCTTGTCAAACAAAAAATACAGACGCTCCCAGTCGCCCTTCAGATATAAAAAACCGAACAGCGCTTCCACCCCGGTGGCTTTGTGGTAATCGGCCATCTGGGCGTTTTTCGGGACACTGCCGGTATGCGCGTTTCTGCCCCGCTTCAGCACCTCGCGCTCCTCTTCTTCCAAAAGCGGCTCCAACCCGTCGTATACGGCCGCCTGAGCAGATGCCCGCACCATTTCCACCTTGCGGGCATTGAGCTTTTTCGGGGGCATATTGCCCGTTTCCACAATTTTTTTCCGGACCAGCAGTTCGTATACGCCGTCACCGACAAACGCCAGCGTTAAAGGACTCAATAGCTTTGGATTTTGTTCTTCCGGCGTCATAACCTTGCTCCCTTACTTAATATAGTCAAACTCAAAATTCAAAATGCTCACTGTATCTCCCTCGTTGATTCCCATCCGCTCCAGCTCTTCAATGATGCCGGATTTGATGAGTACCCGCTGGAAATACTGCAGCGATTCGTAATCTTCCATGTCCACCATGCCCAGCGAAGACATCAGCCAATCCGCCTCCACGATATACACGCCATCCTCTACCCGAATGGTAAAGGGACGTTTGCCTCCCTCTGCCACTTCAGGCTGAGGAGCGGGTTCCGGCTCATATTGGCGGATGGGCGGCAGCTGGTCCAGCTGCGCCGCAACAGCGCCGGTCAATGCGTCTACTCCTTGGCGTGTTGCCGCTGATATGGGATAAAACGGCAACCCCTTGGCCTCAATATAAGTTCTGAACGCGTCAATCTGCTCTGCCGAAGCCATATCGCACTTATTGGCTGCCACGATCTGCGGGCGGGAAGCCAGTTCTTCATTGAAGTTTTTCAGCTCCCGGTTAATGGTTTCAAAATCCTCTATCGGGTCTCTCCCCTCGCTGCCCGACACATCCACGATGTGGATATTCAGCCGGCAGCGTTCTACATGGCGCAAAAACTCATGCCCCAGCCCAACGCCCTCGCTGGCTCCTTCGATAAGCCCCGGGATATCCGCCATGACAAAGGATTTCCCCTCTGCCACTTTGACCATACCCAGTACCGGCGTCAGCGTCGTAAAATGGTAGTTGGCAATTTTCGGTTTGGCCTCGCTGACGACCGAAACCAAAGTGGATTTACCCACATTGGGGAATCCGACCAGGCCAACATCGGCCAGCAGCTTCAATTCCAGCGTTACTTCAAACGCTTCCCCCGGCAGTCCCGGTTTTGCGAAGCGAGGGATCTGGCGGGTCGCCGTGGCAAAATGGCAGTTTCCCCATCCGCCTTTTCCGCCTTTGGCCACTACCACCGGCTCATCGGTAGAAACATCAGCCAGGATTCTGCCTGTTTCCGCATCCTTGACCAACGTTCCCAAAGGGACCCGGATGACCAGATCCGGCGCGCTTTTTCCGGTGCACCGTCCGGCGCGGCCGTTTTCGCCGTTCTGGGCGATAAAACGGCGCTTATACCGAAAGTCCAACAAGGTGGACAGGTTGGTGTCCGCCTGGAACACAATGCTGCCGCCCCGGCCTCCGTCGCCGCCGTCCGGCCCGCCGGCCGCCACATATTTTTCCCGGTGGAAGGATACGGCGCCATTGCCGCCGTCGCCCGCTTTAATGCGAATTTTCGCAATATCTACAAACATGAAAAACCTCCCATACGCTTTCTTCCTAGTATCGGCGAAAGCATAACAAAAAATCCCGAGGAGACCTCGGGATTTTCAAGCTTTGTTACTGAACGGGATAAATGCTTACCTTTTTGCGATCCCGGCCAACACGCTCAAAGCGAACCTGGCCATCGATCAGGGCAAACAGCGTATCGTCAGAACCACGGCCAACGTTCTCTCCCGGATGAATGTGGGTACCGCGCTGGCGAACCAGAATGTTGCCGGCCAGTACATGCTGACCATCGGCACGTTTTACACCCAGCCGCTTAGACTCGGAATCACGGCCGTTCTTGGTGGAACCAACACCTTTTTTATGTGCAAAGAACTGCATGCTTAAACGAATCATTCGTTACACCTCCGAAACAATTATCTGAATGGTATTTTCGTAATCCTCCGACAGGATCGTCAGATGCTCCAAAAGAGCTTCCAGCAGCAAAGCCGCTTCCTCACCTGCGCCGGACGGTAAATGGAGGGAGATGCGATTCTCCTCCACCGTGACCTTCGCCTTCTCACCGAATTGCTCCGTGATGGCGTTAGCGGTTAACTGAACTGCCGAGGTCACGCTGGCGCATACGATATCCCGGCCTGCGGCGGCATAACCTGCATGGCCTTCAATCGAAAACGCCTTGAGCTTTTGGCCCGTTTTTTGGAATCGAACAGTAATCATTTCGGATTACGCTTTGATTTCCAGAATTTCAACCTTGGTGTAAGGCTGTCTGTGGCCGAGTTTTCTCTTTGAAGATTTTTTCGATCTGTAAGTAAATACAGTGATCTTTTTGGACTTGCCGTTTTTCGCGATTTTCGCGGTTACGGTCGCACCGTCCACATAGGGGCTGCCGACAACGATTCCATCGTCTTTGCCAACTGCAACGACCTTGTCCAGTTCAACGATTTCCAGCTCTTCATAAGGGAGCTTTTCGACGTAAATGGTATCGCCTTGTTCAACGCGGTACTGTTTTCCGCCGGTTTCCAAAATAGCGTACATATTAAGGCACCTGCCTCTTTCTATAGACTCGCTGCCCAAAGGCGGCGCCAAAGGGCGCACTTACAGCCAGTTGCATGCGGCATGGATTATCATACCATAACCTTTTGGGCTTGTCAACAAAAAATGCCGTTTTTTCGCATGGAAATGCGGATTATTCCCCTTTTGCCGCCTTTTGGGCGCTGGTCAGGGTATTTTTCAAAAGCATCGTAATGGTCATAGGACCCACTCCTCCCGGGACCGGCGTGATATAAGACGCTACCGGCTCCACCGCCAAAAAATCCACATCGCCGCAGAGCTTGCCGTTCTCATCACGGTTCATCCCCACATCAATGACGACCGCGCCGGGTTTGACCATGTCGGCAGTGACAAATTTTGCTTTTCCCACCGCCGAAACCAGAATATCCGCCCGCCGGGTCACCTCTGCCAGATTCTTTGTCCGGGAATGGCAGATGGTCACGGTGCCGTTTTCATGCAGCAAAAGCATTGCCATTGGCTTGCCTACAATATTGCTGCGGCCGATGACCACGCATTCTTTTCCGCTGACCGAAATACCGGTAGAATGGATCAGTTCCATTACCCCGGCAGGGGTGCAGGGCAGAAAATCGTAGTTGCCGATCATAATTTTTCCTACATTCGCCGCGTGAAACGCATCCACATCTTTGGACGGCAAAATCCGCTCTATCACCGCTTTCTCGTCCAAATGGCGGGGCAGCGGCAATTGTACGAGGATACCGTGGATTTTGGGATCCGCGTTTAGCCGGTCCAAAAGCTGCAGCAGTTCTTCCTGGGAAGTTTGTTCCGGAAGAGCGTATTCCTCCGAATGAAAGCCCACCTGCTCGCAGCCTTTTTTCTTGTTTTTCACATACACGTGGGAGGCTGGGTCATCCCCGACAATGATAACTGCCAGACCCGGGCGCACCCCGGTTTCTTCCAGCAATTTTTGGGTATCCGCAGCGATTTGTTCCCTTGTTTTTGCCGAAATTTCTTTTCCGTTGATGATTGCCATGATTATCCTCCTCGCCGTTTTTCTGTCCTGCTTACCATAAGGCTCTTTGCCCTACTGATTTATTTTTTCGTCTTCCTTCTTCTGGTCCGCCTCTTCTTCCGACTCATTTTCATCCATTTTTTCTTCGCCGGACGGCTTCTGCTCATCGGGCGGATCCTGCTCGCCGGATAAAGTCCCATTGTCAACCGGTTCTTCTGCTTCGCCCGCCGGCGCTTTTTTTGCCTGATCGGAGTCTTTTTCCGCTTTTTTCTGGTCCATTCCGTAAAATTTACCTTCCCGAATCAGCTGCGCTTCTTCGGTATCCACATACAGCTTCAGATACTCCGGATCGTTGCTGGCTTTCTTTTTCTGCAGCACCACCAGCATAATAATCAGCGCCGCAATCGCCGAGAGGATTGCGACAACCTGGGATACCCGCAGATTGCCGATCATCAGACTGTCGGTTCGAAGGCTCTCCACCACAAATCTCTCTGCGCCGTACCACATGGTATATACTAAAATCATCTGTCCGTCAAACTTCCGGCGTTTTGTCATCCATACCAGCAGGAAAAAGCCCAACAGGCACCAGACCGATTCGTAGAAGAAGGTAGGATGTACCCCGATGGCATCGATCCCGCCCAAAGCGTCGATTTCAGCAGAGGTCAAAGTGGCCAGATACCGCTGCACCTGGGTATATCCGATTCCGCCAACATATTCGCTGGTCATCCGCCACGGCACCGTAGTGGCACAGCCAAAAGCCTCTACATTGACAAAGTTGCCCCACCGGCCAATCGCCTGCGCCAAAATCAACCCGGCCGAACACAGGTCCAGCATCGGCAAAAAGCGGACTTTCCGCCACCGGCACAAAAACCATCCGCTCAGCACAGCGGCAATTACGCCACCGTAAATTCCGATACCGCCGTTCCAAATTTTAAAGACATCCATCAGGTTATCTTTGTACAAATCCCAGGAAAAGGCCACATAATAGATTCTTGCGCCGATTACGCCAAAAACGATCGCGCCCAGTAAAACATCAATGACACGGTCGGAATCCAGTCCGAATTTTTTGGCATTTTTTAAAACATACAAGGTTCCGGCCAAAAAGGCGCAGGCAAAAAGGATCCCATACCATTTTACTGTCAAGCCGCCGATGGAAAACGCGTCGGGGCTGATGGTGAAAGAGAAACCCAAACCGGGAAAAGAAACGATTTGTGACATGGCAAAAACTCCATTCTGTTGTGTTTTATGCGAAACGGCAAATTTCCGCCGGTTTTAGTCCAGCGGCGAAATTACCGATAAGGATGCATTCTCTGTCCGGTAATCTTCGGTCAGCCTTTGCTGCGCCTGTTCTTGTGTGGCGTTAGCCGCAATTTCCAAAAGATCATAGAGACCCAGACCGGAAAAGTGTGCGCCAACCATCGCGTTGGCGATGGAATCCGGGCGGTTCAGCATTCGGATATAGCGGCCGTAAACCGCCTTTTTGCCCCGCTCAAAGGCGGCAGGGTCAATTCCCTCTTTCTGTATCCGCTCAATCTCCTGTAAGATTTCCCGGGCAACCCGGTCGGGATCCTTTGATTCGCCGGAGAAAATCACCGCCGAAAAGTCTTTCCCGCAGTCTGTCTCGCTGTCGAAAGTGGCATTGATCAGGCCGCTGTCATATAACCGGCGGTACAACGGGGAGGCGTCTCCCGCCAAAACCTCGTTGACGATCTCGTTGACGATGCTGTTTGCCGCGTTGGTCTTCGGATCGGCAGGACATACTTTTAACCCCAAGGCGAACATGGGGGAAGCGACAGGGAACTTCTGTTCAATCCGCTTCTGCGCCACCTGTTCCGGCTCTTGTACAAAGTCCCGTTCCAGCTGCAGCTGCGGCGCGGGGCGCAGCATTTCGTCCGCGATGCGAACCACCGCATCCGGCGAAAAGCTGCCGGCCACTGTCAGCACCATGTTGCGCAGATTATAAAAGGCGCGGTATGTTTCATACAGGCTGTCCGCCGTGATTTCGGCGATGCTTTCCACCGTTCCTGCGATATCGATGGCAATAGGATGCTTTACATACATCGCCTTGAGCAGATTGAATAAAACCCGCCAGTCCGGATTGTCGTCATACATCTTGATTTCCTGGCCGATGATTCCCTGCTCCTTGCTCACCGTCTGTTGGGTAAAATATGGTGTAGTCACGAATTCCAGCAAAATACGCAGCGACTCTTCAAAATGGTCTGCGCAGCCAAACAGATAGGAAGTTTTATCAAAAGAGGTAAACGCGTTGGCCGAAGCGCCGGTCGCCGCGTATTTGGCAAAGGCGTCCCCATCCTCGTTTTCAAACATCTTGTGCTCCAGAAAGTGGGCCGTTCCAGCGGGGATCCGGGTAAAATCCGCTTGGGGGTCGGTTCTGAACGCCATGTCCACCGAACCGTAATCGGTGGTCAGCATAGCATAGGCGGAACTGAAGCCCTCCATCGGATATAAAAGCAGCGTCAATCCGGAGGGGTGGTCAATTTTCTGGTAGCTTTCCTGTACGCGCTCCGAACGGATTTCCTGTTTCATTGGTTCTGTCCCTCCTTTTTGGCGGCCAAGAAGAACACCGTGTCCAAAGTGATTTGGGAAGCGGCCGCCTGAATCTCATCTTTTGTGATTCGGGAAACTTTCCCGGCATTGTCCAGCGGTGATTCGTCAGACCCGCTTAAAATCTGGGTCAGATACCAATTTTCCAGTCCGCTGAGGGTATCGACAGTGGATTTCAGCGCATTGTTGATCGTCAGGATTGTCGATTCCAACTCACTGTCATCAAACGCGCCTTGTTTTACCAATTCCAGCTGATGCAGGATTTCTTCCTGCGCCTTTTGTTCGTTGCCGGTCTCCACCCCGCTATCCACCATCATCATGCCGCTGGCCTTGTCATACCTGGCAGCGCAGTAGTAGCACAGGGAAAGTTTCTCCCGTACATTTTGAAACAGACGGGAAAACGGCGTGCCCCCGTACAAAGCCACCATCATTTTCATGGCGTTGACCTGGTCCGGCGACGTGGTTTCGCCGGTTCGAAAGCCCATGACCAGCTTGCCCTGCGCAATATCCATGTCCTCGCGGACCGTCCGCACTTCTTTGGCGCTGGCATGGGGCAAAGAAGTATCATACGTGACCGGCTGGCGCTGCGTTTCGGCAAAGCGGGCAGAAAACACCTCTTCTGCCGCCGAAGGGTCACCGCATCCGATAAACAAAATCTCAACCGCCGCCCGGCACAAAATCTCCCGATACGCGTCAGTCGCGCTCTTTGCCGTGATCTGCTTCGCTTTTTCCCGGGTGCCGTATTTTTTCACCGCCAAGGGGCTGCCGCCAAACATCAGGGAAACGCACTTTCCAATGGCGTATTCCCGCTTATCGTTAAATTCCGATTCAATGGTATCAATCAGATTTTGCCGTTCCAGCCGAACGTCCTCTTCCGAAAACAGACCATTTTCCAGGTAAGGGTCGAACAGCATCCCGCAGGCCAGATTTGCGCATTCCTGCACCAACGGTTCCCCTGCAATGCTGTACCGGTCATCCAACGATTGAACCGACAGATTGATGATTTGATAAGCGCCGTATTTGCGCACGTCTCCGTCCACAACTGCGCCGTACAGATCGCACAGCTTTTCGTTCAGCCGGGTAAAATCCGGGCAGTCTTTGTATCGTAACCGCAGCACAAAGGGAACAATCGCTCGATTGGCCGCCGTCTCTTCCTCTAACGGGAGCACCAGGTTTACAGAAATGCGGTTGGATTTAAACTTGGGATCGATAATGGCGGTAAAATATACACCGTCGCCAATTTTTTTTCGTTTAATGCTGTCATTCATTGATCCAAACTCCATTCCGCCGTCAAACGGCTGATATCATTCGGTTTTATTGTATCCACGGGAAAGCAACAAAACGCCGGCAACCATAAAAAGTATGGATCGACAGCGTTTTTCTTTCGCCTTTCTACAACAGGATAAGTGTATTATAGCACACGCCATCTCGTTCTTCCATGGATTCCGATCAGAAAAAACTGAACAATTTGTAAAATCCGGGCCGATTCCGAATGAAAAAAGCCGGCGCTGATAAAGCGCCGGCTTCGACCACATCAAAACTATCTGATTTTGGATTTGACTTTCGCAGCCTTGCCCACTCTGTCTCTGAGGTAGTACAGTTTCGCGCGGCGAACACGGCCCTGACGAATAACCTCCACTTTATCCACGCTCGGGGAATGGAGCGGGAAAACTCTCTCTACGCCGCATCCGTGGGATACGCGGCGAACGGTAAAGGTCTCAGCAACGCCGCCGTGTTTCTTGGCGATGACAGTACCTTCAAACACCTGGATTCTCTCTCTGTCGCCCTCTTTGATCTTAACGTGAACTCTTACAGAGTCACCAACGTCAAAAGAAGGGACTTCCGCTTTCAGGCTGTCCTGTGCAATCAATTTCAAAGCATCCATTTTTATATCCTCCTAATATTTTCAGACGTTCGTACCCATTAAAAGAATGACAGAGGACCGCCCGCTTTAATGTCACGGCAAACGCCGGGCACCAACTCCCGTCGCGGAATACGACGGCGCATAATGCTTAATTATGTTACCATATCTCTGCTCAAAAAGCAAGGGGTTACGCAAAATTCTTTTCGTCTTTGGTGAAAACCGCTGTTTTTTTCACTGCCAGCTGGTCGATCAGCATTCCCGTTTGCTGCCCGAATGCGTCCAATACCAGCGTGGGGTTGATGTTCAGCTCATTTCCCGCCGGCAGCTTTACCGTAAGCAGCACCTCATCCCCATCCGGTCTGATTTTCAGATCATGCAGATACTGTTTGAGCGAAATTTCCTTCTCGCCTTTTTGGGTCCGTTTCATGGCGGTGATTTCAGGCTGCGCAAAAAACGCCTCCAAAATCCGGATTGCCTGTTTTGGATCCGTATCGGCCAGCACCAGCCGAACCTCATAGGCCGCCAGCGCAATGTCCGCCGCCTTATAAACCGGCGGCGCGGCGGCATAAGCGTTTAATCCCATGGGCAGCACACTGTTGAGCCGGCTGACAATCTCTACCGGGTCCATCTCCCTCATCAGCCGAAAGTCCACGCATTCACACATGCTCTCATAGCCAAGAGCCAGCGGCAGCGGGAAAGTCAGGTACGCATGAGGATTAAACCCTTCGGTAAACCACAGCGGGATACCCGCCCGCTTCATCGCCCGCTGAAAGCAGCGGTTGATATCCAGATGGGAAATGTATTTGGCCGTACCGGTTTTTTGGTAAAATACCCGCATCGGTTCCATCAAAAACAGCTCCTTCCTATCAGGCAGTTGGCGCCGCAGCCGGAACATTTTTCCCGGCAGTTTGGGGTGGGAACGTCCGCATGGGCCTTTTGATTTTCACGGATCAAGAACTGCTTGGTCACGCCGTAATCCAAATGATCCCAAGGCATGATCTCGTCATAAGAGCGGGTCCTGTTGGCATAAAAAGTCCCATCGATCCCGTTTTTCTCAAAAGCCGCCATCCAGGCATCATAGTTAAAATGCTCGGTCCAGCCATCCAGCTTGCACCCGTTTTTCCAAGCATCCTCCAACACGGCGCACAGCCGCCGGTCGCCCCGGGCCAGCACCGCCTCCAAAAAGCTGGTTTTGGACTCATGGTAATTGATGCGGATTTTTTTGCTGCGGTTATATCCAACCATATGATGCTGTTTTTCCCGCAGCATTTCTTCCGTATCCTGCGGCTCGAATTCAAACGGCGTAAAGGGTTTCGGCACAAAGCAGGCCAGGCTGACCGTAACATTGACGCCTTTTCCCTTGGGCTTATCCGGCAGGCTGTAAAACAAGTCCACAACCTTTTGTGCCAGATCCACAACCCCTTCGATATCCTCTTTTGTCTCGGTGGGCAGCCCCATCATAAAGTAAAGCTTCACAGAGGTATACCCGCCCTCAAAAGCCGTGCGGCAGGTGGCCAGCACCTCTTCCTCGGTAACATTTTTGTTAATGACGTCCCGCATCCGCTGGGTGCCCGCCTCCGGCGCGAAAGTAAGGCCGCTTTTTCGCACTTTTGTAATTTTCTCCATCAGACTGGGAGAAAAGTTGTCGATCCGCAAAGACGGCAGCGACAGGTTGACCTTATCCTGTTCCGTCCAGGGGAGCATCTGCTCCAGAAGATCCTCCAGCTGAGAATAGTCGCTGGTGGACAACGACGACAGCGAGATCTCGTCATATCCGGTAGACGCGCACAGGTCACAGCCGTTTTTATTGAGGGTTTCGTAATTTTTCTCCCGGAACGGCCGGTAGATGAATCCGGCCTGACAGAACCGGCAGCCGCGGATACAGCCGCGGAACAGCTCGATCACCGCCCGGTCATGGACCGTTTCCAAAAACGGTACCACAAAGCTATCCGGGAAAAAGACGCGGTCAATCTCCTTGATAATGCGCTTGTGCACCACAGCGGGAGCTCCTTCCCGGGGCGTTACCGATTGGATGGTGCCGTCCTCCTTGTAGGAAACGTCATACAACGAGGGAACATATACGCCTTCGATTCCGGCCGCACGGCGCAGATATTCCCCACGGCTCCACTCTTCCTTTTTTGCCTGCAAAAACAGGTGCGCCAGCTCCAGGTTGACCTCTTCTCCTTCTCCCAAGACAAACAGGTCGATAAAATCGGCGAGCGGCTCCGGATTGCAGGCGCAAGGCCCTCCCGCCACAACCATCGGCGCCAGGCTTGTCCGCTGGGATGTGCGCAGCGGGATGCCGGCCAGATCCAGCATATTGAGGATCGCCGTATAAGACATCTCGTATTGCAGTGTGAAGCCCACCATATCAAAATCCCGAATCGGGTCGCGGCTTTCCAATCCAAACAGCGGGATACCCTCTTTGCGCATCAGCGCTTCCATATCGGTATCCGGCGCGAAAACCCGCTCGCACCACATATTTTCTTCCCGGTTATACAAAGAATACAGGATCTTCATTCCCAGATGGGACATGCCCACTTCGTACAGGTCGGGAAAGCAAAAAGCAAAACGGAAATCCACTTTGGACGGGTCCTTTACCACGCTGTTGAGTTCCCCGCCGGTATAGCGTCCGGGCTTTTGTACTTTCATAAAAATTTTTTCCAGTTGAGAATTCATGATCTTTCTCCCGTTCTATCACATTTTCAGCTGTTTCAAATTTTTATTATATAGAAAGTTATCCCAGAATGCAATCTTTCCCGGTTGTTTGTGTAAAATTCTTTTGCGGTACCGCTGCCGAACGATATTTCCCCGCCCAAACAGATTTCGCCGCGGCTCACGCCGCAGATTCTCTCGCTAAATCTCGCTGTTCCCGGCCAGAAGCACCCACAGAAGGTAGCCGCAGGTCACCAGCAACGAGATATTATAGCCGCTGTACCAAAATACTACCGATGCCAGCACCGCCAATCCCACGCCGCAAAAAACAGAAACCGTGCGCTGCCAAAAATCTGCCCGGCTGATCTCCATCCGCCTTTGCAAAAGGCAGCGCAGAATCTGCCCTCCATCCAAAACGCTGATGGGAAGCAGATTAAAAACTCCCAGCAACAGATGTACCCGCCGGATTGCCGGAAAGTGAAAAAACAATGCCGCAGTCAACAGATTGACAGACGGGCCGGCAGCATAAATGCAAATCTCCTGTCCATAGGACAGACCAAAATCCGGCCTTTTTTCGATGCGCACACCAAATCCGCCGAACACGATGCTTTGCGGCTGTTCTCCCAAAACCGTCATCGCGATCAGGTGTCCGGTCTCGTGGGCAAACGCGGCCAATACCATCTGGCCTCCCAGTCCCGTCCGGTCTGACAGCAAAAACAGAATCAGTCCGCACAAAAAGGGAACCGAAAACCGTACGCTTATTTTTCGCTCACGCTGTGGCAAATCCATCCTCCTGCTGTTCCGGCTGCCGGGGTACCAAAATCCAGGACGGATCCACCCGCAGGCCGTTTATGCGTATTTCCCAATGCAGATGGGGACCTGTTGACCACCCGGTAGAGCCGACATATCCAATCAGCTCCCCCTGGCGCAGCACAGCTCCTTGTTTGGCGGCAATAGAATCGCAATGTGCATAAAAAGTCGCCAGTCCACCGCTGTGGCTGACGAGCGCATAATTTCCGTAGATATCCGACCAGCCGACTTCGCTCACTACGCCGGGCCACGCAGTGCTGACGCGCGTTCCTTGTGCAGCCGCCAGGTCCAGGCCCGTATGAAAATCCAATTCGCCGGTAATCGGATGGATCCGGTAACCAAAAGCGCTGGTAACCGTCCCTCTTTTCAGCGGGAGCAGCGGTTTGGCGCTGACCGCCACCGGTGAAAGCAGACACCCCTCCGGCGCCAGATAACGAGCTGTGCCGCTTTCTTGGCCGGTGCCGGAAAGGCTGATCGGCCAATACCCGCCCATGCCTGCCGGAGCGGCAGAATCGTTCTGCTTTTCATCCTTTTCGCGGCTGTACCGCTCAATATACCGGTACAGTTCTTCCAGCTTTTCTGGCGATGCGCCTGCCTGCTGTGTCTTTTCCTCTTCCGGCGTCAATGTGGCCGCGTCCGAGGTGGTGGCAGGCACTTGCCCATTGGACTCTTGTTTTTTGAAAATCCCAGACAGAATCGTTTCCACCTGTTGCGTCTGGTCAGCCGCGTTGATTTGGGCAAGCAGCAGCTGCTTGTCATCCGCAAACCACTGCGCGTCCAGAAGCCATCCGCCCAATAGGCACAATAAAAAAACAGCGCAGATAAAGATTTGCAGCGGCAGCATCCCTCCCGCCGCTTTCGGTGCGGATTCCCGCTGGCCATAAGGAACCGGCCTGTAAGGCATCCCGCCCCTTCTCCCACTGTAGTCCCGACGATCTGCCATATCTGCCGCCTCCGTTTTGTTTGCTGATCCATCTTATGAAAAAAGCGGACAAAATATGCAAAAAAGAAAGCGCTCCCGAAAGAACGCTTCCTTAAAAACTCCAATGGCTTATGGATGTTTTTCGCTGTTATCTGCGGCAAAGAAACGCTAGCCCCAAATGGAGCCGCTCGCGGTTACCGTAACAGTCCATTCACAGGTGGAACCATCCTCTGCCGTAAGGGTAATCGTCGCAACGCCGGCTTTTACACCTACGACTACGCCGTCTTCGCTCACCGTCGCGACGGATGTGTCACTGCTTTTGAACGCAACCTTAGGGTTCGACCCGGCGGGCCGTACTTCATAGGTCAGTTGTTTGCTGTTTCCGCGGCTAATGGTAATTTCTTCTTCCTTGGGCACAATTCCATCCGGCTCAGAGGACGAACCGCTGGAAGAGGAGTCGCCGGACGAAGAAGAACTGCCGGTCGAAGAAGAACTGCCGGACGAAGAGACAACTTTCACTTGGCAGGAGGCGGACGCGCCGTTGCTGGCCGTTACCGTAACCGTCGCCGTTCCGTTTCCTTTCGCGGTTACCATGCCGCTGGCGTCAACTACCGCAACGCCTGAATTATCGCTTGCCCAGCGGTAGGTGATCGTCCCGCTGCCGCCGGTGGCAGAAGCGGTCAGCTGATACTTGTCGCCAGGCTGCAAAGAAATCTCGCTGCGATTCAGGATCACAGATGCCGCCGTACCTTTCACCGTAATCTTGCAGGATGCGGTTTTTCCTCCGTCCGCGGTCTTGGCAGTGATGGTCGCTGTTCCTTCTTTCTTACCGGTCACGTTTCCGTTGGCGTCAACCACTGCCACCGACTCATCGGAACTGGTCCAGCTCACGCCTTTATTCGTGGCGTTTTCCGGTTTGATGGTCGCCATCAAAGACAACGTTTCCCCTGCCTTGATGGTCGCGTTGGTTTGATCCAGGGAGATGCCGGTCACAGCCACAGCTGCTGTGCCGCCCGCGATATCGCCTACCGATTGGGTACCGGTAGCCACATTGCCCATTCCCATGGAGGACAAAAATGACTTGATGGAGGAAGCGATCCGGGAGGCAATGGCCTTCTGGTAGCTGGTCGTAATCAGCTTATAATATTCTGACTGATTGGAAACGAAACCGGTTTCCAGCAAAATTGCCGGGAATTCGCTGTCACGCGTCATATAAAAGCGTCCAAATTTGGCGCCGCGGTTCCCGGTCTCCAGCGCGCTGGCGGTAGCGGAGCTTACCTTGGCCGCCAAATCGGAGGAGAAGGCGTTAAAGTAATAGGCTTCGGACCCGCTGCTAGAAGAGTTGGTGGAGGAATTCGCGTGTACGCTGATCAACAGGTGCGGATCGGCGCTCTTTCCGTTGTTCAGACGGGTAATCAGCTCCACTCTGCCGTTGGTCGTGTTGTTCATGTATACGTAGGCGCCCATGGATTCCAGCTCTGCTTTCAGATATTTGGAAATTGCCAGGTTCACCTCGTACTCGTTGTAATCCTCACGGAAGCCCAGGGCGCCCGGATCGACGCTGCTGTGTCCGGGATCGATCACAATTCTGGCGCCGCTCATCGAGGCGGGAGGATTGTTGCATTGGAACACCAAATAGCCGGTATTCGATTCGTAGTATGCCTTATAGCCCAAAAAGCCGTTTTTAAGCTTCAGCTTCAACGTGCTGCCGCTCCAGGTAGCGGAACTGAACAGCGGATTCTTCGAAAGAGCCAGATCATCCGGCACACTGTCGGTATAATGGAATTCTATACTGATGGCGCCGGAGGAATAGCGGAATGTGTACGCCGCCTTTTGCGACATTTTCAGCTTTACATAGGTATGTCCGCTGTCGCTGACGACCTGCAGGCCGGAAATGACATTCTTCTCCATCGTTCCTCCGACAGTGGTAATGTCTTTGGAATAGACCCGGCGGCCGGAAGCCAGATTGTAGTAAGAATAGGTGGCGCTGCCCTCTTTGTAGATCAGCTCATCGCCCACCACAAAGTCCAGGCTGCCTTTGCACAAGGGGAAATAATCCGGTTGAGACAGATCATCCAGCGTATTGTCCGGGAAGGTCTCCGCCTGGGAGGCTGTCACCTGCACCAGCACGCCATCGCTGATCTGCACTTTTTTATTGATCGATACATAAGCGCCCTGCAAAGAGTCGGTCACACCGCTCCAGCTGGCGGAAATCGATACATTCCCCAATTTCTGCACCGAAGAAGTCGCCGCGGGAATGGTAAATTGGCCGCTGAATTTTACAAAGTTGGTGTCCTTATCCGTAGAGTCGTCGTCCGCCGTATCGCGGGTCAGCTGAATCGACTGCCCCCCCAGCGTGGCGGTGACCTTGGCATCCTTATACGCCATCGCGGATACCGTGACCTCTGTCCCTCCGTTTACCGTCAGATTGCCCTGGGGAGAAATGCTTTCCAGCACTTTCACCACACGGGTGATGTTATAGGTCACATTCTGATCTTTGTGTTTAAAGGTGAAAGTGTTCAAACCCGGCTTCAGTTCCAGTTCCATGCTGAAGTAGCCGTTTTCATCCCGATTCAGCTTTTCGCCGTTGAACAGCGCGTCAAAATGCGGATCGGAAGAACCGCTGAACACAACCGTCGGCTCATAGGTGGTAAACGTTGTCTCTTTGGGTTTAGCAACCTCCAGCTTGGTGGCAAAATACTCCACGTCCAGTTCCTCGTTAAAGAGCTTTTTCAGCGCGGTCGTACTGCCCTGCGGATCTGCTTTCAGCCGGCTTAAAGAATCGAACATGCTTCCCTTGTATCCGGCGATCTCCCGGGCTTCCATCATCTGCTCTGTCAGTTCGGTCGGGCTTGTCCAGCCTGTTTCGGTGGAAACCGATTTGCTGGAAGCCTGCACTGCATACAGCGGGATATCTTTCTGCTGTGCCAATGATGCCCACCACTGAATAACAGTCGCAAAAGGCGTTGCGGTATTTTTTCTGGAACCGAACGCTTTTACGGCAATAAAATCGTAATATCCCTGTTCCACAAAAGCTTTGGTGTCGGCATAGCCGTCCGTCAGCGCCTGAAAACCGGCGGAGGTATCAGACCCCGCCTCATTGGCAGACTTGTTTGCCCAGACGCTGTCCGTCAGCAGCCCCACCTGGATGCTGCGCCTTCCCTGATGGAACGCATTCACAACTGCTTTCATGGCAGAATCGGTGGCACTGTACATATAATTTTCAAAGCCCATTCCGCCTCCGGCGCTTAAGTAAGAAGCGTAGGCAGCACCGTCTCCGGAAGAAATCAGGTAGTAATTGTCCAGCAAAACGCCATCCAGATCATATTTTTGGGCAAAAGCCTTGGCGTTTTCCGTCACACAGCTCAAAACCGCCGCATCCACTTTATCCGCCAACGTGTTTTTCCCGTCCTGCTGCGTTTTCAATACGTCAAAAGTGGAATATACAAACAGTCCGTTTTCCCGGCATTTGGCAACAATATACTCCATCACGTCAAAATCGGTGGGTACGCTGACTGCTGTTCCGCTTTTGTACAGAACATAATCTTTGTAAACCGAATCGATGATAATCGTGTTCATCATCAAATCTTTTGCATCCGCAACAGCTTTGTCGATCGCGGCCTTCACCGTCGCCGCATCATAGTTGCCGCCCGTTAAAAAATCGGTGCCCGGAACCAGCCATACCCCTCGCATTTCATCCGGATTGTTAAACACCACCGGCGTATTGTCCGGCACCGTATTATCCGGCTCCAGGTCCGGCTCGCCCGAAGGCTCGTCGCCCGGATCCTGCTGCGGCTCATCGACGGCGCTTTGGCTCACATCCGCAGGATCCTTTTCCGGCGCGTTCGCCACCACCGCCACCACCGTGACAGTAAGGGTAATGACCGCCAAAAGAACACCGATGACGATCCCCAATATTTTTTTGTTGCTCAGCAAATAAGCCATATGTACCTCCCCCGCGGCTGGCTGCCGCTTTCTCTCCTTATCCTCTTCCTTTTTACAAAACGTCGGCCAGGGCATTTTTCTCTTTTTCTACCTGGCTTTTTACTGACGAATCCGGGTTGAACAAGGACGCATACCGGAACAAGGCGAATCCACCATATTTTTTATAGTCTCTGGCGGACTGTACCTGCCGGGCCAAAATGGCCGAATCATTGATCCATTCATTTTTGCCGTTTCCGGCCCAGGTATCCGTCAGACCGATCTTATACGGCGCCAGGCCGATATAAAGCGATATGCCGGAAACCTTGATTTTTTGATTCCACAACTCCACCGTTTCGGCAAACGGATGGGTAGCGTTGTTAAATCCAAAGTAAATCTGCGGGCAGATGTAATCCACATATCCTTGATTGGAAAGCCATTTGTCCACATCGATGTACTGACTGTTGTAATTGTTGGAAGGATTGCCCTGAGGGCTCACGCCAAAGCGCACCGAAGAATCCGTCGCCTTGATGGCGGAATAGACATCCCGAATCAGGATATTTACATTTTCTCTCCGCCAATCTCCCAAAGAAAGGGAGCCACCTCCGCTTTTATATTCCCGGTAGGCAACGCTGTCAAAACTGTCATTGGGCGACGGGTAGAAATAATCGTCAAAATGGATGCCGTCCAGATTGTAATTCTCCACCAGCTCCCGCACGCCGTTTACGATCAGTTCCCGTACCGCGGGACGCGCCGGGTTGTAATAAATGCCGCCTCCATAGCGGATCACATAATCCTCTTCTTCATCCTCCCATTGGGAAGCGATGTTGGAAGAACAAAGTGCGTTGTTGTTCCCGGAGGTCCGAATACGGTAGGGGTTGACCCAGGCCTCAATTTCCAGGCCCAGGTCATGTGCCTCTTCGATCATCACCTGCAGCGGATCATAGCCGGGATTTTTCCCTTCCGTTCCGGTGCACAGGTAGGACCACGGGAAATACTCTGATTCATAAAGCGCGTCTGCAAAAGGACGCACCTGCACGATAGCCACATTGCAGCCCAAATCGGACACGTTTTGAAACGCCGCTTTGATATTCTGCCGGAATGCCGCTTGACTTTTTCCCTTGAGCATGCCCGACAAATCCAAATAAGAAAACCAGACCGCCCGGTACTCATCGCCGTCATAGCCGCCCGAACTGCCGCCCGGCTGCGAAGAAGAACTGCCCGATGAGCCAGAACTCACCTGTGAACTGCCGGAAGGGACGGAGCTGCTTGGGGCCATGGAACTGCTTTGAGAAGACGAACTGCTCTGGCCGGAAGAACTTCCGCCGGACGGTATCGGAGCGGAAGAAGACGCCGCCGCTGAGGATGATGCCTCCGTCTGCGAGGAAAGTACAATCGGGTCGGAAGCTGACGGCACCTCGCCGCTGCCCTGCGAACTCTCCGGTTTTTCCGGCTGGGAAAGTACTGTGCCCTCTCCCAACAGCATCTGCGGTTCAGGAGCCGAATCAACCGTTTGCCCGGAACAACCGGACAAGGCTGCCAGCAGGATAACGGCGCTCATCAAAATACAGATGATTCGTTTCATTCTTGTCCTCCCATAGCGGATATCACTGGATATCTACTTTTAATTTTATACTTTATGCAAATTAATAGCAAGAGATTACACACACATTTTTACAAAATTATTGCATAAAATGACAAATTTGTACAGAGGAAATCCATGGAAAGCGCCCGGTCTTCGAAGATTTCAAAAATCTTCCCCCATTTTACATCTCCTGCATAAAACAGGCGGGGAACCGCATCAAACGAATCCCCACCTGTTTTTTATGCTGTTAAATCCACTGCCTTACCCGGCAATCGGCGTTGTTACGCAAAATACTCGGTAATAACGGTCCCGACCACCAACGGCCCTGTTTCCAGGCTGTCCAATTCCACAAATTCCTGCCGCGTATGCCCTTTGTGGCCTATGTATCCGCCAAAACATACAGCCGGAACGCCCACGGATAAAGGAATATTACAGTCGGTAGAAGCCGCTCCCGTTGCAATTTCCTTTACGCCGGTATAGTAAGTCATCACTTCGCGGCAGCGGCTGACCAGCTCTTCCTGTTTGGCCGGGTCCACGCTGCCGGTGCAGGGACGAAGCCCCAGCAAATCCACATTGACCGTAATGCCCATGGCGCGGTAGCTTTCCACCACGCTTTGGAAAAAACGGTCCATGATTTCCAAGCTTTCCTTGCAGTCGGAGCGGAATTCATACAGCATGGAAGCCTGCTGTGCAATGGTATTCACCGATGTTCCGCCTTCGATCATTCCCACATTGTAGGTCGTGCGGCCCCCTTGCGGCACTTTCATGTGATACAGCGTATTAATCATGGACGCCAGCAGATGGATGGCGTTTCGGTTTCCGAAGTTGCCGTAGGAATGGCCGCCCTCGGTCAGCACTTCCACCCGGTAACGCATGGAGCCAACCGCGCCGGTGACCATAGAGGTAAAGGTACCATCCAGTGCCAGCACCTCTTTGATCCGGCCCGCATAGTCCTCCATGATCTGGCGGCACCCCTTGAGGTTTCCAAGGCCCTCCTCGCCGGAATCGACAACAAACATCACGGCGCCTTTGGGGGTCAGCCCATTCTCCAGAATAAATTTCACGATCATCAGCATAATCGCCACATTGGCCGTATCGTCGCCGATGCCGGGTGAAAAGATTTTCCCGTCCTCAATGCGCAAAGGCATTGGCTCCATATCCGGGAACACCGTATCCGAATGAGCCATCACCGCTACAATTTCGTCGGAGCCCTCGCAGTTCATCGGGAAGATCACATTCAGCGCCTTGTCGATGGTCACATTCTGAGCACCCAGCTTTTCCAGCCATTCCTTGCAAAAAGCCGCCCTTTTTTCCTCGTGATTGGAAGGGGCCGGGATCTGGCAGATCGTAATCATCAAATCCACCAGTTCCTGATGGTGCTCTTTGAAAAACTGCCTTAATTGTTCCTCATATCGATACACAAAGCTTCTCCCCTTTTCGTTAATCCGCAATCGAGATTAGAATCGGTTTGCGCTGCTCATACAAAGCAACATGACGGAATCCTGCTTCCAGCGCCATTTCCCGGGCCGTATCAAAATCCGCCCCTACGTCTTTGGACAGATGCGCATCGGAGCCCACGGTCAGATACCGGCCGCCTGCCTCTTTGAACATCTTCAGGATTTTCACAGAGGGCAGCGCTTCCTTGGGGGACTGGCGAATGCCGGAAGTGTTGATCTCCAGCGCCTTGCCCCGCTCAGCCAGACGTCGCAGAATCGGCATCAGCTGATCGGAATATTCCGCCAAATCCACCTTGATCCCGTGGTTGGCCGCATAGCGTTTTACCAAATCCACATGACCCAGCGAGTCAAAATCGCAGGTGTCCACCAATTCCCACAGATACTCCAGATCCTGCTGGATAATGCGCTTTGCTTCCGCCTCGTCGGCAAAGGCCATTTTGCCCATGTCCACATTATCCATTTTGTGCACCGAACCGATGATAAAATCGAACGGGAACAGGTCGATGATGGTCTTTTCCCACTCACGGTCCAGCTGCCCCTGACCCATTTCAACGCCGGCCTTCAGCGTCAGCTTTCCGGCGAATTTTTCCCGGCATTGGGCCAGATGATCAAAATATTCCTGCATGTAAGAAACGGGATAGCGCTTAAAGTTATTGCTGAAAAACTCCATATGCTCCGTAAAGGCAAGTTCCGTCAGGCCCTTTTGGATCGCCGCCTCGCAGCTTTCCTCCATCGGCGTTCTACAGTCCGGCGAAATATCACTGTGCAAATGATAATCGGCCATGATTTTCTTCATATCGATCATCCTTTCGGCATCTCTTATGCGCGGCCTTTTGCCGCATTTTCTGCTCTTATTGTAATCCCGGTCAGCGGAAAAGTCCAGATAATCGCTGGAAAAACCCTGCTTTTTTAAGAAAAAAGAGAGGATTTATCTAAAATCACATCGTAAATCAGCGGAATTTTAGCCGGCTTTTCCGCTGAGAATACATAGCTTTCCCGCAGCGTCTCACAAGCCTGCTCCAGCTGATCCGGCCGGTTGGTGTAAAGCCGGGCCAGCAGTTCTCCTTTGCGAACCGATTCGCCGGTTTTTTTACACAGAAAGATGCCTGCCGCCGGGTCGATAACGCTGTCTTTTGTCTCCCGGCCGGCTCCCAACAGCATGGATGCACGGCCGCAGCTTTCCGCATCCATCCGCTGAATCCAGCCGTCCTGCGGGGCAGACAATTCATACTCCAACGCCTTTTCGTACAACGCTTGCGGCCGGTTTAAGATGGAAGCATCGCCGCCCTGGGCGATGATCATCTGCTCAAATTTTTCCAGCGCAGCCCCGCTTTCCAGCGCCTTTTGGGCTATCAGGCGGCATTCTTCCGGGCTACCCTTTCGCGCCAGCGACAGCATCTGCGCCGCCAGATCCAGGCAGACGCTGCGCAAATCATCCGGTCCGTTTCCTTTTAAAACGGCAATGGCCTCTGCTACCTCTATCCCATTGCCGACACAGCGGCCCAGCGGGGCATCCATGTTGGTAATCACCGCGGCCATCCGGCGCCCGCAGGCCTGACCGATTTTCACCATCTCCCGCGCCAGGCAGGAAGCGTCCTGCGCCGTTTTCATAAACGCGCCGCTGCCGCACTTTACATCCAGCACGATGGCCTGCGCACCGGCGGCAATCTTTTTGCTCATCACCGACGCGGCGATAAGCGGGATGGAATCCACCGTGGCGGTGACGTCCCGCAAGGCGTAAAGCTTTTTGTCCGCCGGTGCCAGATTTCCTGACTGACCGGCCACGCAGACACCGATTTCCCGCACGTTTTTTAAAAAGGTCTCCCGGTCCAAGAAAGTGCGAAAACCCGGAATTGCCTCCAGCTTATCCACCGTTCCGCCGGTATGCCCCAGACCCCGCCCGCTCATTTTAGCCACCGGTACGCCGCAGGACGCCACCAGCGGCGCCAAAATCAGGGTCGTTTTATCACCGACGCCGCCGGTACTGTGCTTATCCACTTTCACGCCGGGAACAGAGGACAAATCCACCTGATCGCCGGAGCGGGCCATCGCGTCGGTCATCCAGGCGGTTTCCTGCTCGGTCATCCCCGTAAAGCAGATCGCCATCAGCAAAGCCGCCGCCTGATAATCGGGGATCGTCCCCGCGGTGAATTCCCTGATAAAATAGCGGATCTCTTCCTCCCGCAGCTGGCCTGCGCGCTTTTTCCTCTCGATCAAGTCAATCATTCGCATGCCGGTTCCCCCTTTCCCAGCTTGCCCGGCCCAAAGCCCATAGGCAGCAGTTGGCCCAGCGTGACCTGCCGGTAATCCTCTTTCGATTTTGCCAAAATGACCGGCATATCTTCTTCGCAAAATTCAAACAGCATCTGCCGGCAAACGCCGCAGGGCGAAGTGTAATCTGCATCGGCGCCGCCGGAAGAGACGACCGCCAACGCCGAAAACGCCCGCTCCCCCTCGCTCACCGCTTTGACCAGCGCAGTCCGCTCCGCGCAGGTGGTGGGGGTATAAGCACAGGACTCCACGTTGCAGCCTACATAGACAGCGCCGCTTTTTCCCAAAAGCGCCGCGCCGACCCGAAAACCCGAATACGGGGCATAGGCCCGTTCCATTCCTTCAAATGCTTTTTCGATCAATTTGCCCCAATCCATAAAAGCCTCCTATTTCGCAATCATCGGCCAAAAACTCGTTCCGAAAATCCGCTCTTTTTCCAGCCCGAACGCATCCAAAACCGTAGCGCCCACATCACCGAAGCAGTCCCTTGTCCCCAAATCCACCCCAGGCCGGATCGGGCGGCCATATGCCAAAAACGGCACACGCTCCCGGGAATGGTCGGTGCTTGGAGTAGAGGGGTCGCATCCGTGATCGGCGGTGATCATCAGCACGTCTTCTTCCCCCAGGCACGGCAAAAAACCGCCGAGCCACCGGTCGAATTCGCTCAATGCCGCCGCGTAACCGTCCACGTCGTTGCGGTGCCCGTACAGCATATCGAAATCCACAAGGTTGATGAAAGCAAGCCCGTTAAAATCCCGCTTTAAAAGCTGTTTGGTCTTTTCCATCCCATCGGCATTGCCTTTGGTGGGCAGGCTTTCGGTCAATCCCTGTCCCGCAAAAATATCTCCGATTTTTCCCACGCCGATCACATCCATCCCCGATTGCCGCAAAACATCCAGCATGGTGGCCGCAGGGGGCAACAATGAAAAGTCGTGCCGGTTGGCTGTTCTGGTAAAATGCGGTGCCTTACCGGTAAACGGACGGGCAATGACCCGTCCGACCCCGTTTTTCCCGGTCAGGATCCTTCGCGCCGCCCGACAGTATTCATACAACTGTTCCGGCGGTACCAGTTCTTCGTGCGCCGCGATTTGGAACACGCTGTCCGCAGAGGTATAGACAATCAGTTTACCGGTTCGCAGATGCTCTTCACCGTAGTCGGCAATCACCTGCGTTCCGGAATAGGGTTTGTTGCACAGCACGCCCCGTCCGGTTTCCCGCCGGAAAGCATCGATGATCTGGGGCGGAAAGCCGTTGGGGTAAACCGGCAGTGGTTCGGAGGAATGGATACCTGCAATCTCCCAATGGCCGATGGTCGTATCCTTTCCGCGGGAGGCTTCGGTCAGCCGTCCAAACGCGCCGGCGGCCGGTTCCCCTTTCGGTCCGGGCGTCCCTTCGATTGCAAAAAGGCCCAGTTTTTTTAGCTGCGGCACCGAAAAATGCCGCGACTGCATCACCGCCCGCAGCGTATTGCTTCCCTCGTCGCCAAAGTCCGCCGCGTCCGGCGCTCCGCCGATGCCGAAGCTGTCCAGCACAATCAAAAAAATCCGTTTCATCGCCAATCCCCTTTCTGCTGCATCTGCCAGAAACAATTGTATCACGAACAAGCGAAAAAAGCAGGCGACTTATGAAAACGCGGCAAAAATGCCGATTTTTCCAAGCACCTGCTTTCTCATTTCAAACCAATCTAGCCCTGATATTTTTCCACGGACATGGAATTGATGACGACATTTTCTTTCGGAACGCCGTTTTCATCCACTTCCACCGCCGAGATGGCATTCAGCACATCCAACCCATCGTACACCTGGGCAAATACCACCTGCTTGGTATCCAGCCAGGGGGCGCCGCCAATGCCGGCGTATTTGAGGATGATATTGCTGGGGAAGCCGATATTCTTCATTTCCAGCAGCATATCCGCGCTGACGCTGGAAGACTGAACAAAGCAAAAACGGCTGCCGTTATTGTCCTCTTCCCCGTCGTTTACCATGGAAAGAGCGCCGTTAAAATGCCACAAATCCATGGAATACTCATCTTCAAACGGCTGGATCCGGCCATCGTCATCCTTGAAAATGCTCTCGCCGCCGGTTCCATCCCCTTTGGGGTCGCCGGTGTACAGGCATTTATCTTTCTGGATCTTGTAAAATTTCAGGCCGTTATAATATCCTTCTTTGGCGTGGGTCACGAAATTTTCTACCGCCTTTGGGGCGATCTCCGGGAAAAGCATGACTTTCAGCGTACCCATGCTGGTGTGGATGACGATGATTTCGTCCCCCTCTTCCGGCAGACCGAATTGCAAAAGAGCAGAAGCGCTCATTTCTTCTTCCTGGTTATCAGGGACGGAGGACTGCGCCGCGTCGCCGCAGCCGGATAAAAGAAGCAGCGCCATCGCCAACAGCAAACACGCCCATTTTTTCATATGTTTCAAATCAGTCACCTCTGAAATTCATTCACGGAAGCAAATGTATTTTTTGCAGTACCATTATAGCGGAAAACCATTTGCCAGGCAAGAGCCCTGATGATTTTTCCATTGTCTTACCGGGCAGAGCCGTATCGAATGACATCTTCCGACAATTCGTCGATAAAATCAAAGCAGCAGCCGGTGCCGATGGCAACGCATTCCTCCGCCGATTCGGCTACCTTAGCTTTAACATGCAGCGTTTGCTCAATCAGCTCATCCAACCCGCGCAGCAGCGAACCGCCGCCGGTCATCACCACGCCCGATGTAAAAATATCTCCGACCAGTTCCGGGGGCGTCCGCTCCAGAACCGACTGCATCGCCGAAACAATTTGCTGGGCGACCTCCAAAAGGCCGGGCCTCAGCTCCTGTGCGCTGATCGACCGCTTTTCCGGCAGGCCGGTGGTCAGGTTGCGCCCTTTCACATCAAAGGTCCCGTTCCCCGGTTCCTGCGCGACGGTACCGATCTCCCGTTTGATCAGCTCCGCCATCTTTTCACCGATCAAAAGGCCATAGCGTTCCCGCATATACCGTACGACCACCTGGTCGAACTTGTCTCCGCCCAATTTGATGGACTCTTTCTGCACGATTCCATTTAAGGACAAAACCGCAATATCCGCCGTTCCGCCGCCGATATCCAGCACCATATGCCCTGACGGCTTGGAAAGGTCAATTTTCGCGCCGATGGCCGCCGCGACCGGTTCCTCAATAAGGTACACCTTTCGCGCGCCCGCTTTTACTGCCGCTTCCACCACCGCGCGGGATTCCACATCGGTAATAGCGGAGGGGACGCACAGCGCCACCCGGGGTTTTAACAGCGGATTTTGATATACTTTTTTCAAAAAGTGCTGCAGCATTTTTTCACACAGTTCATGATCGGAAATGACTCCCTGGTCCAGCGCCTTGACTGCGCGGATGCGGTCCGGTGTGCGGCCGATCATAGTATAGGCTTCCTGACCAACGCACAGCACCTTGCCGGAACGGGTATCATACGCAACCACCGACGGCTCTTTAAGCACGATTCCCTTGCCTTTTACATAAATGATAACCGTCGCCGTCCCCAAATCGATTCCGATGTCGGTAATCATTTCGTTCATTTTTCATACCCCCGATTCTGGTTTTTCCCCGCCGTCGTCATCAGGCAGGCGCATAAAATCCGATCCGCGCCGGCAGCTTGCAGCGCGGCGGTACAAGCATTCAAGGTGGAAAAAGTAGTCGCTACATCGTCTACCAACAAAATACAAACTCCCTGCAGGTCCTTTTTCTTACAGGCCAAAAACGCGTCTTTTACATTTTCGCCCCTGTCCTTTCCCTTTTGCAGATGCTGCGGTGGCGTCTTCCGGATTTTTCGAAGCAAATCCGTCCGGCATGCAACGCCCATTTTCCTCGACAGAGACTGGGCCAGATACAGCGTTTGATCAAATCGCTTCTTTTCCTTTTCGTACATAGGCACCGGAACGATATAATCAAAAGGCACCCCTTCGAACGCGCTGCGCACCCGCTCCAGAAAACGAGGGGCCAGAATACGGTCGTAACAGGCCCAGTCGCTTCGGAACTTGAATTTATGCAAAAGCAGGCGGCCGGTTTCTTCATAATAATAAGCGCTTACCGACTGCTCAAACAAAAACGCTTTTCCATAATCGCACCGGCAGCGATCGGCGTCCCGCCCACAAAAGCGGCAGGGATCTTTCCCCACCTCATGCAGTCCGGCGGCGCACTTTTCGCACAGAAAGCCCTCTTTGGAAAGTTTGCCGCAAAGAAGGCACCGGGGTGGAAACAGAAGATCCGCCAAAAAGCCGCCCAGGGAAAACCGTTTTTCTTTCATGCCGGATCACCCTTTCCCTACGTCTGTGTCTGTTCGGACAAAAAGCCGGCCAGGTTGGTATATCGGAGCGTTTTGCGGTTATTTTCCACCATCGCCGGAACCGCCCGGGAATTTCCCATAATCAGCAGAAGCTGCTTGGCGCGGGTCACCGCTGTGTACAAAAGATTGCGGTAATACAGCTTTCGATTGGGTGAGTCTAAAGAGAGAATCACGCAGGGGAATTCACTGCCCTGGCTTTTATGGACTGTCACCGCATAAGCCAATTCCAATTCGGACATCATATCCACCGAATAATCGGCAACCCGGTCATCATAACGGATTTTGACCCGGCCAATACTTTTATCAATGAAAATGATCTCTCCGATATCGCCGTTAAACACGCCGACACCGTTTTCCTCATCGTCCTTTTTCCATATGATATCATAATTATTTTTGATTTGCATGACCTTATCCCCTAAACGGAACAGGTTGGCAAAAACTTTCACTTCCGGCTTGTCCGGCGCGGGAGGGTTCAGCCGCTCCTGCAGCCGCCGGTTTAATTCCATCGTTCCAAGCTGTCCCATCCGGCTGGGGCAAAGCACCTGGATATCGGTCATGGGGGAAAAGCCGTACTGCTTTGGCAGCCGCCGCTGCACCAGATCCAGAAGCGTTTCGGTCACCGCCTGATAGCTTCCGCCCGCCAGATAGAAAAAGTCCCTGTCCCGGCAGGAAAGGTCCGGCTGCTCCCCACGCACAATGGCGTGGGCGTTGGTAACGATCATGCTTTCAGCCGCCTGCCGGAAAATCTCCTGCAAATGCACGGTTGGGATGACGTCCGCCTCGATCAAATCCTTGAGCACATTGCCTGCCCCTACCGACGGCAGCTGGTCGGTATCCCCCACCATGACCAGCCGGCATCCTAATTTCATAGCCCGAAGAAGGCTTTGAAACAGTAACGTGTCCACCATGGACATCTCATCCACGACAATCACATCGGCAGGCAGCGTATTGCGCTCGTCGCGCTTGAACCCCGTTCCGGCCCCGTCGCGGAAATCCACTTCCAGCAGACGGTGAATGGTCTTGGACTGCCGGCCTGTCAGCTCGCTCATCCGTTTGGCCGCCCGGCCGGTGGGGGCTGCCAGCATCACCTTATCGCCCCGCTGCTCAAACAATTCGATAATGGCGTTGATAATGGTAGTCTTACCGGTACCGGGGCCGCCGGTGAGGATGAACACACCATTATTAAGCGCCATGGTAATGGCTTTCCGCTGCCGGGATTCATAAACAATGCCCAGCTGCTCCTGCAGCGCGTCGATCTGCCGGTCGTAAGTTTGTCCCAAATCCGGATAGGATGATAAAATCAGGGCCATCCGCCCGGCAATATAGGTTTCCGCCGCGTACAATTCCGGCAAAAACACAAAATCCCGGCCTCCGCAGGAACAGACTACCAGCTCATTCTCCCTCGACAGGTCCTCCAGGCCCAGTTCCAGCGCCGCCCGGTCCACCTCCAGCAGCGTTCCCGCCACTTTGATGAGCGTTTCGGCAGGCAGACAGGTATGCCCGTTTCCCAGATTGTGGCTGAGCACAAACTGCAGGCCCGCCGCAATTCGCCGCGGATCATCCGGCGCAATGTCCATGGAGCGGGCGATGCCGTCGGCCTGGTCAAAATCCAGCCCGATATCCGCCCGGCAAAGCACATAAGGATTCTCCCGGATGACATCCACCGCCATGGCCGCCCATTTCTTCCACACCCGCACACAGACGGAGGAGTGAATCTGGTATTTGGATAGAAACAGCATCACCGCCCGAACGCCGAAAATCCGCTTGAACTCCTGGGCGATCTCCTCGGCCTTGCGCTGGGAAACTCCTTTGACCTGGCAAAGCTGCTCCGGGGCTTTTTCCATCACATCCAGGGTGTTTTCCCCAAACCGGTCCACAATACGGCGCGCCAAAGCAGGCCCGATTCCTTTGATCGCGCCTGCGGCCAGATATTTATAAATCGCCCCCGCCGTGGCGGGCAGCTGCCGTTCATAGACCGATACCCGAAACTGGCTGCCAAAAGTAGGATGAGCCACATAGGTTCCAGTGAGAACCAGCTCCTCCCCTTCGGCAACGCCGGGCATTTCGCCCACAACGGTGATCAATTCTCCGTCGCTCGCCAGTTCCAGCACCGTGAAGCCGCTTTCTTCCTTTTGATAAACGATGTGCTCCACCGTACCGGTCAGGCGAAGGTATTCCTGTGCTTCCATAATCCCTCAAACAGGCAAAATGCCTATGCTTTTTTATTCAGTATACTACTTTTTTTTACGGATGCAAACCCTCTTTGCCGTTTAAAAGACGGTTGAGCGTATCGAGATCCCCTATCTCGATATTCCCGTATTCCCGGGCAAACCGGCGGCATATCTGAGCCGTTTCGTCGTTCATCCCACAGTCCAGGATATACAAAAAGCCGTATTTCCCGCCGGACCGGGTCTGCCAATACGCCCAGCGCAGCTTTGCCTCCACAGAATCGTCCGAATCCCCCACCGGCAGCACCAGCGGCGCGAAAACCTCTTTTGCCGGCATCAGGAACAGCCGGTACAGCATCACGACCAAAGACCAGGCTCCCACGGCAATCAAACAAATTTCCAAAAACAGCAAAACACCCATGTTTTCACCCGCCCACTGTAAGATAGTGCATCTTATGCCAAACGGGCACAAAAAGTGAGGAGGCCTCCCATTACAGGAAACCTCCCCATTGTTGGAATCGTATCTGGGTTTATACCGTTGGCCGGGTCTTTTGCCCGGCGGGAACCATTTCGTTTTCATCCGGCCCGACCGAATCCGTAATGTATTTCGCGCGGATATAGTATTTTTGTCGGGTGAGATAAACCAGAATTACCCCGGCTACCAGAATATCAAACAGGTTGCCGGTTACCCAGCTGTCGGACGGAAGCATTTCCACCGGCTGGAAAAACATAAATGTGATGTTAAATACCGTCAAAGCGATTTCCAAAACAAAGAACCGGGAAATCTGACGCAGTCTGGCCTTTTGCATAAAAGTCATCGCTGCCACGTATACCGCTCCCACAATCAGTACAACGCAAAAAGCGAGCACAATGACAGGCAGAAGCGATTCGTCACTGCGCAGGCTTAAAAACAGGCATACGCTTTTCATCGCCGCCTGCAGCAGCAAATAAATCCCAATGATCTTCTTCATAAGCATCTCCTTATTCAGGATACAGCATTCCAACCACTTTTATTGTAACACGCTTTGTCAAGCCCTTTAAAAAGAGAGGGCTGAAAAGCAAAATTTTTATCTATTTTTCTTTTGGGACCGATTGCAAAAACGCAAGATCCACAGCGTTCAGCGCCGCTTTTTCCAGCAGGTCCGGGCGTTTTTCGCAGGTGCGCAGCAAAGACTGTCCCCGCCGCCAGCGGCTGATGTTGGCGTGGTGCCCGCTGAGCAGGACCCCCGGCACCTCTTTTTCGTGCCAGACCGCCGGACGGGAATACTGCGGATATTCCAACAGGCCGTTAAAATGGCTTTCGTCCGTAAAACAGCTTTCGTCCGCCAGCACCCCTTCGCACAGCCGGCCTACGGTATCCACAAAAACCAGCGCGGGCAGCTCGCCGCCGGTGAGCACATAGTCGCCGATGGAAAGTTCCTCATCCACAATTTCCTCCAGTACCCGCTCGTCCACCCCTTCATAGTGGCCGCAGAGCAAAAACAGGTATTCCTGCCGGGAGTATTCCACCGCCATCTGCTGGGTCAGGACCTTCCCCTGGGGCGACAGGTAGATCACATGGGGCTTTTGGGGCAGCTGGGCACAAACCGCCTCGTAGCAGCGGAAAATAGGGTCTGCCTGCATGACCATCCCCATACCGCCGCCATAGGGAGTATCATCTACCCGGCGATGTTTATCAAGGGTGTAGTCGCGGATATTGTGGCAGTGAATTTCCAATAATCCCGCTTCCCGGGCGCGTCCGATAATGCTCTCGCACAGCACCGCTTCACACATGTCCGGAAACAGGGTTGCAATGTCAATCCGCATCGTCAAACAGTCCTTTCAACGGCCGGATCCGCATGACGCCGCCGTCCACATCGGTTTCGACTACCACGTCCCGGATGGCCGGAATCAGCTTCTCCGATTCTCCCGGTTTGGAGATATGATATACGTCGTTTGCCCCGGTCTGGGAAACATCGCTCAACGTTCCGTATTCTTCGCCGGTATCCGCATCCACCACAGTAAGGCCGATCAGGTCCTGGATAAAATATTCGCCCTCTTCCAGCGGCATATCCGCCCGATCGGCGTACAAAATCTGATTGCGCAGCGCCTGCGCCGCTTCCAGCGTATCAGTTCCCTGCAGCTTTAGCAGCACCATATTTTTATGGACCCGCGCCTGCTGCACCAAAACCGGGTCCTTTCCTTTATGAAAATAGAGAGTGGAAAAGCCGGTCAAAAAATCCGGCGTATCGCACCAGGGATAGACTTTGACTTCTCCCACCACGCCGTGGGTGGTCACGATTTTTCCAATCTCCAGAAATTTCTTTTTCATGGGATACTCTCCTTAAATCGTGCCGAAACAAAATGAGACTGCAACAAAAGGATATCCGGATCATGCCCGCCTGCCCTTTTATTACAGTCCCTTTCGGCCTTTGTAAGCAAATACTAATCGATTTCTACCGCTATTTTGGTACCCTGGCGGGTGGCGGCAGCTTTCATCACAGAGCGGATGGACTTGGCGATCCGGCCCTGTTTGCCGATGACTCTGCCCATATCGTCGGGACCCACATGCAGATGGTACACGACCACGCCCTCTTCGTCGGGAGCGTCAGCGGTTACAGAAACTGCGTCCTTGTCTTCTACAAGGCCTTTTGCAATTGTCACTAACAGTTCTTCCATAGCGTATCACCTTTCACCGATTAGAGCACGCCGGCAATTTTCAGCAGGGATTTCACGGTATCGGTAGGTTGCGCGCCGGTAGAAATCCATTTTTTCGCTTTTTCCTCATCGACTTTGATGACGGAAGGCTCCTTGGTCGGATCATAATAGCCAACTTCCTCGATGAATCTGCCATCTCTGGGATATCTGGAATCAGCTACGACAATGCGATAGAAAGGAGCTTTTTTCGCGCCCATTCTGCGAAGTCTTATTTTAACAGCCATTTCTGTCACCTCCATAAATTTGATTGTGTATACTGACCGGTCAGCCGGTTGATACCAGATTTACATAAAAGGGAACCCGCCGCCAGCGCCGGGCATTCCTCCCATACCGGGCATCCCGCCCATGCGGCGCAGCTTTTTGCTCATTTTTCCCGGATTGGAAAACTGCTTGAGCATTTTCTGCATCTGCTCATACTGGCGCAGCACCCGGTTCACATCCTCTACCTTTGTGCCGCTGCCGGCGGCGATGCGCCGCTTGCGGGAGGGGTTAATAATCGAAGGCTTTTCCCTCTCCCTGGCGGTCATGGAAGTAATGATTGCTTCCATTTTCCGAAGTTCCGCCTCGCCTTTTTCGGCGTCTTCCTCTTTTAACTGGACCTTTTGCCCCGGCAGCATGGACATCACCTGCTGCAGCGGGCCCATTTTCTTTAACTGGTGCATTTGGTCCAAAAGATCGTTGAGATCGAATTTGTTTTCTTTTAAGCGCTGTGCCGTTTTCGCCGCCTGTTTTTCATCAAACTGCTCCTGAGCTTTGTCGATCAGGGTCAGCACATCGCCCATACCCAGAATTCTGGAGGCCATCCGGTCCGGGAAAAACGGCTCCAGGTCCTCCAATTTTTCGCCCATACCCACAAATTTGATGGGTTTTCCGGTCACTGCCCGGATGGACAGCGCCGCGCCGCCACGGGTATCGCCGTCCAGTTTGGTCAAAATCGTACCGTCAATGCCCAGCGTATCGTCAAAGGATTTAGCCACATTGACCGCGTCCTGGCCGGTCATAGCGTCCAGCACCAGCAGAATCTCATCCGGTTTGACCTCGGCTTTGACCCGCTGCAGCTCCGCCATCAGCTCTTCGTCGATGTGGAGCCGGCCCGCGGTATCCAAAATCACAATATCCCGGCCGTAATCTTTGGCATGGGCCACCGCCTTGCGAGCGATCTCCACCGGGTCGGCCTGTCCCATCTCAAACACCGGCACATCTACCTTGCCGCCAACTACCTTCAGCTGTTCGATAGCCGCGGGGCGGTAAATATCGCAGGCGACCAAAAGAGGCCGCTTGCCCTGCTTTTTAAAATGAAGCGCCAGCTTACCCGAATGGGTGGTTTTACCCGATCCCTGCAGGCCGCACATCATGATGATAGTGGGGATTTTCGACGAAATATTGATACGGGCCTGCTCCGACCCCATCAGGGCGGTCAGTTCCTCGTTGACGATTTTAATCACATGCTGGGCCGGAGTCAAACTCTCCAGCACCTGGGAACCGATGGCCTTTTCGGTGACGGAAGCGATGAAATCCTTTGCCACTTTATAGTTGACATCCGCTTCCAGCAAAGCGAGACGGACCTCCCGCATCGCCTCTTTTACATCGGCCTCTGTCAGCTTTCCTTTGGAACGGAGCTTTTTAAACGCCGCCGATAATTTGTCCGACAATCCTTCAAACGCCATGACGACCCTCTATTCATCCAATTCTTTTGCCAGCCGGATAATCTCATCCGCTTTTTGCGCAATCTGTTTGGAATAGCCAAACTCACTGTTGTAAAAATTAATATCCTGAGCGCACCGGACAATCTGCTCAATGCCGTCCTGCATTTTGCGAAAACGCTTGGCCAAGCCCAGGCGTTCCTCCATTTCCAAAAGCACCGCTTCGCCGCGCTTGATGGAATCCCGCACGCCCTGGCGGGTGATCCCCTCAAACTCGCCGATCTCCGACAAAGACAGGTCCTCGTTATAATAAAAGCCGATGACCTCCCGCTGCTTTTCGGTGAGCATATCGCCATAAAAGTCAAGCAGAACCGAAATATCCAGATTTTTCATCCAAATCTCTCCCTTGCTTTGTTTGGGCGGTATTGTGTAAAGGCCAATCCTTTACAACTCACAAGGGTTATTATACAAAAAAATGTTTATACAGTCAAGGTTTTTTTCTTTACACAATCTGAGAAAATCCAAATTTTTCTCCTTTTCTTTTGTGGATTTCGGCAAAAGGAGACTGCGACGGTTTATACAGGCCAAAAAAGCAGCGCGATCCGGTAAACGAGAAAAGCGGCGGCGTAGGCCACGGCAGTCTGGCCCGCCATAGCCCAAAGTCCCGCGCGCCAGCTGCCAAGCTCCCGGCGGATTGCGGCGAACGCAGCTACGCAGGGCATATACAGCAGCACAAACACCAGAAAGGACAAAGCCGACGCCGGGGTAAATGCCTGCTGCAAAGCAGTACTCAGGCCGGCGGTATTGCCATAAGCGTACAGCGCCGCCAGGGAGCTTACCACCGCCTCCTTTGCGACAAGTCCCGCCAGCAGAGACACCGCCGCCTGCCAGTTTCCAAAGCCCAATGGCTGAAACAGCGGCGCCAACCATTCGCCGACGGTGCCGAACATGCTGATGCTGGCCTGACGGGTCCAGTCCAGCGAAAAAGTCAGATGCTGCGTCAGCCAGATCAGCGCGCTTAACGAGACGATGACGGTACCGGCTTTTGCCACAAAGCCTTTACACTTGTCCCAAAGGCGGCGCATAGTACCCATCAGTGTCGGCAGGCGATAAGGCGGCAGTTCCATCAAAAAAGGAGCGTCCCGGGTTTTTTCGGTGCCGCCGGTCAGGCGAATCCATAAAACGCCCAACGTCATGCCCAGTATGTACAGGCCGAAAACCAAAAGGCCCCGGTTCTTCGGGAAAAAAGCGGATGTGAAAAGGATATAGACCGGCAATTTCGCCCCGCAGGAGAAAAACGGCAGCATCCGAATCGCCAGCCGGCGCTCCCTCTCCCGCTCCAGTGTCCGGGTTGCCATCACGGCAGGCGTGGTACAGCCAAACCCCATCAGCAGGGGAATAAACGCCTTGCCCGAAAGTCCTGTTTTCTGAAGCAGCCGGTCCATTACAAACGCGCCTCTGGCCATGTAGCCGCTGTCTTCCAGCAAAGTCAAAAACAAAAATAAAAGCGCTATCTGCGGCAAAAATGTCAATACGCTTCCAACGCCTGCCCAGATGCCATCCACCGCCATTTCCCTGGCCCACCAGGATGCGCCGGCACGGTCCAGCAGCGTCTCCATCCCGCGGGATATGATTTCCACGCCCCGCTCTGCCGCCGCTTTCATCGCCATGCCGGGAGGGCCGAAAATAGCAGCGAACATCAAAAGCATCACCAGCAGAAAAATCGGGATGGCCAGATATTTGTCGATCAGGATACGATCCAGCCGCTCCGTCACTCTGCCGGCCGCAGCTCCGCTGTCGTAAACGCCGTCCAGCAGCATCCGGATGGTTTCATAGCGATTTTTTTCGGCTTCCTCCCCCGCTTCTTGCAGCCGGTCCGGCCGGTTTATGCCTGCTTTTTGAGCCGCTTTCTCCATTGCCGACAAAAGCTGACCCATATTTTTCCCGCTGCGGGCCGATATGGGGACCACCGGTACGCCAAGGCGCCGGGACAGCGCGTCACAGTCCACCTTTCCGCCCTGCCGGTCAAGCTGGTCACACAGATTCACCGCCACCACGGTCGGAAGATTGTGCTCCAGCAGCTGCAGCGTCAGGTAGAGGTTGCGCTCCAAAGCGGTGGCGTCAACAATATTCAGCACCAGATCCGGCGGCGTATCCTCCAAAAAAGAAGCGGCTACCTTTTCCTCCGGAGAATAGGCGGCCAGAGAATAAATTCCCGGCAAGTCTGTCAGCATCCAAGGCTTTCCTTGTACCCGTCCCTCTTTTCGCTCCACTGTCACGCCGGGCCAGTTGCCCGTCACCTGATGGGCTCCGGTCAGCCGGTTGAACAGGGTGCTTTTTCCGCTGTTGGGGTTTCCCAACAATCCGATCGTCCGATTCACCATATTTATCCTCCTTTCGCCGCCGCTTTTCGATTCTTACCGCGGGCGGCAGCTTGGGAGGTCAATTTTCAGCGGTCCGAGCGCCGGTTTTCAAATCCTCCCGCAACAGATATATGCGCCGGGCGGACAAGGATATGCGCCGCATCCGCGTTTCGGATTGCCAAAGCGCATCCGCGAACCATATAAATAGAGGGGTCGCCGAGCGGAGCCTGACGTTTGCGGCAGATACGGACCCCTTCGGTGATCCCCATTTCCCGCAGCCGGCTGCCCAGCAAAGACTCATTCTCCACCTGCAGCACCACCGCTTCCTCCCCCAACGGTACCTGGTCCAAAGTACATTCCATTCTCATCTCTCCTTTTGAGGTCTGTTTTCAGTATATACCCAAACCGCGAGAACGGTCCCAACCGCTTTTCCGTTTCCCGCCGGACAACGGCAGTATGCTCCAAAAACCGGACTTTATACGTTTGGGGCATTTTTAACGCCGCCGGAGCATCCCCTCTTTTTGCAGCTAGGAGGACGGGAAAAGACGGAATCGCTGCGCTTGCAAACAGAAAACGGACGCTTTGGAAGCGTCCGTTTTTTTGTTTATTATGGGGAATTTCCAAAAGAAAAATCTTATTGGTCCGCTGCTTTTCCAAAAACCTGTTCTGCGTACCGGACCGTTTCCATCGCGTTTTTCGCGTAGTAATCCGCTCCGATCATATCCGCATACTCCTGGGTCAACACCGCTCCGCCGACCACTACTTTGCAGTCCGGCTTTTCGGCACGCAGCAACCGCGCTGTTTGTTCCATCGCGGGGACGGTGGTCGTCATCAAGGCAGACAGCCCCACCAAGCGGATATCGTTCTGCACGGCGGCTTCCAGAATTTTTTCCGGCGGCACATCCCGCCCCAGGTCGATCACCCGATATCCATAGTTTTCCATCAGGACCTTAACGATGTTTTTGCCGATGTCGTGGATATCCCCTTTCACCGTGGCAAGAATCACCGCCGGCCCCTGTTCCGACGCCGCGGGCATAGTCTTGCGCACTTCGTCAAACGCGGCTTTTGCCGCCTCGGCGCTCATGAGAAGCTGCGGCAGGAAAACTGTTTTCTTCTCAAACCCCTGGCCTACGACATCCAAAGCCGGAATGATCTGTTCGTTGATTACCGCCAAACCATCGGCGTGCGCAAGCGCCTCCCGGGCGGCGTGGGAAGCTTCTTCCCGCAGTCCGCGCTCAATCGAGGCCTGCAGCCCGTCCACTTTTTCAGGCAGGTCGCTTTTCACCGGGGCCGACGAGCTGACCTGGGACACAAGATCCTGCGCGAAACCGATGTACCTCTGGCAATTGGGATCCTGGCCCGACAGCGCCAGATAACAATGATACGCTTTTTGCATCTCCATCGAAAAAGGGTTCATAATCGCCGCGTCCAGCCCCCGGGCCAACGCCAGCGTGAAGAAAGAAGCCGTGACAAATTCCCGGTTCGGCAGGCCAAACGAAACGTTGGAAACACCCAGCGAACAGCAAACGCCCAATTCCTTTTTTAACAGGCTGACCGTTTCCAGCGTGACATTCGCCGCCTGGTTATCCGACGAAACCGTCATCGCCAGCGGATCGAAAATCAGATCTTCCGGACCGATGCCGTATTCCGCCGCCCGTGTTAAAATCCGCCGTGCAATTTCCAGCCGTTCCAAAGCCGTATTTGGGATGCCGGATTCATCCAGCGTAAGGCACACGACCAAGCCGCCGTATTTTTGCACCAGCGGAAAGACCGCTTCCATACTTTCCTCTTTGCCGTTTACCGAATTGAGCATTGGCTTTCCGTTATAGATGCGCATCGCCCTCTCCATCGCTTTCGGGTCGGACGTATCCAGCTGGAGCGGCAAACTGGTTACCGATTGCAGTTCCTTTACGCACTCGCTGAGCATCGCCGGCTCGTCGATCTCGGGCAAACCTACATTGACATCCAGCACCTCGGCACCGTGTTCCTGCTGCGCAATCCCCTCTTTGAGAATATAACCGATATCGTGCGCCCGCAGCGCCTCTTTGAATTTTTTCTTTCCGGTCGGGTTAATGCGTTCCCCGATCAGCACCGGCCCTTTTCCGAATTCCACCACCTGCGCATAGGAGCTGATCACCGACCGCTTTTTTCTGGTCAGCGCAATAGGGGTCACGCCGGCAGTGACGGAGACCATTTTTCGGATGTACGCCGGCGTAGTGCCGCAGCATCCGCCAATTATCCGTGCGCCCTGTTCTGCCACCTGCTTCATAACCGCGGCAAAATGATCTTCATCCACGTCGTAAACCGTCTTTCCATTCCGGCTGCGGGGCATGCCGGCATTGGGTTTGACCAGCAGCGGCAGGCTGGTGCTGGCGGACAGGCGCGGCAGAAGCTGCAGCATCTGATCCGGCCCCAGCGAACAGTTAATGCCCATCACATCGACCCGGAGGCCTTCCAGCAGGGCCGCCATCGCCTCCGGCGAAGCGCCGGTCATCAGCTTGGCGTTTTCATCATAAACATTGCTGACAAAAACAGGCAGATCGGCGTTTTCTTTTGCCGCCAATACCGCCGCTTTTGTCTCATAAGCGTCATTCATCGTCTCGATCAGAATAAAATCGACGCCCTCTTTTGTACCTGCACGCACGACCTCTGCAAACAGCTCCACCGCCGTTTCAAACGGCAAGTCTCCCAGCGGCTCCAACATTCTCCCCAAAGGGCCGATATCCAACCCTACAAACCGGTTCGTTTGTCCGCCCTGCGCCGTATCTCGCGCCGTTTTGGCGCAGCGAACAGCCGCCCTGACCACTTCATCCAAAGCGGGAAGGCCGTTTTTTTCGCCGAATTTCAGGCTGTTCGCGCCGAAAGTATTGGTGAGGACCGCATGGCTTCCCGCCTCAAAATACGTCCGCGCCAGCTCGATGATCTTTTGCGGATGGGTAAGATTCCAAAGTTCCGGCAGTTCACCCGGGACAAGGCCCATTGCCTGTAAGGATGTGCCGGTTCCGCCATCCAGATAAAACAGCCCGCTTTTTACACATTCCATTACATTCACAGCAATCGACCTCCTATAATCGAAAAGCACAGTCTTTTTTCGAACACGCCGAACAGTCATGAAACCGCATGGTACAGCCGGTATGCCCCATTCCCACAATGGCCGAAACCGATTTCTGCGGGATCATCAAAAGCGCGTCGGACAAAACAATTCCGGCTTTGCGTTTACTGTCCAGCACCTCCAGCAGCTTTTTCTGGAACTCCAGCGGCAGATCGCCATAGCCTGGGCTGAAGCGCGGACGGAAACGCAGATCGGGGTATTTTTCCTCCCATTCACTGCACAGCTGGTCGCAGAACGCCTCTATCGCCGCTGAGCCAATGGCGTCGAGCACCAGCGCCCTGGCGGGCGAAGTCACCGCCGCGCGGCGGCGCTGCAGATCGATCTGCGTGCCCAAAGTAGCCGCAAACAGGATCGCTTTTTGACATCCCTCCAGGTTTTTGGCCAGGCTGGCGCTTTCTACCCGCATGGCTCCAAAATCTATCACCCGATCTTTTGTAAAGACCGGCAGCTCCATATAGCACGCCTGGCAGCGAGCCGCCAAGGCAAACTCGGGCAGGCACGCATCAATCAGCGCAGCCACCGCCGGATCTTCTTCTGCTCTTCCCATCCCCAGATAGCGTAAAATATTTTTCCGCGCAACGGGGGGAAGCGCCGCCGAAACGGAAATGACCGGGGCGGTCATTTTAAAATCTCCGAGAGATTGCTTTGGATCTGCGCCGCTACCGACACGTTATTCATCGAGTAAACATGGATTGCCGGTACATCGTTGGCCAGAAGGTCAATGATCTGCTCCGAGGCGTAGATAATCCCCGCCTGTTTCATGGCGGCCGGATTGCTGCCAAAACGGTCCAAAAGATACCGGAAACGCTGCGGCAGCGCCGTACCCGAAAGCTCCACAATCCGCTTGATCTGTTTGACGTTTGTAACCGGCATGATACCCGCTACCACGGGAACGGTAATCCCCGCTTCCCGGACTTTATAAAGAAAATTGTAGTAAATATTATTGTCAAAAAACATTTGGGTGGTCAAAAATTCGCATCCGGCATCCACCTTTTCTTTCAGATGCGCGATATCCTCCGCCTGGCTTTTGGATTCCGGATGACTTTCCGGATAACACGCGCCGCCAATACAGAATCCGCCGTAGCTTTTGATCTCCCGTACCAGTTCGCTCGCGTAATGGTAATACCAATTTGGGGCGGCAGGCGCGTTGGGCGCGATGTCGCCTCGCAGCGCCAGCACATTTTCGATTCCGGCGGCGCGCATGGCGGCCAGCTGCTTTTGCACCCCCTCGTGCGAAGAGCTGATACAGCTCAGGTGCGCCAGAGTGGGGACATGGTATTTCTCCTGCAGGTTGGCGGAAATCGAAACGGTATAATCACTGGCCCCCCCGCCTGCGCCATATGTCACGCTGATAAAATCCGGTGAAAGCGCCGCAATATTTTCCGTTGCCGTTTGAATACTCTGGTAATTGTCGCTGGTTTTCGGCGGGAAAACCTCAAAAGACAAACAGGGTTTCTCGGCCTGGATCAAATCGATTACTTTCATGAAACATCATCCTCATCATTCAATTCAAAAAGATACGGCCTGCCGGCCGCAATCCAATGTTTTGTTTACAAACGGGGGACGGAAGATTTTACACCGCGCAAGCTGCTTACCGCCTTTGCCGTTGTTTCGATGATAAAATCGACCTGCTCTTCTGTGTTCTCCTCTCCAAAAGAAAGGCGCAGCGCGCTCCGGGCCTGATCCGGCGTTCGGCCGATTGCCAGCAAAACATGGCTGGGTTCCAGCGAGCCCGCCATGCAGGCAGAACCGGAAGAAGCGCAGATGCCAGCTTGATCCAGCAAAAAAAGAAGCGCTTCCGCCTCTACTCCTTCAAAGCAGACATTCACATTTCCGGGCAGCCGGCAAACCGGGTCCCCATTTAATATAGAATAGGGGATATTTTTCAGTCCGTCAATCGTTTTATCCCGCAAAGATGTCATTTTTTTCATATTTTCTTCCCTGTGCGCGCAGGCAAAATCGAAAGCCGCCGCCATCGAAACAACGCCCGGGACATTCTCCGTTCCGGCCCGCAGTCCTCTTTCCTGGCCGCCTCCAGTAATCATCGGTTCCAATTGGATTCCCTTTTGCACATACAGCGCTCCAACGCCTTTCGGGCCGTGAAATTTATGAGCCGAAAGGGACAGCATCCCGATTTGCTGGTCTTTCACGCAAATCGGCAAATGCCCCGCCGCCTGAACGGCGTCGGTATGGAACAAAACCCCTTTCTCGCGGCATATCCTCCCGATTTCCGAAATGGGCTGGATGGTGCCGATCTCATGATTGGCGTACATGACAGATACCAGGCAGGTGTCCGGACGAATGGCTTCTTCCACCTGCTGGCCCGAAATGACACCATTTTCCGGAACCGGCAGAAGCGTGACGGAAAATCCTTTGGCCCGCAGCCTGTCCAGAGAGCGAAGAATCGCCGGGTGCTCAAACGCGGTGGAAACAATATGCTTTTTCCCGCTTTTCTCCCCCAGTGCCGCCGCCGAAAAAACGGCCAAGTTATCCGCTTCGCTTCCGCCTGAAGTAAACAGGATCTCCCGCGGCTCGCATCCCAGGTTTTTTGCCATCTTCGCCCTGGCCTGTGCCAGCGCTTTCGCGGCGTCCCGCCCGGCGGCGTGCTGACTGGAGGGGTTTCCGTAAAAGCCATCCAGATACGGCCCCATAGCTTCCATCGCCGCCTTGTTCATCCGGGTGGTGGCCGCGTTATCCGCATACACAAACATTTTCTTCTCCCTTTTCACCTATATTTCCCAGTACCACAGTTCTCCCTGATCTTTACGCTGAACGGTCAATTCCCCGTTTTGTGCCATGACCTTTGTATTAGCGGGAACCGGCTCTGTGACAAAAGCGCTGCCACCGATGATGCTGTTTTCTCCGATGACGGTATTTCCGCCCAATACAGACGCATTGGAATAAATCGTCACATGATCTCTGACCGTCGGATGTCGTTTCACACGGGAAAGCTGCTGTCCCTTTCGAGTGGACAAAGCGCCCAGCGTCACCCCCTGATATAGCTTAACATGGTTGCCAATCTCGGTCGTTTCCCCAATGACGATGCCAGTGCCGTGATCTATGGAAAAATATGCTCCGATTTGGGCACCAGCATGGATATCAATCCCCGTGCGGCTATGGGCGTATTCGGTCATAATACGGGGGATCAGGGGAACTTTTTTGCAATACAATTCATGGGCAACGCGGTAAACAAATATGGCAAACAGCCCCGGATAGGACAAAATGACTTCTTCTTTGCTCTGCGCGGCCGGATCCCCTTCAAAGATGGCCTGCACATCCATTTTCAGCTGCCGCTGTATGTCGGGCAGGCGGCTGAGAAATGCTTGGCATATCTGCTGCGTTTCCCGCCGGATCTCCTGTTCAGAAGCTGCCCCGGCGCGAAATGTCAACGCCGCGTACAGCTGCCGGCTCAGCTCATCTTTTATTTTCCGAAGCTTTTCCGCGGCAAAAAAGAGGTTCTGCCCTCCTTCCGGACAACCGCCGAAAAATCCGGAAAACAACATCCCTCTTAATTCCCGGATCATCCAAATGATCTTTTCCCGATCAGGAAAATGGCCCGGCGGCTCCGTTTCCTGTTCAAAAAGGTTTGCTGCGATTTGCTCCAAATCATTTTCCATCTGTTTGTGCATATTCTCCTCCTCATCCCGTTCTGCTTCAAGCCGCGCTACTGCGCCCGCTCAATGGTACCTCCGCCGAGAACGGTGTCCCCGTCATACAGTACAACCGACTGACCCGGCGTAATTGCGCGCTGCGGCTGGTCAAAACGCACATGCAGGCGTCCGTCGTCCGACTGCCAGGCTTCGGCCGGCTGCTCCTGTTGGCGATAGCGGATCTTCGCGCAGACCCGGATGGGCTTATCCAGGCGCTCTCCCGAAATCAAATTGACCTCTTTCGCCGTCAGATAACTGCTGTAAAGCGATGTTTCCTCCCCCAGCACCACAGTATTGGATTGAGGGCAGATATCGCAGACATACAGGGGCCTTCCAACGCTGAGTCCCAGCCCTTTTTTCTGTCCGATGGTATAGCGTCCGATTCCCCTGTGCTGTCCCAGCACCGTTCCATCCGGCCGCACAAAATTTCCCGGTTCCATTGTTTTTCCGGTGTATCGTTCCAAAAAAGCCCCATAGTCCCCATCCGGAACAAAACAGATATCCTGGCTTTCCCTTTTTGCCGCATTGTCAAGGCTGTTTTCCCGCGCGATCCTGCGCACCTCGCTTTTTTGCAGGTACCCCAAAGGAAAACGGGTGTGGGCCAGCTGATCCTGCGTCATGGCGTACAGAACATAGCTTTGATCTTTGGCGGGATCCATTCCCTTTTTTAAAAGCCATTTGCCAGAAGCTTCCTCTCGTTCGATTCGGGCATAATGTCCTGTCACGACGGCATCCATCTGCATCTGGCGCATCCGGTGAAACAACCTGTCGAATTTAATATAGCGGTTGCAATCGATGCAGGGATTCGGCGTGAAACCCTGCTGATAGCTTTGGACAAAACGGGCAATGACCGTTTTTCTGAAATCATCGGAAAAACCGAAAACATAATGTGGGATCCCCAGCCGGAAACAGACGTTTCGCGCGTCCTCCACATCTTCCAGGGAACAGCAGGTCCGCTGCCGGCTTTTACCGATATCCTCATTTTCAAACAACTTCATAGTCACGCCGACGCAGGTAAAGCCCTGTTTCTGCATCAGCAGCGCCGCCACAGAGCTGTCAACGCCGCCGCTCATCGCGATAAGCGCCTTTTGATTTTCCATCTGTACCCCTTTCCCGCCAGCAGGCAGCCTAAACGAAAAAGGCCCCCTCTCACCGTGTGTTCGGGAGCCTTTCCGATATTTTAATCTTCAAACAATGGTGTGGATAAATAACGGTCGCCGGTATCAGGCAGCAGAACGACAATCACCTTTTCTTTGTTTTCCGGGCGTTTTGCCAATTCCGTCGCAGCCCATACCGCTGCGCCGGAAGAGATCCCGGTCAATACGCCGTCGGTTCGGGCAATCTCTCTTCCTGCGGCAAAAGCCGCTTCATTCTCCACTGGTATGATTTCATCATAAATTTGGGTGTTCAGCGTATCCGGCACAAAGCCCGCGCCGATCCCCTGAATTTTATGCGCGCCGGCGATTCCTTTGGAAAGTACCGGTGAACTCGCCGGCTCTACCGCCACCACTTTGACTGCGGGATTTTGGGATTTCAAATACTCTCCTACGCCGGTCAGGGTCCCTCCGGTTCCGACGCCGGCTACGAAAATGTCGACCTTACCTTGCGTATCCCGCCAGATTTCTGGGCCTGTTGTCTGCCGGTGCGCCTGCGGATTGGCAGGATTTTTAAACTGCCCTGGGATAAAGCTTCCCGGCGTTTGCCGTGCCAACTCCTCCGCTTTTTCAATGGCGCCTTTCATTCCTTTGGCACCCTCGGTCAACACAATTTCGGCACCATAAGCTTTCAGCAACATGCGGCGTTCCACGCTCATCGTCTCCGGCATCGTCAAAATGACGCGGTAGCCCTTGGAGGCGGCGATCGCCGCCAGACCGATTCCCGTATTGCCACTGGTCGGCTCGATGATGACAGAATCCGGGCGAAGGGCGCCGTTGGATTCCGCTTTTTCAATCATCGCTTTTGCAATGCGGTCTTTTACGCTTCCGGCCGGATTCAAAAATTCCAGTTTCGCGTAAATTTTCGCCTCTAGCTTTTCTTTCTTCTCATAGCCGGTCAATTCCAGCAGCGGTGTATTTCCTACCAGTTCGGTTATTTTTTTGTAGATTGCCATGATGAGTTGCTCCTTTCATTTTTCCTATCCTATTAGTTTCTCTGCGAAAAGAGAACATCGACATCGTCTTCTAATAGGAGGATTCCACGGAAAGAGCCGCTTCACAATAAAAATTTCCATACTCTTACTTTTGCGCAGACGCCTCGAACGCCTGATCCAGATCGTAAATGATATCGTTTACATGTTCCGTACCGATCGAAAGGCGGATCGTATTCGGTTTGATCCCCTGATCCAGCAGTTCTTCGGGGCTGAGCTGAGAATGGGTCGTTGTCGCAGGATGAATGACCAGGCTTTTTACATCCGCAACGTTGGCCAACAGGGAAAAGACCTGCAGGCTGTCGATAAACCGGTGCGCTTTTTCCTGGCCGCCTTTGATTTCGAACGTAAAGATCGAACCGCCGCCGTTGGGGAAATATTTTTCATACAGCGCATGATCCGGATGATCCGGTAAGGACGGATGATTGACGTGTTCCACTTGCGGGTGATTTGCCAGATATTCCACTACTTTCCTGGTATTCTCCGCGTGACGGTCCAGACGCAGGGAAAGCGTTTCTGTTCCTTGCAGCAGCAAAAATGCTGCGAAAGGCGAAATAGACGCGCCGGTATCACGCAACAGAATCGCCCGCACATAGGTGACAAAAGCCGCAGGGCCAACAGCATCCACAAAGGAGATTCCGTGATAGCTCGGGTTCTTGTCCGCAATCGGGGCATATTTGCCGCTGGCTTTCCAGTCGAACTTGCCGGAATCGACGATCACGCCGCCCAGCGTTGTACCATGGCCGCCAATAAATTTTGTGGCCGAATGGACCACAATATCCGCGCCGTGCTCAATCGGCCGGATCCAATACGGTGTGCCGAAAGTGTTGTCGATAACCAGCGGCAGACCGTGTTTATGCGCAATCGCGGCAATCGCGTCAATATCCGGGATATCGCTGTTGGGGTTGCCCAGCGTCTCGAGATAAACAGCCTTTGTATTGGGCTGGATGGCGTTTTCCAGCTCTTCCAGATCATGGGCGTTGACAAAAGTAGTGCTGATACCAAATTGTGGGAAAGTGTGGGCCAGCAAGTTAAACGTTCCGCCGTAGATGGTTTTTTGCGCGACAATATGGTCGCCGTTTTGGGCCAGCGCCTGAATGGTATAGCTGATTGCGGCAGCGCCGGAGGCGACTGCCAACGCTGCAACGCCGCCTTCCAAAGCCGCAATGCGTTTTTCAAAAGCTTCCTGGGTAGAATTGGTCAGACGTCCGTAAATATTACCGGCGTCTGACAAACCAAAGCGAGCTGCCGCATGGGCGGAATTGTGAAAAACATAGGATGTGGTGGCGTAAATCGGTACGGCACGGGAGTCGGTGGCCGGGTCTGCTTGCTCCTGCCCTACATGAAGCTGCAAAGTCTCAAACTGATATTGATGTTTTCCGTTCAAAAAATCTGCCATTTTCTTTTCCTTCTTTCAAAAGCTTTTTGTCGTTTCATCTTATCTGCTCATCTTCGCCTTTTCCCGTCACATTCGATCGTCCCACAGGGATTTTCGAAGTTTTCGCAAAGCATACCCGTTCATCCAAATCCTCCTGACAAAATAAAAAAGCGGGAAATCCTGTTGTTTCCCGCTTGCTTTGGTCATTGTGATTTCATCCGTTCAAAAACGTGTTTTCGAATCAGAAAAGAAGCTCTGAAATCCATCCAAGGCGCAGGAAACCGTGTACATGTTGCTGCACATGCACATACACATACACATTTCACGTCTTGTCTGCAAGAAATACATGCCGCTTCTCCTTTCTGATTTCTCGTTTTCCTGTTGGTTTACCAGGATTTTAGCATCCATCCATTCTTTTGTCAACAAGATTTTACTTTTTTCTTTACATAGATTTCCGATTGGTTTAATATAGATAAAAGAACGCTCATGAAAGGGAAATATTATGAAAATATCCACCAAAGGGCGCTACGCCCTGCGCATGATGATCGATTTGGCACAGCAGCAAAAAGAATCTGTCTTATCCTACATCCCGTTAAAGGATATCGCCTTTCGGCAGGGGATTGAAATCAAATATCTGGAGCAAATTGTGGCGCTTTTGAAAAAAGACGGCTTGATTCAAGGCGTGCGCGGCAGCAGCGGCGGATACCGCCTGACAAGGGAACCAAAGGAATACACCGTGCGGGAAATCCTTGAGGTAACGGAAGGCAGTCTCGCCCCTATCGCCTGTTTGGACACCCCTGTCAATCTTTGTCCCCGCAAAGAACATTGCCCCACACTGGCCTTTTGGGAAGATTTTTCTTCCTGCATCACTGATTTTCTAGAAAAACGGACGCTACAGGACTTTTTGTCCTGAGCGTCCGTTTTCGCTGTCTTGAAATTGGCCAGCTTCGCGCTGCCTTACAGTTCATACACTTCCGGACATAGTTGAAGGATTTTCTCCCGCAGGCCCAAAAAATCCTCCAGCGCCCCTGGTTTGTTGCCGGGATTGCGCAAAAGCGCCGCCGGATGAAAAGTCCCCATCATATGGATGCCGCCTTTCTCCACCCATTGTCCGTGCTCTCTGGTGACCTTAAAGCCGGGATCGATAATCCTTGAAGCGCTGATCCTGCCCAGGCACACAATAATTTTAGGCGCCAGAATTCTGGTTTGCTCCCGCAGATAATCCAGGCAGGCCGCCACCTCTTCCGGCGCCGGGTCCCGGTTCTCCGGCGGGCGGCATTTGACAATATTGGTGATATAAATGTTGCGATTTCGGTCCAAATCCACCACGGCGAGCATTTTGTCCAGCAGATGTCCGCTGCGGCCCACAAAAGGTTCTCCCTGTTCATCCTCGTTTTTACCCGGCGCTTCTCCAATCAAAAGCACTTTCGTCCGCGGATTGCCCACCCCCCAGACTGCCTGTGTGCGGGTGCGGCAAAGTCCGCAGCGCTCACATCGCTGAAGATCTGTTTGCAGCTGCTCCCATCTGTTCTCCAAAACAAATCCCTCCCCTTTGGTTTCATTATAGGGGAATATCTGTAAAAAATCCAGCAAAAAGGACCGGTTTTAAAACCGGTCCTTTTTTGCCATAAAATAGTTTCTTCGTCCGTATTTCTCTGTGCAAAAACGAATGGAGGTGATTATTTTTCCGGCAGGACCTGCCAGATTTCCTCTGCATACTCCCGAATGGTACGGTCGCTGGAAAAAATACCGGCATTGGCGGTATTCAAAAGACATTTGCGGGTAAACGCCGTCCGCTGCTGCGCATAATCCCGGTTGGCCCGGCGCTTGGCGTCGCAATAGGGTAAAAAATCCACCAGCAGATAGTACTGATCCGGCTGATGCCAGGAGGCGCCGACAGTCAAAGAGTCGTACAATTCCTGGAACACACCGGTGCCGCCGTCAGAAAAAGTACCGTCGACCAGCGTTTCAACCACCCGGCGGATACGGACATTTTCCTGTAAAATCCGCTTCGGATCATAGTCTTTCATGACCGACAGTTCTTCCACCGTCGCCCCGAAGATATAGTTGTTTTCCTTTCCTGCCTGCTCCACGATCTCGATATTCGCGCCATCCAGCGTTCCCAGCGTCACCGCACCATTGAGCATGAATTTCATATTGCCGGTGCCGGACGCTTCTGTTCCTGCAGTGGAGATCTGCTCGGACACATCCGCTGCGGGAATCAGCTTTTCTGCGTAGGAAACATTATAGTTCTGCACGAACAGCACCTGAAGCCGGTCTTTGGTATCCGGATCCCGGTTCACCTGTTTTGCGATTTCGTTGATATATTTGATAATTCCCTTGGCCCGATAATAGCCGGGAGCCGCTTTGGCGCCAAACAGGAATACCGTTGGGTGCCAATCGGTCAGGCTGCCGTCTTTCAGAGAAAAATAAATATCCAGAATGGAAAACGCATTTAAAAGCTGCCGCTTGTATTCATGCAGGCGCTTAATCTGCACATCAAATAAAAAGTCCGGCTGCAGGCGCACCCCTTCTTTTTTCTCGATTTCTTCGCACAGCTGCCGCTTTTTCTCCTGTTTGATCGCAGCAAACCGCTTCAGGATATCCGCGTCATCCGCATATGGTTCCAGGCGTTTGAGCCGGGTAAGGTCGGTCTGCCAGCCGTCGCCGCAAAGCTCGGTGACCAGCGCTGACAGTTCTGGATTGCACAAAGCCAGCCAGCGGCGCTGGGTGATGCCATTCGTCTTATTTTGAAAGCGGTCGGGATACAACCGGTACCATTCTTTGAGCGCGCTGTTTTTAAGAATTTCCGTATGGATTCTGGCAACGCCGTTGACCGTATGTCCAGCAAAAATCGCCATACGTGCCATATGGATGGTCTGCCCGTCGATGATGCGGTATTTTTCCCTCTCCCAGGGCGAAAGGCCTTTTGCCGACAATTCCCGCATCAGGGCGTTGTTTAAAAGCACTACATACGGATACACCTGGGGAATCACCGAACAGAACAAAGAAACGTTCCACTTTTCCAGCGCCTCCGCCATAATAGTGTGGTTGGTATAGGAAAAAGTCTTTTGCACCACTGAAAACGCCTCGTCAAAAGAAAGAAGATGCTCCTCCATCAAAAGGCGCAGCAGTTCCGGAATTGCCACGGTGGGATGCGTGTCGTTGAGCTGTACGGCATAGTGCTCTGCGAAATGGGAAAAATCTTCCCCGTATTCGCCCACATACCGGGCTGCCAGCGTCTGCATGGTAGCGCTGGTGAAAAAGTACTGCTGCTTTAAGCGCAGACGTTTTCCCTCATCGGTATCGTCGTTGGGATACAGCACCGCGCAGATATCCTCGGCCCGGTTTTTCTGTCTCACCGCCTCGTCATATTTCTGGCGGTTGAACAGGTCAAAATCAAACGCTTCCACCGCTTCGGCCTGCCACAGCCGGAGGGTATTGACCGTCCCGTCCCCGTAACCGATGACCGGCATATCGTAAGGAACCGCTTTTACCGTTTGATCGCCAAAGCAGACCCGAACAGCTTCCGCGTCCTTTCGGATGCTCCACGGGTCGCCGAAGCGCAGCCAGTCGTCCGCCTCTTCTTTTTGGAATCCATCCTCAAACCGCTGGCGAAACAGCCCGTACCGATAGCGGATGCCAAAGCCATCCAGCGGGATGCGCAAAGCCGCGGCGGAATCCAGAAAGCAGGCGGCAAGCCGGCCCAACCCGCCGTTGCCCAAAGCGTCATCCTCGATCTGCTCGAAAACGGCAGGATCGATACCGTGGTCCGTTAAAAAAGTATTGCACCGGTCCAAAAGGCCAAGGTTGAGCAGATTGCTGTAGACAAGCCGCCCGAGCAAAAACTCCGCCGAAAGGTAGCAGGCCCTTTTTTGCTCCTTTTTTTCTCTCCAGCGGGGAAACACCTGCGACAAGGCAGCCTTGGAAACCGCATGATAAAGCTGCACCGCGCTGGCTTTTTCCGGAGCAGTGTTGTCTTCCAATTCCAAAATCGCCTGTACTTTCTTTTCAAAATCCTGCAAACAGGATTCCTCCTCTCTATCTGCCGTAAAGTTCAACCAAGTCCCGGATTTTCACGGCCAAATCGTCGCTCAACTGCCCTTTGACCAGCCTCCAGCACCAATTTCCTCCCAATGTGGAGGGGGTGTTGATCCGCGCCCGGTTGTCCAATCCCATCAAATCCTGCAGCTGGAACACCGCCGTATCCGCGCAGCTGGCATAACCCGCCCGGATCAGCGCCCAGGGGATCTGCACATTCTGAGATACGTTCAAATATCGGCGGGCAAACCGCAGCATCCGGCGGCTCTGTCCCGGTCCGAAAAAGCCGGCCAGCGTTTCATTGTCGTGGGTACCGCCGTAGATGACCATATTCTTTTCAAAATGGCAGGGCAGATTTTCGTTTTTGCTGTCGCTGTCAAAGGCAAATTCCATCAGCTTCATGCCCGGGTATCCGCTTTTTCGAAGCAGCTGCCGCACCGCCGGGGTCACCACGCCCAGATCCTCCGCGATGATTTTTTTATTGCCCAGCGCCGGGCCAATGGCATTCAAAAGCTTTTCGCCGGGGCCGAGCATCCAGCGGCCGTTCATGGCTGTATCCTCCCCCGCCGGGATCGCGTAATAATTGACCACGCCGATAAAATGGTCGATACGAATCAGGTCGTACAGCGCCGCACAGGAAGCCATCCGCGCTTTCCACCAGGAAAATCCGTCTTTCTCCATAGCCCGCCAATCATACAGCGGGTTGCCCCAAAGCTGCCCGGTGGCGGAAAACAGATCCGGGGGCACGCCTGCTACCGCGGTGGGCCGGCGGCTTTCATCCAGCTGAAAAAGCGAGCCGTGTACCCACACGTCGGCGCTGTCCATCGCCACATAGATGGGGATATCGCCGATGATTCCGATCCCTTTTTGGTTAGCATATTGTTTCAGCCGCTCCCATTGGGAAAAGAACAGGTACTGGACGTACCGCCAAAAAGAGGCTTCTTCCCGAAGACGCTCTTTCCAGTCGGCCAATGCCGCGGGCCGGCGCAAACGGATTTCTTCTGGCCACGCCTGCCACTCCCGGCCGCCAAAAGCGTCTTTGAGCGCCATGAACAAGGCGTAATCCTCCAACCAGTCTTTCTTTTGTTCGCAGAAAGAAAGAAAGGCCGCATCCTGCTCCCATCCACTGCGGGACCAGGCTTTTTTCAAAACAGAAAAACGGCTGCCGTATAATTTGGCATAATCCACCCAGTCAGGGCGCAGTCCCCAATCCGGCTCAGCCGCTTCCTCTTCCAAAAGCAGCCCTTGTTCGATCAGCATCTGCAGATCAATGTAATAAGGATTCCCCGCAAAAGCGGAAAAGCTTTGATAAGGGCTGTCTCCGTAGCTGGTCGGACCAAGGGGCAGGACCTGCCAATAGCGCTGGCCCGCCGCAGCTAAAAAATCCACAAAGCGGTAAGCTTCCCGCCCGAACGTACCGATCCCGTAATCCGACGGCAGGCAGGACACCGGCAGCAGGACACCGGCCCCGCGGCCCAGGGGTTTTTGCTTTTTCACAATTCCAACACCCTTCCCAACTCCAAACGTTTTGTCAAGTTTTCACCGCAGTCTTTTCTGCCATTATCATACTCCTTGTAAGACCCGCCGTCAAACCAAATCCATGCCGGCGTTTTCCCGCTGCGCGGGCAATCCATCACCCTTTGACCGCACCGGCCATCACGCCCCGGATAATATACTTCTGGCAGGCCAGATAGAAAACAACGATGGGAATAATCGCCAAAATCAGCGTTGCCATCAAAGCGCCCATATCCCGGGACCCATATCCTCCCTGCAGATACTGTACCGCGATGGGAATGGTCCGATAGCGGCTGCCGATCACCAGATAAGGCAACAGGTAATCGTTCCAGATCCACATGGCGTTGAGAATCGCCACTGTGATAGCAGTGGGCTTTAACATGGGAAAGACGACGAAAAAGAAAATCTGCAAAGGATGACATCCATCGATCATGGCAGCTTCCTCCACATCCCGGGGGATAGACTTGATAAAACCGCTGTACAAAAATACCGACAGCCCGGAACCAAAACCCAGATACAGCAAAACGATCCCCACCGGATTGTCCAGGTGCAGAAGGTTTGCCATCTTCGACATGGTGAACATCACCATTTGAAACGGAACAATCATGCTGAAAACAAACAGATAGTAGAATCCGTTTGCCGCGCGCGTCCCAACGCGGACCAGATACCAGGCGGTCATGGCGGTAAACAACACGATTGCCGCCACTGAAAAAACGGTAATAAACACAGAATAGCCAAAGGCGGAGAAAAAATCCACCTTCTGAATCCCGCTCCAGTAATTGCGAAGGCCCACAAACGTCTGAGAATCCGGCAGCGCAAAGGGCGCGTCGGAAATATAGAACTGTCCTTTAAAAGAATTCATCAGTACCAAAAAAATCGGCGCCAGAAAAAAGATGGACAACACGGTTAAAAAAGCGGGAAGAAAAATGCTTTGCCAGCGCTTGGATTTGTTTTTCACTGTTCCACCTCCCTGCTTCTGGTCGCCCGCAGCTGCAGCGCCGCGATTACCGCCACCATCAGGAAAAACAAGACCGCTTTGGCTTGTCCGACCCCTTCATCCCCGATTCGTCCATAAAAGGTGTTGTAGATATCCAGCGCCAGCATCGCCGTTTTTTTCATGGGCGCGCCGGCGGTCAGGGCAAAGTTCTGGTCGAACAGTTTAAAGGAATTGGTCAGCGTCAGAAAAGTGCAGATGGTGATGGAAGGCATCACCATCGGGATGGTCACCCGCCGCAGCTTCTGCCATGGGGAAGCACCATCTATTTCGGCCGCTTCTAGTACGTCGCCGGGCAGGTTCTGCAGACCTGCGATGTAAATAATCATCATATAGCCGATCATCTGCCAATTCATCAGCACCACCAATCCCCAGAAACCGTACTTTGGATCGTAGGTGATATCCACGCCGGCGCGAAGCAGCAGCCCATTGATGATCAGCTGCCAGATATATCCCAGAACAATGCCTCCGATGAGGTTCGGCATAAAAAACACCGTCCGGAAGAGGTTGGTTCCCCGGAGCCCTCTGGTCAAAAGAAGCGCCAGTCCAAAGGCCAGCAGATTGACCGAACATGCCGATACCACGGTAAACGCCGCTGTGATTCCCAACGCATGGAGAAAGTCGTTATTATCGGTAAAAGCGCGGATATAGTTTTCCAACCCCACCCATTGGGTATTGGTAACGGTGGTAAATCTGGTAAAGGACAGATAAAGGCCAAACAGAAACGGAAGCAGAAAAGCGATGACAAATGCCACCAGCGTTGGCAGTACAAAAACCGCAAAATATTTCCGTAAGCTCTTTTGCATAGACACGCTCCTGACAAATTGAAATCATATGGACCCACCCCTCTTTTGGGAGGGGTGCAAATCAGTAAAGCCGTTTGTCCCACTGCCTTTCCCCGGTCCGACAAAAAACCTTTGGGACCGGACAAACAGGATCATCGGCTGGCGCTTTGCACTTTCCAATCATCCACCGTCCGCGCAACGACCTCGTCCCAGCTCATGTTGCCCTGCGCATACTGCAGCAGCGCACTGCCGAAATGATCTTTAAACGTCTGGCCTGGGAACAAGGTAAAATTCCACCCGATATTCCGAACGCCTTCTTTATTCATCCAGGCGGCCACTTCGCCTGCCAGCGGATCGTTTGGATGCTCATCGGCGGAAAATGTATCAAACGGGGCGATAAAGCCCAGTTCCTCCGTTACCAATTTCTTGCCCGTTTCGGAAGAAAAAAGCCAGCAGATAAAATCCGCCGCCCGTTTCTGGTCGTCCTCACTCGCCTTGGCGTTGATGCAGAAAAAATTTTCGGTGCCGATGCACAGTCCCTGGGTTTCTTCCGCCTCCATGCCGGTGTAGATGGGCAGGAAATGGATATCCTCTTCTTTCACCGTGTTGCCCTCTATCCCTTTGATGTCATTCCAGGCCCAGTTGCCGTTTTGGACCATGGCGCATTTTCCCAAAGCAAATTCCGCCATGGAATCCATTACCTGCTTGGAACCAAGCAGTTTGGGAGCCACCGTTGAATTTTTAAGATACAGATCGAAGATGTTTTTGAAATTCTCGTTGTAAGAAAAGGCGATTTCCCGGGTCTCCTCACCCGTCAGATTCACCCCGCCCTGCATCCACTCATAGGAAATGGGGATATTGGCCAGATGGGTCTGCCAACGCCAGTCCTCGCCCGGTTTTAAGGAGGTGCAAGCAAATACACCGTCAATCCCCAGCTGCTCCTTTTTGGCGGTCATATCCTCCACTACCTCCTGCAGCTTGGAGAAGCTGTTGATCTGTTCGGCCGAGGCGGCCTTGGCTCCTTCGGTTTCGAAATATTTTTGCAGGATCGCGTTATTGTAAATGATGCCGTCCCCCTCCCCCACATAGGGGATGCCATAGACCTTCCCGCCGCTGGTCACCGCCAGACTTTTGTCTTTCAGATGGCGATATAATTCGGTATCGCTTAGATCGGCGCAGTAGTCTTTCCAGTTGAGATATCCCAAAGGTCCGTTGATCTGGAAAAGAGTCGGCGCGTCGGACTTGGCCATCTCCGATTTGAGCGTCTGCTCATAGGTTCCCGAGGCGGCTGTAACCACCCGCAGTTCGACTCCGGTTTCCTTTTGGTAGGCTTCGGCAATCTTCTGATAAACTTCCGCCACCTCCGGTTTGAAATTCAAATAATAAATAGCGCCGTTCTTTTGAACTGCCGTCGTGCTGCTGCCGGACGAACCGGTATTCCCTCTGCATCCTCCCAGCGCCAAAACAAGGCAAAAGGCCAGCGTAAGCGCCGCCAGCTTTTTCATAATCGTTCCTCCTCTTTTCACATTTTGCGCGGCATTTTTGCCGCAGACAGCCGTTTTGTCTTGACCCCATCGTCAGGTCCGCCGGTTCAGGCCCTTGCGGACATTACGATGATTTCGAAAAATAGTATATGTTTCCTGCCATCGTTTATCCTCCTGGACAGGACTCTTTTACAAAATTCGTTTTGCCGCGCAAAAAATTTTGTTATAATATGGCTGAAAGAAAAATTCCATTTTCTGCACTAAATTCGCCCATTGCAGAAAATACGAGGAGGAGCGCCATGTCTGTAAAACCAATTTCCGATTCCCTGCCCATATCCTGTGAAAGGGAAGAAATCATCCTGTTAAAACAAATTGCCCAAAACACCGAAATCGCCGCCCAATCTGCGCAAAAGCAGCTGCTGTTTTCCAAAATCCGACTTGGGCTTACCGGATTTTTAACCTCGCTGGCGCTTTTCGCTTTGCTGTTGGGCGGGCCAAAGCTATACCGTTCTTTACAGAATGCCGACCGGACGTTCAGCAGCCTGGAAACGGTTTCCTCGCAGCTGGTGCAGGCGGATATTCCCGCTCTGCTCGCCGATGTGGATCAGTTGGCTGCCAAGGGCGAGGAAAGCCTGGAAGCAATCCAAAAAGCATCGGAAGTTCTGGAGAAAATCGATATGGACCGGCTCAACCAGGCAATCGCCGATTTGCAGAAAGCCGTATCTCCTCTTGCCAAGTTGTTTGGCTAAAAAAGGCATTTTTCTTCTTCGGACTTGCTTTTGACAACACAGAAAAATTTTCCACCGTTTTGTTCTGTTTTGTCTTATTTTTCCCCTGTTTTTCACAAAACCATCCCCCTATTTCGACAAATTTCGCCTGCTCCCTCGTAAAAAATTGTCGAACTGCGTCGTTTCGCATCGAAAAGGCGCGGTATCGGAACCATTCAAGATCTCTTACGGGACGCCTTTCCCCCGAAAAATCGTTTGCGGTTTCGCTTGATTTTTTACCTTTCACCATATAAGATAGGACGTGGCAAAAAAAGAAGAAGGAAGCGGGATTGGCATTCATGCTATTTGCATTTTTGGAGGTAGTATAATGCCGCAAGCAAAAAAGGTCATTCTTTCAGACAACGATCAAGTATTTTTGGACTCCTGCCAGAATGCGTTTCGTCTGCTCGGGATACAAACCATCACCTTGCCGAAACACGGGCGTATTCTTTGGGACGCCATCGAAAAAGAGCGTCCTGATCTTGTGATCTGCAATATCTTCATGGCGTATTGCGACGTTGTCCACATCATGGAGCATCTGGACCGGAGCGAAATGCCTGCGCCGGACTTTATCGCCCTGTGTTCTTCGGACAACGAGTGTTTGTTCGACCGCTTTTTATCCGCCGGCGGGGCTTATGTGTTCATTAAGCCCCTGGATGTGATGGTTCTGGCAGAACGCGTTTGCCGCCAGCTGGAACTGTCCGAACGGGAAAGCCATGTATGTCGGGTCGATTTTGCAAATTCGGCCTCCTGCGCCTCATTGGACACGGTCAGGCTTTTAAAGGAAATTGGGATACCCGCTCATCTGACCGGCTATCATTACATCAAAATCGGCCTGGAATTGCTGCAGGAAGATCCCACGCGCTTTTCTTACGGTGCAAAGGGCTTATACCAGGCCATCGCGCAAAGAACGCACAGCAGCTACCATCGGGTGGAGCGCAACATCCGAACAGCGGTGGAGACGGTGTTTAACCGTGGAGATTTTGCTTTTTATGAAAAATTCTTCGGCTCTTCCATCAGTCGAAAGACTGGAAAGCCCAGCAATTCTCAGTTTTTCGCCACGCTGTATGAGTATCTTGCATTCTCTGAAAAGGCCTCAATTGGCTAGTTTTGTCAGATACCTGCTTTTTGTACGGCCCATTCCATCCATTCATAGTTTTTTCATAAAACCCGCCAGATTCGTTTTATTTTTCCTCATGAATTATCCATATCCTTCTGCTATACTTCTCATTGTTCCGAGAGATCAGACGGTCGGCAGCACAACTGTTTGATTCAAAATTTTCATTGACCTCCTCTTTAAAAAACGCGGTGAAGCCGCGTTTTTTATTTTGCCAGTTTCACCAAACCGTCTTTGGAAAAGATTGTTCCAAAAAGAAACGGCAGGGAAGAAACATTTCTTCCCTGCCGTTTTTCACTGCCAAACAAATTACTGATTTCGAAACGCTATCGCTCCTGTTTTGGCATCCATAGACTCCACAATGGCCAACGACTCTACCCGGATCCCTTTGGCCCGTATTTTTGCTCCGCCCTCTTGAAATCCTTTTTCAATGGCGATGCCAACTCCTTCCGCAACAGCTCCGGCCTGCTCTACCAATTCCAGCAATCCCATCAGCGCACATCCGTTGGCCAAAAAGTCGTCGATGATCAGCACATGGTCGTGCGGCGTGAGAAATTTTTTCGAGACAATTACGTCATAGGTCCTGCCATGGGTAAACGACTGGATTTTCGTGGAATAAGTGTCGCTGTCCAGATTGATACTTTGGGATTTTTTAGCAAAAATCACCGGTACAGAAAATGCGCGGGCAGCGATGGTGGCAATCCCGATGCCGCTGGCTTCGATGGTCAGGATCTTATTGACCGGGCAGCCGGCAAACAGCCGTTTCCATTCTTTCGCCATCTCCTCAAACAGTCCGATATCCATTTGATGGTTGAGAAAACTGTCAACCTTCAGTACGTTTTCCTCCCGAACCAAGCCGTCTTTTCTGATTCTTTCTTCCAGCAGTTTCATATCAGCGCGTCTCTCCCCTGGCATCTGCCATAATAATGTAAAGTTTTCAAAAAATCGGGATGAATAAAAAGATTTTCCAAAATCCGGAAATCTTGATAGCTTTGAAGCGGCAGAGAAAGCCTTTTTATTTTTCCGCTTTCTTTCTGGCAGGCTGTTTCAGGATTACCGTGAATTCAATGGAGCGGGGATCCGGACAGCTAGCCCGAATGGAGCCGCCGTGTGCCTGTACAATCCCTCGGGCGATGGAAAGGCCAATGCCAAAACCGCCGGACTGTTTGGAACGGGACTTGAGTTTGCACCTCGTAAACGAGATAGTTACTACAGACCACCGGAAGGCGAACCTCCACTCTGGGATGACGTTTCAGAGGACATTCTCCCACGCGTATATCTGATTTTGGATGCATTGTTCCGAACAGTCGAAGCTCTTGGCGGCTCTGTGAATCAAAATCTATCCCTTCAGATCCGTGGTGAAAATGTTTTTTACCGTATCACAGAAGGAAAAACACAAACTACACACGCATTGACAAAAGATGAGCAAAAGCAGTGGGAGAAGTATGAAAAAGAAAAACGACTATCGCATTATGCATTGGAGCCGAAATTCCGAAAGTATGACTACATTCCAAACGGCAAACTAACCTTTGCAGCTCGACGAGATAGTTACCTTCGCGATACCGACAATATCGGGCTAGAAGGTCGTCTCGGAGAGATCTTACTTGATCTGTACATAGAGTCGGAAAATGTCAGAAGCAAACGGGAAGAGCGCGAAGCCGCACAAAGAAAAGCAACGGAAGAACAACGGCAAAAAGAATTGCGTCGTCAACGTTGGGATGAGGAAGTCGATAAGCTTCAGGCATTGGAAAATGAAGCTGCGGATTTTGAAAGAGCCTGCAGAATCCGCGCTTATGTCGCGGCCGTCGGATCAAAGTCGGAATTGACAGAAGAAGAAAGAGCCTGGATCCAGTGGGCCAACGCCAAAGCGGATTGGTTGGATCCAACCGTCGCTGTAAAAGATCAGATTTTCGGCAATCGAGAGCATGGTAAAAGCGAAGAATCTAAGGCACCAAAAAAGAGTAGTCGATATTGGTGGTAAAACTTAAACAAGGCGGCAAGAAGATGCAATTCTGCCGCCTTGTTTTTGTATCATTAAATTGGAAAGCACCTATCCGCGATAGGTGCTTTCCATTTTATCGAGTTGCAGTTCCATATTCACGTTTCATTGCTTCAACAGAAACAACCCACTGTTTTCCAAATTTGCAAACATCGACACCGTTGATCAGCTTGCCATAAGAGATGGCTTTCCGCAAAGTACTTTCGTTAAGCCCCCAAAGTTCTGTAGCATCGCTGAAGGCCATAAGGCCGTCAAAGGGAGTCTCAACTACGATACCGTTTTCCCAGAGTTCGTCACAGGACAAATCCAGATCATCATTCCAAACAATGCCGTAACCACCTATGTCAACAGAAACACAATCGAATTCTACAGGATTGTCGTTCAGATAACGAAAGGCAGAAATTTTCTCAAACAGAGGCTTCACATCATACAGCTTTGTGACGCCCTCGCTGAACTGTACACTCAATTTGAAGTTAGGAAGTGCTGAAACACTTTTTACTTTGTGAAACATATTGACCTCCTTACTCCAGTGGCGGCAGCTTCTTAAACTCCTGTGTATTCCACATTTCTTGCAAAGCATCTTTATGAATCGAAAGCTATTCCCTCACTAACCCCAAAGCTTTTGCCGGAAGATGTCCTTCGATCACTTCACCTGTCATGAAGTCAATAGCAGCAACATCCTCATTATAGATTGCGTGGATATGGGGCGGATTATGCTCACTTTGCAGGAAATACATTCTAATGATAATACCGTAAAATTTTGCTAATACTGGCATACAAATCAGCGCTCCTTTCTCGATATCATTATATCACGGTACCGTGATATTGCCAACAGGCTAATCATATCATATGTTAGAGCCATTATCGTCAAGAAGCCTTGTGGAAAAGCACTTTATCATGGTTTCATGCTCAGAGGTTAGGGCAGTAATGTTGCTCTAACCTCATTTGGTCTTTCTATACCGGAATCAGAACGAGAGATTTTCCCAATTCATATCTAATGCGTTTCTTTGTGTCCATTACGTGTCATCAAGTTCAACTTGTCCATTTTTTACCGCTGACCCCCAGAATGCCATCGGTTTCGAGGTTCTGGACTCGATGAGATTTGTTAGAAAACTTAGACAAAACAGCACTATTTAGACACATTTTAGGTTCATTCGTTTCAACTGGTACAATGCGTTTTGCCCTGATTCCGGTACAACTCCGGTACGAAGTGTTCCGCGGAAATTTAAAGTGTTCCGCGGTCACCGGAATCTTGTACTCAAAAAATCAGTTGAAAGGAAGACAAGTATGAGTTACATCACAGTACAAGAAGCGGCAAAGAAATGGGGCATTTCCGAACGACTCGTCAGAAGGTATTGTGCCGAAGGACGTATCCCGGACTTGGCACAGTATGACGGTATCTGGCAAATCCCGGAGGATGCCGACAAACCATCACGGATCAAAAAAGACACAGTAAATACGCCTCAGATCCCCCCACTTCTCAAAAATTTGATCAAGCAGCGAGACGGCAGACAGTATCGCGGTCTTTACGACTATATCCAGATCAACATGGTCTACAGCAATGGGCGTATGGCTAGCAACAGACTGACTCGCAACCAAATCGAGCTGCTGTACAAAACCGACCGCATCGTCACCGGCAGCGAAGCAATCAAGATCAATGATATCATTGAAGCAAGAAACCACTTCCTTGCGGTCGATATGATTTTGAGCAATGCGATGAAGCCACTGAACCAGACACTCATTCATCAGATTCAGATGCAGCTGGTCAGCGACAACTGCCGCCACAAGCGTCATGCCCCTATTCCTTATGGATACCGCAAGACAACCACCGCACCTAAGTTCGGCAAAACTACGCCGCCTTCAGAGATCGGGGCAGCCATGACCGCCCTGATCAAAGAGTACGAATCTCAGAAATATATCGGCTTTCACGAGATTCTGGATTTCCATGTGAAGTTCGAACGTATCCGCCCTTTTGAAGATTGCAATGGACGGGTCGGCAGACTTCTCATGCTCAAAGAATGTCTCCGACATAGTGTTACTCCCTTTATCATCGACGACAAACGCCGCACCGGATATCTAGAAGGCATCCGCTGTTGGAACAAGGATCGGAGTGTCTTTATGGATGTCTGCATGGAGGCTCAGATGCGGTTTGAGGCTCAGATTGCCCTGCAGGGGTTGCTAGAGTGCCACGCTCAGTATCAACAAATCGCAAAAAGGAACGATAAATAAGCACCCTCATCTGCAAATGTTATAGAAATTCATCGTCACAGAACAAACTAAAAAACCTGTGGTATTCGTGTCGAATACCACAGGTTTTTATTCTTCAGAAACATCAAGGCCTTCAAAGAAATCATCGAACGTACAGTTATAGATCTTTCGAAGTTCGATAATGACGCTGGCTCTGATGTTCAGCTCACCGGCTTCATACTTTGCGTAAGTAGTTCTACCGATATCACAACCACGACGCTGCAGCTCTGCACACAGCTTCTCCTGCGAGATTCCCTTATCAATGCGCAATCTCCGGAGGTTATCTCCCATATTACGATCACGACGAATCTTCTGTTCCATTATCTCACCTCGCATACGATTGACCAGTATTGGTTGCAGCCACCATTATCGTATGCTATAGTGAGATAAAATATTGTCCGCTATACTGGTCAATAATGCGACGGAGGAAGGAAAATGTCCGCCTGTACTTTCTTTGGACATCGGGATTGTCCGAGTTCAATTAAATCAAAGCTTCGTGAAGTGCTGATCGATCTGATTGAGAACCACACTGTAGATACATTTTACGTTGGCCAACAAGGGGCATTTGATTCGATGGTTCGCTCCGTTCTGAAAGAATTGCTGTCGCTATACCCCCACATCAATTACGCTGTCGTTTTAGAACGTATGCCCCCCAAACGAGACGAGTTTGATACCCGCGATTACTCCGACACCATGCTTCCGGAAGGCATCGAAACTGTCCACCCACGCTTTGCTATCTCATGGCGCAACAAATGGATGCTCAAACAGTCTGACTATGTTGTAACCTATATCACCCATTCATGGGGTGGCGCAGCACAGTTTGCAGAATTAGCAGAAAAACAGAAGAAAATCATAGTCTCCCTTAACTAAACTGTTATCCCCCGCTATACCCCAATCAAAAGGGATATAACGGGGGATAACTAATGTCCGTCTTTGCTCAAAAATAGTTAGTGATGTGTGATTTAGTAAATCGTACTTGACTAAATTTTATTGAAATGGTATATTATAAGCGTAAAGAACTCTGCAAAGGAGGCAGTCCCTATGTTTATTGGCAGAGAGCGAGAGTTAAAAGCTCTTAACAAATTATATGGATCCAGCAAGTTCGAGTTTGCTGTTATCTATGGCCGTCGCCGTATTGGAAAGACCGAGCTGATCAAACAATTCCTAGGCGATAAAAAAGCCATTTATTTCATGGGCATTGAGAGTAACGCAAAACTCAATCTGGAGAACTTCAGCAAAAACATTTTGGAATTCAATACCGGTATCAGAGCAGATACTTCCTTCTCCAATTTCCAAGCAGCTCTTGAGTATGTATTCCAGCTCGCAGAGAATGAGCGCATTATTCTGGCCATTGATGAGTACCCCTATGTTGCACGGTCTTCTAAGAGTTTGGCGTCAACCCTGCAACTGTTGATCGACAAATACAAAGATACTTCAAAGCTCATGCTCATTCTTTGCGGCTCTTCTATGTCTTATATGGAGGATCATGTTCTGTCCTATAAAGCGCCTCTATACGGAAGACGCACCGCACAAATCAAGCTTCTTCCTTTTGACTTCGAAGAGACCTGTCGGTACCTTGCCAATATGTCCGGTGAGGATAAAGCGTTAATGTATGGTGCTGTTGGCGGCACACCTCAATACCTTTTACAAGTCAGCGATAAACTGAGTGTCGAGGAAAATATCAAAAACACCTACTTGAATCCAATTTCTTTCCTCTACGAGGAGCCAACAAATCTCTTGAAACAGGAAGTCCGTGAGCCGGCGATCTATACTGCAATTATTACCGCAATAGCTACCGGTGCTTCCCGTATGGCTGATATCTCAACAAAGGTCGGCGAGGACACCAGCGTTTGTACCACATATATCAAAAACCTGATCTCGTTGGGTATCGTGCAAAAAGAAACCCCTTACGGCGAAAAAGCTTCCCGCAAAACCATCTATTCCATCGCAGACAATATGTTCCGCTTCTGGTATCGTTTTGTCTTAGAGAATAACTCAATTATTGCGCGAGGCGCTGGTGATCTGGCATACAAGAGAATCGAACCCTATTTCACAGATTACATGGGTAAGGTCTTTGAGGATATTTCCACACAATATCTTTGGGAACTGCTGGTCACCGGCAAATCTCCAATAGAATTCACTTCTCTTGGCCGCTGGTGGGGCAACGATCCTAGAACCAGAAGCCAAACCGAGATTGATATCATGGGCGAGCAGGATAAAAACAGTGCACTCTTTGCTGAATGCAAATGGACAAACGAGAAGATTGATCTCGGTGTTTTGGAGACGCTTGTCCAACGCAGCGAGCTATTTGCATACAAGAACGTTCATCTGTTTTTGTTCGCTAAGTCCGGATTCACTAAGGGATGCATCGATAAGGCAGCAGAGCTTGGCAATGTAACTCTCGTAACGTATGCCGATATTTTGAAAAGCATGTGACCTTAAAACTTGAAGCCAGTAATTAAACAAGGGCAGAAACCATCACGGAATTCTATCTTCCGTCAGGTTTCTGCCCTTATTTTAACTAAAAATCCTTTCAGACCTCGAGACTGTTTCCGATTACTCTTCTACCATGTTAGGCCTCACAAAACAGGTGCTATTTTATCTTCTTGCATACTAGTCATCAGCTTCTTCAACTTGTTCAAGGAAATAGGCCGCTGACCATTTTTCTGCATCTTACCAGCATTATCCCAAACTAGTTTCCCGGGACCATTGTAAACTTCCTCCCATGAACCGTCTGAGAATAGTTTGATTGCGATTAAATAATCAGGCTCGGAGGAAATAGAAATCCCCTGTACCTGTGTGGCCTTGATTTGAACATACTTTCCGTCTTTAGAAACTGCATCGTGAGTCTTAGTGGAATTAGGTAAAAGTGTAAGACCATAACGTTCTGCCACAATCACCTCGCCTATACTACCAACAAGATGCCCATCAATCGTAAACTTTCTCCCCGGATATCTGCGCTCAAGTTCAGCGGTAATTCTATACAATTCTTTTATTTTTTCGGATAGCAATTATCCCACCACCAATTTATTTGTTTTCTTAAGGAACTTTGCCGGGATTGGGCGTTCTAGATGCCATGTGATATTCATTGGTCTGGAGCCTTGATGCTTCACATAGTTAGCCGTACCCAGATAGGTGTACGCCTCAGCACCACCTGTCACACGATCAGACTTGAACTCGCGGACGAACAACAGCACCTTGCTGCCGCGCTCCTTGTGGTGAATATAGCGTTGACCGGTGGGCGAATTATCCGCCGTCGTGCTCTGGCTCTGCCAGTGGAACAAGCTCTCATTGATGGAGTAGTCGTTATACATGGTTGTAGGCGAATAGTCCTTGTCCGCCTTATTCAGCGTCACAAAGAACACATCCAGTTGCTTCTCCGGCAGCCACTTTACACCTTCACGCACGGTTGCAGGCTTCATAAAGTCCATAGCTACCAACAACTGATCGCGGGTATAGGTACAATGCAGATCCAGCGGGCAATCAAAGCCCAAATCTACGGGCTCATCAATGAAGTCGATCTGCTCAAATCGATATTGAAGCAGACTTATCAGCTCACCTAACAATCTGGTGCTATCGGACAGCGCATAGAGGTTGTCCAGCACTTCTTCACTGTTCCAATCCTCGACAGCCTTACCCCAGATGGTGATATAGAACATCTGCAGCATACGCTTTTCAACATCGTCCAGAGATTTGAAATCCACATCGTCCAAGCGCGGGAGAATATCCAGCAGGAAGGAAATCCAGCGACGAGAATCGATAACAGCAAGACGGGCAAATGCTTTGGTCATAGCCTCTTCCAGAGGTTCTTCAAAGTCCTCAATGACATCTGCTCTGGCGCAGATGCGAGAGAAGGAAGAAAACTTGTAAATTGCTCTGGGATCAAGATGGTAATAATCGAGGAAGTTTGCCAGCGTCAGCTCCATACCGCTATCTTCGGCAAAGGTAGCTACACGGGACACCAAGCCAGCAGTATTTCCATAGGAGGCTCGGATATTATCCAGTATGTATTTGGCAGCTTTTTTCTCCAACTGGATGTAGCATCCCTTAGGCACGGAAATAAAGCCGTCCTTAATTTCGCGGGTCACACTGCGGGTCGTATTTGACAGCAACGCCGCGAATTTATCTTCAAAGTTATATTTCTTATTGGCCTGACCGATGAAGTCCAACACGGTCAGGCATTCTTTATCCTCTGCCAGACGCAGGCCACGGCCCAGCTGCTGTAGGAACACAGTCAACGACTCCGTGGGGCGAAGGAAGAGAACCGTATTGACTTCCGGAATATCTACACCTTCGTTATAGATGTCCACAACAAAAATGAAGCGCACTTCACCGGCCACCAAGCGCTGCTTTGCGGTCTTTCTCTCTTCTTCCGGTGAATGTCCGGTCAGGAACATCGACGGAATATGATGCTCGTTGAAATAGCGGCACATGAACTCCGCGTGTTCAATAGAGACGCAGAAGCCAAGGCCCTTCACATCGTCAATATCCGTCACATATTTCAGCAATGCAGATACAACAAGATCGGCACGACGGTTAGCCATCGCGCCACTGAGAGTATATATCTTGGAAAGCTCGCCCTTATCATAGCCACCAGCGCTCCATTTGAGCGTGTCCAGATCGACGGTATCGGTGACGCCAAAATACTGGAACGGGCACAGGAGCTTACGGTCAATGGCTTCAGGCAAACGAATCTCCGCTGCAATGCGATTGTTGAAGTATGGCAGCACACTCTTGCCGTCCATACGTTCCGGAGTAGCAGTCAAACCGAGCAAAATACGAGGTTGATAATAGGCCAACAACTTCTGATAAGTCGGTGCTGCAGCATGGTGAAACTCGTCCACGATGATGTAATCATAGAACTCCGGTGTGGTCTTTGCGGTAAAATCCTGTGAATTGAAGGTCTGAATGGAGATGAACAGATTATCGATGCTTTCTGGCTTATAGCTACCCACAAACATTTCGCCAAAGTTGGCATCTTTGAGCACAGCCCGGAACGTATACATACTCTGCTTCAAGATTTCTTCTCGGTGCGCCACAAAGAGCAGTCTACACGGCTTGTCCGGATTCTGTTTGCGGAAGCGCTTGTAGTCCAGCGCTGAAATAACGGTCTTACCGGTACCGGTAGCTGCTACCACCAGATTGCGCGTATAGCCGCGTACTGTGCGCTCTGCCTCCAGCTTGTCCAGAATCTCTTGCTGATAGGAATACGGTGTGATGTCCATGGTGTAGACTTCGGCGTTGTTGGTTCCGAAATACTTTTCTGCATTCAGCGCACGAGCAAGGCGCTCCTTCTGATCCTCGGAGTAATATTCAAACTCGTTGGAGTTCCAGTAACTTTCAAAGGTAGCGGCAATCTTGTCGATGGTCTCCGGAAGATCTTTCTTTGTGACCTTCACATTCCACTCCAAGCCACTGGAAATGGCGGCGTTAGAGAGGTTGGAGGAACCAACATAGGCCGTTGTGAAGCCGGTATCGCGGTAGAACACATAGGTTTTGGCGTGGAGACGGGTGCGTTTGGTATCGTAGCTGACTTTAATCTTGGTGTTAGGCAGCTGACGCAGTTCCTCGATAGCCTTTACATCGGTGGCGCCCATGTAGGAAGTGGTAATGATCCGAAGCTCTCCACCATTCTGCGTGAACTCGCGCAGCTCGTCCATCAGCAGGCGCAAACCGCTCCACTTGATGAAGGATACCAGCATATCAATCCGGTCCGCGGACACGATTTCCTTTTTGAGTTCCGTATACATTTGCGGTTCATGGATTGCACCGGTAAACAAGGAGCTTTGGGCAATGGAGGTCTCCGGACGACTCAGATCAGAGGCTGTTTTGCCAACAGCGAGCCAAGGATCCGCTTCCCGTAAAAGAGCAAGAAGCTGCTCTGCGCGCTGGTCAACGCCCAGCGCGGCAAAGTCAGCTTCTTTTGTAGCGTTTTGAATGAGATTAACGATCTGGTTAGTCAGGGCGATTTGCGCAGAGATATCCCCACCATTGTCCAGAACATTATCAAGGCCTTTCTGAACTACATCAGCCAGATACTGCGCCAGCACCTTGGATGCCTCCGCCTTATCGATGGGCGCAACAGCCTTGCGGGCTTCCGGAATCTCCGCAAGCTCGCTATTCAGCGCGTTATTGATGACTTGTTCATAAAGGCCATGATGTAGCATGGTATTATCTCCTTTTGCCGCTTAGATGTCGTTTTCGACCATTTGAGTATACAGCAAGTCAAGTGCTTTCATCATCCGGCGCTCAAACAGTTCAGCATCGCCCTCAGCTTTATCGTATTGCTGTTTAAGAATCTCAAAACCTGTCTCGGCACACTGTTCACACAATTCAATGCTCTTGTCCAAATCTGCATACTGATTGATCTCTTCGTCGGTTGTGGCCGTTCCAAGGAGAACAGATGCCCACATAGCTTTGTCAGCAGACTTTATGTATGATTTTCTCGTCCAGCCAAACCTTTTCTTTTTACACTCAGTCGGCTGATTCACACCAAGAGCAACTGCAAGTATAAAAGACTCTTTGTTATCAAGCAGTTTAAAGCCAAGAACATCATTTGTCTTGAGTTCATCGATAAACGAACGATACTTTTCGTTAATGTAAATGATATCGCCAGCTTCTGTTTTTGCCATTATCGATCAACTCCTTCCACTACAGATTCATCACTGGACAGCTTGAGTTCTCTCACCGTAGCAACATCTTTATAAATGTGTTTTACTGCCGAGGAATACTCATCCGGTGTAAATAGCATGATAATCTGCTTATCTTTGCTGATCTCCTTCAGAACCTTTGCCATGTTCTCGCGGTTGTCATCGGAAACACGTCCCAACGGAGAGTCGATTACCAACGGACAGTTTTTGCCGGAAGCCCTGTGGATAGCAAGGGTATATGCATATGCAAGTGCCATTTGTTCCGTTGCACTCAAAGATCCGGTCATTCGAGTTCCGTCTTTACTGTAAACAGTAATCTCATATGCATCGTTGATATCAATCGAGCCAAATGTGTTTTTCTTCCAAATCATAGAGTCAAAAATCGCCCATGTCGTAGACTCGATTTCTGATCTCATGCCGGACATTATGTTTTCCTTGATCGTATCGAAACCTTCTATCATAGACTCTAAAACAGAAATTATCTGCTTTGTTTCGTTGTAGGCATCAATTTTTTTGGTGAAGGTTTCGATCTCAGCATCAAGATCTTCAATTCGCTTCTTGGCAGTGGTTATAGTGCTTTCTGCTGCACCAATAGTTTTCATGGCACTTTTAAGTTTGTTTTGCCAAGTAGTCCGTTTGTTCTCTAACTTGGATACATCAATCTGCTTGCTTTCACTATCAAAGTTCGAAAGAATAGAGTTAATTTCCTTCAGTCGTCCTTTTGCCTTTTCTTCTCTTGCTGTAAGATCTCTCTCTCTTTGTGTAAGCTTTTCTTTTTTCTGCTTATACTGCTTTGCTTCCTCAATTTCACGCTCCAATGTGCTTTTGATTTCTTTCAAATAGTTTGAGGTATGAGAAGAAACAGAAAGCTTGTCCAGCAGCTCCTGAAGATGTACAAACGCAGCAGCATCAAGCGCGCCATCACACAGAGGGCACGTTTTTGCATGATTATCAATCAGTTTCTTGACTTGATCTTTATCAATAGCCGGTGGCAATTCTCCACTTGACTCCTTCTGGTCAATTAGAGCCAAGGTGTGCTGCAGTCTAGGATATAGGTTCAATAGGATAGTGTATCGCCGGATAAAGTCAGCACGATCACTACGGAACTGAGCCAACTCTTCTTTAAGCATTCTCACTGTGGCCTCCAATTCGGCACGCTCGTTCTGATAATGTCGAATTGGCTCATATCCACTAAGAGCTTTGTTAATAATCTCAAGTTCCTCTTCTGCTCTCTTTTGTGCGATCTTCCCATCACTTAGGCTTTGCCGAGCCTGTTTGAGTAAAGCTCTTTCTTCCTCTTGCTCATCGTAAAGTTTTTGAATATCCGGAGCATTTTTGCCTAACTTTCTGCTATGGGCATACCTCATGGAACTCAAATGATTAGTTGCATTTTCCAACAACGTTACCTGAGAAATGTTGAAGACAGAGTTCCTAACTACTTGTGACCGCTCATCTGCGAAAAACTCTTTCAGTTTCTCACCGTCGAAGAAGTAGAAATTGAAAATCGCCTCGTCAAAATACTGTTTAACAACAATGTCAGCATCTTGCTCGTTTTTGACCACCGTGTTCTTGAAATCATTTTTATCGGTTATCGCAGCAGTAAAACGAGCCGGACCATCAATTACAGTTTGCTGCTTTCCCTGTTTAATAACCTTGAATTCTTGGCTTCGAGTAAAATCAATGATCAAATCTCCATCAAGAATACGCAGTTTTACAGAGACCGTGATAACTGTTCCGACCTTTGCCTTGTTTACAACAGCTTTGTTGGGAAGCGGTAGAGCCGATTTTGTATCTGCAATTTGATGTTCTTTCTGATAAAGACACCAAGTAATCGCATTAAGCAGCGTGGTTTTACCGGTACCGTTTTGGGCAATGAGAACATCCAGTTTATGCTTACCATCAACGCCAAAATTAATATGGCCTGTACCATACTGCCGATAATTCTCAAATTCAATCCTATCAATTAAGATCGGGCTCACTTTTTCTTACCTCCTTTCTTGGGAGGATTGTCAGAAAGATAGTTTTTGATGAGTTGCTCATACGGGGCACTGTAATGCGCCGTTCCAATATCCTCATGAGACAGAATATCCGTCATCAACTTCTTTTCTGCCTCTGACACAGGAAGCTTGGACAATTCATTCATAATCTTTTCACTGATCGGCATTCATTTCCACCCCGTTCTCTAAGAATTTTTCTCTTACGTCATCAAAATTGATCGCATTTTGAGCGATATATAGCGCTCTGCGAGCTTCTTTAACAAGGATACTCGCAACGCTTGGAATCGAGCAATTTGGCTTTACAATGAAATCATAAATGACAGATTCTTTTTTGTTAGGAGCTTGTCTAATCACTCGTCCTACACGCTGTACATATTCTCGTGGATTGGTGCTGCTAGACATCAAAATTGCAATTCGCGCATTCGGTATATCGATTCCCTCATCTAAACACTTAATGCCTACCAGCATTTGAAGCTGATGATTTACAAACTGCGAAATGATAGCCTGTCGTTCAGTATCGCCTTGTTCATCGACAACTTTAGTGGCAGACTCCTTTTCTGTAATCTTTGCTCGTCGAATTTTCTTTTCTGTAAGGATATCAAAGCAAGGGACGATTTGAGCATCTGACACAAACAGAATTGAGTCCTCTATCGTAGAGGGCCTCATTTCTTCCAACAAGTTATCCAACGCATCATATTTTCCAACCGCATTTTTACAAATATCAGCTCTCCGGTCATACAGTCTTTGCAGTTTATCTTCATCTCTATCCTCAGAGTTCAAAATTACTGCAATTTGCTTGGAAATCTTCGCATAATCCTTTTCTTCCTTTTCGCTCAAACCAACGAAAATCGGATAATAGTAAAAGCGATTGAGGAACGGCTTTCCGGTAATTGGATTGATGGTAGATAATGCATCCGCAATTGTAAACTCAAACGAAGCATTACCAAAATAATTCACTATGAGTTGTGTACCTGTCTCATCAAACATTCTTTGCGGCGTTGCGCTTAGACCAATTCGGCACTCATATTCAGGCAATAGTGCTTTTCTTTGCTTTGCTGATCCTATCGCATGGACTTCATCACAAACAAAAACAATTCGAGTGTTATACTTGTTTTCTTTTATAATGGAAATAAATTTGTCGGACGAACTTGTATCGTGGGTAGTATAGATAATTGCGTTTTTGACATTCCCATCACTGATATCCATCAGCAAAAATTCGAGGTCTTTTCTCCATTTGGTATTGCTGCCGTCAATAATTGCCGCATAATCAAAAACAATCCCCAGTTTTTCAACATCTGCTTTCCATTGACGAGAAAGCGTATTTTGAGGCGTAGCAACAATATACAGGGTTGGCGTGTGTTCTTTCAGCAACTGGAGAATGCATCCAATAGCAGTTCTGGTCTTACCTGTTCCTGTTGCCATCTCCATGAGCAGTGAATAACCGTTATCAGTCCACGCCTTCACCGCTCTTTCCTGATGAGGAAAGAGGCTTAACTTGTTATCCTCGTTCTTCTTATCTTTACGATATCTGCGCATAATGTTCAGATCCATAACATCCCGAGGCTTTATTTCAATAATTTTCTTCTTAATTGCCTCCGGGATATCGTAAACATCTGCAAGTGCCGGCCTTTCATTTTTCCAATATGCAAGGAACTTCGCGAGGTCTGACTGCAAGTAGTCTAACTGGCCATCTTCCCATGAACGAAAGACTTTGAATTCCTCAATATTGTTAAGCCATGCTTGTGCCGTCTCGTTGATCGATCCTGAGAAAGAAACAATGTTATTATCAGCGTCAAACACAACGCCCACTTTTTGATGGAACAAACTCGTCGATTTCTTTTTCCCTACTACGATTTTGATTTCAAGCCGTCCACTGTCAAGCAACCACGCAAGAGCTTGCACGTTTTCATTAACTGCGCGATCCAATTCAAAATCCGAGAAAATACTTATGTCTTCAGTAATCTTTCCGTGTTCTTGGATTACTCGATAATCTTCATCAGATAGTTCCGGAGAAATAAGCAAATACATTTTTCCGTCATTATGCACCAGCCCCTCAATGCCTTTTGCTGCAATCGCCAAAGATGACGAGCTGAAAAAACCGGCAATTCGATAATACTTTACAGCTTGCTCAAGCACAGGAATATAAAATTCATCAACAAGTTTCCGAGAATCTTCTGTTGTTTCATAATTCGTCGAAATATTGATATCGCGCAAACTCATTTACATCACCTATAAATCCCAAATGATACGATCTAACAAATTATTAATTTCCGGAAGGTCAAGTGCAAACTCAACTGCGCATCTAACGCTTGTTCTCCGACGATAAGCAGTTGAATCAGACAAGTTCTCTACTACTCTCCGGTAGTTCGCCTCACCCGCTACAGCTGCTTGGACAATAGCCTGAATACACGGATCTCTTAAGATGAGTTTTTTCAAAACTACCGCTTTTTCCTCATACGACAACGCCACCAAATAGTGCCCTAATGCCGTAGCGCGGATATTTGCTGGTCTATGGTCGCTAATCGTAACAAGGCTCATCATCGCAGCAAGCTTCGCATGATTTTCACCATATTTTATCTGTGCAAGTTGGCTTGCAGCACCGACAAGCTGGTAACCAATTTCTGCATATGTAAGTCCTTCCGGTGCAAATTCCAAAAGCTCATTTAGTCTTACAGCACCATTAGAGAATGTACTGAAGCATGGAACATCAGCCGGAAGCAGGGTTATTTCGTCTTTACAGGAAATCATACGAACGATCTCTTTTTCCGGTAACGCAACTAACAACTGTATTACAGTGGCAATATCTTGTTCGTTTCCGTCATTCAATGCAGAAAGAGAAACATCTGAACGCTCTATAAAACTTTTTATAAATGCGCTGTCATCTATTCCTAAAGCACGAACATCGTGCCATGTAGAGTAAAAACTCATACACATTCTCCTTGTTACACCTCGAAATTCTCACCATACCGCAAATCAAAATACTTTTTAGCTATTTCGGGATGCTCTTTCTCAAAATCTGTCATTGCCTTCATGGAAGAACAATAAGTTGTCTGATCTTTTCTGAGAGCTTGGTTTGCCTCACAGAAATACCGGAAACTCATTTTTTTCAAAATGCTGGGCTGATTGCACCACCTTGCCATCGCAATATACAATCCTGCATACTTAGAGCGCTTCCAAGGCGTATCATTCTTATTTTGATACCGCATCAAATACGGCAAACATTCATATCGTAGCAGCAAAGCAATGCGTTTAAATGCATTTTCAATATCAATGTGGTCTATACTTTCAAAGCCAGTCAGAACATAAAACTTGATATTTCTAGATGCGCTGTATCGTCTGATCATCTTCAATTTTTCGTGAATTAGATCGTAATCACTTACGTTGTCAAAAGCGAAAGTAAAGTCTCCGTCATAGTTTGAGGAAAATAAGAGTTCGCACTTTTTCTCTGTAAGTAGCCGCTCATCCAACCCCTGTTTAAACTTGAAGCGCTTGCCGGTAGCCTGAAGCTCCGCCAACAACTCTTCCCATCTGGGGCATCCAAAGAAATTGTCATCCAGCAGACAGATTTTTTTGCATTCGTCATAATAAAACTCTTCAAGTGGGCTATGCACAAAGACATGGTCAAATTTTTGATTTACGCAAAACTTACACTTCCTAAAACACCCACGGGTTAGGAAGCCAATACAATAATCCGTATACTCCTTAAATTGAAGCATGAAGGATTTTTCATTGAATGGTGTTCCTGCAACCTGCGCAGCTTGCTTTGCACGCTCTACTGTGCTCTTGATCCATTCATCGTACAACCGATAATCTGGCATATGATGCTCAATTTCATCTGGAAGGTTGGGAGCCTTATCAAAGTAGAATCCAGTGCCACCAATATGCACTTTTTCGGTTTCGCAAAGCCACTCAGGAACAGGGGTATCGGTAAAAACTTTGGATACAAAAACCTGATCATAGTCATCAAAGTTTTCGTAATCAAGCTTCAGTTCTACTGTAGCGCCTTGTTCTTTCCAATAACCTGAAATCTTTTCACAAGCTAAGTTAGGAAATCTATGGCGCTGCCTGCCAAGCAAATCGGCATCTATAATTGCGATTTTCATCGTTCTCTCTCCTATAAGAATTGTCTGGCGAAGCGACCATCTGGGTCGAGTTGTAGACCAAGGGATAAGTGCGCCCATTCGTACCCGTGAGGTGGAACACACCCCATTATTTCGAGTCTGGGTCGCGCCCAATGAATATTATTTCTTGCCCACTTTGTCCTCTACATCCGGCAAGAACTCCATGATATCACCGATATCAACCTCAAGAGTTTTGCAGATTTTATTTAATACTGCGAGCGTTACTTCCTCATCACGACGCAGTCGAGTCATTGTATTCGGAGCAATACCAGCCGCTTTGCGCAGATCGGCTTTGCTCATTTTTTTATCTACAAGAAGTTTCCAGAGCTTATTGTACGAAATCGCCATATAATTCGACCTCCGGCTACAAATATCGACTTTATTATACGCCCTTTTTGACTACAAAGCAAGAGAGTTTCGCAATGGAATGCGAAACTCTCTTTTTGCAAACTCATGCGAGGGACCGCGCCTATTAATTCCAAGTCACCTAATCCTCTTCGCAGAATATTTCCAACGGAACAAAAGCTCCCTTATCGGAACAATACACTCTAATTATCGGAATAATACAAAGCTGACTTTCAGCATAATTTTGCCCTCAATTTCGTTGCCAAAGTCACCGGTATAAGGGCTTGGGATTATCCCAAAATCGCCGTGTGTACGGACACCGGCTGTGCTTGCTATTCTCTAAAACTCAATATAAGCCGCTTCTCAGTACCTCCTGCTTTCTCTGAAACAGGAGGTTTTTATATTTCTCCGGACAAACAGCCGAAATATGTCCGTTGTAAATTAGAAAATATTTTTCCACGACACCCCCTAATTCGCGCAAAAAATGTCCGTTGAATATTGAGAAGGAGATTTTCATGTGCCGGTGCCAAGTTTTAGGGAATATTTGTCCGTTGTAAAGTAGAGAAATATTTTTTCGTCATACTTGTTTTCTGGCGCTTTAGTGTCCGTTGTATGGTGAGAAGAAATATTTCCAAACGGTGTACTAAGTTTTCCATCATAAATGTCCGTTTAAATAAGGGGATACTGGGACAAACCCTGCCCCTGATTCACTTAGTTAAGTAGAAGACCATTTTCAAAACTGAAAGGAGCAAATCATATGGACAACATTACTTATCACCGTCGCCGTTGGGCAGCTATCCCTCTGGATCTGCTGCTCAACCCCAACGCCTCCCTTGAGGCCAAAGCCCTTGCAGGACTTATTTATGCAATTGACCCGGGAAACCACGACCTTCTTGATTTTACCACACCGTTAAACATGACGAAGGTCACATTCTTCACTGCACTTTCGGAACTGAAGGAACTCGGCATTATCTCTTTCAACGAAGCCGACGGACATTACGACATCGACATCATCCCATAAGGAGGCGCACTATGGCAAATCGAACACGGCCAATCCGTATAGAGTTCTGCGTCAGCGACTATGAACACCGGCTCATCAAAAACAAAATGGCGCAGTTGGGCACTCAAAACATGGGAGCATATCTCCGCAAGATGGCTATCGACGGCTACATCATCAAGGTGGACTACACTGAGCAGAAAAAACTGGCGGCTGCCGTCAGCAGGGCAGCTGCCAACATCAATCACATCTGCCGACGCATCAATCAGACCGGTCACTTTTACGCAGAGGATGTGGCTGATCTGAAAGCCCGACAGGCCGAGATCTGGCAGTTGCTGAAGCAGTGCCAAAAAGAAGAGATCTCACCGTGATTGGATTTTCCAACAACGGTTTTTCCAATCACGGACGCTCCGGAGAGTTCCGTAATTGGATTTCTGGACGACGGTTTTCCTGACCTTCACAGAGGATGAAATTCACCCCCTAAATAATAAGAAATAAATAAACTCTCAAGATAATCATCTATCAATCCAATCAATACCGAGGTTGGATAGGATGGATGGGATGGAGGTTCTATGAAAAATCTTTGTAAGTTTACAGTGAAAAGCCCAGCGGCTTCCTACATACCACTGCCACGGTTTTTGCTGCTGGATGAAGAACTGCAGGACATCAGCAATGACGCAAAAGTTCTCTACGCTCTCCTGCTGGACAGGGCAAGTATCTCCCGACAGAACGGCTATATCGATCCCGATGGCACGATCCGCCTGTACTTCACGGTGGAGCAGGTACAAAAGAAACTGCATCGCAGCCGTCAGTGCGCCACGCGGATCTTCCGTGAGCTGGAATACAGCGGCCTGATCATCCGTAAGAAGCAGGGCCTCGGAAAACCGGCAGTCATTACGCTGAATTACCCCGCAGATGCCCGTCTGATCATGAAGGAGGATGATGCGGATGTGGGATGAGATCAGAAAGATGAAACCCATTGAGCGAAGGCCGGACGGAGAACTGTTTCGCCTCACACCCAAGCAGGCACGCCGCGTCTGGCGGCTGGTCAAGCTATGCTGCAACAATGTTGACGGCGACTGCCTCCTGCTGGATGACGGAGAAGGCTGTGTCTGTCCGCAATCTATCGCCTACACGCTCATCTGCAAATACTTTCGCCGCGCAGTCCTTCCATCTGAACCGGAGCTGGAAGAAGACATCTTCAACCCGAAGGATATGCGCCGGTGCAAAATCTGCGGCACTCGTTTTATCGCCCGTTCGGGACGTTCCAAATACTGCCCTGACTGTGCTGCTGAAGTGCATCGTAAACAGAAGGCCGCCTACGCCCGAAAAAAGAGGTCGAGCGTAGACAATTAACCTCTCAAAAAGCCAGTCATTTCAAGGGTTTCCAGAAGCCACTTCAAGGGTGGCTGAATGTTTTCCCATGACACCTACAAAATACGTTTTAATCTGTCTACATTTTTACCCATGAAAGGAGTTCCTATATGACCGAAACTATAACCTATACATCTCTTGATCAGCTGCCTGTTGCCGTTCAGGCAGAGGACATTGCCGCTGTCCTTGGCATCTCCCGCGCAGGCGCGTACACTTTGATGCGAAGCAAAGGCTTCCCAACAATTTATGTGGGCAAGCGCCGGATGATCGTCATGCGGGACAAGTTCATCGCATGGTTGGATGAGCAGGCATCCTGACATAAAAATTGCCGCCTGCGGAAAGTTTTTTCTGCAGGCGGCGGAACCGGGTATTTCAAATTCTGGCGGTGTGATCTATAATAAAATTGCAAAACGCCTGTGCCAGAGAAAGGAGTAAGCATGGCAAAAAGACGGGCGAACGGAGACGGCCATCTCCGTCAACGTCCAAACGGCACATGGGAACTATGTCTGATGGTCGGTTTCCATGATGACGGAAGACGCAAATACAAAAGCTTTTATGGCAAGACTCAGAAAGAAGTCAAAGACAAGGCCAAAGCGTACCAGAGCGCCAAGGCCGAGGGCATTGAGATGGATGTGGTCTATACCTTTGAGGAATGGGCCGACATGTGGTTTGAAAGCCACAAAGACAACATCATGCCCACCACGCAAGAAAACTACAAATACACGCTGCGTACACTCAAATCCTTTTTCGGCCGCCGGAAGATCCGGGACATCAAACCCTTCGACATCGAAATGATGCTGAAGAAGCTTCGCCATGACGGACGCTCTCTTCACTATCTGGCTCAGTGCCGGGGAATGATGTATCAGATCATGCACAAGGCCGAAGCCAATGATCTCATCCGCAAGAACCCCGTTCGTTTCGCAGAAAAGATGCGCAATCGGGAGCCCATCAAACGGAAGGACGCCTTCACCACGGAACAGGTGGCTATCCTCATGGAAAAACTGCCGGAAGACCGTATGGGTCTCAGCATCCGACTGATGCTTGGAACTGGAATGCGCACACAGGAGATCTTGGCTTTGGAACCCCGGCATATCGAACCGGATGGCTCGGTCATTCGCATTGAGCAGGCCATCAACATGTACAAGGGCACCGGTGTTGTAGGTACGCCCAAGTCCCGCGACAGTTACCGGAGCATCCCTGTACCGGAAAGCCTGCGATACTGTGCGATAGCCCTGCGGAACACGGATAAGAAGTTTATCTGGGAAGTCCGAAAGAAAGACTGCCCGTGCAATCCCACTCACTTCCGTGACCAGTTCAAGAAAACACTGCAGGCTATTCCCGAAGTGCCTCTCCTGACGCCGCACAGCTGCAGACATACCTATGTCAGCCAGATGCAGGCGCTGGGGGTGGACTTGGCTACCATCCAGAGTATCGTGGGGCACGCCGATGTGAGCATGACGCAGCACTACCTCCACGTACAGGAATCCATCCGGCAGGATGCTATTGACCGGTTCAGCAAAGCCTTTCCAACAGGCCACAGTGGGGCGGATGATCCGCCTCCTGTTTGCAAGGTACTGAAGTTCCCCAATGTGGGTTGATGTGACATTTCGTACAGCCAGTCCATAGAATGACAAGGCGATTCCGGTATAACTCCGGTACGGAAAGTTCCGTCAAAAAAGCATGGTTCCGCAGCACCCTTCAATACGTGGACATATTAGACGAATATGGCAGATTTCAGACGAAAAAAGACCTGAAATCTTACGATTTCAGGTCTTTTTGGTGGAGATAAGCGGGATCGAACCGCTGACCTCTTGAATGCCATACCGGTGGCAAGACCGATGGCCATGGCCAGAAAGATCATGCCCATTTCCCGGGCGGTACCTGCCACGGAGCGGAACCGCACCAGACCGAAGGTGCCCGCTACGGCTACGCCCGCGCCGATGTTGCCGTTTACCAGCATGATAACCAGTTCCACCACCGCAGGCAGCATGGCCAATGTGATTACAAAGCCCTGGGAATAACGGTTTTTATACATGCACAGGCCTGCAGTCGCCAGGCCCAGGAGCAGAGAGGCTCCAGTACAGATCAAAAAAGCATCCAGCGTGATTTCTGTTCCGGTAATAATGGAATTAAGCACAGGTCATGACCTCCAAGTGAATTTTTTGTGGGGCTGTCTGCCCCAGAATCTGTTGTTTATAATAGGTGCCGTATTTGGAAAAGGACGTGGGGTATACTTTCAGCTCACTGAGCAGGCGAGCCAGCCATACCGGCGCCGCACCGGGGATCTTGATCTCCATCAGGATCTGATCCGGCGGCAGCAAAAGGGTCCCCGCCTGTCCTTGCTGCAGATCCAGGTGATCTATGCGCCATCGAAGGCCGGTATCAAAGGTAATCCGCAGATCCGGCAGCTCGATACCGGCATAGGCCTCCCGCTCATAGCCGATGAATACCCGGGGGTCCGGTTGGTACAGGTGCATGAACCAGTCGATTTCATGGTGGATCTGCTCCTCGTTTTCCGGCCGGATGCCGTGGGACAGATACCGCTGGGCAGCGGCTGCTTCCATAAGCACCCGGCGCTTGTACACCACGCCGTCATACTTTTTTCAGCTCTACGAATACTTTGTCCCGGTCGCCCGGCACGCCGTAGCTGCGTATCCGCAGCTTCTCTTTATAAACCGGCTTTTCCAGCGATGTCCGGATGAGGGCGTAGTTCTCCGTGTCATAATACAGGTTGCCGATGGTGTAACGGGCGTGTTGATCGGCCTGCATATAAGCAGCCATGCCCGCGCACATCTGTTGATATTGCTGGGGCGTCAGAAAATATTTCTTTTCCACACGCCGAAAACTGTATTGAACCGTTCCGGTCATTGTTGCGCCTCCTTGCTTGATAATAGCCTTATCATGCACTCGTTTCCTAAAGAGAAACTTAAGAAAAGCCTTTAGCTATGCTTTAACTTGCGGGTGTTTACTGATGGGGAAAACCAAAAGGAGGTTCTTTCCTATGAAATACGCAAAACAAGCTGCCGCATGGTTGCTTTCGGCAATTCTGCTCTGCAGCTGTCAGGCGCAAACCGAAGCCCCAACGGATACCGAGCCCGGCACAAGTCAGCCAAAGGCCCAATATACCACTGCAGAATCAGACAATGCAGCATCTCCCCGCAACCCGGCCACAGTCGATCTGGCGTCTTCTGTGAAAATCACGCTGAACGGGACCTCTGCCCAGATCAGCGGCAGCGGAGCCAGCGTGGAGAGCGGCGTCATCACCATTTCGGAGGGCGGTACCTATGCGGTCAGCGGAACGCTGGCAGACGGCCGCATTCTAGTAGACGCCAAGGGCGGCGACGTGACATTGGTGCTCAATGGTGCGGACATCACCTGTTCCACCGGCAGCCCTATCTACATTTATCAATCCGCCCTCACCAGCATCTATGTCATGGAGGATACCGAAAACACCCTGACGGATGGCAGCATCTATACCTTCTCCGACAGCCGTTCCTCGTCCGAAGAGGATGAGCCCAACGCCTGCCTGTACAGCAAATCCGACCTGGTACTTCAGGGGGCGGGCAGCTTGGTAGTGAACGGCAACTACCGAAACGGAATTACCGGCAAGGACGCCTTGCAGATTTATGACCTGGATTTAACGGTAAACGCCGTGGGAAACGGCATCAATGGAAAGGATTCCAATACCATTGACAGCGCCAGCATCACCGTGAAATGCGGTGAAGACGCTATCCGTTCCACCAATAACACGGACGAATCTCTGGGTTGGCTCAGCATTTCCAACTCGGTTCTGGATCTGACCGCCGGAGAGGACGGCATCCAGGCGGAAACCGCCGTGACCCTCTCCAGCGGCACCTACACCATTTCCTCCGGCGGCGGCAGCGCCGTTCGGCCTTCCGATGACATCAGCGCCAAAGGGATCAAGGCCGGCAGTGAGCTGAAGCTATTAAACGGCGTGTATGTACTGGATTGCAGCGATGACGCCGTTCACTCCAACGGAAACGTGACAGTGGAAGACGGCAAATACACCGTTTCCAGCGGCGATGATGCCTTCCACGCCGACAAGACGCTGACAGTCTCCGGAGGCCAGATCGATATTTTGGCCTCGTATGAAGGTCTGGAGGGCGTCAATGTGGATATTTCAGGCGGCACCATCCGCCTGGCATCCGATGACGACGGTATCAACGCAGGCGGCGGTCAGGACGGCAGCGGCTTCGGCGGCGCAGGCCGCGGCAACACCTTCGGCACGGGCGCTTCCGCCTACGCGATCAACATTTCCGGCGGCTACCTGGTGATTCGGGCAGGCGGCGATGGCTTGGACTCCAATGGCAGCATTGATATGACCGCCGGTACCGTGCTGGTATCCAGTACCGGCGGCGGTGACGGTGCGCTGGATTATAATTCCGGCTTTGCGCTGTCCGGCGGAACGCTGCTGGCTGTCGGATCCGGCGGGATGCCCTCAGCACCCAGCGCTGCTGAGCAGCCGGTTATCTATATCGGTTTTGAATCGGTTCTGGAGGCAGGCAGCCTGGTGGCTTTTACCGGTGAGGAGCAGCAGTACGTCTACGAAATGCCCATCCGGACGGCAAATCTGGTCTTTTCCTCCCCAGAGCTGAAGCCGGGCAGCACCTATACGGTCTCTACCGGCGGCACCTGTACCGGCGCTCCCGCAGACGGCGTATTCCCCGCCGACGCCTCTTATAGCGGCGGTACGGTGCTGACAGAACTGACGCTGACGCAGACCATCACCCGTTACGGCAACACCGTCGGCGGTTTCGGCAACAATAATGGCGTCCGGGGCAATATGCAGCCCGGTGCAAAACCGCAGCGTCCCGCGGACGGTACCATGCCCATCCCTCAAAATGGCCAGCAAAATTTTCAGAAAGCTCAGTAAGGCAGCGGACGCTCCCCCGCATGCAGCACCATGAAAAACGCCCAGAGATTGTTTCTCTGATCCCGGCGTTATCGTGCTTCAGAAAGGAAGCATCAAGCGGGGCTATGCGTGCGGCCTAAAAGTGCAGTTGTCACGATACCCTGTCAAAATACACATCCAAAGGGATTGCGGATAAAACAAAGGACCCGCCTGCGGCGGGGCCTTTGTTCATAGACCGTAAAATATTCTCGCCAAACGACAAATCCGAACACGTTCCCCATTTGGAGAGATACTGTTCGGAAGAGCATTTTGGGGGTCTGAGCGAATGAACTTGAACCCATGGGCCGGCCCACCTGCCAGGGAAAAGTCCAATGCAAGAAGCCGAAAGTTCATGGGTTGCAGCAAAAAGAAAAACGCCTGCATTTCTGCAGGCGTTTTTCTGGTCTGAGTGACGGGACTTGAACCCACGGCCTCTACCACCCCAAGGTAGCGCGCTACCAACTGCGCCACACCCAGCCATTTTGCGAAAACTATAATATCACATCTTTTTATAAAAAGCAAGTGCCTTTTTCATTTTTCTTTTTGTCCTCATTTTTATTTGTTTCTAAACCTTTGATAATTCATGAAACCATGCGGCAATCGGGAGGATTTGGAAGAATTTAAAAGGATTTTTAAGATAAACCCGGTTAAAAATGAAATTTTATCCTGTTTTTTCCGAAAAACCACTGTTTTTTAAAGGGAAATGCGTAAAAATAATTGACAAATTTTTGCATTATGTTATAGTGGTATTCGCTGTGTATTGTCGTTTTACCGGCAATACCTTTGCATCTGTGCACGCCGGGTTTCCGGCAAAAATCCAATAGCCTTTTGCCCGCACGATCAAAAACGCGCCGGATACGGGCGCGTTTTTGATCGTGCAGCACAAAGACGAAGCATCCAGTTCAGGTACCGCCTAAAACGAACGGATTTCCGTTACGATTAGAACAAGCCTTTTGCGGGGAGCGGTATAAAAGGCTGGATGGGGTCGACAAGGTTTTATACTGCGGCGGCGGTTTTCCGCCGGCTGATTGCCCGCACCGCAGTCGGGCGGGAAGCGTGAACGGCACAGCGCATCGCTTCCGGGAATTTTACTTGTGAGACTTAAAATCCGCAAAGGGGGATGCAAAATGAGCAACACTATCATCAGCCTCAAGGACATCGTGGTGGAATTCGACGGACAACGGGTTTTGGAAGGGTTAAACCTGGACATCCACGACAAGGAATTCGTCACTTTCCTCGGTCCTTCCGGCTGCGGAAAAACAACGACGCTGCGTATCATCGGCGGCTTTGTGGATCCGAAAGAAGGAGACGTTTTCTTCGAGGGAAAACGCATCAACGACCTGCCGCCGCACAAGCGCCATGTGAACACGGTTTTTCAGCGATATGCGCTGTTTCCGCATTTAAACGTGTTCGAAAACATCGCGTTCGGCCTGCGTATCCAAAAGGTACCGGAAAACCAGGTCAAGGAACGAGTGTCGGAAATGCTGGCGCTGGTCAACCTGAAAGGTTATGAAAAGCGCAACGTAAACCTGCTTTCCGGCGGCCAACAACAACGTGTGGCGATCGCCCGCGCACTGGTCAACCATCCCAGAGTGCTTTTACTCGACGAGCCGCTGGGCGCGCTGGACTTAAAGCTGCGCAAGGAGATGCAGATCGAACTCAAACGGATTCAAAAAAGCACCGGAATTACCTTTATTTACGTAACCCACGACCAGGAAGAGGCACTCACCATGAGCGACACCGTCGTGGTCATGAACAACGGTGACATTCAGCAAATCGGCACGCCGGAGGATATTTATAACGAGCCGAAAAACGCGTTTGTCGCGGACTTTATTGGCGAGAGCAACATCATCGACGGCATTATGCTGCGCGACTGCTTTGTGGAATTCGCCGGTACCCAATTTGAATGTGTGGACAAGGGCTTTGCTCCCAACGAGCCGGTAGATGTGGTCGTCCGCCCGGAGGACGTCAAGGTTGTGGGAGAAGGCGAAGGCCAATTGTCCGGCATGGTAGAGAGTGTCACTTTCAAAGGCGTACACTTTGAGATGTCGGTCACCGTATACGGCCAGGAATGGCTGATCCACTCGACCCAGAGCCAAGAGGTCGGCTCGGTAATCGAAATCCGGCTGAACCCGGAGGACATCCATATTATGAAGAAAATGGAGGAATAGCGATGAAATCAAAGTATTCCTCCCTGTTTTCCCTGCCCTATCTCATCTGGTCGCTGATTTTTATCATTGTACCGATGGGACTTGTGGTCGTATTTGCGTTCACAACAGAGGGCGGCCAGTTTACCCTGGACTATGTATCCCAGGTGGGCGAATACACCAATGTACTGGTCCGGTCGGTCTGGCTGGCTGCGATTGCCACCGTCATCTGCCTTTTGATCGGCTATCCGCTGGCGTACATCATGTCCCGGATGCCCGGTTTTCAACAGCGGACCATGCTGATGCTGATCATGCTGCCCATGTGGATGAACTTCCTGCTGCGCACCTACGCCTGGATGACCATCCTGGAAAAAAACGGCCTGCTCAATAAACTGTTCGGGCTGTTCGGGCTTGGGCCGTTTGACATGATTAACACCCAGGGAGCAGTCGTGCTGGGCATGGTATATAACTACCTTCCCTTCATGATTCTGCCTCTTTATTCCATTATGACCAAGATCGATAACCGCACCATCGAAGCAGCGCAGGATCTTGGCGCCAATACCAAGAATGTCTTTACCCGCATTGTGATCCCCATGAGCATGCCCGGTATCAGCACCGGCATTACCATGGTATTCGTTCCGTCGGTTTCTACTTTCATCATTTCCAGAATGTTGGGCGGCGGCGGAAACCTTTTGATCGGCGATCTGATCGATCTGCAGTTTTTGGGAAACGCGTATAACCCGCATCTCGGCTCGGCTATCTCGCTGGTTTTGATGGTACTGATTTTGCTTTGCATGAGTATCCTCAACCAGTTTAACGGCGACGAGGACCGGGAAGGTATGCTTTTGTAAAATCTGCAAATCCAAGATAGGATCAAAAGGAGTGTGACACGATTGAAATGGCTTTCCAAGACCTATATCTGGGTCATTATGGCATTTTTATACGCCCCTATCGGCGTTTTGATTTTCTTTTCTTTTAATCAGTCCAAAAGCCGCTCCAACTTTACCGGCTTTACGCTGGACTGGTATGTAAAACTGTTCCACAACGACCTGATCATCCAGTCTTTGATCAACACCCTGATCGTTGCGCTGGTCTCCTCCGTGATTGCCACGGTCATCGGAACTGCGGCGGCAGTGGGAATTAACAGCATGAAAAAATGGTCCAAATCCATTATCATGAACATCACCTATCTGCCGATCATCAACCCCGAAATCGTGATCGGCGTGTCTTTCATGCTGCTGTTCGTTCTGGCGCAGGGGATGCTAAACAACATCGGCCTGGGTTTTGAGTTTGGCTATACGACATTGATTCTGGCCCATGTGACCTTTAACCTGCCTTATGTGATTTTAAATGTCATGCCGAAACTGCGGCAGATGGACCGCTATATTTATGAGGCTGCGCTGGATCTCGGATGCCCGCCGTCCAAAGCCTTTTTCAAGGTGGTGCTGCCGGAAATTATGCCCGGTATTCTGTCCGGCTTTTTGATGGCGTTTACCTATTCGCTGGATGATTTCGTCATCAGCTATTTCGTCAGCGGCGCCACTTCCCAAACGCTACCGATCACCATCTACTCCATGACCCGGCGGAAGGTCAGCCCGGAAATCAACGCGATTTCCGCCATCATTTTCGTGGTGGTCCTCGTTATCCTTCTGTTGGTCAATTTCCACGGGGCGCATAAAGAAAAGCAGTCCCGCAGAAGGGAGGCGCAAGGATGAAACGTCTTGTCAGCTTCGCTTTATGTCTGATGCTTCTGATCGCTTTTTCGTCCGTCGCATTGGCAGAGACTTCAGTCGAAGTGGTCGACGAGGACTACTATACCCGCTTTCAAGGGCAGGACATCTCGATTTCCGTCTACAACTGGGGAGAGTACATCTCCGATGGGTCTGATGATATGCTGGATGTCAACGCGGCATTTGAAGAGTTGACCGGCATTAAGGTGCTGTACACCACTTTTGCCACCAACGAAGAGCTGTATGCCAAACTGAAAAGCGGCGGCGCCAGCTACGACATCATTATTCCCTCCGACTATATGGTAGCCCGCATGATTTCGGAGGAGATGATCCAGCCGCTGGACCTCGAGAATATCCCCAACGCCCAGTTTCTGGACGACCAATACCGATACACGGATTTCGATCCCGAGGGTGCTTATTCCATCCCTTATACCTGGGGCACCGTCGGTATTATTTACAACACCCAATATGTGGATGAGGAAGATGCTCACAGCTGGGATCTTCTGTGGGATGAACGATACATGGGTGAAATTCTGATGTTCTCCAATCCCCGGGACTGCTTTTCTATCGCTTTAAAGCGCCTTGGATATTCCATGAACTCCACCAACGAGAACGAATTGCGGGAAGCCTGCGAAAGTCTGAAAGATCAAAAAGCGCTGGTTCAGGCCTATGTCATGGATGAGATCTTTGACAAAATGGAGGGAGAGGAAGCAATGATTGCTCCCTATTACGCGGGAGACGCTATCGTTATGACCGATGAGAACCCCAACCTCGCGTTCTCTATCCCGGATGAGGGAACCAACCGCTTTATCGACAGCATTTGCATTCCGGCCAATGCCAAGCAAAAAGAGGCGGCGGAAATGTATATCAATTTCCTGTGCGAACCCGAAGTTGCCGCTGCTAACATCGATTTTATCGGATATTCTACACCGAATCTGGCCGCTTACGAGCTTTTGGACGAGCAGATGCAGCAAAATGAAATCGCTTATCCCAGCCAGGAAACGCTGGACAAGACCGAAGCTTTCATCTTCCTTCCCACAAAGACCAGCACTTTGATGGACAAACTGTGGACTGAACTTCTTTCCAATGATGAAAACTACAGCAAATGGACCATCCCCGCTTTCCTTCTGGCGGGAATCCTTTTCTCTGTCGGCATCAATGTAAGGCGGATGCTTCTCAAAAAGAAAGAGGATATGATGTAAAACAAATCAAAAACCGCCCTGACAGTCAGGGCGGTTTTTTCTGCTATCTACACAAAATAATCGGTCCAAACCAAAACAATTAGAAAAACGTCAAAATAATATTGACTTTTTGCTAACTGCTGCGTATATTATATTTAGATAATCATCTAAATATAAGGAAAGAGAGGGGCTATATGGGGGTTCAGAAAACATTCAAGGCGTTATCGGACAGTACTCGCCGGGAAATATTGGAGCTTCTGAAAAAGGGCGCAGCTTCCGCCGGGGATATCGCGTCCCATTTCAACATGACCGCGGCAACGATTTCCCATCATCTGGCGGTTTTAAAAGATGCGGAACTGATCAGTGACGAAAAGCGGGGCAAGTTTATTTATTACGAGCTGAACACATCCGTCATCGACGAGATCGTTCGATGGATGGCATCTTTTCAAGGAGGTAATAACGATGCAAAATAGGCACAATCGGATCATCATTTGGATTTTAGCGGTATTGTCGCCTTTGCTGTGTGCGGTGACCTATCCGTTTTTGCCCGAGCAAATCCCCGTTCATTGGGATGTGAACGGTACGGTTTCTTATAGCGGAAAAGAAACTTTTCTCTTCATGGCGGCTTTGCCTCTTTTGCTGGCAGCCTTGTTTATCTTTCTGCCGAAAATCGATCCGAGAAAGCAGAGTTATAAAAAATTCGGGAAATATTATGACTATTTTTGCATGTTCATGATGGCGTTTCTATTCATTATCAATCTCGTTATCGTTTCGGAAAGCTTTTTCCCTGGCCGCATTTCGGTTGGCATTGTCATCCAGATGCTGGTCGGCGTACTGTTCCTTTTCCTGGGCAATATGATGCCCAAATTTAAAAGCAACTTTTTTATCGGGTTTAAAAATGCCTGGACCCTTTCCAATACCGATGTTTGGAACCGCACCCATCGTCTGGCGGGAATTCTGATGTTCCTGACAGGATTTGTTATGATTTTGACCTGTTTATGGCTGCCGCCGAACATCTCCTTTGTACTGATGCTTGGGATGCTCCTGCTGGTGGTACTGATTCCCACCGTTATGTCTTATTTGTGGTACCAAAAGCTGTCTGCGGACCAATGCGGTAACAAGGAGGAAGATAAATGAAGAAAAACGTTTGTGTTTATCTGATTTTCACCTTTGTTTTGACCTATGGCATCGTGTTCGGTCTGATGTTCACCAACACTCCTTATGGCAGCACAGTCTGCATGGCGGCTTTCTCTTTGTGCATGCTGCTTCCCGCGTTGTGCAGCCTGTTGACCCGCCTGGTCTGCAAAGAGGGGTTTTCCCGGATGTATCTAAGGCCTCGTTTCAAAGGCCATTGGCGTTATTATCTGGCAGGACTGATCGGCCCTGCCGCTCTCATCGTGATTGGCGCGTCCGTTTACTTTCTGCTGTTTCCCCACCAGTTTGATCCTCATATGACTACCTTGTCCCAAATGCTGGAAGCGCAGGGTATGGACAGCTCCTATGCCGGAACCCTCCTTTCCATCCAGCTGGCAGTCGGTGCGCTGGCCGGCGGCATCATCAACCTGCCGTTCGCTTTGGGCGAGGAACTGGGCTGGCGCGGTTATCTGCTCCCGCACCTTTGCCAAAGCATGTCCGCCAGTCGTGCCATCCTCCTTTCCGGCGCGATATGGGGCCTGTGGCACGCGCCAATGATTGCCATGGGGCATAATTACGGCGTCGACTATCCCACCGCTCCATGGGGCGGTATTCTGGCAATGGTCATCTTCTGCATTTTCTTTGGGATGTTTCTCAGCTATCTGACCATCCAAACAGGCAGCGCCATTCCCGCCGCCATTGGACACGGCGCTTTGAACGCTTTTGCCGCAGCCCCCTCTTACTTTGCGGTCAACGGCGCATGCGACCCTTTCCTCGGACCTCTTCCCACCGGGGCCATCGGCGGCATTGGGATCATTGCTGTCGGCATCTGGTGCATGGTGCGGCTGAGAGGGGATGAAAGATTACGCTGCGCCCAAAAAGAAGGAAAAACGGCCATCCTCCCCTAAAACGGAAACGGTGACCATTTGGAGATAGAAGAAACAAAAAGAGCCGGAAAAAGGGCTAAAACATCCCCTTTTCCGGCTCTTTTCAGGGATAGGCTCCTTTCTTCCGGGAAAAATAGAAACACAAGTCCCGAAAAAGGAGAAATGATAATGGAATCCATTTGGTTTGCGTCTTGCCCCATCGAGCGCAGGAATCCGCTGGACCGGGATATCAAAACGGATATTGCGGTCATCGGCGCCGGGATGACCGGAATTTTAACCGCATACAAACTTCAAAAAACCGGAAAATCGGTGGTCGTACTGGAGGCAAACCGCATCGCGAGCGGACAGACCGGGAAAACAACCGCAAAACTCACCTCTCAGCACGGGCTTTTTTACCATCGCATGATTCAGGATTGGGGAGAAGAAAAAGCCCGGCTGTATGCGCAGGCCAACGAAAACGCCATCGAGGCATACCGCGGTTTGGTGCAGGAAGAACAGATCGACTGCGATTTCGAAACGACCGACGCATATGTTTATTCCCAAAATGCCGAAATGCTGAAAAAAGAGGCGCTTGCCGCCCAAAAACTGGGGATCTGTGCTTCTTTTGTCCCAACGCCTCATTTTCCCATCGACGCGGCCGGCGCCGTCAAATTCCAAAACCAGGCGCAATTTCACCCGCTCAAGCTGATTGCGCCGCTCGCCCAAAAGCTGACTATATACGAAAACACCCTTGTCCTCTCGGTTGACGCTCACCAAATCAAAACCAACCGGGGAACAGTTTGGGCCAGTAAAATCATTTTTGCCTGCCATTATCCGTTTATCATTTTTCCGGGGATGTACTTTGCCAGAATGCACCAGGAGCGCTCCTATGTCCTGGCCTTGGAAAACGCAGACCCGCCGGAGGGTATGTGGATCGGCGCAGACGAACATTCTTATTCCCTGCGTCATTGGCGGAATATGCTGCTGTTCGGCGGCGAAAGCCATCGGACCGGGAAAAACCGGCAAGGCAGGCGCTATCAGGCGCTGCGCCAAAAGGCCCGGGAACTTTTTCCCAACAGCCGGGAAACGGCGGCCTGGTCCGCTCAGGACTGCATCACGCCGGACCATATCCCCTACATCGGTTCCTACGCTCCGAGCCGTCCGGACTGGCTGATTGCTACCGGTTTTCAAAAATGGGGAATGACCACTGCGATGACCGCCGCCGAAATCCTGTGCGACCAGCTTTGTTCAAAAGAGAACCCTTATGCGGATCTCTTCCGCCCGGGCCGTTTTTCCGCCCAGAGCATCCCCGGGGCAGCGGAAGAAGGAGCACAGGCGATGCGCGGATTGGGAAAGCGCTTTTTTCAAGTGCCGCGGGAAACGGCAGAAACCATCCCGCAAGGGCATGGAGGCGTTGTTTGGGAAACCGGCAAGAAAACCGGCGTGCTGAAAGACCAAAGCGGAAAAACATTTTCTGTTTCGCCCCACTGCCCCCATATGGGCTGCCAGCTGGAATGGAATCCCGACGAACAAAGCTGGGACTGCCCCTGCCACGGCTCCCGGTTTGACCGGCAGGGAAATCTGCTGGAGGGGCCTGCCCAAACCGGCATCTCCCATTCTTAAGAAGGCGTTTCTCAACATCGCCTTTCATCCCTTTCTTTTTCAAATGCCCGGAGACGCCCAAAGCAACCGGAAAAGCACCTCAAAACTGGTTTTTTGTGCTTTCATGATAGAATGTGTCTATGAAACGGCAGGCCAAAAGCAAAGGGAACGGGAGAATCAAAATGTATCTTACAGCCGTCTTACCCACTGTCGCCGCCTGGTTTGTGGGGCTCATCCTGGACGTAAACCTCCCGTTGGGAGATCCAATGGGATTTACAAGCTTTCGGATTCTCTTTCCTATTTTGACAATGGGGTTGTGTATCCTCGTGGAAAATCGTCGACTGCGGCAACGTGGATGTCCTGCATACCGAGCAGACCCGCAGTTTTCAAAACTGCGAAGCGGCGATTCGGAAAATTCTTTCCAAAAAGGCGATTCCTTTCGTCATCGGCGGGGACCACGCCATCACCACTCTGATTCTGCGGGCTTTCGACTGCTGCCGCGACCTGTGCGTCATTCATTTTGACGCGCACCTGGACTTCAGCAAAAACCCGCACGGCATTGCCGAAGGGCCGGGCAGTCCCATGCGCCGTGCCTCGGAAATGGCCCATATCAACCAGATCATGCAGATTGGCATTCGGGGCATCGGCAGTTCGCAGCTTTCCGATTTTCAGGACGACGAGGCCTATGGCAACACCATTATTACATCTCGCGAAGTGCGCCGAAACGGGGTGGAATGGGTAGCCGGGCGTATCCCACAGGCGCAGCATTACTACATCTCTTTTGATATTGATGGACTGGACCCCTCCATCGCCATCGGCACCGGCTCTCCCGTACCTTTTGGACTGCTTTACGAAGAAGCTTCGGCAATCATTGAAGCGGTCGCGAACAAAGGCAGCATCGTCGGGATGGATATGGTGGAAATTTCCCCGCCCTGCGATCATCAGAATATGACCAGCATGTACGGCGCGCAGCTGATGCTGGATGCCATGAGTTTTCTGACCAAAGCCCGGGAAAAATGGTCCGTTGATTCTGTTGTTTGATTTGCCAAACCGGCACGTTTTTTCGGACGTCCCGCTTACATTCTTCCAAATGAAAAAGCCCTCCGCATAGCCGGAGGGCTTTTTATTATAGCACTTTGCTTAAAAAATTCTTGGTCCGTTCCTCTTTGGGGTGATTGAAGATCTCGTCCGGCGTGCCCTGTTCGATGATATATCCTTCATCCATAAACAGCACCCGGTCAGCCACCTCTTTGGCAAAGCCCATTTCGTGCGTGACAATAACAAGCGTCATACCGCCATGGGCCAGGCCCTTCATCACATCCAGGACTTCGCCTACCATCTCCGGATCGAGCGCGGAAGTCGGCTCGTCAAACAGGATGATCTTGGGGTTCATGGCCAATGCTCTGGCGATTGCTACACGCTGTTTCTGTCCGCCGGAAAGAGAAGAAGGGTACCCATGCGCCTTATCCGCCAACCCTACCCGGCTGAGCAATTCCAGCGCCTTATGTTCCGCTTCTTTCCGGTCAACTTTGCGCACCTTTCTGGGGCCAATGGTCACATTGTCCAGAACCGACATGTGGGGAAACAGGTTGAAGCTCTGGAACACCATCCCCATTTCGGTGCGCACTTCATTTTCGTTATCTTTTGACAGGTGACCCCCATCGATTAAAATTTCGCCGTCCGTAATCTCCTCCAGACGGTTCAGACACCGCAGGAAAGTGCTTTTTCCGGAGCCGGAGGGCCCGATGACGCAAACGACCTCATTTTCTTCAATCGATACGTCAACGCCTTTCAGCACCTGAAGCGCGCCGAAATCCTTTTTTAATCCTTTTACCTCGATAATGCTGCTCATGTTATCACCATCTTTTCCGCATCTGTTTGCATTTAATTTGCGCTGTCGGTCGACATTTTTTTCTCAAGTCGCTTGACCAGTTTGGAAGAGGGGATGGTCAGCAGCATGTAGACAAGCGCTACGCCAATATACGCTTCAAAGGTGTTGAATGTCGCCGCATTCCACAAAGCACCTTTACGCAGAATTTCCACTACACCTACATAGGAGAGCACGGAGGTCTCCTTGATCAGGCTGACAAACTCGTTGCCGAACGACGGCAGAACGATTTTCAGCGCCTGGGGAATCACAATCAGCTGCATCGCTTGTCTTTTTGTCATGCCGATAGACCGCGCGGCCTCCATCTGTCCCTTATCCACCGCCTGAATGCCGCTGCGGATTACTTCCGCCACATAAGCGGCACTGTTCAGCCCGCATACGATAATAGCGGGGATAATCAGATAGGTCCAGCGGAAATTGATGCCGATAGACTGCATCAGCTGCGGCAGACCATAAGCCATAATCAAAGCCTGTACGATCAGCGGGGTCCCCCGGATTACTTCGATATATAAGCTTGCAAGCGCAGTTAAGACCTTGATCCTGGACATCTTCATCAGCGCCAGGACAAGGCCCAGAACCGCTCCGGTGACCATGGCAATCAATGTGACTCCCACGGTCACTGGAACACCTTGCAAAGCTACTAAAAAGCCTTTTACATATAGCATTTAGTAAGCTCTCCCATTCTTGCTGTGATTCTTTTTGTCAAAATCAGGACATTTTCCATTTTTTGACCAATTCGTCATAGACACCGTTTTCTTTTACATTGGCAAGGCCGGCATTGATTTTTTCCAGCAGCTCGGCATTACCCTTTTGAACGGCAAAGCCCATTTCTTCGTAAGTGTCCACATCGCCGATTACTTTCAGTTTATCCGGGTTTTGTTTCATATAAGAGTTTACGATATCAAATCCGGCCATTACCGCATCTACGTCACCGTTCATCAGCTGCAGAACACAGGTATCAAATCCGTCCAGAATCACGACTTCGCCCAAGGTGCCTTCGTCCACCATCGCCTGCAGGTCATCAGCATAGTTGGTTGCAATCTGGGTCGCTACTTTCATCTCGGTGTTCAGAGAGTCCATCGAAGTGATTGCCGTATTATCAGTTTTGACCAGCAGCGCCGCGCCGCCAACCCAATAAGTGTCGGAGAAGTCTACTCTGGCAATACGCTCCGGGTCGCCGCTCCACATACCGGCTGCGATGATATCGCCGTTGCCGGTTTCGATCGCAGGAATCAGAGATTCAAACGCCATGTCAACGAACTCTACTTGGAAGCCCTGGTCCTCACCAATCGCGGCAATCAGGTCCATATCAAAGCCAATGATTTCACCGGTATTTTCATCGATGGTTTCAAAAGGCGGGAAAGTAGCGTTTGTCAAAGCTTTATAAACCGGCACGGCGTCCGTTTTGCTTTCCGAAGCGCTCTGGGTGCCGCTGGCGGCCTCGCTCTTATCAGGGGTGCTGCTGGTGGTTGTACCGCTGCAAGCGGTCAGGGTAAATACCATTACTGCTGCAATCAGCAGGCTCAAAATCTTTTTCATTGTGTTCATCATTTCCTTTCTTGCTATATGATATTGTTTTATTCTTGATCAGCCCATCATTTGAACCAATGTGGCCATATAAACCATAATGCAATTGAGATAATTTTCAATCGAAACCTTTTCATCCGCACAGGCAATTTCATCTGTGCCGGGGCCAAACCAGGGATAATCGCCGCCGATCGCCTTTTTGATATAGGCCACGTCGCATCCGCCTACCTTGGTGAAGTGCTTGGGTTTTCTGCCGCAGACCGCTTCGCAGCTGGCGTCGATGGCTTTTACGATCTCGCTGTTTTCGTCGTTGACAAATACAGGGGTATCCGGCTCATAATGGTTGTGGAACTCATATTCAAACGTCGGATCGGTCTTTTTGACCTCCTCCAGCGCGGCAATGATCTCCGCATCCACCGATTCCGGTGTTTCGTTGGGCATATATCGTCGGTCAATGCAGATTTCGGCTCGCCGCGGATAATTGTTCACCGCGATGCCCGCGTTTATTTTGGTCACCGCCATGTGGGATTGACCATATTCTGTCACCGGCTTTTTGGCGATGACCTCATCAGCCAGTTTATTCAGGGCGGCCACCGCTTTCATGGCCTTTTTGATTGCGTCCTCGCCGCCGTATTTGTTGTCTTTGTCACCCGCTTTGATAGGTTTGGCCGCGTGGCCGCCGTCGCCGTATACAATCACCTGGCACGGATATACGCCGCCGTGGCCGATCATCAAATCGGTCGTATGATGATCCTTGCTGCTGGGCTCCATGCTGATTCCAAAATCCGCCTGGATCAGGTTATCCTTCAAAAGGGAGAGGATGCCGTGTTCGCCGCCGCTCTCCTCATCGGATACATAGTTCAGCACGATGCTGCCCTTGGGGTCAAAGCCCATCTCTTTGAGGAATTTCACCGCCATCAGGGCTGCGCAGTCGCCGCCTTTCATGTCGCTGGTGCCTCGGCCGTAAACAAAGCCGTCTTTGATTTCGCCGGACCAAGCGTTATAACTGGGGTCCTCCGTTTCCGTGGCGGGGAACACATCCATGTGTCCGTTGAACAAAAAGGTTTTTCCCTCCTGACTGCCCTTCCACTTTGCAATAAAGTTGGGTCGGTCTTTTTCATATTCATAGGTATCGACCTGAATGTCCAGCTTATCCAACCATTTTTTCATGGTCAGCGCCATCGGCAGTTCGCTCCCTGTAGGGCTGGGAGACTGAATCGCCTCTACCAGACACTGCAAAGCCTCTTCTTTGCCGTCGGCCACTTTCTTTTTGATTTCTTCGACTGTAATCATCGTTTCTCTTCTTTCATTATTGGAAATCTGTTGCTCTCTGTTCGAGCGTCTGACTGTATATTATCGTATTAAAATGCATTTGTCAAGGGTTTTTTCATATTTATTTGCATATTATTCATTTTATTGCATAATATGCAATATTTTCGTTCTTTTGTCTCTTTTTTGGCGCAAACTGCACTATTTTCGGCCTGTAAGCTTCCATTGTCTCAAAAAAGCATCTGTGCGGCAGGGCCACACAGATGCTTTTTTCATTCCTTTGCCTTATGTTTTCTTTTGCAGCGATTACAAATTTTCTTCCAGCATTTTTTCCACGATCCGCGCGAAGCAAGCCAGTCCCTTCCGGTCTTCTTCATCAAAGCGGGCAAAAACGGGGCTGTCGATATCCAGTACACCGACGACCTTTTGGCCGGCGTGAAGCGGCAGGACGATTTCCGAGTTGGAAGCGCTGTCGCAAGCGATGTGGCCGGGAAAATCATGGACATTTTCTACCAGCAGAATCTCGTCTTTTTCCACCGCCGTTCCGCAGACGCCCTTTCCCACCGGAATCTCAATGCAGGCAGGACGGCCCTGAAACGGACCCAACACCAGCCGTCCCTCTTCCATCAGGTAAAAACCGGCCCAGTTAATATCATCCAATGCTTCCATCAGCAAAGCGGAAGCGTTGGCCAGGTTTGCAATCCGGTGGGGAACACCCTCAACCAACGCGGACAGCTGAGAAATCAGCAGCGGGTACAGCTGTTTTTTATCCGCCGGATAGTCTGTCGTTTGTGTCTGCATTTGTTTTCCTCCTCGTTCGGTAAAAAAAGGTCCAGCCTGAGCCGGACCGCAAAAGATTTACTCCCCTTTTTTGTTTTCCAAAGCCTGCATTTCATAGCACAGCGTCATCAGGCTATCGCCCAAATGGACATTTTCCACCGCGACATCGGGATAATACACGCCGATGTCATAATGGCTGAAGTTCCAGAAGCCTTTGATGCCCAGCCCCATCAAGCGGCGAACCAGATCCTGCGAGGCCATTTTGGGCACGCACAAAATGGCGACCGACGGTTTTTCCTTTTGGCAAAACTGCTCCAGCGCATCTGTGTGCTGAATGGGAATCCCCTCCAGAATCTCGCCTACAAAGTTTTCATCCCGGTCGAAAATTCCCGCGATGGTGAATCCTTTTTCGGCAAACTCCATATGGGCCAAAATGGCGCGGCCAAGGTTGCCGGCCCCTATTAAAATCGTTTTTTTCGGAAGGCTCAATCCCAGGATTTTGCCGATTTCTTCCCGCAGGGCTGTTACGTTATATCCATAACCCTGCTGGCCAAAGCCGCCGAAACAGTTGAGATCCTGGCGGATCTGGGACGCGGTCAGCCCCATCTTGGACGAAAGCTCCCCGGATGAGATCCGATGCACGCCATTTTCCGCAAGCATTCCCAAAAAGCGGTAGTAACGCGGCAGCCGCCGGATTACCGATGCGGAAACCTGCTTTTCGCTCATACCCTTTTCCTCCTCGTTGACTGTGTCGATCATTGGTTGTCTTTTTAGAATACCACTATTGACAATCTCTTGTCAACGTTAGCAGTGGAATCTCCTCTGTTAAGAATGCCGGTGCAGTTTGTGCGAATTGCCCTTTTCATCTACCAAATAAGTGTTCTCCAGCGTACCTGTCAAGCTTTGGCGGATTGCGTCCAGATATTCTTTTCGCAGGGCCGCCTGCTCTCTTTTTTCCTCATCATTTAAGCCGACCGTCCGCTCTTTCCGGGACAATTGGCTGATGCGATCCATTTTTGCTTTTTCCATGTGTCCTCCTCCTTTCACCCGTTGGCATTCAAATAAGGAATGCTCTCAACCAGCCGGGCGCCATACCCTTCCAGCAGGCGGATACCCGCCTGGCGCAGGCTGTCATCCTCCAGGGCGCCGGGGGAATGGGCATCTACCCCAATGATGACGTCGCAGCCCTCAGCCGCGGCGATCTGCCAAAACAGATGGTGCGGATAATGCTCTTCTCCGGTGCGTCTGTCATCCAGCGCGCCGCACAAATTGTACTCCAGCGGAAATCCCATCTGCTTTGCGGCGCGGCATAAACGAACACTGGCCTTTTCGCAGTGCCGGTCAAAGGACGGATACCCCCTCATAAACAAATCCGGATGGGCCAGATAAGCGTACAAACCCGTTGCCATACCCTCCAGGGCGCTGTTCACATAACGGTCCAGCGTTTGTTCGTCCACCACCTCGCGGCCAAAATAAAAACGCCGCTCTTCACTGTATTCAAAGTGGTTGCCCAAAATAATGTAATCGATCTTTTCTGTTTGGATCACGTGTCGCAGCCAATCCATATACGGCGGAAAATATTCACATTCCAGACCGATGCGGATATCGATCTGATCCCGGTACTTTTGGCGCAAAGCCCGGATGCTGCTCAGATAATCCTGAAATTGTTCCCCTGGATCCATCCGCATATGGGAACGATAGGAACTGGCGAACTGCCACGGGCTGTGATCGGCAAAGCCCAGAATCTGGTAGCCCCCTCGAATAGCGCTTTGGACATATTCTTCATCGCTGCCCGACGCATGACCGCATCGGGCAGTATGGGTATGAAAATTAGTTTTCATGATAAAAATCTCTGCCCTCCATTTCACTGCCAATCGTTTGGCGCAGAACGATCATATCAACACACTGCTCTTCTCCCTCCCAAATCGGATCCGGATAAAAATCCGTAAAAAAGCCGTGGATGGTATGGTCATACACAAAGCCGCATTTTTCGTAAAAAATCAGGTTGCCGGATGAAGTTTGCGCCGTACCGACCAAAAGCTCCGAACCTGCCGGCAACCGGTCTTTGACCTGCTGTACCAGCGCCTGGCCCACTCCTTTTTTCTGCCAGGCCTCTTCCACCGCGAGATTTTTAATCTCCCACATATCTTTTCCAACTTGGCAATAGGCAACCAGGCCGACCGTCCGGCCCTGTTCCACCGCCGTTATCACAATACTCTGCGGCAGATAGCGGTCTATCATCGGCTCATAAGGATCGGCCAGCAATAGAAGATCTAAGTGGCGTTTGGGTTCTTTGCAAATGATAAATTCCATCCAGAACTCCTCTTTTCCTAATCTTCTTTCTTGGACATTGTACCACAAAAACGGAAGAAAAAAAAGCGATGAAATATACCGTTTCACCAATTCGCTTTAAAGCGCAAAATTTTTCTTTACTTTTATGCTTTCCCGTGGTATACTGTTAACAAATTCAGAAGGAGAACCGTTATGGACCGTTTTACCATGACAGCGGCATACTATTATTACGGCTTTGCTTACTTTTACGGCAAGGCTTATGTTGCTGTCGCTGCAAAACGGGATTTTCCGTAATCTCTTTCTTCCAAAAAAGAAGCAGGATACGGTTCCGCAGCGAAACAGCTGCGGAACTTTTTTCTTGTCAAAAACAAAATGAAATGAGGAAAAAAGATGGTAATCGTATTAAAGCAAAATCCCGACGACAATAAGGTAGAGGAACTGATGAAGCGCCTGCGCGGTATGGGTTTGGACATCCATCAAAGCCAGGGGCAGAATTCTAAACTTCTGGGTCTGGTAGGCGATACTTCCGCAGTGGATATCGACGCTTTGAGCGCGCTGGAAATCGTAGAAACGGTCAAACGCATTCAGGAACCTTATAAAAACGCCAACCGGAAGTTCCATCCAAACGATACCGTAATCGAAGTGGGCGGTGCCAAAATCGGCGGCGGAAACTTCTCGGTCATCGCGGGGCCCTGTTCGGTCGAATCCCGCGATCAGCTGTGCTCGGTAGCGGCAGACGTAAAAGCGGCCGGTGCTTCCATGCTGCGCGGCGGTGCTTTTAAGCCCCGTACTTCTCCCTATGCATTCCAGGGCCTGCGTGGGGAAGGCATCAAACTTTTGCTGGAAGCCAAAAAGGAAACCGGCCTTCCCATCGTAACCGAAATCATGGACTTATCTCAGCTGTATCTGTTCGAGGAAGTGGATGTCATTCAAGTAGGCGCACGGAATATGCAGAACTTCGAGATGCTCAAGGAGCTGGGCAAGCTGCATAAGCCGATCCTGCTCAAGAGAGGGCTGTCGAGCACGCTGCAGGAGCTTTTGATGAGCGCCGAATACATCATGGCCGGCGGCAACCAGCAGGTCATCCTCTGTGAACGCGGCATCCGCACTTTTGAGACAGCTACCCGCAACACGCTGGATCTTTCCGCTATCCCGGCGCTGCGTGCCATGACCCACCTGCCGATCGTAGTAGACCCCAGCCACGCTACCGGCCATGCCTCCATGGTCAAACCCATGGCGATCGCGGCGGCTGCGGCCGGAGCGGACGGCCTGATGATCGAAGTACACAACGATCCGGCCAACGCTTTATGCGACGGGCAGCAGTCCCTGACACCTGCCCAATTTGCCGACACCATGCAGGCGGTTCAGGCGGTTCTGCCCTTTGCCTGCCGTTAAAAAGAAAGGAGAAAACGCCATGCAGATCGGGATTGTGGGGCTTGGCCTCATCGGTGGTTCCCTGGCCAAGGCTGTTAAAGTCCGGACATCGCACACGGTCCTCGGATTCGACCGGGACGATGCGGTTTTGCAGGACGCTTTACAAAGCGGCGCTATCGACGGCATACTGGCCCCGGAACAGCTAAAAGGTTGTCGGCTCGTGCTGGTGGCGCTGTATCCGCAAGCGGCGGTTGATTATATTTGCGCCCACCGTTTCGATTTTGGCAGCGGCACGATTGTAGTCGACTGCTGCGGCGTGAAAGAAGTGGTCTGCACCCCCTGCGAAGCCGCGGCATAAGAGGCCGGCTTTATCTTCCTCGGCGGGCATCCTATGGCAGGAATCGAGCGGTCCGGCTTTACCTTTTCCAAAGAGGATCTGTTTGAAGGCGCTTCCATGGTGCTGACGCCGCCTCCGGGAATCGATCCGGAAGCGGTAGAAGCTGTAAGCGGCCTGTGCCGGCAGCTGGGATTCGGGCGTATCCGCCTTTCTACCCCAAAAGAACACGACCGCATGATTGCTTTGACTTCCCAACTGGCCCACGTATTGTCCAGCGCCTATGTCAAAAGTCCCGCGGCGCTGTCCCATGCGGGTTTTTCCGCTGGCAGCTTTAAAGACATGACCCGGGTGGCACGCCTGAATGAGGATATGTGGACAGAACTGTTTTTCGACAACAAATCAGCCCTGCTTGAAGAAATCGAAGGACTGATCGACCGGCTAGGCGAATATGCCGAAGCACTGCGGCAGGATGACCGGGAAACCATGCGCAGTCTGCTGAAAGAAGGGCGGGAACGAAAAGAAATCGTGGGGTAGTATCTCTCCTTTCCCTTGACAATGAGGATGGAATAGACTAAAATAAGGAAGCAGTTTTCCATCCGTGCCGCTGTGGCGGAATTGGCAGACGCAAGGGACTTAAAATCCCTCGGTTGAATAAACCGTACCGGTTCGATCCCGGTCAGCGGCACCAGTCGAGAGCCTCAACACGCAAATGTGTGGTTGAGGCTCTTCTTTTTGTCGTTTTTTCTCGCACCAAAGCGTAATCTTTCCCCTCACCTTTTGCCGGTGTATTTTTTCGAAGCAACTGTCACTTTCCATGCTTCGCTATTTTTCCCGGCCCTTTGGGGACGATATGTTTTCCTTTTTTACAAAGGTCTAACCATTTTGTAAACTCTTTTTCTCAGCCGAGCAATCCCATTGCAATCTGTTTCAAAAGGGACTAAGATAATAGCAAATCAAAGTCGATCAGGAGGACTTTTTGTGAAACAATCTATCGCAGCGATCTTCTTTGTCGCGACTATGCTTTCTCTTTCCGGATGCAGCCGGCAGGAAAAATCCAGTTCGCCAGAAATCAGTCTGCCGCCTGCTTCTTTGTCCATTCTGGAAGAGGTCAGCAATTCCGCTTCGGATACAGAACAAAACGGCGGCCTGGCCGACCCTGCCAAAACCAGTGCCGAAGATTTGATTGAGCCGGCCATGGAGGTTTACAGCTGGTTTGCTCTGGGCAGCATGCCTATGTCGGGCGAAACCCGCACAGCGGTGAATCCCCTGACCGGGACGGAAGATACTTTTCAGCGGGTAAACAGCCCTTACTTTTCCAATTATGAAGAATTAAAAAACTATTTGGGTGAATTTTTTTCGGATGAAATCGTCTGCCGGCTATTGGAAGATTATCCAATCTGCAAGGATATTGACGGGGTTCTTTACATGGTCCCCGCCGGCCGCGGCTCCAATATCTTTATTAAGGATGTCACCTTTTCGACCGACGAAGTGACCGATTCTTTCGCCCGCCTTTCGGCTGTTATTGTTTATGGCCCTGATGCAGAAGAGTCCGAAAATCCCCAAAGCTATACTTTCATCTGCGAAAAAATGGACGGGAAATGGGTTTTTACCACATTTGAATATTATCTGTAAAAAGCCAAAGCCAACGGCCAAAGCTTGCAAAACGGCATAAGCTCCGGCGCCGAACCTGCGATAGAGAAAGCTTTCTTTCATTCCGCAAAGCGGCACCGTGGGAAAAACGTTCTTGGCGGCGCCAAAATATGATGAAAAACACCCTGCGGGATTTGGGAGTCCCGCAGGGTGTTTGCTGTTTGTTTTGATGGTTTGTTCCGCTTGTTTCGCCCGGCCGCTTTGCCGCAGCTTTTTGAAAGCAAGGGGTCAAAACATCATATAAACCAGATATCCGCCGTAAATAGCCAGCAGAACAGCCCCTTGCCAACGGAGGAACCGTTTGGAAATCAACGCAGGAATCAGCGCGACGGCACAAACGGCAAAACAAACCGGAACATCCAGTTGATAGGTTTGCGCAGCAACCGGCAGCGTACCACCCGATACAAACGCGCAGACCGGCAAAATCATTGTCATATCGATAATGTTGGCGCCGATGATATTGCCAATGGACAAGGACGGCTCCTTTTTGACAATGGCACTGATCGTGGTGACCAGTTCCGGCAAGGAGGTACCGATGGCAATCGCCGTTAAGGCAATGATATTCTCCGGAACACCCAGGCTTGCGGCAATGGCGCTTCCGTTGTCCACCATCAGCTGGGAACCGGCCACGATTCCCGCTGTACCCAGAAGCAGGAAAAGGACATTCTTGATCTTTTCGCGGGTCGTAACTTCCGCTTTCTCCGCGGATTCTCCTTCTCCTTTCGCGCTTTTGATGTTTTCATAAATGAAAACGCCGAAAATCACGAACAGCAAAAAACTCTCCCAAAGGCTCAAGGAACCGTTGGAGGTCAAAAAGCCGATCGACGCCACCGCCAAAAGAAGCAAAACGGTTTTTACATTGAATTTTTTTCGCTCAATTGCCATTGGCATAAACAAAATGCTGATAGCCATGATCAATCCCACGTTGGCGGTTACCGATCCGATGGCGTTGCCTGCCGCCATATCTACCTTGCCCTCTGCCGCGGCAAAAGCGGAAACCAGCAGTTCCGGCAGGGTGGTGGCCAGGCTGACGATCGTGGCGCCGACGATAAATTTGGGCACCCCAAGCGCGTCGGCGATCCAGACAGCCGCATCCACAAAAATATCTCCACCTTTTACGACAAAGACAATGCCCAGCGCAAACAGCACATACATCCATATGTTTTCCATAAACATCCTCCCTTTTTTCGCAAAAAAAAACTTTCAGCATGCCAACGCACACCAAAAGTCTTGTTCCTTTTAAAATAAAAGGTGTACGTCCACCGGCACGCCGGAGTATGTTGAACGTACAAAATAACTACTCCCTTTTGACAAAAATGAGGATATCATATTTTCTCTTTTCTGTCAATCCTACGTTTTTCCCGATAAGAGTTGTTTTTTTCTCGATCCATGCTATGGAAGAACTGCCGGCAAGAAAAGAAGAGGTCGAGCATGCCGAAGAGGAGCAGATCATCTTCCGGACGCTGTGCAACCCGGTAGAGATCCTGGATGACGGGACCGGCAAGGTCGGAGGCATCCGGTGCGTGGAGATGGAACTGGGCGAGCCGGACGAGAGCGGACGGCGCAGACCGGTAGAGAAGAAAGGCAGCGAGTTTGAAATCGGGGTGGACAGCGTGATCATGTCCATCGGGACGAGTCCGAACCCGCTGATCCGGTCGACGACGCCGGGCCTGGAAGCGAACCGGCACGGCTGCCTGGTAACAGAGGGAGAAAGCGGCAAGACCAGCCGGGATGGTGTTTGGGCCGGCGGCGACGCGGTGACGGGAGCGGCGACGGTCATCCTGGCCATGGGCGCCGGCAAGCAGGCCGCCCGCGCCATCGACGAAGCCATCCGCAACGCCTGAGAAAAGCGTTGGTAAAATATCGCCAGCCGGGATTTTCCCGGTGATGGGCAGAACAGGAAAATAAAAATTTTTCAGAATGAGAGGGTTTGAATATGAATAGACTGGAAAATAAAGTTGCGATTGTTACTGGCTCCACCAGCGGTATCGGTATCGGTATTGCAAAGCTTTATGCAGAGGAAGGAGCGCACGTCATCGTCTGTGGCCGGCGTGTGGAAAAAGGGCAGGTTGTTGTGGACAGCATCACCGAGGCGGGCGGCAAAGCATCGTTCCATGCGATGGATATCACCGACCCCGCAAGCATTGAAAAACTGGTATCCGATACCGTTGAAACTTACGGACATATCGATATCCTGGTCAACAACGCTGCCAATGTGGCGTTGAAGGACGGCCGCGTGGATGAGTTGAGCATTGACATGTGGGACGCTATCTTCCAAAGCGATATGAGAGGTACTTTCTATGTGACCAAATGCGTACTGCCTCATATGCGTAAAGATGCACGCGGCGGTTCGATCATCAATATCGGCTCTATGGCTTCCTGCGGCGGCGACCTGGGCTCCACTGCCTATGCCTGCGCCAAAGCGGGCGTGGATATGTTCACCAAGGCGGTGGCGCTGCAGTACGGAAAAGAAAATATCCGCTGCAACTGTATCCGCCCCGGCCTGATTATCACGCCCGAAAACGAGGCGAAAGTACCGGATGCTTTAAAGAATATCTTCCTGAGCAATATCATGGTCAACCGCTACGGCTGCCCGGAAGATATCGGACATGCCTGCGTCTATTTCGGCTCGGACGAAAGCGCGTATGTCAGTGGCCAGATCATCACTGTGGATGGCGGCTTGAACTCTCATGCGCCCACCGTTGCTCAGTTCCGGGAAATGGGTTCCCGCACCTGGTAAAAACCGTTTTATTATAACCAAAAGCACCGGCTGCCGATCCCAAAAGGAAGGCTCCGGTGCTTTTTTATCGGTCCGGTGTGGAGAACACATCTTTTGGTCGCGGTGGAATTTGCCCCAAGGGATGCGTATTGTCCATATTTTTGCTATAATACAAAAAATAACAAAATACGGAAAGGAAACGGCAGGCGCATATGGAAAAGCAGGAGATTTTAAACCGCCTTTTGGAAAAAACGCAGGAGATCACAGCGTATTTGGAGGAGCATTGCGACTACGAACAGATTTATGGGGACGGCCTGTACGCAATGTTGTATACGCGATATCAAAATGCAGTGTCCCTTTTGCGGGAATCTTCTCCCGGATACAGCCGCCTGCGGGCAGGACTGCAGTTTTTGATCAGCGCAAACCGGGCGTACATCGGCTCATCCGGCGATTGGGAAGACCCGCTGCGAAAATGTTTGGTCGAATCGGACTGGTTGGTAGACCAGTATCTGCGGGATGATAAAAATGTGGAAGAGTAAAGGTCTGCCTGAGAGCGCCCGACTTTTCGGATAGAAAAAGATGCTTATCGGAAGACGCAAAAAGGAGCAGGTAAAACCTGCTCCTTTTTGCGTTTTGAGGTGTGTTTTTTGAGGAAGGTAGAGTTTATACCCAAACGCTGCGGCTGCGTTTATTGGGTACAATCTTATTATACCCATGCGGCCCGGTGAAGTGTTGTTTTGTAGTGAACAAAACATAAACATTTTTAAAGAATCATGTGAAGAAAAAGTAACAAAACGTATGTTTGCATTTTTGAAAAAGATATGCTATGATAGAAAAAAAGACGCCCGCGCCGGCGGATTTGTCTGAAAGGAGCACGTTATGACCCAGCTGAATGATAAAGCCCGCAGAATTTTGGATTACATTACCAAAGAAATCGGCGACGGGGTTCCGCCATCCGTGCGGGAGATTTGCGCCGCCTTACAAATCAAATCCACCTCTACCGTCCACAAATACCTGAAGGAGCTGGAAGAGGGCGGCTATATTGTGCGGGAGGAAAACCTCAACCGGGCCATACGCCTGCCGGGCAGCAGCGCGGTAAAGGTTCCCCTGCTGGGAACAGTCACCGCCGGACAGCCCATCCTCGCAGTGGAAGAGATCGAGGAATATATTCCTTTTCAGACCAAATATGGAGACGGCAGCGACCTGTTTGCTTTGCATGTGCGAGGCGAGAGTATGATTAATGCGGGCATCTTGGACGGGGATGTGATTGTAGCCCGCCGGACGACGACGGCCTACAACGGAGAGATCGTTGTGGCGCTGATAGAAGACGAGGCGACGGTAAAACGCTTTTTCAAAGAAAACGGGCATTACCGCCTGCAGCCGGAAAACGATACGATGGACCCGATCATAGTGGATTCCTGTTTGATTTTAGGAAAGGTGATCTCCTGCCTGCGCTTTTATGAGTAAAAGCTGCGAAGACAGCGCTTTACAGAACGGATGCTGCTGCGCCTCACGCGTTTCGTTTTGCTCCAAAAAACAAAGACGCCTTTTAAAAGGCGTCTTTGTTTTTTGCGTTTTGTCAGACCAGAGCGAAAAAATTATTTTCCGGTTTTCTGGGATTTCGTCCTGCCGATGCTGATCACCATTGTGCCGACGCTTCCAACCAGCAGAAAGACGCTCCAGAAAAGCAGAGAGGAGTCGCTCCCGGTGGCGGGGTTGACACGGTTTTCATCGACGGGTTTGGATTCTTGTGAGGAGGGAGCAGATGTGTCGCTTGTGTCATTTGCGCTGTCCGTATCGCTCACGGAATGCCCCAGAGCGGGAATGGAAGCGCCTTTTTCAATCAGCGCGCCGCAGTTGACGCAGTATCTGTCGCCGGTATATCCCGCTTCGGAGATGGTGGCGTCTTTTTCGTTTTTCACCTGTGTATCGAGATGCTCACAAACTGCAGTATATTTTCCGTTTTCATCCATGGCCGGCGCAAACCCGTCCGCACAGTATTCTTCGGGAACCGGCGTGTCAAATGTACCGCCGGAGATTTCAGGCGCGCCATATTTGGGGTTTCCTCCGCCGTCTTCCGCCGACAATACAAGCGGCTTTCCGTTTGTTGTAAAGGTCCCGCCTTTGATCGTCAAAGCACTGTCGGTGAGCGTAAGGCCGAGAACGGCATTTCCGTTTGTCTGGAAACGGCCGCTTTCGATGGTAACCTGACCGCCCTCATCGCACCAGACGGAATAATAGTTTGTTCCGGTGACATTGACATTCCGCAGGGTAACGTTGGTTGCGTTATATACGTTGATGCCGCCGTTCGCGGTAATATTTTCCACCAGAACGTTGTCGGTTGTTCCCGCGTCCCCAATAAACAGGGCATAGCTGCCGCCCTTGGAATCAAATGTTCCGTTGCGCAGCGTAAAGTCCGTCCCTTCTAGAATCAGAGTGAAGTTGCTTGCAGAAATCTTTTTTCCACCCAAATCGATGGTGTGGCCGCTGATATCCAACACATCGGCGTTGGTCAGGTCCATATCGGCAGTCAACCGGATGCTACTGATTGCGTCATCGGCTACGGCGGCGAGAAACGCGTCTTTGGTGTCGACATCGACCGGCGTTTCATCCAGGGCAAAAGCAGTTGCCGGAATCAGGCTGACAATGCAACACAATGTACACAGAATTTGTTTGAGCTGTTTCATTTTGAATGCTCCTTTTGGATGATGAAAAATGAATGATGGATAAACTAACTAAATTATAACAAAATAATTGTTTTTTTACAAGAAAAATATGAATCTGAGACTTTCTGACAAAACACCAGCAGGATGGATGTTCTGTCTATGCTTTTTAAATTTTCATTCTCCTGCCCAAAAAGGGTGGAATCTTTTGAAAGTCTTTAGAAAAAACAAAGAAATTTTCTTTTTTCTGTAGAAAAGAGGGGAAAAAAGGTCTATAATAAACTGTCACTGCTGATAGCTGAAACGGCGGGAAGAGGGCGCGCGGCCCTGACAAAATCCTTGGAGAAAAGAGGAAACCGGTTTGATTAGAAATGATTTGAGAAATATCGCGATTATCGCCCACGTCGACCACGGCAAAACCACGCTGGTGGACGAAATGCTGAAACAGGGCGGCGTTTTCCGCGAGAATCAGGAGGTTGCTGACCGGGTCATGGATAACAACGACCTGGAGCGGGAGCGCGGCATTACCATCCTGGCCAAAAATACGGCCGCTTATTATAAAGATGTAAAGATCAATATCATCGACACCCCCGGACATGCCGATTTTGGCGGCGAGGTAGAGCGAGTCCTCAAAATGGTGGATGGAGTTCTTCTTCTGGTCGACGCGTTTGAAGGCCCCATGCCCCAAACGCGGTTCGTCCTGCAGAAAGCGCTGGATCTGGGCCACCGCGTCATCGTAGTGGTCAATAAAATCGACCGGCCGGACGCCCGTACGGACGAGATTGCCGACGAAGTGCTGGAACTTCTTTTGGATCTGGACGCTTCCGAGGAACAGCTGGACAGCCCGGTGGTCTATTGCTCCGGCCGCGACGGTACGGCCAGCTTGTCTCCCTATCAGCCGGGAAAAGACCTGCAGCCGCTGTTCGAGACGATTTTGGAATATATCCCCGCGCCACAGGGAGACGAGACCGCTCCGCTGCAGATGTTGGTCTCCTCCTTGGACTACAATGAGTATGTGGGCCGTATTTGCATTGGCCGCATTGACCGCGGATCCATGAAAGTGGGACAGGAAGTGGCGATCACCGACTACTATCAGAAGGACAAAACCACCCGCGGCAAAATCGCCACCATGTTCCAGTTTGACGGGCTCAAACGTGTTCCGGTGGAAGAGGCGAAAGTCGGCGACATCATCAGTATTTCCGGGCTGGAGAATATCACCATCGGCCATACCTTGACGGATGTCAATTGCCCGGAGCCGCTTCCGTTTGTCCGGATTTCAGAGCCGACGGTGGAGATGACCTTCTCGGTAAACGACAGCCCGTTCGCCGGAAAAGAAGGAAAATTTGTTACTTCTCGTCATTTGAGAGACCGTTTATACAAAGAGTTGTTAAAAGACGTTTCCCTGCGGGTAGAGGACACCGATACCACCGAGGCGTTTAAAGTTTCCGGCCGCGGCGAAATGCATTTATCCATCCTGATCGAGACCATGCGCCGGGAGGGGTATGAGTTCCAGGTCAGCACTCCCAGAGTGCTGTTTAAGGAGATCGGCGGCAAACTGCACGAACCGATGGAGCATCTGGTGGTGGATGTGCCGGAGGAATCGGTCGGCTCGGTAATGGAAGAGATGGGCCGCCGCAAGGGTGAACTGATCCATATGGCGCCCCAGGGCAACCGGATGCGGGTGGAGTTTTCCATTCCGTCCCGCGGTCTGTTTGGCTACCGCAGCGATTTTATGACCGCTACCCGCGGCGAAGGAATCATGACCTCGGTGTTTGACGGATATCAGCCGTATAAAGGCGACATTCCCCGCCGCGTGACCGGTTCTCTGATCGCCTTTGAAACCGGTGAAGCAGTGGTTTACGGGTTGTATAACGCTCAGGAGCGGGGTTCTTTGTTCATCGGTGCAGGCGTGCAGGTCTACGAGGGAATGATCGTTGGCCAGTCGCCGAAAGCTGGGGATATTGCAGTCAATGTGTGTAAGAAAAAGCATTTGACCAACACCCGTTCTTCCGGCAGTGACGACGCGCTGCGCTTAACGCCGCCCCGCCGCATGAGCCTGGAGGATGCGCTGGAGTTTATCGGCGACGATGAACTGGTGGAAGTCACTCCCAAAAACATCCGGCTGCGCAAGCGGATTCTGGACAATGCCCAGCGGATGAAGGCTATTATGAAAAAATAAGGCACGGCCGAAAGCTGTACTGTAAAAAAGGTGCCGGAAAAGCCCCATACGGGCTCTTCCGGCACTTTTTATGAATACGGGAATAAGGATCAAATACTACCTGGCAAACCCGCCAAAGTTTTTGCAGGCATTTAGAAATTACAGATATTGACAATATAATGTATAAAAATTATACTTTTATTAAAGAAAGTGTGCACTCTTTCCTTTTAAAATACCGGTACTGGGAGAAACTTTGGAAGGAGTGTTCCCATACGAAAAAATGCTTTTAAATACTGCGTATGGGTTTGGCTTTGCCAATAGTAGTCCTGCTTACCCCTGTTGACGCATATGAGGGAGACAAGATGCTTTCAGGCAACGAATGATCCTATGAGCAGTACTTTAAAAATGAACATGGTTTTTATTCTGACGATATTACAAAAAGGCAGGCGTATTTCGTTCAGCTTCCACAACTGATATTCGAGATGGAAAATCACAAAAAATTTCAAACCCGGAGCGGTTTTTAGCATTAACGAACGGTCTGGGATATACGAACCGGAGCAGCTACTCGGTTCAAGTGAATGGAACGGCAGTTCCGTTGGCGTCCTACCCGATAGGAAGCTATTATACGGGTTCGAACAATGGTTCAACACAATGCAGAGGCTTTTCTTGGTTGGTTTATCAAGCTTGTTGGGGCAGCTATTCATACGGCACAACAAGGTTAACGGGAGTTGCCGCTACCAATGCGACCGTCCTCTATAACTATGCTGCGATGTATGGGAAAGGCAGCCGTTTCAATTTTAATTCCCCCACATACCATTCGATGATTATTACGCAAACATTTTCAATGACGGTAGGCGGAACCTTAACATATTATATTGATGTTTATCATGCCAATCGGGGGGACGATAATAAAGTATGTGTGACCAGGTTTACAAAAGAACAATTTTATTCCTATTTTCAAGTATTTCAAAGAGTTCAAGACCCAAGCTGAATCGGAGGAAAAAGCCTATGCTGACTGGAAAGCGCTGTGTTTGCCTTGGCCTTTGCGTTGCCTGTCTTTTCCTTGGCGGCTGCCGCGCGGCGGAGGAAGCTGTATCAGATCCCGGAGCCCAGACGGACGGGCAGGCGCAGAGTGTGGAATCCTCGGAAGCGCTTGGGACGGATACGCCCGATTTTGCCGGGCATGGTATGACGATGAGCCGGGAGGAATACTTTAGCCGGGAACGGTACATCAACTGGTGCCAGTCTCTTACCTGCGCAAGCGGGTCCGGATATGGCAGGACGGTTTATTTCCCGACTGCGCAGCTGGTTTTAACGGAGGCGGGCGGAGGGGAATACAAAAAGGCCGCCATATATGAAGTTCCCACCGAAATTGCGGGCAGTGTTTCAGCCTTTCTGCCCGGGGAATATGTTTTTTATTACCAGGTGGGCAATGACCTTTACCAGGTGTTCTACCCGGAAAGTCCCGACTGTGAAACGCAAAAGATCTTTTCTTCGGAAGAACCTTTTTTCTTCTGGTTTCTGTCCAATTACCGCATGCTCATCGGCTATGAGTCTCAGGCGTTTCGGGAGGCGCTGGCACGGGTCAATGCGACTGGTGTGGATGAGCCGATGCCGCAGCAGTACGATTGGTATGTGCTGGATATCCGCAGCGGCGCGCTGCAGCGGCTGCCCGACGGGAAAAATTATTCGGCTATGACCGAGGAGGAAAGAGAACGGCTCTTTCCAACAAAGGGAGAAGAAAGCAGATAAATGCCATTTTGCCGCCGGTCTTACGCACCGGCGGCAAAAAAGCGATCCGGGCACCTACGAGCGCAAAGCGCAGAAATTTATATGAGAAAGGGCGTGCCCGCAAGAAGAGAAAAATCCGCCTTATATGACCGCAAAAAGCCCCCCGAAAAGCAAGCTCTCATGCCAAAAATCCATCCGGGAAACACCCGGACGGATGGACAACAGGATTATGAGAAAATTTCTGTAAAAATCACAAGATTTTGAAGAAAAAAAGCTTGCTTTTATCCGGGGGCTATGTTATTATAATTGAGCGTGACTGCACTAAGATATGCGATGAAGCAGGAGGTTGCCGCCGCAGGCGGGTAATTTCTGCCGAGTATGTCCGATTTCAAACCGGGCGACAAGAATACCGTTGACATGCTGGATGCGCTTTTGTAGAAAAAGCACATTCTCCCTGTCGCTTTTTGACATTTACCCTGTCAAGTCCCGGACAAACTGCGCTCTTTTGCGAGCACTGATTTGGCCGGTTTTTAAATGTTGAAGCGCGAAACACACGGAACAGTGTTCAACTAATGTCGTCGTCCCACCCGAAAAAAGTTATCTCAAGGAGGCGATGGTAGTGGCAGTCAAAGAAAAAATCAGAATCAGACTCAAAGGTTATGACCATCAGTTGGTGGATACCGCCGCGGAGAAGATCGTTGAAACCGTAAAGCGCACCGGCGCTCGGGTTTCCGGCCCCATCCCGCTGCCCACCGAAAAAGAAGTTGTAACCATTCTGCGCGCGGTTCACAAGTACAAAGACAGCCGTGAGCAGTTTGAGATGAGAACCCACAAAAGACTCATTGACATTCTGCGGCCTTCCAACAAAACCGTTGAGGCGCTGCAGGGTCTTGAGCTCCCGGCTGGCGTAGAAATCGAAATTAAACTTTAATTTCTCAGTTTCATGCGCTACCAGGTCAAGTTGGCGGGATGCCCCGTCAACCAATAACCAAAGGAGGAGAAAAGAATGCAAAAATGCATCGTAGGCAAAAAAATCGGCATGACCCAGATTTTTGACGAAGCGGGCAAATTCGTTCCCGTTACCGTCGTGGAAGCCGGTCCCTGCGTTGTCGTCCAGAAAAAGACTGTCGAGAACGACGGTTACGAGTCCATTCAGGTGGGCTTTGGCGATATCGCGCAGAAGAAGGTTTCCAAACCCCTGCAGGGTCACTTCGCAAAAGCGGATGTCGCCTGCAAACGCGTGCTCAGAGAGTTCAGACTTGACGACTGCTCTGGCGTGAACGTTGGCGAGATCATCAAAGCGGACACCTTCGCAGTAGGGGACAGAGTAGACGCTTGCGGTACTTCCAAAGGTAAAGGATATGCCGGTACCATCAAGCGCTTCAACTTTTCCAGACTGAAAGAGACACACGGTTCCGGTCCTGTTGCCAGACATGCAGGTTCCATGGGCGCGTGTTCCGACCCTTCCAGAGTCATGAAGGGCAAAAAGCTGCCTGGCCACATGGGTGTTGAGCGGGTTACCGTTCAGAACCTGACTGTAGTTAAGGTGGACGCAGAAAACAACCTGATTGCGCTGAAGGGCGCGATTCCCGGCCCCAAAGGCGGAATCGTTTATCTGACCGACAGCGTCAAAAAGGCATAAGGGAAGGAGGAAGCACGATGCCAAATGTAAACGTATATGATATGTCCGGCAAAGTGGTCGGCGATATCGCCCTTTCCGATGCCGTATTCGGAATCGAACCCAACGGCGTGGTAATGCATGCCGCAGTGGTCAACTATCTGGCCAACCAGCGCCAGGGCACCCAGTCCACCCTGACCAGAACCGAAGTCAGAGGCGGCGGCCGCAAACCCTGGAGACAGAAAGGCACCGGCCACGCGAGACAGGGCTCCATCAGAGCTCCCCAGTGGAGACACGGCGGCGTTGCTTTGGGCCCGAAACCCCGTGATTACAGATATTCTCTGAACAAAAAGGTGAAGAAACTGGCTATGCTGTCCGCCCTGTCTTCCAAAGTGAAAGACGGCGATATGATCGTTCTGGACAACATCAATGTGGAAGAGTACAAGACCAAGACGATTGTCAATATGCTCAAAGCTTTGGGCGCTGACAAAAAAGCCATGATCGTTATGCCTTCCGTAGACGATAAGCTGATCCAGAGCGCCAGCAATATCCCGGGCGTTCAGACCGCGCTGGTCAACACCATCAATGTGTACGACATCTTGAACCATGATAAATTCATCATCGTCAAGAGCGCCGTTGAAAAACTCGAGGAGGTGTACGCATAATGAAAAAGGCACAGGACATCATCCTTCGCCCGATTATTACCGAGGCTTCCATGTCCGGTATTGCGAACAAAAAGTATACCTTCAAGGTTGCGAACGATGCCAATAAGATCGAAATCGCCAAAGCGGTGGAAGAGCTGTTCGGCGTAAAGGTCAAAAAGGTAAACACCATGAACGTCCCCGGCCAATTCCGTCGCCAGGGCATGCATGGCGGCTATCAGCCGGATTGGAAAAAAGCTATCGTAACGCTGAAAGATGACTCCAAGGGAATCGAATTCTTTGAGAGCATGATGTAAGCTTCTGGGATAGCGAAAGATCATCCCGCAAAGCTCATTGAACAAGGAGAGTGAAACCGAATGGCTATCAAAAGCTATAAACCGACAACAGCGGCTCGTCGTCAGATGACCGTTACCGATTACTCTCAGTTGTCTAAGGTTGCTCCGGAGAAGAGCCTTGTCGAGTCTCTGAAGACCAACTCCGGCCGCAACAGCTACGGTAGAATCACTGTTCGTCATCGCGGTGGCGGCAACAGAAGAAAATACCGTATCATCGACTTCAAGAGAGAAAAAGCTGGGGTTCCCGCCCAGGTCCTGACCTTGGAATACGACCCCAACCGCTCCGCTCATATCGCCCTGGTGCAGTATGAGGACGGCGAAAAACGTTATATCATTGCCCCCAACGGTCTGAAAGTCGGCGATACCGTCGTTTCCGGTCCCGAGGCGGACATCATCGCAGGCAATGCGCTGCCGCTGGCCAACATCCCGGTCGGTACTTTCATCCACAACGTGGAGCTGTATCCCGGAAAAGGCGCTCAGCTGGCCCGCGCCGCCGGCATCCAGGCTCAGCTGATGGCGAAAGAAGGCGCTTACGCGCTGATCCGTCTGCCTTCCGGCGAGCTGCGCAACGTTCCGGCGAACTGCATGGCCACCATCGGCCAGGTAGGCAACATCGACCATGAAAACGTATCCTACGGCAAAGCCGGCCGGAAACGTCACATGGGATGGAGACCTACCGTTCGCGGTTCTGTCATGAACCCCAATGACCATCCGCACGGCGGTGGTGAGGGCAAGTCTCCCGTAGGCCGCCCGGGCCCTGTAACCCCGTGGGGCAAACCCGCGCTGGGCTACAAGACCAGAAAACACCACAACCGTTCCGATAAGTTTATCGTGAAACGTCGCAACGCGAAGTAAAGGAGGCAAAAAGTCATGAGCAGAAGTCTGAAAAAAGGACCTTACGTTTTGCCGGTGCTTCTCAAACGCGTTGAGGAAATGAACAAAACAGGCGAGAAAAAGGTTCTGAAAACCTGGAGCCGTGCATCCACTATCTTCCCGGATTTCGTGGGTCACACATTTGCCGTGCATGACGGACGCAAACATGTTCCGGTTTATGTAACGGAAGATATGGTCGGACACAAACTCGGCGAGTTTGCCCCCACCAGAACGTACAAAGGCCACGCCGGTTCCAAGAAATCGAATAACGGAAAGTAGGCCGAAAGGAGGATTAACATGGAAGCAAGGGCTTATTTGAAATACGCCCGTATTGCGCCCAGAAAAGTGCAGGTCGTCCTGGATCTGATCCGCGGAAAAGACGCACAGCTGGCCCGCGCGATACTCAAGCACACCCCGAAGGCTGCTTGCGAGCCGTTGGAGAAGCTCCTGAATTCGGCCATCGCCAACGCCGAGAACAACTTCAACATGGATAAAAACAACCTGTATGTTGCAGAGTGTTATGTCTGCCCCGGTCCCATCCTCAAACGGATCAGACCCAGAGCGCAGGGCCGCGCATTCCGTGTGCTGAAAAGAACTTCTCACGTCACCATGGTCCTGAAGGAAAAGGAATAAGCTGAAAGAAGGAGGTAAACTATGGGACAGAAAGTAAATCCCCACGGTCTTCGCGTGGGCGTTATCAAAGATTGGGATTCCCGCTGGTTTGCTAAGGATGATGCTTTCGGCGATATCCTCGTCGAGGACTACAAACTTCGCAAATTTCTGAAGAAGACCCTGTATGGCGCCGGCGTTCCCCGCATCGAGATTGAGCGTGACGCCGCCAAAGTCAGAATCCATATCCATTGCGCGCGCCCCGGCATGGTAATCGGTCGCGGCGGTGCGGATATCGAGAAACTGCGCCAGCAGTGTGAAAAAATGATCAACGAAGGAAAAGAGACCCCCGTTGCGGTTCTCATCAACATCGTTGAAGTAAAGCAAGCGGACAAAAACGCGCAGCTGGTTGCCGAGAGCATCGCCACTCAGCTGGAGCGCCGCGTGTCTTTCCGCCGTGCGATGAAGCAGGCCATCGGTCGTGCGATGAAGCTGGGCGCCAAGGGCATCAAGGTCAATGTTTCCGGCCGTTTGGGCGGAGCGGAGATCGCGCGTAGCGAACATTATCACGAGGGCACCATTCCGCTGCAGACCCTGCGCGCCGATATCGATTACGGCTTTGCAGAGGCGGATACCACCTACGGCAAGATCGGCGTAAAGGTGTGGATCTACACCGGCGACGTTCTGGCCGATAGCAAAAAGCAGCCTCGTAAGGAAGGAGGCAAAAACTAATGCTTCTGCCGAAAAGAGTAAAATACCGCAGAGTCCACAGAGGACGTCTGACCGGTAAAGCCATGAGAGGCAACACCGTAACTTACGGCGATTACGGCCTCCAGGCACTGGAGCCCGCATGGATCTCCTCCCGTCAGATTGAGGCGGCCCGTATTGCCATGACCCGTTACATCAAACGTGGCGGTCAGGTATGGATCAAAATCTTCCCGGACAAACCGATCACTCAGAAACCGGCTGAAACTCGAATGGGTTCCGGTAAAGGTTCCCCCGAGTACTGGGTTGCCGTTGTAAAACCCGGCAGAGTGATGTTTGAGATCGGCGGCGTTTCCGAGGAGCTGGCCCGCGAGGCGTTCCGTCTGGCAAGCCATAAACTGCCGATCAAGACCAAATTTGTTGTGAAAGAACAGGAAGCAGAGGAGGGTGAAGAGTAATGAAGGCTTCGGAGATTCGTGAGTTGAGCAATGCCGAGTTGAACGAAAAGCTGACCGCACTCAAAGCCGAGCTTTTCAACCTGCGCTTCCAGCACGCCATCAACCAACTGGAGAATCCCATGCGGATGAAAGAAGTCAAAAAAGACATCGCGCGCATCAAAACGGTGCTGCGTCAGTTGGAAATGAAAAACGTGCAGTAAACGAAGGGAGGATTTAAGCTGTGGAAAGAAACCTCAGAAAAACGAGGGTCGGCAAAGTTGTCAGCGACAAGATGGATAAAACCGTCGTCGTATCGATCCAGGACAATGTAAAACACCCCCTTTATAAAAAGATTATCAAAAGAACCGTAAAGTTCAAAGCTCATGATGAGAAGAACGAATGCGGAATTGGTGATAGAGTCATGATCATGGAAACCCGCCCGATCTCCAAGGATAAGAACTGGCGTGTTGTCCAGATCATCGAAAAAGCGAAATAATCCTACACCAATGTTAATAATCGAAAGGAGGAACATTCTGTGATTCAGATGCAGACCTTGATGAAGGTAGCAGACAACACCGGTGCGAAAGAATTGATGTGCATCCGCGTGCTGGGCGGCTCCCGCAGAAGATACGCCAACATCGGCGATGTGGTAGTGGCTTCCGTCAGAAAAGCTGCTCCCGGTGGCGTAGTGAAAAAAGGCGACGTCGTGAAAGCAGTAATCGTTCGTTCTGCCAAAGGCATTCGCCGCGACGACGGCACCTATATCCGTTTCGACGAGAATGCGGCAGTTATTATTAGAGAAGATAAAAACCCAAGGGGTACGCGTATTTTTGGGCCGGTTGCGAGAGAGCTTCGTGAGAAAGACTATCTCAAAATTTTAAGCCTCGCCCCAGAGGTTCTGTAATTGGAGGTGCGCTGTAAAGTGAATAAGGTTCACGTCAAAAAAGGCGATACAGTCATCATCCTGTCCGGTAAGGACAAGAACAAAAAGGGCAAGGTGCTGGAAGTAAGCCCCACCGAGCGCAAAGTCATTATCGAAGGCTGCAACATGGTAACCAAACATGTAAAGCCTCGCAGAATGGGTGAGCCCGGCGGCATTGTGAAAGCAGAAGCCCCGCTGTACGCCTGCAAAGTAATGTTGGTATGCCCCAAGTGCGGCAAAGGCACCCGCCTGGCCCACAAAGTGGATGGCGACTCTAAAATGCGTATGTGCAAGCACTGCGGTGAAACTTTCTAAGAAGGAGGAAAAAACATGGCCAGAATGAGAGATTACTACGTGAAAGACGTAGCTCCGGCTCTGATGAAAAAATTCAGCTACAAAAGCGTCATGCAGATTCCGAAACTTGAGAAGATCGTTGTCAACGTGGGCTGCGGTGAAGCACGCGATAATCCCAAGGTAATCGACGCTATTATCTCTGACCTGGGCAAGATCACCGGTCAGAAAGCTGTTCCCTGTAAAGCAAAAAAATCCGTTGCGAACTTTAAACTTCGTGAAGGCATGACCATTGGTGCGAAAGTAACCCTGCGCGGCGAGACCATGTATGAGTTTTTGGACAGACTCTTCAACATCGCTCTGCCCCGCGTTCGTGACTTCAGAGGAATCAACCCCAACGGCTTCGATGGTAGAGGAAACTACAACATGGGTTTGCGTGAGCAGCTGTTGTTCCCCGAAATCGACTACGATAAGATCGATAAAGTGCGCGGTATGGACATCTGCTTTGTCACGACCGCCAATACAGACGAAGAGGCTCGTGAGCTGCTGGCTCTGATGGGCGCTCCGTTTGCCAAGTAAGAAGGAGGTTTTGTAGGTGGCTAAAAAATCCATGATCAACAAACAGCAGCAGGCACCCAAATTCTCCACTCGAGCATATAACAGATGCAAGATCTGTGGCAGACCCCACGCCTATCTTCGCAAATTCGGCATTTGCCGTATCTGTTTCAGAGAGCTGGCATACAAAGGCCAGATCCCGGGCGTTAAAAAGGCTAGCTGGTAAGCACGAGCAAAGGAGGTTGATTACATGCACATCACCGATGCAATCGCTGATATGCTGACTCGTATCAGAAATGCGAATTCCGCAAAACATGATACCGTTGATGTGCCCGCTTCCAACATGAAAAAGGCGATTGCCCAGATTCTGTTGGATGAAGGCTTCATCAAATCGTTCCAGATTGTTGAAGACGGCAAGCAGGGTATCATTCATATCACTTTGAAATATGGTCCCAACAAGTCTCAGGTCATCAGCGGGCTGCGCCGTGTTTCCAAACCCGGCCTGCGTATCTACGCTGACACTGAGAATATGCCGAAGGTCATGAAAGGCCTGGGCATTGCGATTATGTCCACGTCTAAAGGCGTGATGACCGACAAACAGGCTCGCAAAGAGCATGTTGGCGGTGAAGTACTGGCCTATATTTGGTAAGCAAGGAGGTGCACTGATATGTCTCGAATTGGTAGAAAACCCATCGCGGTTCCCGCCGGTGTTGACGTAAAGATCGACGGCTCTACCGTGACGGTTAAAGGACCGAAAGGAACTTTGACCCAAACCTTTAACAAGGATATGGCAATCACACTGGAAGGCGGCGTGATCGAAGTAAAACGCCCCACCGATGACAAAGCGCACAGAAGCTTGCACGGTTTGACCCGTACTTTGATTTCCAATATGGTTGAAGGTTGCGCCCATGGCTTCAGCAAAGAGCTGGAGGTAAACGGCGTAGGTTACCGTGCTTCTAAGCAGGGTAAAAATCTGGTTATGGTGCTGGGCTTCTCTCATCAGGTGATCGTGCCCGAAATCGACGGCATCACCATTGACGTTCCCGCCCCCAACAAGATCATCGTTAACGGACCCGACAAACAGAAAGTTGGTCAGTTTGCAGCCGAAATCCGCGAGAAACGCCCGCCGGAGCCTTATAAAGGCAAGGGTATCAAGTATGCGAATGAAGTTATCATCCGCAAAGAGGGTAAGGCTGGTAAAGGCAAGAAGTAGTTAAAGGAGTGAGTCACAAATGGTGAAAAAGCCGGATAAAAATACTGCCAGGCTGAAAAGACACGCCAGAGTCCGCAATAAAATCAGCGGCACTGCGGCTCGTCCCCGCCTGAATGTTTTCCGCTCCGCAAAGCACATCTATGCCCAGCTGATCGACGATGTAGCCGGCGTAACGCTGGCCAGCGCATCTTCGATGGAAAAAGGGTTCGAAGGCTTTGGCGGAAACAAAGAAGCGGCGAAAAAGGTCGGCATGGCCATCGCCCAGAAAGCACAGGAGAAAGGAATCTCCGAAATCGTCTTCGACAGAAGCGGTTATATCTATCACGGACGTGTCAAAGAATTGGCGGAAGGCGCCCGTGAAGGCGGTCTGAAATTCTAAAGGAGGAGGAGAATACATGGCTCGAATTGATGGTTCTACTTTGGACCTGCAAGAGAAGGTCGTTGCCATTAACCGCGTATCCAAAACGGTTAAAGGCGGTCGTATCTTCAAATTTGCCGCGCTGGTTGTTGTCGGCGACGGCAACGGCACCATCGGCTTTGGATTGGGTAAGTCCTCCGAGGTTCCGGACGCGATCCGCAAAGGAATTGAGGACGCCAAGAAAAATCTGATCCACGTTTCCTTAAAAGGAACGACCATTCCTCACGAAGTAATCGGTGCGTTCGGCGCAGGCCGCGTGCTGATGAAACCGGCTCCCCGCGGTACTGGTGTTATCGCAGGCGGCCCTGTCCGTGCGGTAATGGAAGTTGCAGGCATCAGCGATATCCGTACCAAATGCCTGCGTTCCAACAATCCCTGCAATGTTGTAAGCGCCACCATCGCTGGTCTGGCGTCTTTGAAAAGCGTTGACGAGGTCGCTGCGATCCGCGGCAGATCCGTTGAGCAGATTTTGGGTTAAGGAGGTAGCATGGCTATGAAAATCAAATTGGTTAAAAGCCTGAACGGCAGAAAAAAAGACCAGATTGCCACTGCGTACTCTCTGGGACTCAAAAAAATCGGTAACGAGACAACGCAGCCTGATAACGAGGCCACCCGCGGCAAGATTGCCAAGATTTCTCACCTCGTTGAGGTAACCGAAGCGTAAAACAAGGAGGTGCGAGTACCATGAAATTGCACGAGCTTTCTCCGGCGCCTGGTTCCAACAAAGACGTCTTCCGTAAAGGCAGAGGTCACGGTTCCGGCAACGGTAAAACGGCGGGCAAGGGCCATAAGGGCCAGAATGCCCGTTCCGGCGGCGGTGTAAGACCCGGCTTTGAGGGCGGCCAGATGCCGCTGGCAAGACGAATCCCTAAAAGAGGATTCAACAATATCTTTGCTACCAAGTATGCTACGATCAATGTGTCCGATCTGAATTGCTTTGAGGACGGCGCTGTTGTAGATACCAACGCAATTCTTGCCGCTGGGCTTCTGAAGAAAACACTTGACGGCGTAAAGGTTCTTGGCAACGGTGAGCTGACCAAGAAGCTGACCGTGAATGTTGCTGCTTTCTCCGCGTCTGCCAAGCAGAAAATTGAGGAGGCAGGCGGGAAGGCCGAGGTGAAATAAGAATGTTCGATACCATTAGAAACGCGTGGAAAATCGCGGACTTGAGGAAGAAGATTCTTTTCACCGCGCTGATTCTGCTGATTTTCCGTATCGGCAGCGCTATTCCCGTTCCGTTTCTGGACGCAAGCGTCATGCAGGCCTGGATGGCCAATGCGGGCGACGGAAACCTATTGGGATACATCGACGTTCTGACCGGTGGTGCATTCTCCAATGCAACGGTCTTCGCTATGTCCATCAGCCCCTACATCACCGGCTCCATCGTAATCCAGCTGTTAACAGTTGCGATTCCCGCTTTGGAACGGATGAGCAAAGAGGGCGAGGATGGAAGAAAGAAACTCAACCGGATCACCCGGTACACCGGTATTGGTTTGGGTTTTGTTCAGGCACTGGCTTACTGGTTCCTGTTAAAGAACCAGGGTGCTTTGGTTTACACCAAGGGCTTTGCCGGATTTTTCTCGGCACTGGTCATTATTCTGACCTTCACCGCAGGTTCTGCCCTGATCGTCTTTTTGGGTGACCAGATCGATGCCCGCGGCATCGGCAACGGCATTTCGATGATCCTGTTCGCCGGTATCCTGTCCCGCGGCGGCTCTGCGGCGCTGAAAATGTGGCAGTACTTCCAGATGGGTTCCCAGTCGGTCAAGTACTACTTCTATGTGCCGCTGGTTCTGATTCTGTTTTTGGCCATGATCGTTTTCATTGTTATCATGACCTCGGCAGAAAGAAGAATACCGGTTCAGTACGCCAAACGGGTAGTTGGCCGGAAAATGTACGGTGGTCAGTCCACGTTCATGCCGATCAAAGTCAATATGTCCGGCGTTCTGCCGATCATCTTTGCCAGCTCTATTCTGGCAATCCCCGGCACGATCAAGGCGTTTGTGCCGATGAATACCGATGGATTGCTGTATAAGTTCTTGAGCATCTTCAACTACAATACCGGCTGGTATGCGATGCTCTACATTCTGCTGATTGTCATGTTCAACTATTTCTATGTGGCAATTCAGTATAATCCCGTGGAAATGGCCAATAATCTGCAAAAGAACAATGGCGCGATTCCGGGTATTCGTCCCGGCAGACCTACTGCAGAGTTTATCACCAAGGTCATCTCCAAGATCACGTTGGTCGGCGCTCTGTTTTTGGGCCTGGTTGCCACCCTGCCGATTCTGCTCACTGCCATCACCGGTATGAACATTTCGTTGGGCGGTACCTCCATCCTGATCGTTGTCGGCGTTGCGCTGGATACGGTCCGTCAGTTGGAGTCCGAAATGATGATGCGCCATTACAAAGGCTTCCTGGAATAATGGAGGAACGAATATGAATTTGATCCTGTTAGGCGCACCGGGCGCGGGCAAAGGCACCCAGGCTGAGGTGATTTGCGATAAACTGCAGATCCCGGCCATCAGCACCGGCAACATTATCCGCGAGGCATTAAAAAACGGCACCGAATTGGGACAGAAAGCCAAGTCCTACATGGACGCAGGCTCTTTGGTCCCGGATGAGGTCGTAATCGCGATTATCAAAGAAAGACTGGCACAGGAAGACTGCAAAAACGGTTTTATCCTGGACGGTTTTCCCAGAACGGTTCCGCAGGCCGAGGCGCTCGACGCCATGGGCGTTGTGATCCATAAGGTTCTGGATATTGAGGTTCCGGATGAGACGATTCAAAAGCGCTTGTCCGGCAGACGGGTTTGTGAAAGCTGCGGTGCCAGCTACCACGTTGATTTCAAGCCTTCCTCCAAAGGGGAAATGTGCGATAAATGCGGCGGTAAACTGGTAATCCGCAAGGATGACCAACCGGAAACGGTGAAGGAACGCCTGAAAGTTTATCACGAATCCACCGAGCCTCTGTGCGATTATTACAGAAAGGCCGGAAAACTTACGGTGATCGAAGGCCAGGAGGAAGTGGCCCAGACCAGCGCGCTTGTGCTCAAAGCGCTGGAGGCGTAAGTATGATTCAGCTAAAAAACAAATCGGAGCTGGAGAGGATGAAAAAAGCCTGCCAGATCTCCGCACAGGCATTGGTGGTGGCCGGCGAACAGATCCGCGCGGGAATGACCACGCTGGAGCTGGACCGGATCCTGCACCATTTTATCGTCAGCCAGGGAGCTAAGCCGTCCTTTTTGGGATACGGCGGCTTCCCCGGGACGGCCTGTATTTCGGTAAACGACGAAGTGATTCACGGGATTCCCTCTTCACAGAGGGTCCTGCGGGAAGGAGATATCGTCAGCGTGGACGTGGGCGCCTGTATTGATGGGTTCCACGGCGACAATGCGTTTACCTTTCCGGTGGGCCAAATCAGCGAAGAGGCTCAAAAGCTTCTGGACGTAACGCAAAAAAGCCTGTATCTGGGCATTGAGGCAGCCAAAGCCGGCAATCGGGTCGGCGATATTGGCGCGGCGGTTCAGGCGCTGGTGGAGCAGAACGGCTTTTCCGTTGTCCGCCAGTATGTGGGGCACGGTGTGGGCCATAACCTGCATGAAGATCCCGAGATCCCCAACTTTGGCCGGGCCGGACATGGCGTTCGGCTGGTTCCCGGTATGACCATCGCCATCGAGCCGATGGTAAATCAGGCGGGAGAAGGTGTGCGCGTTTTGGATAACGATTGGACAGTCGTGACCAGAAGCGGCAGTCTGTCGGCTCATTTTGAGCACACCATCGCGATCACTGAGCAAGGGCCGGTGATCCTGACCACGCCTTAAGGGGGCCGGATATGGAGATCGTAAAAGGCTGTGTCGTAAAATCCATTTCCGGGCGGGACGCCCAGCGATTTTATCTGGTCGTGAAAACAGAAGACGGATTTGCCTGGATTGCAGACGGCAAGGTTCGTCCGCTGGAAAAGCCCAAACGGAAAAACCAAAAACATCTGCGCGCGACCAACACGCGGGTGGATGAAAAAGAGTTTACGACGAACAATCAATTGAAGCGGCTGCTGCATTCTTTCAACTATCCTGCGGGTCAGGATGAAAAAAATGCATAAGCCCTGCGCGGACCAAAGGGAGGTATTTACTTGTCTAAGGAAGACGTCATTGAGATTGAAGGTACAGTCCTCGAAGCTTTGCCCAACGCTCAATTTCAGGTAGAACTGCCGAATAAGCATGTGATTTTAGCGCATATTTCCGGCAAATTAAGAATGAATTTCATCCGCATTCTGCCGGGTGATAAGGTCACGGTTGAAATGTCCCCGTACGACCTGACCAAGGGACGCATTACATGGCGTTCGAAATAGGTTCCGTTTCGGAAAGGTACAAGGAGGTATTTGAAAATGAAAGTCAGACCTTCCGTTAAGCCCATTTGCGAAAAGTGCAAAATCATCAAGCGCAAAGGCCGCATCATGGTGATTTGCTCCAATCCCAAGCACAAACAGCGCCAGGGCTAATGGCGCGAGAACCACGCCGTCCCGCCGCGCATGCGGCTGCCGGGCGGATGTGGCAACCGATATAATGGAGGTGCAACAAAAGTATGGCTCGTATAGCTGGTGTTGACTTGCCCAGAGAGAAACGCATTGAGATCGGACTGACCTATATCTATGGTATCGGCCGCAAAACCGCTTCTGATATTCTGAAAGCGACTGGCGTAAACCCTGATATCAGAGTAAAAGATATGTCCGAAGATGATGTGTCCAAGCTGCGTGAGTATATTGACAAGCATTTGCAGGTAGAAGGCGACCTGCGCCGTGCTGTCGCTCTGGACATTAAAAGATTGACCGAAATCGGATGCTACCGCGGTCTGCGTCACAGAAAAGGCCTGCCCGTAAGAGGACAGCGCACCAAGACCAACGCTCGTACCCGCAAAGGTCCGAAGAAGACAATCGCCAACAAGAAGAAGTAATTAGGGAGGGATAACTGAGATGGCAAAAGCCGTAACAAAAAAAGCCACCCGCAGACGCCGTGAGAAGAAGAATATCGAACGTGGTGCGGCTCATATCCAGTCCACTTTCAACAATACCATCGTAACCATTACCGATGTACAGGGTAATGCGCTCAGCTGGGCAAGCGCCGGCGGCCTGGGCTTCAGAGGCTCCAAAAAGTCGACTCCGTTTGCTGCGCAGACGGCTGCGGAAACCGCTGCGAAAGCTGCGATGGAACATGGACTGAAAACCGTTGAAGTATATGTAAAGGGTCCTGGCTCCGGCCGTGAAGCTGCGATCCGTGCGCTGCAGGCTGCCGGTCTGGAGGTCAGCATGATCAAAGACGTGACCCCGATTCCCCACAACGGATGCCGCCCGCCTAAGAGAAGACGCGTCTAACCATCAAGGAGGTATAACCATATGGCAAGATATACTGGTGCTTCCTGCAGACTGTGCAGAAGAGAAGGCCAAAAGCTGTTCCTGAAGGGTGAGAGATGCTATTCCGATAAATGTGCAATCGTAACCCGGAAAGGCGCTGTTCCCGGCCAGCATGGCCAGGGCCGCAAAAAAGTTTCCGAATATGGCATTCAGCTGCGCGCGAAACAGAAAACCAAACGTTTCTACGGCGTATCTGAAAACCAGTTCTACCACTACTATGAAATGGCAGAGAGAAGACCCGGTATGGCCGGTGAAAACCTGCTGCGTTATCTGGAAAGCCGTCTGGACAACATCGTTTACAGAGCTGGATTTGCCAATTCCAGAAAAGAAGCAAGACAGTTGGTCCTGCACCGTCACTTTACCGTAAACGGAAAGAAAGTAAATATTCCCTCTTATCTTTGCAAAGCGGGCGATGTGATTGCTGTTGCTGATGGCTTCAAAAACAGCGAAAAACTGAAATCGATCGTTGAGATCAACGGTGCTCGTCCGGTTCCTATGTGGATTGACAAAAACAGCGACCAGATGACAGCGTCTATTGTTCGTCTGCCCAATCGTGAGGATATCGACCTCGAGGTTGAGGAGCATCTGATCGTAGAGTTGTACTCCAAATAAGAACGGGTCCGCGCTGCCAGAAATTTTTGGCAGCCAGGGATCGTTTGGCTTTGGAATTGCGTGTTTTAGATAATCGGCAAGGGAACGCGATCAACATGACAAACCCGATGTTTGTCCTATAAGGAGGGTTTACTTTGATTGAAATTGAAAAGCCAAGAATTGAGACGGCTGAAATCAAGCCGGACGGCACATACGGCAAATTCGTCGTTGAACCTCTCGAGCGCGGCTTCGGCACCACGTTGGGCAACAGCCTGCGCAGGGTGCTCCTCTCCTCGCTCCCTGGCGTTGCTGTTACGTCGATCAAAATCGATGGCGTTCAGCATGAATTCTCGACTGTCCCCGGTGTGAAGGAAGATGTGACCGAGATCGTCCTCAACATCAAAAACCTGACCGCAAAGCTTTTCTGCGACGGACCCAAAACCGTTGTGATCGATGCGGCGGGCGAGTGTGAAGTGACCGCCGACTCCATCACCACCGATTCGGAGGTTGAGATTTTAAACCCCGGCATGCATATTGCCACTTTAGGTGCGGGTGCGAAACTGTATATGGAACTGACTTTGGACCGCGGCCGCGGCTATGTACCGGCAGAGCGGAATAAGCAGATGCAGTCGGCAGCCGGCCCTTCTGTCCTGGGCGTTATCCCGGTTGACAGTATCTACACCCCTGTGCTGAAAGTAAACTACACTGTGGAAAATACCCGTGTCGAGCAGATTACCGACTACGATAAGCTGACACTGGAAGTTTGGACGGACGGTACCATTTCTGCAAAAGAAGCCGTTTCTTTAGGCGCCAAGGTCCTCAACGAACATCTCAACTTGTTTGTTGATCTTTCCGATGAAGCCTATCACACCGAGATCATGGTGGAAAAGGATGACAACGGAAAAGAAAAGATCCTTGAGATGACCATTGAAGAACTTGACCTGTCTGTGCGTTCTTTCAACTGCCTGAAACGCGCAGGCATCAACACGGTGGAAGATTTGATCAGCAAGTCCGAGGAAGAAATGATGAAAGTTCGCAACCTCGGTAAAAAATCCTTGGAGGAGGTTATTTCCAAGCTCCAGTCACTGGGCTTTAACCTCACCCATGACGATGAATAATTCTTACTATTCCAGGTAAAGGAGTGAATTTCCATGCCAGGTGCAAGAAAGCTCGGCAGAACGACCGACCATAGAAAAGCAATGCTCAGAGCCATGGTTACCTATCTGCTGGAAAACGGCAAGATCGAGACCACTGTGACAAGAGCGAAAGAAGTTCGTTCCATGGCTGAGAAGATCATTACGATCGGCAAAAACGACAGCCTTCATGCGAAACGCCAGGTATATTCTTTCATTACGAAAGAGACCGTGGCTAAAAAAGTATTTGATGAGATCTCTCCGAAATACAAAGAGAGAAACGGCGGTTACACCCGCATCATCAAAGTTGGTCCCCGTCGTGGTGACGCTGCTGAAATGGCGATCATCGAACTGGTATAACCGACAAAGCACGAAAACGGATGCAGAAAACCTGCATCCGTTTTTTGTGCCTTTTTCCCTCGGCAATGGCGGTATGGCCCGCAACCCATTTCCTTCTTACGGGATAGAGGCCGGTACTTCCTTGCGGAATTTCGCCGGCATGTTCGTTCCCGTCCGGATGGAAGATGATTCGCCGCGAAATAGCCATTGACATTTACAGAAAAAAGGCATAGAGTGAGTAAGGTTACTTTATTTTGGAAATGCGGAGAGAAAAAGATGAGTAAACGGTATAAGGGAATTTTGTGTATCCTGGCGGCAGCATTCTGCTTTGCCATCATGAATGCGTGCGTTCGGGCATCCGGCGATCTGCCCGCCATGCAGAAAGCGTTTTTCCGAAACATTGTCGCGCTGGTTTTTGCTTATGCGGTTCTGAAAAAATCCGGGACGCCGGTACGCTGGAAAAAGGACAACTTCTGGCTGCTGTTCACCCGTGCCGCCGCAGGGACGATCGGCGTAATCTGCAATTTTTACGCGGTAGACCATTTGGTGCTTTCAGACGCGACAATGCTCAATAAAATGTCGCCTTTTTTCGCGATCCTGTTTTCTTTTCTGCTTTTGAAAGAGAATTTGAAGCTTTATCAAATTGTGGCAGTGCTGGGTTCCTTTGTCGGAAGTTTATTCATCATCAAACCCACTTTTTCCAACATGGACCTGGTTCCGTCGCTGATCGGCCTGGTGGGCGGCTTGGGGGCGGGCGTTGCCTATACCATGGTCCGCAAGCTGGGAATGAAGGGGGAAAATGGAGAAAAAGGGCCGCTGATCGTGCTGTTTTTTTCGGCCTTTTCCTGCCTGGTAACGCTTCCGTACCTGCTGTTTTTCTATCAGCCGATGGAAGCGAAGCAATTGCTTTTTCTGCTTTTGGCGGGAGCTGCCGGAGCGGGCGGCCAGTTTGCCATCACCGCGGCGTATACGTATGCGCCGGCTCGGGAGATTTCCGTTTATGACTATACACAGGTTATTTTCTCGGCAATCCTGGGGTTTTTCCTGTTCGGCCAGTTGCCGGATCGCTATAGCGTTATCGGGTATATCCTGATCTGCGGTATGGGTGTGTATATGTTCCTGATGACCCGCCGTGCGGTAAAAAACGGACAAGAATCGTAGAAACCACAGTGTTTTTGCCTGAAAACCAATGAAAAAAGCGCCCTTTTATAAAAGGGCGCTTTTTGATTGGAAAACAGATGCTTTTAAAAATACCTATTTTAAAATCTCAATCCCACCGATAAAAGGAAGCGGTTCCTCCACCTCTTGAATGGCGTGGGCAAGGCCGAGAAAGAACAGGATAACGATCAGAATATTCAAAAGCTGGAATGTCCACCCGATGAGGGGAATATGACGGCCGATTGCAATGACGATTCCCACGACGACTTCCGCGAGGAAGAGCACCAATCCCTGATTGGCGTGGTATTTTGCAAAATGGGATTCGGGAGCCAGCAGAACCGCAAGCAGGAAAAGCGGACCGAAATAAGCCAGAATGGACAAAGCTTTCTCTTTGGATGACATCAGATACACCTCGCTTCTTATTTTTTTTATTATAGTATGATTCGAAACATTTGACAAGGCGCCGAATCAACGGCACCTGCCAAAAGAAAATTTTTTAACAAAAAAACGAAAACGTTTTCTTTGAAATTTTTATTCAGAATATACAGTCAAACAGAAAATATTTATGGAATAGTACCATATTCAAACGGAATCTTCTATGTTAAACTGAACTATGTTGCGAATGTTATAGGACATTATAACCTCTGGATAATGTCCGGATGAAAGAGGGATTGATTTGAGCGCGCAAAAAATAAGTGTGGTGGATGAGAACCGAAGGCCCAGTTTCACCATTGTCATGCTCGCGTGGCCGGTATTTGTTGAACAGATTTTGGTATCGCTGGTCAGCTATGTGGATACGGCAATGGTTGGCTCGATGGGCGCAAACGCGACTGCGGCGGTGAGCATCAGCAACTCGCCGAATATGCTGGTAAACGGAACGATCATGGCCATTGGCGTTGGCTTTACGGCGATGATTTCCAGAGCAATCGGCGCGGAAGACCTGCAGCGGGCGAAAGACCTGATGCGCCAGGCCCTGTTGGTTGTTGTATCGTTGGGGCTTCCGCTGATGGGTGCGTTGCTGCTGTTGGCGAAAAAAATTCCCCTTTGGATGGGCGCCCAGCCGGAAATTCTGTCCGATGCGGCAATCTACAACCGGATTATCGCGGCTTCGCTGATTTTCCGCACCATGTCGATGATTATTACTTCCATTATGCGTGGGTATGGAGATACCAAAACGCCCATGTTCGTCAATATCGGCGTTAATATCGTGAATGTAATCGGTAACTTTCTGCTCATTTACCCTACTCGGACGATATCGCTGTTTGGGCTGGAATTTACCATGATCGGCGCTGGGTGGGGCGTTGCGGGAGCAGGAGCTGCCACCTCGGGGTCAGCGACGTTGGGAGCATTGATTATGCTGGCCGTCATCTTTCTGAAGAAAGGGCCGATGCAGCTGACGCTCAAAGGGCGCTATCTGCCAGACTGGGCTATTTTGAAAACGGTATTTCGTATCAGTCTGCCAGCGGCCTTTGAACGGATTGCAATGTCCTCTGCGGGAATTATTACCACCAGCACCATTGCGACATTGGGCACGGTGGCAGTTGCGGCGAACTCCTTATACCTGACGGCGGAAGGTATGTGCTTTATGCCGGGATTTGCTTTTGCTACCGCGGCGACCACTCTGGTGGGACAGTCTTTGGGGGCAAAGCGCCCGGATCTGGCAGAAAAATATGTGAAAATGACGGCAAAAATCGCGGGAATCGTCATGTTCTTTATGAGCGTGATGCTATACGTATTCGCAAGCCCAATTCTGCGGATGTTTACGCCGGATCTGGCGGTAATTGCTTTGGGCACCATCTGCTTGCAATACGACGCGTTTATCCAGGTCCCGCAGATGCTGGCGCAGGTGTTGGCTGGTGCGCTGCGCGGCGCGGGCGACACCAAGTGGACCTTTATCATCATCACCGCATCCATGTGGGGCGTTCGGATTTTGGGTACTGTCATCGGAATCCGGGTGCTGGGTTTCGGATTGGAGGCAGCGTGTCTTGCGATGTGCGCCGATCAGTGTGTCAGATGCATTCTGTTTTTCCTGCGGTACCGGACCGGAAAATGGAAAGAAGTTATTCGGGATTAAAAGTGGATATGCAAGAAAAAGAGACGCCCTAGCGGCGTCTCTTTTTTGTTTTGATAGCGCCAGAGCGGCTGCTTGCATAAGATAAAAAAGATTTATTTCAGCAGACAGGAGGGATTCTTTTTTGAGCACAGGAACATTGCGCGTGGAGGTTTTTATCGCACGGGAAGCGCTTCCGCTGCCCGGCGCGCTGGTTGAAATCTATGATGCAGGCGAGTGGCAGGGTGAAAATCCACCCATTGCCAGGCTGATGACCGATGAATCCGGGCGGACCGAACCGGTAACCTTGTATGCGCCCGACCCGGCGCTGTCTCAGCATCCGCAAGAGCAAACAGTCCCTTACAGCGTTTATGACATCGTTGTGAGAATGTGCGGTTATCAGCCTCAGTTCATTCTTGGCATACAGATTTTTGCAGGGGTGGAATCCATACAGCAGGTGGAAATGGTCCCTGCCCAAGCGTGTCAGACGGAAGTGGGTGTTTCCCGGATACCGGTCCACGATTTGATGGGGCCGCCGCAGCCAAGCTTGGCCGAGTATTCCAATGGTAGGATTACGTCCCGCGTCATTATCCCGCAATATGTGACGGTCCACCTGGGGCAGCCAGATGATGCCGCCGCGCCGCAGGTGACGGTGAGCTTTCGCAATTATATCAAAAATGTGGCATCCAGCGAACTTTATCCCACCTGGCCGGAAAACGCCCTGCGCGCCAATATTTACCGCCAAATTTCGCTGGTCTTAAACCGGATTTTGACCGGATGGTACCGCAGTCGGGGTTATTCGTTTGACATTACCAACTCGGCCTTTTCCGATCAGGCGTTTGTCCATCATCGAAATACTTTTTCCAATATTGACCGGATTGTAGATGAAATTTTTGACATTTATCCTCAAAAAAGTAATTTTGAAAAATGTTTATACAAAAAGGATAATGATAGCTGCCAGATCATCTGTCTGGACCTGGAGCGATGGGAGACGGTAGCACTGGCAAATCGGGGAGATACGCCGTTGGGCATATTACAGCATTTTTGCAAAGAGCGCCTCTCCCTGGTACAGGCAGCACAGATTTCAGGCGTACCGGAAGCCTATCCGGGCACACCGCTTCGTTTTGGTTCCTTGGGCAGTTCGGTTCGCGTAGTACAGCGGCAACTGAGGCGAATCTCGAAAAATTATCCGGCGATTTTGAAGCTGACAGCGGACGGACAATTCGGAAGCGCCACCGAAAGTGCGGTGCAAACTTTTCAACGGATTTTCAATCTGACGGTGGACGGTATTGTGGGAAAAGCAACCTGGTACCAAATTTCCTACATATACACGGCGGTGACCCAATTGGCGGAGCTTTCTTCTGAAAAGAGCATGTTTGAGCCGGCGGCGGAAGACTATCCGGGGCATCCGCTGCGAAACGGAGCTACCGGAGAATCGGTGGAACAGCTGCAGGTCTGGCTGCGGATCATAGGCCGGTTCTATGAAAGCGTGCCGCTCATCGCCGCAGCAGACGGGAGTTTTACAACAGCTACGGAAAATGCGGTCAAAGCTTTTCAAAATGCGTTTAGCTTGATGGCTGACGGAATCGTGGGGCCGGAGACCTGGCGGCAGCTGCAGTTGGCATGCCGCAATTTAAAGGAGGGCATTGATGCCGGTTCCGGCAGCCCGCCGGTTTATCCGGGAGAAGCGCTGCGGGTAGGATCGCGCGGAGATACCGTCCGAATCATGCAGAACAGCCTTAATGCCATTGGGAGAATCTATACGGGAATACCGGTACTGTTAGCTGACGGTATTTACGGAACAGCTACCGACAATGCGGTACGCACTTTCCAACGGCTGTTTGGGATGGATGCAGATGGCGTTATCCGGCGCACCACCTGGAATCGAATCGTGTCGGTTTCTGATTCGCTGTAGCGAAAAAAGGGCCGAGAAAACAGCAGGTTTTGACCTTTGACGGCAGAATCCAATCAAAAAAAGCGCCCTTTGCCGCAGGCGCTTTTTGATATGCTGTTACCGGGAGGTACCTTTTCATCCGACGAAATCTTGCCCGAAAGAAAGCCCTTGGTGCAAATACATTCATACATTTGTGGAACCTTGAGAATAGGAGAAAAAACGTGCTATTTGCAGCGCGTTTACGCTCATTCTTGCCGGGTGACCTGTATCAGGGCAACAGATGCAGCCGCTGGGCCAGCTGCACAATCCGGCCGCCGAAAGGAAGATCATACAATTCCTGACGGGAGAAGCAACGGAACCACAACAAACAAAAGCAATAAACGATCACAGCGACCAATACAGCGGCAACCGTACTGAGGGTGTTTCGCTGCGTCAAAGCGAAAAGGACAGAATAGGTCCCCAAGGTCAGCAACCCCATGATTGTGGAAGAAATCAGGGGGATAACAAAGGTTTTCCCGATTTCCTGCCGGTAAGAAAGGGCAAGGCCTACCGAACGCCAATTCAGCACGCAGACAATCAGCGGGAAAGTGACGTTGCCGATGATCAGCGCATAAATGCCCAAATTGGTAAATTTGAGCAGAGGATACAGGATCAGCACATGCAATCCCATGGAAATGGCGCCGTGGATGACCGGCGTGCGCATTTGATTGATACTTTGCAGCACCGCGCTGGTGATGGTAGACAACGCGAAAAAGACCACGGCGGAAGAGCCATATACCAGTAGGTTGGTAGCCAAATCACGGTAGGCTGTCAGAGAAGGGAAAAGCAGCGTTAAGATGGGGCGGGCTAACACGGCCAACCCGACAGCGGCAGGAATCGCCACCGCCATATTGAATTTGATAACGCCGCGCACCTTGCGGCGGATTTCTCTCCGATTGCCGGAAGCAGTGGAGGCGGCGATGCTGGGAATGGTGGAAGAGGCCATGGCTGTGGCAACGGCGACGGGTGCGTTGATTAAAATATTATACTGAGAGTTAAAAACGCCCTGTAAAGAGCTAATTGTATTATTATCGATCCCTTTCGCCGCCATCAGATTACCGAATATCAGGTCATCCAGCGTAAAACCGATCTGGTAAACCGTTTGGCTGAGGATGACCGGAATGACCGTGACCAGCAGCGCTTTCACCATATCCTGCGGGGATTCGGTGACGCCATATGGGTCGCTGCGCAGCTGGCGGCGCAAATGAGGACGGCACAGGAAAAAGACAAAGATCAAAAAGAGCAAGGCGGTAAGCGCGCCGGACAGCGTACCCATGATGCCGCCGGCCGCGCCGTAGGCCGATTGCTGCGCAGATTCGGCGAAAGCCTGCATCATCAGCCGGATGGCCACAATGCTGACAATTGCGTTGACAATCTGCTCCAGCAGTTGGGAGACAGCAGTGGGGATCATGGTGTTTTTGCCTTGGAAAAAGCCGCGCAGAACCCCTAAGCCTGACATCACCAGGACCGTGGGCGCTACGATACGAAGAGGCTTTGCCAATCCTTCGCGGGCATATAGCTTTTCTAAAAAATCGGCGCCGAAAAAGAGAAACAACGCCGCTGCCGTTCCGACGAGCAGTGCGAAGAGAAGCGCGGTACGAAACAGGCGGTAAGCGTTCTGATGCTGTTTTTGAATGGAGCGCTGGGCAATCAGCTTGGACACTGCCAGCGGCAGGCTGCTGGAAGCCAAGGTCAGCGTGACGCCGTAGATACCGTAAGCGACGGAATAGATTCCGTTACCTGCGTCTCCCAGCAAATTGGACATGGGGATCCGGTACAAAATGCCGATGAGCCGGACCAAAATACCCGCCACGGCCAGGATGCTTCCCTGGCGAAGGAGGTCGTTTTTTCGCTGTGTTGACATGTTTTCTTCTCCCAATCACATCTAAAAAAGGTCAGATGCCATTATTATACCATTTTTAACTGTGGGCTGGAAACCTTTTTTCAGAAAATTCAAACTTTATGGAAATCCCCTGAAAGGGCGGTTGACAAAAAGGCCTGAGACGATAGAATAAAGACAAAGGGCCGCAAGTACCGGCAAGGGCGAGACTTTTCAAAGCTCTGCGGTGATCTTCTGAAATTTTGGAACAATGGGGGATTTTTCGATGAACTTTATTGATTTGCGCAGTGATACGGTTACCCAGCCCACCGAAGAGATGCGGGCCGCCATGGCTGCCGCACCGGTGGGCGATGATGTATATGGTGATGATCCTACGGTGCGGCAGCTGGAAGAATTGGCTGCCAGGACGCTGGGGAAAGAGGCGGCTATGTTCGTGCCTTCCGGAACCATGGGCAACCAGGTATCCATTATGACGCACACCCGCCGGGGGGATGAGGTGATCTGCAGCGAAAACGCCCACATTGTGCAGCATGAGGTTGGCGCAACGGCGGTGCTTTCAGGGGTATGCCTGCGCACGATCAAAACAGAGGACGATCAGCTGACTGCCGAAATGGTGGAGCGGGCGATTCGCCCCGATGACATCCACATGCCCCGCACCGGCCTGGTGGAGATGGAAAACGCCCTGTCCAACGGCAGAGTGATGCCGCTGGAAAAGATGAAAGAAGTATACGAAACCGCCCACCGGCATGGGCTGCCGGTCCATCTGGACGGGGCCCGGATTTTTAATGCCGCTGAGGCGCTGGGGGTCGAGGCAAAAGAAATTGCCCAATACGGTGACAGCGTGATGTTCTGCCTGTCCAAAGGGCTGTGCGCGCCGGTCGGCTCGATGGTATGCTCCACCGCGGACTTTATCGACCGCGCCAGGAAAAACCGCAAAATTGTAGGCGGCGGCATGCGCCAATGCGGTATTTTGGCGGCGGCCGGGATCATTGCCATTGAAAAAATGTCCAAACGGGTGGGAGAAGATCATGAAAACGCCAAATACTTTGCCCAAAAGCTCGCGGCACTGCCTGGCGTAACGGTGGATATGGACGCGGTGCAGATCAGTATGATCTTTTTTACCATCGACAAGCCCGGTTTTGACCATCAGGCTTTCCCAGCGGTTATGCGGGAAAAAGGAATTCTGGTCAACGGAATAGAGGATGGGAAATACCGCTTCGTAACCCACTATTGGATCGGCAAGAAGGAAATCGACCGGACGATAGACGTTTTGGCGAAGCTGCTGGGATAAAGGCACCCCGGCCGCCGCAGGGACAAAAAGACGGCGGCGCAGCGGGAAAGACACGGATGCGCTTACTGCAGGGACAGAGTGTACAAACCGTTCGAAAAACCGGTTTGGAAAGTTGCATTCTTCGACGATTTTTTGGGATAGACTTTACTTTTTCTTGATTTTCGTATACTATGGAAATAGAGTTTCTGTTGATGGAAAACCGCACCCTTTCACGCGGTTTGATCAAAAGGAAAAGGAGGATGCACAGGCCATGGCGATCAGCGCATCTGCACTGCCCGTGAGAAAAGAGCAGGCCGGTTCCGGCTGTATTTTTGCGTTTTTCCGGCTTTATGGGGGCAAGTGTCGCCATATGGGCTTTTGCAGCGGGAGCAGTGTATCTTCTAAAACAAAATAGGTGCAGCCTGTGGTCCGCCCGCAGGCTGTTTTCTTTTTGGAGAAAGGATGGATATGATGAAAAAAGTTGCGGTCATCATGGGAAGCGACAGCGATTTTCCGGTGATGAAAAACGCGGTCAAATCGCTTAAGGATATGGGAATTCCGGTGGAAGCGCACGTGTTTTCCGCCCATCGTACGCCGAAAGAAGCGGGAGAATTTGCGTCTGCGGCGCGGGATAATGGGTTCGGCGTGATTATCGCCGCAGCCGGGAAAGCGGCTCATCTGGCCGGCGTTTTGGCCGGGCACACCACTCTGCCGGTCATCGGTGTGCCGATGAAAGCGTCGGTATTAGACGGAATGGACGCACTGCTCGCTACCGTCCAGATGCCCAAAGGAGTACCGGTAGCCACCGTGGCTATCGACGGAGCGGATAATGCGGCGCTTTTGGCCGCGCAGATCCTGGCGCTGTCCGAGCCGGCGCTGGCGGACAAGCTGGAAGCGCAGAAAAAGGCCATGGCCGCCCAGGTGCTGGAAAAGGATCAAAAGCTGCAAGCGGAAGTTGCGGCGCTGTAACAAGGATGGAAAAGCCGAAAGGCTGTCAGAATAAATTGCAATATGGAGGAAATATTTATGAAAAAGCTTGAACAGCTGTACGAAGGAAAAGCCAAAAAAGTATTTAAGACCGACGATCCCAACCTGTACATTGTGGATTATAAAGACGATGCAACAGCCTTTAACGGCCTGAAAAAGGGAACCATCGAGGGTAAGGGCATCATCAACAACCGGGTTTCCAATCACCTGATGAAAATGCTGGAGAAAAACGGTATCCCCACCCACCTGGTGGAAGAGATCTCCGATCGGGAGACCGTGGTGAAAAAGGTTACCATTATCCCGCTGGAGGTGATTGTCCGCAATATCGCGGCTGGCTCTTTGTCCAAACGGCTGGGACTGGAAGAGGGTACCAAGCTGAAACACCCGGTGCTGGAATACTGCTACAAAGATGACGCGCTGGGCGACCCAATGGTCAACGATTATCACATTTATGCCATGGGCATTGCGACCAAGGAAGAACTGGATTTGATCGCAGACTACTCTTTCAAAATCAACAAGCTGCTGAGCGACTACCTGAAAGATCTGAACATCGAGCTGATCGACTACAAGATCGAATTCGGCAAGACCCCCGACGGAACCATTATCCTGGCGGATGAGATCTCCCCGGATACCTGCCGTTTCTGGGACAGCAACACCGGCGAAAAACTGGATAAAGACCGTTTCCGCAGAGACCTGGGAAATGTGGAGGGCGCATATCATGAAATCATGAAGCGCCTGCTGGGCGAATAATCCAAACGGATACAAACTGGCAGGGCCGGGCAACTCCGGCCCTGCTCACGGTTCGGGAGAAAAGAAGATGCAAAACGAGATTCATGAGGAATGCGGCGTTTTTGGTATTTATGACAAAGAAGGCAGAAGCGATGTTGCGGCCAATGCTTATTACGCATTGTATGCCCTGCAGCACCGGGGACAGGAAAGCTGCGGGATCGCGGTCAACGACAGTGGGGTGATCACGGTCCACAAGGATCTGGGGCTGGTCCGGGATGTGTTTACCAAGGAGCACCTGCAAGCTTTGGGCCGGGGGCAGATGGCAGTGGGACACACCCGGTATTCTACCACCGGTGCAGTCAGCCGCGCCAACGCGCAGCCGCTGGTGGTCCGCCATGTAAAAGGCCAGATGGCCCTGGCTCACAACGGAAATCTGACCAATGCGGCGGAACTGCGCCGCCAGCTGGAATTATCCGGCGCCATTTTTCACACGACCAATGATTCAGAGGTCATTTCCTATATTATTACCCGGGAACGGCTGAATACCCCCTCTATCGAAAAGGCGGTAGAACAGGCGATGTTTCAGCTGGAGGGCGCATACAGCCTTGTTATCATGTCTCCGCAGAAGCTGATCGCCGCCCGGGATTCCACCGGTTTCCGTCCGCTGTGCATGGGCCGCCTGCCGGAGGGGCAGATCGTATTCGCCTCCGAGACCTGTGCGCTGGACAGTATCGGCGCGGTATTTGTCCGGGACATTGAAGCGGGTGAAATTGTGGTGGTGGACGAGAATGGAGTGCGAAGCATCCGGACTCATTGCAAAGGAAAAGCCCATACCTGCGTGTTTGAATTCGTTTACTTTGCCAGACCCGATTCGGTGATCGAGGGCAAATCGGTTCATGAGGCCCGCCGCCAGGCCGGACGCTTTTTGGCCCAGGAACACCCGGTAGAGGCGGACGTTGTGATCGGCGTGCCGGATTCCGGGCTTGACGCAGCGTTGGGTTACGCGGAGGAATCGGGGATACCATACGGCATGGGATTTGTGAAAAACCGATACATCGCCCGGACTTTTATCCAGCCGGAACAGGGGCAGCGGGAAAATTCGGTCCGCATTAAGCTCAATGCCCTGGCGTCGGTTGTCAAAGGAAAACGGGTCATTATGGTAGATGATTCCATCGTCCGCGGCACAACCAGCGCCCGAATCGTGACCCTTTTGCGGGATGCCGGCGCTACCGAGGTTCATGTACGGGTGTCGGCGCCGCCGTTTATCAGTCCTTGCTATTATGGAACCGACATTGATTCCAAGGAAAATCTTATCGCCTGTCAGATGAGCGAGAAAGAAATTTGCCGGGTCATCGGGGCTGACTCCCTGGGATATTTGAGCGTGGAGGGCGTGCGGCATATCGCCGATGGAGCCCACTGCGACTTCTGCTGCGGATGCTTTACCGGAGAATACCCTGCGGCAACGCCAAAGGAAATGGAAAAATCCAAATTTGAACAGAAAATCAAAAAAGAGTGACCGGCCGCTTTTGCGGTTTCGGTAAGGACGCGGCCCCAAAGGCCGCAATGCGTGCGGCTGTTTTGCCCGCATCTCATCCAATATAACGGACAAAAAATCGCCGCCGCATTTTGCTGCGGCATAAACAGAATGGAGCGTAGTGATTTTATGGAAAAGAGCTTTAGCGACAGCTACAAGGCGGCAGGCGTAGACGTGACTGCCGGTTACAAAGCGGTGGAACTGATGAAAACCCATGTGGCCCGCACCCAGACTGCTGGCTGTATTTCCGGCATTGGCGGCTTCGGCGGCTTGTTTGAAATGGATCTGGCCGGGATGGAAAAGCCGGTATTGGTTTCCGGTACCGACGGTGTGGGAACCAAGCTGAAACTGGCCTTTCTTTTGAATAAGCATGACACAGTGGGCATCGACTGCGTGGCCATGTGCGTCAACGATATTATCTGCGCCGGCGCCAAACCGCTGGTATTTTTGGATTATGTGGCGGTGGGCAAAAACTATCCGGAAAAAGTGGCGCAGATTGTTTCCGGCGTAGCGGAGGGCTGTGTGCAGGCCGGCTGCGCTCTGGTAGGCGGCGAGACTGCTGAAATGCCCGGATTTTATCCGGAGGACGAATACGACCTGGCCGGTTTTTCGGTTGGCGCGGTGGACAAGTCTAAAATTTTGGATATGAATACCATTGAAGAGGGCGATGCGATTATCGGCTTAGCGTCTTCCGGCGTTCATTCCAACGGCTTCAGCCTGGTGCGCAAGGTGTTTGATGTGGAGCACAGCGATCTGGGCGCTTATGCCGACCGGCTGGGCAAACCGCTGGGAGAAACGTTGCTGACTCCTACCAGAATTTATGTAAAACCCATCCTCAAATTGATGGAGGAAGTACAGATCAAATCCATTTCCCATATCACCGGCGGCGGCTTTTACGAGAATATCCCGCGGGCCATCCCCGAGGGCTTCCAGGCAGTCATTGACCGGGATGCGGTGGATGTGCTGCCGATCTTCCAGCTCATTCAGGAGGTGGGCAATATTCCGGAGCGGGATATGTTCAACACCTTTAACATGGGCATCGGCATGTGCGTCGTAGTCAAAAAAGAGGATGCAGCCAAGGCGGTGGAAATCCTCTGCGGATGCGGCGAAAAAGCCAAGGTCATCGGCGAAATCCAAAAAGGCGAGCATACCGTCTCCTTTCGGTAAGGGGGTAGGGGTATGATAAAAATTGCGGTGCTGGTCTCCGGCGGCGGAACCAATCTGCAGGCGCTGATAGACGCGCAGAAGGCCGGAGCGTTCCCCAACGGAAAGATCGTACTGGTCATGGCTTCCAACCCAAAAGCATACGCGCTGGAACGGGCCAAAAACGCGGGTATCGAATCGGTGGTAGTGAGCCGGAAGAGCTTTGACGATCCGGCGGATTACGACCGGGCCGTGGTGGAAACGCTGCAAAGCCGCGGCATTGATCTGGTCGTGCTGGCGGGATTTTTGAGTATCCTGGGCAAACCGGTCATCGACGCGTACCCAGAGCGGATCCTCAATATTCACCCATCGCTGATTCCATCTTTCTGCGGAGCCGGATTTTATGGGCTGCGGGTCCATCAGGCGGCGCTGGATTACGGGGTAAAGATCACCGGCGCGACGGTGCATCTGGTCAACGAGATCCCCGACGGAGGGAGGATCCTGCTGCAGAAGGCGGTAGAGGTGCTGCCCGGCGATACGCCGGAACTGCTGCAGAAAAGGGTCATGGAGCAAGCGGAATGGAAGCTGCTGCCCCAGGCGGTGGCTATGCTGTGCGAGCAGCTGGAGCAGGAAAAAGGAAACTGAATGATACCATTTGTATTTTATAAATTTATGATATATTTCGGAAAGGGGCAAATGGGATGAAAGCGATCAATTTATATGAGTATCTTTCCGGCAATGAATATCCCGGGCGGGGTATTGTGCTGGGACGGTCTGCAGACGGGCGTCATATGCTGATCGGATACTTTATCATGGGCCGCAGTGAAAACAGCCGCAACCGGGTTTTTGTCACCGAGGGAGAGGGCATTCGGACAGAGGCGTTTGATCCGGCTAAACTGTCCGACCCGTCGCTGATTATTTATTCACCGGTGCGGGTGCTGGGCAAAAGTACGATTGTAACCAACGGAGATCAAACGGACACGATCTACGACTTTATGGCAAAGGGCATGAGTTTTGAGGATGCCCTGCGGACCCGGACTTTTGAGCCGGATGGTCCCAACTTTACCCCTCGCATTTCCGGTGCGGTCTGCGGCGCGGGATACCAGCTTTCCATCTTAAAAAGTGCCGAAGGAAATCCGGATGCGGTACACCGTTTCTTCTTCGATTATACCGACGCGCTGCCGGGACAGGGCCATGTGATCCACACCTACCGGGGAAACGGGAACCCCATTCCTTCCTTTGAGGGAGAACCGGTGCTGGTGGAAATGGCCGACGGATTTGAAGCATTCGGCGAAAAGCTGTGGAATGCGTTAAACGAAGAAAACAAGGTCTCGCTGTTCGTTCGGTCCATTGATTTGGCAACCGGAAAAACTGATACGAAGATTTACAATAAAAACAAATAGGAGGCAGAACCATGGCGAAGGAACTGGAGTTAAAATACGGCTGTAATCCCAATCAAAAGCCTTCCCGTATTTTCATGGCTGATGGCAGCGAGCTGCCCATTGAGGTGCTCAACGGCAAGCCGGGATACATCAACTTTTTGGATGCCTTTAACAGCTGGCAGCTGGTAAAAGAACTGAAAGAAGCCACCGGATTGCCGGCGGCAGCGTCGTTTAAGCATGTCAGCCCGGCAGGTGCGGCGGTTGGCCTGCCTTTGACCGATGTGCTGCGGAAAATCTACTTCACCGGCGATCAGCCCCTGTCCGCGCTGGCCTGTGCCTATGCCCGCGCGAGAGGCGCTGACCGCATGAGCTCCTACGGCGATTTTATCGCCCTGTCCGATACCTGTGACGCCGATACCGCGAATCTGATCCATAAAGAAGTATCCGATGGCGTTATCGCCCCCGGCTATACGGATGAGGCGCTGGAGATCCTCAAATCCAAACGCAAAGGCACCTACAATATCATCAAAATCGACCCGAATTATGTGCCCGCTAAAATCGAGCACAAGCAGGTTTACGGCGTGACCTTTGAGCAGGGCCGCAACGATTTGAAAATCGACAGCGAAATGCTCGGAAACATGGTGACCGAGAATCAGAATCTGCCGGAAGAGGCGAAAATCGACCTGGTGATTTCTTTGATCACCCTTAAATACACCCAGTCCAACTCGGTCTGCTATGCCAAAGGCGGACAGGTCATCGGCGTTGGCGCGGGCCAGCAGTCCCGTATCCATTGCACCAGACTGGCGGGCAACAAAGCGGATGTGTGGTATCTGCGGCAGCACAAAAAAGTTTTGGAACTGCCTTTTAAAGAAAAAATTCGCCGGGCCGACAGAGACAATACCATCGACGTCTATATTTCTGACGATTATATGGATGTGTTGGCCGACGGTGTTTGGGAACAATTCTTTACCGAAAAACCCGAGCCGCTGACCCGGGAAGAAAAACGCGCCTGGTTGGATACCATGTCCGGCGTATCCTTGGGTTCCGATGCTTTTTTCCCGTTTGGCGACAATATCGAGCGGGCCCATAAGAGCGGCGTGGAATACATCGCGCAGCCCGGCGGCTCCATCCGGGACGATAACGTGATCGATACCTGCAATAAGTACGGTATTGCCATGGCGTTCACCGGAATTCGCCTGTTCCACCATTAATCGGCGGGAGGAAGCTACATGAAAGTTTTAGTAGTCGGTTCCGGCGGCCGGGAACATGCGGTGGTTCGGAAGCTGGCGGAAAATAAAGAGATCGAGCATATTTACTGCGCGCCGGGCAACGGCGGCATCAGCGTGCAGGCCACGCCGGTGGAGATAAAAGCCACCGATATAGACAGCATGGTCGCGTTTGCGAAAAACGAGGGGATCGATTTTGCGGTCGTCACCCCAGACGATCCGCTGGTGCTGGGAATGGCCGACGCCATGGAAGAAGCGGGGATTCCCGCTTTCGGCCCCAGCAAAAAAGCGGCCCAGATCGAGGGCAGCAAGGTGTTCGCCAAAAATCTGATGAAGAAATACGGCATCCCCACTGCCAAATACGAAGTGTTTGACGACCCGGCTCAGGTCATCGATTACATTGAGCGGGAGAACCGGTTCCCGGCAGTTATTAAGGCCGACGGGCTGGCGCTTGGAAAAGGCGTGATCATTGCCCAGAATCTTGAGGAAGCCAAAGAGGCGGTTCATTCTATCATGGAGGACAAGATCTTCGGCAAAAGCGGCAACCAGGTGGTGGTAGAGGAATTCCTGACCGGCAAGGAAGTGTCGGTTCTGGCCTTTACCGATTCCCATACGGTAGTTCCGATGGTATCTTCCATGGACCACAAACGGGCCTACGACAATGATGAGGGCCCCAACACCGGCGGCATGGGCACCATCGCGCCAAGCCCCTACTATACGCCGGAAGTGGCCGGGCGCTGCATGAAAGAAATTTTCCTGCCGACAATCGAAGCCATGAAAAAAGAGGGCTGCCCCTTTAAAGGATGTCTGTACTTCGGCCTGATTTTGACAGAACAAGGCCCGAAAGTGATCGAATACAACTGCCGGTTCGGTGATCCGGAAACGCAGGTAGTGCTGCCGCTTTTGAAAACCGATCTGTTTCGTATCATGCGCGCGGTGCGCGATGAGCACTTAAGCGAGCTGGATATCCAGTGGTCTGACGGCGCAGCGGCCTGCGTGGTACTGGCCAGCGGTGGATATCCGAAAAAGTATGAGACAGGATTCCCCATTGAGGGACTGAATGAGCGGGGAGAACATCCCGATGTGATCGTATATCACGCCGGTACCAAGCGGCAGGACAGCAAATTCCTGACCGCCGGCGGACGGGTGCTCGGCATCACCGGGTTGGGGCAGAATCTGTCTCAAGCGCTGGAAAAAGCATATGGCGCAGTGAAAGAAATCACCTTCCCCAAAGCCCATTACCGTACCGACATCGGCAAAAAATAGGAGAGAGAATATGGCAGTTTATCGTTGTTTTGTAGAAAAGAAAACGCCCTTTGCCGTCGAAGCGGCAGGGGTGCTGAGCGATTTGCGAACGGCATTGCGCACCGAGGACATTACCGGAGTGCGTGTGCTCAACCGCTATGATATCGAGAATATCGATGAAGCGGATTACCGCATGGCTCAGAAAACCATCCTGTCCGAACCGCAGGTGGACGATGTTTACGAGGAAACCGCTCCGGCGCCGGCGGAGGATGAGTGGGTGCTGGCGGTAGAATACCTGCCCGGCCAGTTTGACCAGCGGGCGGACTCCTGCGCCCAATGCATCCAGCTGTCCACCTGTAAAGAGCGCCCGGAAGTAAAAACCGCGCGCGTATACTACATCAAAGGAACACTTTCTGATGCGGAAAAACTGAAAATCAAAGAAACCCTGATCAACCCCGTGGAAGCCAGGGAAGCGGCGATGGAAAAGCCCGCTACCATTAAGCAGAATTATGCCAAACCGGATCCGGTTGCGGTGCTGGATGGCTTCAACAGTCTGGACGAGCAGGGCCTGGCGGATTTTATCAAGCAATATGGTCTGGCGATGGACTTGGATGACATCAAGTTCTGTCAGCAATATTTTAAAGATGAGGAAAAACGCTGCCCCACCATCACCGAAATTCGCATGATCGACACCTACTGGTCGGATCATTGCCGTCATACGACTTTTGGCACCATTATTGAAGACGCGGACATTCGGCCGGAGTACATCAAAGAGACTTATGAAAATTATCTGGAGCTGCGCAAGACGCTGTATGCCGGCCGCAGCGATAAGCCGGTAACATTGATGGATCTTGCCACCATCGGCACCAAAGTGCTCAAAGCCGCCGGAAAAATGCACGATTTGGACGAGTCGGAAGAGATCAATGCCTGCTCGGTTAAAATCAAGGTGGATGTAGACGGTGAAGAGCAGGATTGGCTTTTGATGTTTAAAAACGAGACGCACAACCATCCCACCGAAATCGAGCCTTTCGGCGGCGCAGCCACCTGTCTGGGCGGCGCGATTCGTGATCCGCTGTCCGGCCGCAGCTATGTCTATCAGGCCATGCGTGTCACCGGCGCGGCGGATCCGCTGCTGCCGGTCGATCAGACCATGAAGGGCAAGCTGCCCCAGAGAAAAATTGTAACCACCGCAGCGGCAGGATACAGCTCCTACGGTAACCAGATCGGTCTGGCTACTGGGCATGTAACCGAAATCTATCATCCGGGATATGTGGCAAAACGGATGGAAATCGGCGCGGTAGTAGGCGCGGCGCCCCAGGAAAACGTGATTCGTGAACGTCCCGCACCGTCCGATGTAGTCATCCTGCTGGGCGGACGCACCGGACGTGACGGCTGCGGCGGCGCAACCGGATCCTCCAAATCTCACACGCTGGAGTCGCTGGAAAGCTGCGGCGCCGAGGTGCAGAAGGGCAACGCACCGGAGGAGCGAAAACTTCAGCGGCTGTTCCGCAACCCAAAGGCGACCCGACTGATCAAACGCTGCAACGACTTTGGCGCGGGCGGCGTATCGGTAGCCATCGGCGAATTGGCAGATGGGCTGCACATCGATTTAAGCAAAGTTCCGAAGAAATATGAGGGATTGGACGGCACCGAACTTGCTATCAGCGAATCCCAGGAGCGTATGGCAGTGGTTGTAGCCAAAGAGGATGTGGAAACATTCCGTGCGCTGGCTTCTACCGAGAATCTGGAATCCACCGTTGTGGCGGAAGTGACAGCGGAACCCCGTTTGGTGATGGAATTGGATGGCCGGACAATCGTGGACCTGTCGAGAGAATTCCTCAATTCCAACGGCGCGAAAAAATTCACCACGGTATCGGTACCGGATCCGAAGCCGGAAGCGGCAACGCTGGAGTATCTGGATTTCGGCGCGAAGATGGAAAAACTGGCGGACGATCTGAACATCTGCTCCCAGAAGGGGCTGGTGGAACGGTTTGACTCCACCATCGGCGCCGGTACGGTGCTGATGCCTTTCGGCGGCAAATGGCAGCTGACCCCGTCTCAGGCAATGGCGGCCAAGATCCCGGTGCTGGGCGGCGAGACCACGACCTGTTCTTTGATGGGCTGGGGTTTTGACCCGTATCTGTCCAGCCGCAGCCCGTACCATGGGGCCATGATGGCGGTCATCGAATCGGTGGCTAAGATTGTGGCGGCAGGCGGCAGCGCTAAAAATTGCTGGCTGACGTTCCAGGAATATTTTGAGCGGACACAAAACGATCCGGAGCGCTGGGGCAAGCCTTTTGCCGCTTTGTTGGGCGCGCTGAAGGCCCAATTGGAACTGGAGATCGGTTCCATCGGCGGAAAAGACTCTATGTCCGGCACATTTGAAGATATCGACGTACCGCCTACGCTGGTTTCTTTCGCGGTATCCACGGCGAAAGCGGACCGCATTGTTTCCACCGAATTCAAGGGTGAGGGCCATCCGGTCTATCTGATGAAGCCTTTCTACTACCCTAACGGTTTACCGGATTTTGGCAGCGTAAAAGCGGTATTTGAACAGGTGGAGAACCTGATTTCCAAAGGTCGGGTACTGTCCTGCTGGACCTTGAGCGCCGGTGGAGCGGCGGAAGGCCTTATGAAGATGATGCTGGGCAACCATATCGGCTTTGAACTGGACGAATCTTTCCATGAAAACGAATTGTTCGACCAGTGCTACGGCGCGTTTTTGTGCGAATTGGACGGACCGGTGGAATTACCTGGTTCTGCCATCCTGGTGGGTCATACGGCCAAAGGATATTCGCTCAGAACACCGTCGGCTACCGTTAATATGGACAAGCTGCAGAAAATTTATGAAAATAAACTGCAGCCGGTATTCCCGTATCTGAACTGCGAAGAAGAAAAGCCGGTTCAGACGTTCTCTTACGCTTGCGCAACTCCTGCCAAAGCGGCAGCTAAAACGGCGAAACCCCATGTGCTGATCCCGGTATTTCCCGGAACCAACTGCGAATACGATACGGCGCGGGCCTTTGAGCGGGCTGGCGCAGAGGCGGAGATTTTTGTTGTCCGCAATCTGACGCCGCAGGATATTGAGGAGTCAGTGCAGGCATTCCAGAAAGCCATTGCTCAAAGCCAGATCATCGCGATCCCCGGCGGCTTCTCCGGTGGCGACGAGCCGGAGGGATCCGGCAAGTTCATCACGGCATTCTTCCGTAATCCGCAGATCAAGGAGCAGGTGCATGAGCTGTTAAAGAACCGCGATGGTTTGATGTGCGGTATCTGCAACGGATTCCAGGCGCTGATCAAGCTGGGTCTGGTTCCTTTCGGCGAGATCATCGATACCGACAGCAGCTGCCCGACTTTGACCTTCAATACCATCGGCCGCCACCAGTCCATGCTGGTGCGCACACGGGTTGCTTCCAACAAGTCCCCGTGGCTGATGCACAGCAAGGTAGGAGATATCCATACGGTGGCGATTTCCCATGGCGAAGGCCGGTTTGTAGCCGATGAGGCGCTGGTGCAGAAGTTGGCGCAGAATGGTCAGATTGCCACCCAGTATGTGGATCTGGAGGGTAACCCCACATCCAATATCCGATTCAATCCCAATAATTCCGTGCAGGCGATCGAGGGTATTACATCGCCCGACGGACGGGTATTCGGCAAGATGGGCCATTCGGAGCGCTATGGTGAAAATCTGTACAAAAACGTTCCGGACAAGACACTGCAAGACCTGATTTTCCAGGGCGCGGTGGATTACTACAAATAAAATTCCAAACAAAAAGGACCGAAAGGCAAAATCCTTTCGGTCCTTTTTATAATGTCTCAGCTTTGGGAAAAGAGAAGACACTTTTCCTTTCAGGAGGGTTCCTTTTTCAGCATCCGCCCACCATACCGCACGGCAAAGATTTCTTTCTGCGGGTTGGAAAACAAGGTCAAATCAGACCAGGTCATTTTGGACTGAAGGAATAAAACACCGGGCTCTGAAAAACGGTACGGGCGGGACTTGCCGGAGGAAAATACCTCCATTTTCCCGTCGTTCATGGAAATTTCGATGGTACTGTCCTCGGCGGAAACATACCGTCCGCAGGCTTTTTGCTGGAGAGGAAGCGGCCATGGGGCGCAAGGCGCAGGCTCTTCGGGCCGGGGTTCTCGGCCGAGACACCAGAGCATGGCGGCTTCGGCAATCGAAGTGGCGGGGACGCCGGTGGTATTGCATAAAACGACCACGCCGTATCCGGCATCGGGGCAGAAACTGATGGCGGAAGAAACCCCGGTCAGGCTGCCGCCGTGCCCGAATACAGGATGTCCGGCCAGGGCACCTGCCGAAAGTCCGTATCCGTACCCGGTTTTTGGGCGGTAAGAAGCGTAGGAAGCCGTCATGCGGCGAAAAGAATCGGGGGAGAGCAAAGGCGCTCCCTGCTGCAGATAGAGCTGGAGATACTTCTCCATATCCCGGACGGTGGATTTCATGGCCCCGCCGCCCATCATCACAAAGGCATTGTCGTGATAATCCCGGGTGGCCAGTAAGCGGCCGTCCCGCTCTTCGTACAGAACTGCCGCATTGGAATCGGCGGCGGGAGGCAAAAAGCCGCATCCGCTGCGGGACATATCAAGAGGGCGAAGAACATGCTTTTTCATGTAGTCGGCATAGGTGTCTTCGCCGCCCTGGGTACGGATGATGTCGGATAACAGGCCAAAGCTGTCATTGGAGTAGCTTAGATATTCGCCGGGATTTCCCAGCGGCGTCTCCTGCGCATCCAAATCCGCGCAGACTTCCTGTACCGAAGCCTGGGAAAAAGGAACGCTGTATGCCAAGTCGATGTCATGATTCCACAAACCCATTTTCCGGGCCAGCGGTTCCACCGTTTTTCGCTGTACCGGCCAAAAGCTGCCGGTATGGCTCATCAGATGGCGGACCAGAACCGGCTTTTCCCGATGGGCATTTTGAAAAGCTGGAATGTAGCGGCTGACCGGCGCATCCAGGTCGATTTTCCCCTGCTGGGCGAGCTGCAGAACCGCCAGGCAGGTAAAGGATTTGGTGACCGACGCCAGTCCAAAGATAGTATCCCGATCGATAGGGAGTTTCAGCGCCTGGTCTCGGTAACCGAAAAACCGTTCCCATACCGGCCCTTCCCGATCGACGACAGCGACAGCGATTCCGACGGCGTCATAGGTTTGCATCACGGTTTCAACATAAGATTCAAAAGAGGCGGATAAATTAGAAGAAAGAGACATCGGTTTTTCTCCTTTCGAAAGGCAGGCAGAAAAGGCTGATTTCCGGCCCGCGTGGACCCGGATCAGTCGGCGGCCAGGTTGCGGACCCAGCGGCCTCGTTTTAAAAACCAGAACGCGATAAACATTTTCACAAGATCCAGCAATTCAATGGTGATATACAGCGGGACAACGCCGATCGGTGTGAAGATGGAAAGCAGAGTAGATACCGCGACCGGACCGACCCAAAGAAAACCGGAATCAATGAGCATGGTGGAGAAAGTATCGCCGCCGGCGCGCAGTACATAGAAAGTGCAGACATTGACCACATAGATCGGCATCAAGCAGCTTTTGATGCGGATGAGTACTTCCAGCGCGTGGATTGCTTCGTCGCTTAACGCATACAGATGATGGATATACGGCGCGATGCAGAACAAAGCCGCGCCCAGAACCATGGAAACCATAACGCCGAAAACGATGATTTTTTTCGCGTCGGATTTTGCTTCTTCCAGCTTATTGGCACCCAGTTTGCCGCCGATAAAAATGGCGATGGCGGAAGAGAGTCCGCCGAAAACGATAAACGCCAGATTCATTACCGTATCAACAACCGAAATCGCCGCGACCAGCAGTTCGTCCGCACGCATATAAGATTTAAACACCAAAGAAGTGCCGATAGAAAAAAACAATTCGTTTGCAGTCAGGGGAACTGCTTTGGCCAGCATACTTTTCATCAAAGACCAATCCAGGAAAATCAGGCCTTTGAGATCCAATTTATAGAAATGCCGCTGCCGGATCAACAGCACCAGATAGATGGTCATTTCCAGCAAACGGGCGATCATGGTGGCCAGTGCAGCGCCTTTGACCCCCATGGCAGGGGCGCCCAGTTTGCCATAGATTAGGATGTAGTTTAAAACCGTGTTGGTCAACACGGTGGCAGTACCCACTTTCAATTGGATTTTGTTTAATCCGATGGCGCGCATGGCCATCATGCAGGTGAAGGAGATCCCATAAGGAATGTAGGTGAATTTGGCGTAGTAGATATACTCGAGCCCCAAATCGACAATTTCCGGCGTGCGGGAAAACAAATGGATAGTCCATTCAGGGGCGACAAACAGTACGCCGGTAAAAAGCGACATAATCAAAAAACCAACGGAGAGGTTAATGTTGAGAATTTTCTGGCACCGCTCGTTTTTGCCGGCACCATAGTTTTGGGCAATATAGATACCGGCCGCGCCGCACAATCCAAACATGATAGATGACGCAATCATGTAAAAGCGGTTGGCAACCGTAACGGTTGTCAAAGCCGTTTGTCCAACGCCGCCGACCATAACATTATCAATCAGGTTGACAAAAGAGGTGACAAACTGCTGCGCCATAATCGGCAGGGCAATGGCGGTTACTTCTTTATAAAAAAGTTTATCGCCAAAAAAACTTTTGATATGAAGCTTTGACATAACGGCTCCTTTCTTTGTGGTAAAATAAATAGGGCAAAGTTGTCTTAAAATGTATTAGGTTGTCTGACCAGTATATCAAAAAAGCATAGAGAATGTCAATGATATCCAGATAAAATCTTTTGCGAAAACAATGGTTGCGGCAAAAGAAGATTTTCCGTATAATACAAAGAAAAAAGGAGGGCATTATGGGAAAAAAAGCGGTGGTCCTGGGAGGAGGCGGTTCCCGCGGTTCCTATCAGATCGGCGTGTGGAAAGCGCTGCAGGAACTGGATTTTGATTATGAAATCGTTACCGGAACATCGGTGGGGGCGCTTAACGGCGCAATGATGGTGCAAAAGGATTATGAACTGGCTGAACACATGTGGCAGAAGCTGAAGACCAGCGATGTGATGGATGTGGCGGTGACAGATAAAATAGAGGGACGGAAGGACCTCACCGGCAAGGTGGGAACGTTTCTCTCGGAAATGGTAAAAAACGGCGGCGCGGATCCCCGGCCTCTGGAGCAGATGCTTCGGGCTTATATCGACGAGGAAAAAATTCGCCGATCCCCAGTGGAATTTGGATTCATAACGGTGGAATATCCACGGCTGGTGCCGAAGGTCCTTTCCAAAGAGTCTGTTCCGGTGGGAGAATTGGTGGATTACCTGATGGCCAGCGCCGCGTGCTTTCCCGCGATGAAAGCGCGGGTGATCGGTGACAAGACCTATATCGATGGCGGTTATTCGGACAATTTGCCGGTGAAAATGGCAGTTGAAATGGGCGCCGACGACATTGTGGCGGTTGATTTGGACGCCATTGGCATTGTGAAAAAGATGGATTTCCCCACGGTGCGGCTGCGCTATTTGAAAAGCCGGTGGGATTTGGGCGTTTTTTTGCTGTTTGACAGTGATACAACCGTCCGGAATATCCAGCTGGGTTATCTGGAAACCCTAAAGGCGTTCGGCAAAAGGGAAGGCTTTCTGTATACCTTTTTACCGGGGGAAACAACGGCGTTGTACCGGCGGATAGAAAAACAGTCGGACATTCTGCTGGCCAAAAGCGGCATGTATCTGATTCCGGGAAATGTCTATCCGGCGCAGGCCAGGGCGCAGCGAAAGCTGCGGCAGATTTTGGACCGGCCGCAGGGGCGGCTCGACAGCGAGACAATCGCTTTGGCCTGCTGCGAGACGGCGGCCCGGCTGCTGGATGTAACGCCTTTGGAAGAGTATACAGCCCGGTCGATGGAAGCGGTCCTGACCGAAAACTATCAAAAACTGGAGCGGGATGCGGAGAAAATCCCCAGGATCCTGGCAGCCCGGTCGGCAAAAGAGCTGACAAAGCATTTGATGGGCTTGGAAAAGCGGCTGGTGCTTTTATACTGCTGCCGGTGTCTGGACGAAATGCTGGAAGGCTGTTTTTCCCCGTCGGCAGTGCGTGCTCTGTGTTCGGCGGTGACCGAAGAATTTCTGGCCGCCATGTATCTTTGCAGCCTGCGCCAGCCAAAAGCAGAAAATAAAGTGGATACAAACCCTTGACAATTGCATAGGATAGATGTAAGATGGCTCCATAAATTTTCGGAAAGGAACGTACGCAGATGAAACTTTGCTTTACTGCAATTTCATCATCTTGTTGTTCAGGCACTTCTGCAGTGCCTGCGCTTGGCGTACGCTTTTTTCGGAACGATTGATTGTTGCGGCCTTGGATAAACAGCAAGATGGGACGGCCGGATAATCTATATCTGTCGTGAAAGCCGAAGAGCATACGCTCTTCGGCTTTTTTATTTGCAATTATCATTTTGGAGGTAGCAAGAAATGGAACGAGTTTACAATTTTTCCGCAGGCCCTTCGATGATGCCGGTTGAGATTTTACAACAGGCCAAACAGGATTTGGTTTCCTATCCCGGCGCTGGATGCAGTGTGATGGAGATGAGCCATCGTTCTGCGCCATTTGAGAAGATTATTGCGGATGCGGAAAGCGCCCTGCGCAGACTGATGCATATCCCGGATCATTATGCGGTTTTATTTTTGCAGGGAGGCGCTTCGATGCAGTTTTCCGCTGTTCCCATGAATCTGGCGCGGCAGGGACAGACCACAAACTACGCCATCACCGGGCAGTTCGCAGGCAAAGCGTTGGCAGAGGCAGAGCGATGGGGCAATGCGGTCGCGGTTACCTCTTCCAAGGCAGATACCTTTTCGTATATCCCAAAAATCACACCGGATCTTCTGAACCCGGATGCGGCTTATTTGCATATCACCGGAAACAATACCATTTTCGGAACCTGCTATAATACCTTGCCCGAGACTGGCGATATTCCGCTGGTAGCCGACTGGTCCAGCGCGATTTTGGGCCGGGAAATCGATGTGGAGGCTCATGCGCTGATCTACGCGGGCGCACAGAAAAACATGGGCCCCGCCGGATTGACGGTGGTTATTGTCCGCCGGGATCTGCTGGAGCGGGAGGTGGATCCCATTGTGCCAACGATGCTGCGGTATAAAATCATGGCGGAAAATGGCTCTATGTACAATACGCCCCCCTGCTTTGCCATTTATATGGCGGGCTTGATGTTCCAGTGGGTGGAGAACAACGGAGGCGTGGCGGCAATGGAGCAGCGAAACCGGGAAAAAGCGGCAATGCTGTATGACTTTATCGATCGGTCCCAGGTGTTTCACAATCCGGTGGCCAAAGAGGACCGCTCCATTATGAATGTGACCTTTACGCTTCCGATGCCGGAGGATACCAAAGCATTTTTGCAGATGGCCGAGGGCCGGGGCATGATCAACCTGAAAGGGCATCGCAGCGTGGGCGGATGCCGGGCCTCTATTTATAATGGTATGCCAAAAGAGGGTGTGGAGGCGCTGGTGGCCTGCATGAAAGATTACGAAGCAGGTTTACGCAAATAAAAGGAGGGGCTCTCGATGCTGACAGTAAAAAAATTCAATCAAATTTCTGATATTATTTATACCCAGATGCCGAAAGAGCGTTACCGCTTTATCGAAGAAGGGGATGATTATGATGTGGCGCTGGTCCGGTCCGCGGAGCTTGGGGAAACACCATTTCCCAAGCAGCTATTGGCCATTGCCCGGGCTGGCGCGGGGGTCAACAACATCCCGGTAGACCGATGCAGCGAAGAGGGCGTCGTGGTATTCAACACGCCCGGCGCCAACGCCAATGCGGTTAAGGAGCTGGTGCTGTGCGGCATGATGCTGGCCTGCCGCCGGATCGTGCCGGGAATCCAGTGGGTTCAAAGGCAGCACGACAAAGGGGCCGCCGGTGTGGATAAGCGGATGGAAAAAGCGAAAAAAGATTTTGTCGGCGGAGAGATCGCCGGGAAAACGCTGGGCGTAATCGGACTGGGGGCCATCGGTGTGATGGTGGCCAACGCGGCAGTGACATTGGGCATGGAGGTAATCGGCTACGACCCGTTTCTGTCGGTAGATGCGGCGCTGCGGTTGTCCCGCAGCGTGAATCTCGCAAAAACACAGGAAGAATTGTTGAGCAAAAGCGATTTTCTGACGCTGCACCTGCCGCAGACAGCCAAGACCAGAGGGATGATAAACAAAGAGACCCTTGCCGCCATGAAACCCGGTGCAGTGATGCTGAACTTTGCCCGGGGCGGCCTGATCGATGACGACGCGGTACTGGAGGCTTTACAGTCCGGACATCTCAGCCGGTATGTAACCGATTTCCCGGATGACCGGATCATCGCCGATCCCAACGTGATCGCCATGCCGCATCTGGGTGCTTCGACACCGGAAGCGGAGGAAAACTGCGCCCGGATGGCAGCCGCCCAACTGGAGGAATACCTGGTCAACGGCAATATCAAGAACAGTGTCAATTTCCCGGATTGTGAATATCCCCGGGGAGAGGGCTGGCGAATCGCCATCATCAACCGCAACATTACCAACATGGTGGGACAAATCACCGCAGTGCTGGCCCAAAACCGGCTGAACATTGAGCATATGCTCAACCACAGCCGCAATGCCTGGGCGTACACACTGATCGATCTGCTGGAAAAGCCGTCCCAGGAGTGCCTGGACGCGCTGGCAGGTATTGACGGCGTGGTACGGGTTCGGCTGATCGGAGAAGAACAATGAGTACGGCAAGGGAAAAGCTGGCCGGTGTTGGAGCGGCGGTACCGCGCCTGCTGTTTCCCCCAAAAGGGGTAGATTTACAGAAATTTGCCGTAATCGCCTGTGACCAGTACAGCGCGCAGCCGGAATATTGGGAAGCGGTACAGAATTTTACGGATGGCGCGCCGTCTGCTCTGCAGATGATAATGCCGGAGGCCTGGCTGGGTAAAAATCTGGGTCACGAAAACGCGGTTCCGGCGCGCATGAGGCGGTATCTGGAGGATGGCACGCTTTCTGATATTGGCGAGGGAATGATGTTTTTGCATCGGGCCACCACGACAGGAATCAGAAGAGGGTTAATGCTGGCGCTGGATCTGGAGCAATATGACTTCACCCCCGGTTCGTCCTCGCTGATCCGGGCGACAGAAAAAACCGTTTTGGAACGGTTGCCCGCCCGGGTGGCCATCCGATCGAAAGCACCGCTGGAGATGCCGCACATCATGGTGCTACTGGATGACCGCCAGAATCGCTTGATGGGCGCTTTGGATCAAATGACAGCCGAAAAGGACCCGCTTTACGATTTTTCCTTGATGATGGACAGCGGACGCTTAAAAGGGTGGTTTTTGCAGGAGGAGTCGGTCTATGATACGGTAGCGGATGTGCTGACCCGGTTAAAAGAAGAGGCCCTTGACGGGATGCTTTACGCTGTGGGAGACGGAAACCACTCTTTCGCCGCGGCAAAGTCTCACTGGGATACGCTGAAAGCTGGCCTGAACGCAGCCGAGCGGGAATCCCATCCCGCCCGATTTGGGCTGGTGGAGCTGGTGAACCTGTATGATTCCGCACTGGCTTTTGAGCCGATCCACCGGCTGCTGATGGGGGTGGATCCCAAACAGGTCCAGCGGGAATTGGAATTTGATGCAAAGAACCCGCCGCCTCTGCAGCAGCTGCAGCCGCGGCTGGACGAATGGCTGGACCGGCATCCGGAAGCGGAATTGGAGTATATCCATGGGGCGGGGGACTGCCGCCGCCTGGGGCGGGCACCGAACCGGCTGGCAATCGTCTGGGAGCAATTCGATAAGGAAACCCTGTTTTCGGATGTGGCAAGCCGCGGTGTGCTTTGCCGCAAAAGCTTCTCCATGGGAAGCGCGCCGGATAAGCGTTTTTACCTGGAGTGCCGTAAAATTTAATCGCAAAAAAGCCGGATGAGATCTCATCCGGCTTTTTTCAGCAAGGAAAGGTTTAACCGAAGTAAGGACGCAGGGCATTCATGGATTGTTCCATGGCAGGATTGGGATTGTTGTAATACTCGGCAGAGGTCAGCTCTATTGTCATATAGCGCTCATAACCAGATTCTTCAATCTCACGGATGTATTGCTCCAGCGGGAAAATCCCATCTCCCCAGGCAAGATGACCGGCGGGACGCCCGTCGATCAGATGGATGTGCCATAGGTCGTCGCCTAGTTCCCGGGCATATTGGGCGATGGACTCCCCTGCATAGTACATCGGGCTGGTGTCCAGCATACCTTTTAAATTGGGGGAGCCAACTTCCAGGATCGCTTTTTTCAGGGCAGGTAGATTGGTAACCAGGTTGGTCTCATCGGTTCGGATCGGTTCCAGCACCAATACTACGCCCTCTCGCTCGGCCTTGCGGGAAAGCTGCCCCAAACTGTCTATCATCCTCTCCCAGGCGTGCTCCTTGGGCTCGTCGAAGTACCCGTAGCCGGAAGTCAAGAGCATCTGACCGCTGCCCAAATAGGAGCAGACCTCGATTTGTCGGGTCAGACTCTGGATGGAGCGGCGACGTGCTACCTCGCTGTGATAGGAAATATTTACCGGATAACTGCACTGATCGGGTGTGTAGCAGATGACTTTTAAGTGATGATCGGCGATTTTCTGCCGGATAGCGGCCATATCGCCGGAAGAAAGGTCCGGCACATAGAAATGGGGTGCGTTAGGCAATATCTCGATAGATTCGTATCCCAAACGTTCCATTGCGTCGAGGAAATAGTCGAAAGAATAGAACTTATAAACCAGGTTCATACCGGCAATCTGCCTCTTTTGAATTTTCATAAGATTCCTCCTCTTCACAAGATCACAAGGGACGATGCATCAGCTCTTTGGTTGCTTCGTACAGCGCATGAAACACCGGTTTTCCCTTCTGATAAACGGCGTGGTTTTCCGGAATCGGCCGGATGGTTTGGGCTATCTGAATTTTTTCACCCAGAGATTCAAAGCTGTCATAGCAGCCGCAGGACAGCGCACAGAGAATCGCGTCTCCATAGCAGGCGCCGATGGTCACCTGCGGAACCAGAATTTCCCGATCCAGCATGTCTGCGATAATCTGCAGCCATATCGGATTTTTGGCGCCTCCGCCCACTGCCATGATCTTGTTCACCGGCAGATGGTTTTTCGCCAGCAGGTCAAAATGCTGGGCGATTGAATAACCGATCCCCTCCAGCGCCGAACGGTACAGGTGCGCGCGGGTGTGGTGCGACTGCAGCCCGAAAATCATGCCGCGGGCCAGCGGGTCGTTGATGGGGGTGCGTTCTCCCGCGAAATAGGGCAGCGTAAAAAGCCCGTCGCTGCCGGCGGGGACGGACGCGGCAATTTGGGCCATGGCGGCATAGGCGTTTTCGCCGCCGGCTTCCTCTTTTGCCAGCAGCACCGGAAACATCTGATCCCGATACCATTTTGTCAGTGTACCGCCGTTGTTGGTCCCCGCGGCCACACAATAGGTGCCGGGAATCAGGTAAGGCCCCGGCCACACGCGATTGTCCGAGGGGAACCGGTCTGCGTTATAGATGAAAAAGCAGGTGGAACCCAACTGAATCATAATCGTTCCAGGGGTAAAAACGCCGCAGGAAACCGATTCCGCTCCCGAATCCCCAGTGCCGGTGAGCACCTTGGTGCCGGGCTGAAGGCCGGTAAGAGCGGCGGCCTCCGGTGTGACGGTTCCGACCACGTCCGGGGCCAGCGTGATTTCAGCCAATTGGTCCGGACGGCAGAACAGGCCGCATTCCGCCTCGTTCACGCCGGCCTCATTGTACAGCGGCGCAAACGATCCGCTTAAATATTTATCAATGCAGTACCGGCCTGTCATTTTGGCCGTTAAAAAAGAGGACGCGGTGAGAAATTTATAGGTTTTGGCATAAACGTCCGGCAGATGGTTTTTGATCCAGAGAATTTTTGGGGAGATACTGGAAGAAACCAACGGATGGGAAAACACCTGGTCAAACCGGCTGCCGTAATAGGCCTTGATCTGCTCAATCTCCTCCTGGGCACGGGAATCGATGCCATACAGGATCGCTTTGCACAAAGGACGGCAGTGTTCATCCACCGGTACGCAGTCGCATCCCAGGGCGGACAGGCCCACACATTCAATTTCAGCCGGGTCTAAGCCGGACTGCTCCAGCAACTGCCGGGAAATCTTGCAGACGTCCCCCCACCAGACCGCTTCCGCGTCGTGTTCATACCAGCCGGGATTGGGGTTTTCCAGCCCGTGTTTTTGCGAAGCCTGGCAGACGATGTGGCAGTCTGTATCGATCAAAACGCCCTTGCTTTCATAGGTACCAACGTCAATCCCCATAAAATAGCGAGCTTTTTTATCCACAGAAAATCAGTCCTTTCGCAGGGCTTTTGCTTTTTGCATAAAACGCGCGACGCGCTCTTCGTCAATGCGGCCGGTGAAAACACCGTCTTTTTTAAAGGCGGAGCCGACAAAAGCACCGTCAGCCACAGCCAGGATAGCCTCGCAGTTTTTTTCATTGCAGCCGGTGCCGCAGAAAACGGGGGTACTGCCGGCCACCTCTTTGACCTCGACAATTTGGGAAACATCCGGCTGACTGCCCGGCCCGGGACCGGATACGACCAGGCATTCTGCCCGGCATCCGCTGAGAAGAGATTTGGCTTTCTGGGCCAGGGGGCGGCTGTCCATAGGGGTAGTGCCTTCGCCGTTGATAAAATAGCACAGCTTCAGATCGTCCAGATCCAATTCTCTGCGCAGGCGCAGCGTGCGTGCGATATTGCGCTGCTGCAATCCCGTATCCCCCGCCCAGGCGCCGGTGAATAGGCAGCGGGTAAAGGAGGCGCCGGTCGCGGCGCAGATTTCCACACAGCCTTCGCCGTCCGCAATGGTTTCCACGCCGTATGGAACCGTAAACAAATGGCGAATCTCGCCGAAGATGCGGCACATGGCGCCGAAAACAGGCTTGGGAGTGTCGGTGAAAAAGGGTCCGCTGAACTCATTGGTCATCAAAATGCCGTCCACGCCGCCTTTTTGCAGCGCTTCCAGATCCTGCCTTGCGTTTTCGATAATTTGTCCCATGGAACCTTCGTAAAAAGGGTCGCCGGGCAGAGGATCCAAATGTAAAAGCCCGATAATCGGCTTGGAAGTTTGAAACAATTCGGTTGACCAACTCATAAAAGTGCCTCCGTTCTGTAATTTTGCAGGGCCTGTTAAGCGGCCTTACATAAAAAGTATATCATCAGAAATTGGATGTCACAACGAAAAACACCAATTTTTTTGTAGAAAAATTCCTATAATTTTACACAATGCATACAATTTTTGGAAAAAATAGAATAAAAATCTTGTGCTTTCCCAAAAAAACAGAAAGAAAAAAGATACGTAGGATATGTTTTTGTATGCTATAATAGAAAAAACAGCAAAAAGGGGAGACCTTTTGATGGAATATACATTGGAAAAAGGAACCTGGGAAAATATTGACGATGCGGTGCGGGTAGAAGAAGAGACACTTCCCAAAAGCTGCTATCTGCGGGACAACAGCTCCTATTTTCTGGACCATACCGCAGGCGATCTTACCCTGGTCCGGGCCGGAGAGGAGCCGGTGGGGATTGGCAAGCTGTCCGTTTTGCCTGACGGGTCCGGCTGGTTGGAAACATTGCGGGTGCGTCCCTCGTGGCAGGGGCGCGGCGTAGGAAAAGCTATCTATGGCCGGTGGCTGCAAGAGGCTGAGCGCTTGGGATGCCCGGCGATCCGAATGTTTACCGGTACCGGAAATGTTCGCAGCAAAGGGCTGGCAGAACGGTTCGGACTATCTTTGGCGGGAACGTATATCGGCGCCACGGCAAAACTATCCGACGAGAAACTGGATTTGCCGCCGGAATTCAAACCGGTGACTGATTATCGTTTGGCTCAGGTGCTTTTAGAAAGCGGACGATGGAAAATGGAAGATTTCGTGGTGATGAACAATACCTTTTTCCGCTGTTCTGAGAAAACATGGCGCTATTTGTGGGAGCAGGGCATGATTTTTGCGGATGAGCATGGAAGCTTCGTGGTAATCGGCGCCCGGATGCTGCGGCAGCGGGGATTGCATGTGGCTATGTACGGCGGGGACGGCCGCCGCTGCCTGCAATTTGCCAAGGCATATACCCAACGCCAGGGCCTGCCGGCGGTTACAGTGTCTTATCCGCCCCAAAATCAGAGAATCCGATTGGAGCTGGAACAGGAAGGCTTTGTGCATGACCAATCCTGCCGGATTGTAATGGAACGGATTTTGAAAAAATAGGCAGGTTCGGAAGAGCTGAGACGGAGAGAATATCACGGCAGCATGGGGAACGAAACGTTCGGTTGCGGTTTGAGCTCTTTTGGAACAAAAAGCGGCGTGTGCCGAAAAATTTCTGTTGCCCCGCGCTGGTAAGATGGCCGTAGACACAAAATAAAACAGGAGCGGGTAGCTTCCCGTTCCTATTTTCAAACAAAAAAGCCAGACTAGCAGTCCGGCTTTTTTACTTCAAAGAAAGATTGTTTATATTTGCAGACAGGGCAGACCATCGGCGCGGCTTCTCCCTCGTAAAGATAGCCGCAGTTGCGGCAGATCCAGGCAACTTTGCCGCTTTTGCGGAACACGGTTCCCTCTTGCATGTTTTGCTCCAGCATGCGATAACGTTCTTCGTGATCTTTCTCAATCGAAGCGATCCGTTCCATTTTTTGAGCGATTTCTGGAAACCCTTCCATTTTTGCGTCTTTTGCAAAGGACGGGTACATGTCGCTCCATTCGTAATGCTCACCGGCCGCGGCAAGCTTTAAATTTTCTTTGGTATCAGCCATTTGGCCGACGTGTAGGTATTCATACCATTGCTGCGCGTGGGCTTTTTCGTTGCGGGCGGTGGTTTCAAAAATCTGCGCCATTTCCTCGTAACCGTCCTGACGAGCCTTTTGAGCGTATAGCTGATATTTTACCGAGGCCTGGCTTTCTCCGGCAAACGCGGCAATCAGATTTGCTTTTGTTTTGGTTCCCTCTAATTCCATGGAAAAACTCCTTTCTTTTTTTCCTAGTTTGGACAGGCTGGAAAAGAATATGCAAAGGCCTATTGCAAACGAGAGGGAAAAGGCATATAATAGCGATAAACATCTTATGACGTTATAAAAGGAGGTACCGTATGAATGAGAGGAAAACGATAAAAGGAGATATGACTGTAGGCAATCCGGCCCGGTTGATTTTGTCCTTTTCCATTCCTCTGTTGCTGGGAAATGTGCTGCAGCAGATGTATAATATGGCGGACAGCATCGTCGTCGGTAACTATGTTGGAACAACCGCACTGGCTGCGGTGGGAACGGGATTTCCGATTATTTATATGATGGTTGCTTTGTTCATGGGGATTGGCGGCGGCGCGACTGTGATTATTTCACAGTATTACGGAGCCGGCGATTTGAAAAAAGTTTCGGAAACGGTGGACACCATTTATACATTCGGTATCGTTGGAGCGATTCCGATATCGGTTATCGGAATCCTGCTGTCCGGGCCGATGCTTCGGCTGATCAATACGCCGGATGATACGCTGCCCGACGCGCGGCTATATATGACGATTATTTTTGCCGGGACGATTTTTGCCCTGGGATATAATCTGAACAGCGCCATCATGCAGTCGCTGGGGGACAGCAAAACACCGCTGCTTTTGCTGTCCATCACCTGTGGGTTGAATATCCTGTTGGATTTGCTGTTTGTGATCGTGTTTCAATGGGGTGTTGTAGGCGTCGCCGTCGCGACAATTTTTTCGCAGGCGGTTTCCTGGGGTGTCGGCATTTTGTTGGTTAACCGCAAATACACTTACATTCATGTAAATCCGCTGAAGTTTTTCTTTGACCGGGAATTGTTCGGAAAGATTATCCGTCTGGGCCTGCCCGCAGGCCTGCAGCAGATGCTTTTTTCGGTGGGGACACTGGCGCTGCAAAGTCTGGTAAACGGCTATGGTTCGGACTTTATGGCTGGATTTAACGGGGCGAATAAAATCGACATGTTTGCCTTTTTCCCGGCGCAGAGTTTTGGCATGGCGCTGACAACTTATGTGGGACAAAACATCGGCGCGGGAAAAATGCACCGGGTCAAGGAGGGACTGCGCGCTACGATGGTGATGAGCGTTTTGTGCGGCATCGGCGCAATGGCGCTGGTCCTTGGATGTGGGACGAATATGATGCATCTGTTCAGCAGAGAAGCGGCTGTTGTGGAAGCCGGCATGATCTATCTGCGCCCGGTCATGTATTGTTATTTGCTGTTCGCGGTGATGAATACTTTCCTGTCGGTGCTGCGCGGTGCGGGGGATATGGTGTTCCCCATGATCACCAGCCTTTTGTCTTTGTGGCTGATCCGATTGCCGATGGCGTACCTGCTGGCCTATTTCTTCGGAAAAGAGTACATCTTCTTTAGCTATGGCGGCGGCTGGGTTATCGGTATGACGATGGCGATTGTCTATTATTTCGGCGGCCGATGGAAAAAGAAAGCGGTCGTTTCCAGGCGGCGGGAAGAGGATTTGCCTGCAGAATGTGAATAATTTGTTAACTTTTCGTTTTGCTGCATGAATTTCTGCAAAAGGGTCCACTTATAAGGCAGACCCTAAAACAAAGGAGATAAAAAATGAAAAAAATATTTGCATTTATTTTTGCCGCTCTGATGGTCGCGTCGTTGTCGGGATGCGGCAGCAACAATTCTTCGTCTGTGGCCTCGCAGGAGGAATCTGCTGTAAGTTCTTCGGCAGAATCCAGCGCCGTGGAGTCTGAAACCGTTGTGGCCGGAATGAAAGAAGGCAAAACGGTAGAGGGCTTTTTTGCAGCGGTCGACGAACTGTATGGCGAAATGAGCCGTACCCCCATTGACGACGACATGCTGAAAGACCTGTATATGATTGACATGGAAAATGTGGAAACGTACATGGGCGAAACGTCGATGATCAATGTGCATGCGTTCGACGTTTTGGTTGTGCAGGCAAAAGAGGGAAAAGTAGAAGACGTAAAAGCTACGCTGGAAGAAAGAAAGCAAGCCCGTATTTCGGAGTTTGAATTCTATCCGGTCAATAACAACGATGTGAACACCAAAAACGCGTTGGTTTTGACCTCCGGTGATTACGCGATTTTGGTAATCTGCAATGATTACGACAGCATGCAGAAGATTCTGGACGAATACTTTACCTTCTAGAGAATGGTCAGGACCGGCTCTGCCGGTAAAACTCGTTCCTTTCCCAAATGAACAAGCAAAGAAAAACACTGTACGGCAGGATGATCCGGCATACAGTGTTTTTTGTTATCTATTGTGCGCTTTGCCAAAGGCGGCAGAATTATCCTTCTTTCTTCAGAGTAAGAGTGACATATTCCGCGACCTCATCCACAGAAGGGGTTGTGGAAATGCCGATATCGGTAGCGGTGACAACGACAACGTAGTCGTCAATCAGCGGGTAAAACTGCGTCTGGGAAAATTTCATGCCGCCAACATAAATGTCGTAAGAAACAACCGATACGGTCCCGATGGGTGCTTTCAGCTCATCTATTTTCAAATTTTCAACTTTTTCAAACCCATTGGCGAGAAGCTGCCCTTCCAAATCAGACTCAAACGCTGCTTTCATCTCTTTGGCGCTGGCCGCTTTTTGACCGGTACTTTGGACCAGAATGTTCACGTTGGAAGAACCAGAGGTAATGTCCGCGTCTTCAGGGACATAGATAACGCAACCCTGCCCGGTAGCGTCTTCCGTAATCGTCCAGTCTGCCGGAACCTCATAGGAAAAACCGTTGGAACTGTCGGCAACCGTATCCCATTCCGGCTTATCGACCGCAACCGGGTTGGAACCGCAGCCACTCAACAGCAAAGTGAGGATAAATCCTGCGGCGAGCAGCAGGGAAAGTTGTTTTTTCATAGAAAGCTTCCTTCCTTTCACGCATCTCAAAAATGACAACACGCGGTGATGTACAAATAGTATATAGCGGGAAAGCTTTCACTGTCAAGCCGCCTTTTCGCAGGCAAAAGAGATGCTGCGCAGTCAGCAGAGCGCCATACTTTGCCGCGCCGCAGCTTTATGCCTTCGGCACATCGACTGCCGCATCTGTTCCGTCCTCGGGCAGGCTGTCGATCGAATCAACCATTTCGCCGTCGAAGGGCAGGTCGGCATCGTTCGCTTTCGGTTTGGGCTGATATAGCACAGCAAACACGATCAAAGCAACCGCGGCGAGCACGCTTACCAGAATAATCGCAGACTGCTTCGGCGTGAAGATATGCGGCTTATCCGGGTTGGGGTATTTGATTCCCGCGACGATCCGTCCAATCAGCATCCCGACAGCCAGGCTGCCCAGCAAACCGCCGGCAATCCAGGCCCAATTTATCCAGTTCATATGTAAAACTCCTTCGTCAAGATTTATGACACCTATACAACAAACCCCGCCTGCGCAGGGTTTGTTACATACCTATGCCATAAACCAAACAAAAATCCGCATTATGCAAAATCGGAAAAAACATATCCTTTTTCCCGCATTCCGTCAATAAAATCGCCCAGCACCTGTGCGTTGGTGGAAGAAACGGCGTGCAGCAGATAAATCGCGCCGGGATGCGCTTTATTCAGCATGGAAGACAGCGCGTCGGACGGATCGGGCTGCTGGTCGACATACCAGTCCTTGTAGGCGAAACTCCAGAACAGCGACTTATAGCCGCAGCTTTGCACCATCGCCAGCGTTTGCTCGGAAAAATTCCCCTCCGGAAAGCGGAATACAGTCATTTTATATTGATAAGTATCCAGCATATACTGGTGTAAGCTCATTAAATCCTCTTTTGCTTCTTCCAGAGAAAGGGAGGGATAGGTGATATGTTTGTTGCTGTGATTGCCGACCGTGTGTCCTTCCTCAATCATGCGCTGTACCAGCTCCGGCTGCTCCTTGGCATAAGGAAGCGTGACAAAAAATACGGCGTGGACCCCTTTTTCTTTCAGCGTATCCAGAATGTCGGCGGTATAGCCGTTTTCGTACCCCTCGTCAAAAGTCAGGTAGATTTTTTCTGAGGAAGGAGCGATGAAATAAGCGTCGTATTTCCCGTATTTTTCCTGATAAGCGATTGCCCCTTGGGACCGGTTTTCACTGTCTACCGGGCCGCCGGGACCCCATCCCAACGCTTCTCCGCTCAAAGCACCGATTTCGGCAAAATCGGTGCTCATAGTCGGGGAAGCGGACTCATCCATACTTTCCAATCCGCTTTCCAGGCGGCTTTCCAAGTCGCTGAGAATGCTGCTTTCACCGGCAAAGGAAGATGCGGCGGAAGAAGAGCTGGCCTTCGACGAAGAGGAAGAAGCGGTGCTGGAATGGCCGGAAGAAGATTTTCCGCCGGAGGTGCAGCCGCTCAAAGCCAAAAGCATGGCCAACGCCAGCGACAGGGCAAGTGTTTTCTTTGCTTTCATGATGGAACCTCCGTGAATGTTATTATGAAATCAAAAATCGGATTTCGCCATTAGTATGCGCAGGAATGCTGCAAGTATGGGCAGGAAAAATTTTCTTTTTCTTGTCAAAAGTTGCCTGGATTTATTCCTGACAAAAACAGTATACCCTGTTTTGACAAAAAAGGAAAGGACGCGGCAAAAAGGAATAAAAAAAGCTGCCCGAAAGCAGCTTGAAAACAATGATAACGCGCATGTTACTGCGCTTTGTTTTTTATCAGGAACTCTTTTGCCTGATCGATGCTGGAAAAAGAAAGTGGCGAAGAAAAAATATAAGATAAAAAATGGTTCCAAGTTTCCAGCGAAAACTGGTCATCCGGAATATCCCGAATGACAGACTCTTCCCAGAGCAGTTCGGGGTTGGTCCGAAGATCTGATTCATAACATTTTAGTTTTTTGGCAAAGTAACTGTAGATGTCCATAGTACCTCACATAACAGATAGAATCTTAGGGAAACTTATCTACCTTTCATTATAATTAGAACTTGTCTAAAAATCAATCTATAAGAAGTACTTTCCAGTTTTTATATAGTTTTTTTCCAATTCAAATCACTACTCTATAAGTAGGGGATGATTTATGGAGTATGATATCCAATTGATTGGACAACGGATCAAAATGGCAAGAAAAGCCAAGCGGTACACGCAAGACTATGTTTCCGCCCGGGCCAGCATCGGCGATCTTCTGCAGGGCCTAACGCCGCGACAGTTGCAAGATGTGGAGACGATTTTAAAAATCTTTGTAAAAAACTGCAAATAAATACTACGGATAACAACATACACCATATTTGGTGTAATGACAATACATCATATCTAGTGTAAGATAGAATACTCTCAGAAGAAGTTGCTGCCCAATGGGGGGACTTACATGAAACCGTATTATGAAATCATAAGGGATTTGCGGGAAGACCACGATTTGCGGCAGTCGCAGATTGCGCAGCTACTGAAAACAACGCAGCAGGTCTACTCCCGGTATGAAAAAGGGCAAAATGAAATTCCCCTGCGGCATTTGATCACGTTGGCGAAATTTTATAATGTTTCGTTGGATTACATTGCCGGACTGATTACGGAAAAGAAACCTCTGGAATAAAAACGGCCAACCGGAAAGCGGCAGGCCGTTCTTTTCTTTTTCTGCCCCATTGAGAGGGGCAAAACAGATGGGTGGAAATACAGCCGCCCACTTTTTAACAAAGCGGGCGGCGTTCATGCCGGTTACTGCAAAAACAGGCAGAGCAAGAACAGAACACCCAGCAGGCATATGTTGTACCATGTAAACTGGAGAATGTATTTTTTTCGCTGCCTGGGATCATCTCTTGCCACCATCTTGTAAGAGATGAGGCTGGCCATAGAGGCAATCAGCGTGCCGAGGCCACCCAGGTTGCAGCCGATGATCAGCGCGTCCCACTGACTGGTAAACCCGGAAAGCAAAAGGGCGGCAGGTACGTTGCTGATAATTTGGCTGGTTAAAATCGCCGATGCTGCGACGCGCCCGCTGATAACCGACGAAAGAAAGCTTGCAAAAGCGTCTATATTTCCGATGTTGCCGATAAAAATAAAAAAGAAGAAGAAAGTCCCCAAAAGGGAATAGTCGATTTTGGCCAGCAGAGAGCGGCCGGCCACCAGCAGAAACAGAAAAACCAATGCTGCGATCAGAAGGGGAGGGACCAAACGGAAAAGGCCCAAAAGGCAAAGCGCAAATCCCGCCGCGCAGCAAAGCAGTTCCCGTGCCCCGCCCAGCTCGGTTTTCACCGAGACCACCGGCAGCGCTGCGGATTTCCGAAAAAGAATCAGCAAAAACAAGCACAGACCGGACAGCAGGACATAAGGCAACATCAGTCCGCAAAATGCGCCGAATGACATACCGGATTTTGCGTACAGGTAAAGATTTTGAGGATTTCCCATAGGGGTAAGCATGCTGCCCAGGTTAGCGGCAACCGTCTGCATGACAACCAGAGGGACTAAAAGCTGTTCCTGTTTTGCCATCTGCAGGACGATGATACCGAACGGCACAAAGGTGATCAGCGAAACGTCGTTTGTGATGACCATGCTGCAGATAAAAGGCAGAAAAACCAGCACAAGCAGCATACTCCGGGTGGTGCCGGTTCTTCTCAGAAGCTGGTTCCCCAAAAAGACAAATACGCCCGCCTGCTGAAGTCCCGCCATAACTGCCATCAGGCTGAACAAAAGCGCAAGGGTATCCCAGTCGATGTAGGAAAGATAGGCCGGGCCGGGCGGGACCCAAAAGGCAGAAACCAGCGCCAGCAGGGCCGATATGCACAATACGGTCTCTCTGCGAAAAAAGAGGATACAGCTTTTGAGCACTTTTGGCAAGCAAGATCAGCTCCGTTCAAAAGGATTACAAAAGAAAACCGGGAAGTTTGTTTGGAAGAAAAAAGTCCGGACGCAAATCGCATCCGGCGGTATCATGTCTAAGGCAAAAAAGAGATATCTCCGACGCAAGAGACAGAACGGCAAAAAAGAAGAGCCTCAACTGGCAGAGTTGACGAAAAGGAACTTCCGAAAGAATTTTGAGGAAAATCTGAAAACGAAAGTTCAAAAAACATGCGGGATTAATGGACTTTAGGAACTCTTGAAACCGAAAACAAAGGTTGATCAAAATGATTCGGGAACCTAGAACATTTTCTTGAGATTGATCTGCTCTTTATTTCCGGAAAAGCCGCAGCTGCGATAGAAATTGTGTGCATCTGCTCTGGCTGCGCCGGATACTAACCTTATGCCCGACGCGCCGGTTTCACGGGCCCAATGCTCAATTTGTTGCAGCAACGCTCTTCCAATGCCTTGCCGTTTATATTCACCGGATACTGCGATACCCATGATGTTTTTCATGTGAGGTGCATATAAAAGGTCATAATCATTTGCGTGCACATAACCAACGACGGAATCATCCAAAACAGCTACAAAAATTTTGTTGGAGGGATTATTGAGCAGTTTGCTTAAATTCCCAATCGTCGCATCCAAAGGAAATGGATACCCCATCTCTGTAGAGTTGAGCTGACAAATAGCATTCTCATCGGATTCAACTGCTTCACGAATAGAAAAGCCATTCATTATGAACACCTCTATGACTTATATATCTTCATTATAAAGGTGAAATGTTGGATTTGCAATATACCTTACCGATTCACGATTACCTTCAAAAATCGCCTGTATGATTTCGTGAAGAGTGAATCGGTAATAGCGAAGAAGTAAAAATCGCCAATCTTCTGTCGAAGATCGGCGATTTCTGGTGGGAGAAGATGGATTCGAACCATCGAAGCGAAACGCAACAGATTTACAGTCTGCCCCCTTTGGCCACTCGGGAATTCTCCCATATTCACTTAAATGGAGCTGGTGGACGGACTCGAACCCCCGACCTGCTGATTACAAATCAGCTGCTCTACCAACTGAGCTACACCAGCAAATCCAGCAACGTGATTTATTTTATCAAAGAAGAACCCGGATGTCAAGAGATTTTATAAAAAACCTTTGCTTTTTCTTGCAATATTGATTCGTAGCTTTTATAATGAACCATACAGGCTTAAATAAGAAGGAGATACAAGTATGGGAGGACTGTTTGGGGTAGCGTCCCGCACTGATTGTGTGTTCGATTTGTTTTTCGGTACGGACTATCATTCGCATTTGGGGACCCGAAGAGGCGGTATGGCAGTTTATGGAGAAAAAGGGTTTGACCGGGCAATCCATAATATTGAAAATTCCCCGTTCCGGACAAAATTTGAAAAAGAGTCGGTAGACATGCACGGCAACCTGGGTATTGGCTGCATTTCGGATAATGAACCGCAGCCGCTGATGGTGCGTTCCCACTTGGGTACGTTTGCCATCACTACGGTTGGCAGAATCAACAACAGCGCCGAACTGGTGAAGCTGGCTTTTGAAAAAGGGAATATCCATTTTCTGGAAATGAGCGGCGGCAGCATTAACCCGACAGAACTGGTGGCGGCGCTGATCAACCAGCAGTCGACCATTGTGGATGGCATCCGCTATGCACAGAGCGTGATTGACGGTTCGATGACCATGCTGGTTATGACGCCCCAGGGTATTTACGCCGCCCGGGACCGGATGGGCCGGACCCCGCTTGTGCTGGGCAAAAAGAAAGGCGCGGTCTGCGCTTCGTTTGAAAGCTCCGCGTTTATCAACCTGGGTTATGAAGACTATAAAGAATTGGGGCCGGCGGAAATCGCGCTGATTACCCCGGATGGAGCTGAGACGGTAAGCCAGCCGCAGCAGCAGATGAAATTCTGTACGTTTATGTGGGTTTATTACGGCTATCCCACTTCCACCTATGAAGGGATCAATGTGGAAGAGATGCGCTATCGCTGCGGAGAGAAATTGGCTGGCCGCGACGATGTTCGAACCGACATGGTGGCAGGCGTTCCCGATTCCGGTATCGCGCACGCGGTGGGATATGCCAATCGCTCCGGCATCCCGTTTGCCCGCCCGTTCATCAAATATACGCCCACCTGGCCTCGGTCCTTTATGCCGCCGAACCAGACCCAGCGCAACCTGATTGCCAAAATGAAGCTGATCCCGGTTCATGCGCTGATCAAGGATAAGAGTATGGTGCTGATTGATGATTCCATCGTTCGTGGAACCCAGCTGCGGGAGAGCGCCGAACTTTTGTATCAAAACGGCGCGAAAGAGGTTCATATCCGCCCCGCCTGTCCGCCGCTGCTGTTTGGCTGCAAATATTTGAATTTTTCCCGGTCCAATTCGGAGCTGGAATTGATTGGACGCCGGGTGATCCAGCGCCGGGAGGGCGTGACCGATTACGATACGCTGCTGGATTACGCCAATCCGGATAGCACCAATTACAAGGAAATGGTGGAGGAAATCGGCAAAGAGTTGAAATTCACCTCTCTGCGGTATCATCGGCTGGATGATATGATCGATTCGGTGGGGATTGAACCCTGCAAGCTCTGCACCTATTGCTGGAGCGGGCGGGAATAGCCCTTTGGACAACAAAAAGCAGTGCCGTCTTTATAGATGGCGCTGCTTTTTTGCGAAGTGTCCGAAAGCAAATTCGGCTTATCTTCCGCGGCATTCTTCCAGCAATTTTTTGACCAGCGAATCAATTCGGCCTGCGGCTTCCTCCAACGGGATCATTTCCCGCAGGGATTTATCCCGGGTGGTGATCTCACAGCAGTTTTCTTTCAGATTGCGGGGGCTGATGATGACCCGCACCGGCACGCCAAGCAAGTCCGCGTCGGAAAACATGACGCCGGCGCTGACGTTTCGGTCGTCGCAGATGACTTCAATGCCCCGGGATTGCAGCGATTCGTACAGCCGGTCGGCACAGGCGCGAACTTCGGCGTCATGGTGCGCTTCGCATACCGACGCTGCCAGCCTCCCGACCCCGATACCGTAACAACCCATGACCGGATAATGTGCCTCGCCGTTTTGATCCAGGTACTGCATCTGCATCGAGCGGGTGTATTTATCGCCTAACTGAAAAATATTCCCTACTTCGATGCCTCTGGAAATGGTAATGGATGATTTTTTACAATGCGGACAGATACCATTCTCCACAATCTTGGCAAAGTCATGGTAAACGGCAGAGGGAAAATCCCGGCGACTCAGGGAGTGCGCCGGGAAAACAAAAGAAGATCGTAGGATGGGGAGAAACGTTTAGACTTGCTGGCTCTGTTCCGGATCCGTCTTGACTGCGGCCGCGGCAGCTTCATCTGTTTCTTCCTGGGAATAGGGGGAAGCTGTGGGAGCCGCTGCAATCCGCCCGCCGACCACGCCGGCCAACAGGGCCTGAAGATCGATGCCGGTGGATTCTTTCACGCCGTCCATGACCTGGCTGGCGCTGGACATAACGTCTTTCACAAGGCGGGTAGAGTTGCCATCGCCGTACATAACGATCTTGTCGGTCTGTGCCAGCGGGATCGCGGCATTCTTGACCACTTCGGGCAGAGCGGTAAGATACATCTCCAGAACAGAAGCTTCACCCATTTTGCGTTGAGCTTCCGCTTTTTTCTCAATCGCCTCCGCTTCTGCAAGGCCTTTGGCGCGGATACCTTCTGCTTCCTGCTCCATGGAAAAACGCAGCGCTTCGGCTTCGGCTTTGCGGGCCTCCGCCTGCTGGATAGCCTCAAACTTCTGGGCCTCCGCTTCTTTTTGGCGGCGGATCAGATCAGCCTCCGCCTCTTTTTCCACCTTGTACTTCATAGCGTCGGCCTGCTTGCGGATCTCCGCGTCCAGCTGGCGCTCTTTCAGGGCGATTTCCTTTTCCGCGGCCACCTTGACGGCGTTGGCTTCCTGCTGGGCATTGGCGGTGGCGATGGAAATATCGCGCTGGGCGTTGGCTTTGGCAATCTGGGCGTTTTTGCGGATTTGCTCCACGTTGTCGATACCCATATTCTCGATGGTGCCGGCCGCGTCTTTAAAATTCTGGATATTAATCCTCCAACCGCTCATACATCGGCAGCGCATCCAAATGTTCCCCGGAAAAGAAAAGAATATCTTCGTTTATCCTGCAGGCTCCCTCATTCAACGATACCTTAGGTGTGTAGCACATACAATCTTTGGAGTGGCCGTTGATCACACCTATGGACTGCAGGAAAGAGTAGATGATAGTCGAGCCGACGAAAGTCATCCCGCGCTTTTTCAGGTCTTTGGAAATGGCATCGGACAGCGGTGAGGTCGTCCGTACAGTAAATTCTTCCAGCACGACCTTGTGCCCGGTAAAGGACCAGATATAGTTGCTGAATGAGCCGAATTCCTTTTGGAGCGCCTTGAACACAATGCTGTTATCCACGGCTGCCTTGATCTTCAAGCGGTTGCGGATGATGCCAGGGTCGTTCATCAGCGCCTGCTTTTTCTTCTCGTCATAGGCAATCACTTTGTCGATGTCAAAACCATCGAAGGCCGCACGGAAACTCTCCCGTTTGTTCAAAACACACTCCCAGGAAAGTCCCGCCTGAAAGCATTCCAAAATCAGCAGCTCGTAGAGCTTTTGGTCGTCATACAACGGGCGGCCCCATTCTTCATCGTGGTATTTCACATAGGTCTCGTTTTTCAGATTGCACCAACTGCATCTTTTGGAATGTCCCATTGTTTCCGCTCTCCTTATTTGGCCTGCTTTGCAGCTTTTTCCCTGAATAGACAGCCCGGCACAGACGTAACGCCATATCCGGTCTCCGTAAGGGAATATTCCACACACGGAGGCGCCTCGGCATAGACATGGCGGGTAATCAGGCCCTTCTTTCTGTTACGAAGCTGGGCGGTTATATCTTCTGGGATACCGCGCCAAGGGACTTCCCCTCTTTTAAAGCGCCTCGAAATGATACCGGGGCTTGCCCAGGCTCTTCTTGCCGTACTCGATGGCTTTGGTAGGACAGTGGCAGATGCACGCCATGCAGTGAGTGCAGTCGCCGCCCCAGACAGGCTTGCGGTTTTGAATCACGATGTTGTTCATCGGGCAGAGCCTGGCGCACTGACCGCAGCCGGTGCAGGCATCGCCGGCCGCAAAAGCATTTGCTTTGACGAAGAAAGAATAGAAGATTGGATTCACCGAACCGCTCATGAAGCGGTCGTAGAAATTATTGCGGGGCGGCGGGAACGCTTGATTGGCCGCAATGGCTAAGATTGCACGGTCAATGTCCGGCTCCGCCCTGGCAACGATCTGCCGTGCTTCCTCCGCCTGCGGTGCGTTGAACATGGCAATGTAATTTTCAGGCATGGTGATCTGCGCCGTGCCCATATAGGTGAGCTGTTTTTCCTGGCAGAGGGCGCGGTTATATTTGGCGGCATTGCCGATCTCGCTGCCGCAGGTCATGACGAACCATGCCTGCGCCCCACAGGGAAAATCCGTTTCTGCCAGATGATCCTGCACAATGCGCGGGATGCGCCACGCGTAAGTGGGCGTGACGATAATCAGGCGCTCATCGGATGTGACCGGCGAAATATCGCCCGCCTTGATGCGGTCGTTCATGCTGAGAAGCTCGTCTCCCAGAGCTTCCGCAATGCGCTGGGCGACGTACCGGCTGTTCCCGGTACCGCTGAAATACAAAATCATATCAAAATCCCCTCGCAATGGTCGCTCTCGTGCTGGATGATCTCCGCCGTCCAGCCGGTAAAGGTCTTGAGCCGTGTCTGGAACTTCTCGTTCTGCCATTGCACCTTGATGGTCTGGAAACGCTTCGTGCGTCGCGTGCCGGTGAGGGACAGGCAGACCTCCTCGGCCTCATACATCCCAGAATGTTTGACAATGACGGGATTGAACATGACCATGTATTCGCCCTCGTTGTCAAAAGCGATGATGCGTTTGCCCGCGCCGATCATATTCGCTGCCATGCCCACGCAGCCATCTTTGTGGGCGGCCAAGGTATCCAGCAGGTCCTGCGCTACGCCCAGATCGTCTGCCGTGGCGGGCTCCGCCTTTTGGGCGAGAAAAGCTTCGTCTTTGCATATTTCACGAATCATGGTTGTCCTCCTTACCCGTTTTTACGTTTATAGTCCGTCCCCCAGACTACCATAGCGTCCAGAATGGGTTTCAGGCTGCAGCCTGTCTCGGCGAGGGTATACTCCACCCTCGGCGGCACTTCGGCATAGACCTTGCGGGTCAGCAGGCCTTTCTCCTACATGTCCCCAAGCTGGGCAGTCAGCACCTTCTGGGATACTGTACCGATGGACTTTTTCAGTTCGCCGAAGCGTTTGGTTCCGTCTATCAGATTACGGAGAATCAGTACTTTCCATTTGTCCCCGATGGCACCAAGGCAAGGCCGCCGTTTTACATCTCCGTCCACAGTTATTATGTGGTCAATCACACTCAAAAAACGAACTTTAGCACAGAAAACCGCCTAAAAAGGCGGTTTTCCCAAGAAAGTTGGCAACAAACGCATTTTTCGATACGGGTTGCATTGGGTTGCAAAGTTGCATTGAAATGCAACCCAAGAAGTGTATGCAACCGACTGACAAATTGGAATTTATTTCAAACCGCATTCTTTATACAGTTCTTTAATGCACGGTGATTTATACTCTATGTATCCGTCTATATCATTTGGAAATAGTTCGGCAGCTTTTTCTTTTATCAAGCTATATTTTCTAACCGCTTCGGGGTTGCTTCGGAGAAAATCTCTGAATGTAATATGACGGTGTAATTCCTCAGAATACTGCGGACATACATACAAATGATGCATCATCAAATGTGGCTTATCAGTATATTTGAAAGCCTCTCTATCCTTGATGCCGAGGTCGCCCTCGTGGATATAGCCGATTCCTCTCAAACTTTCAACCACCGGAGCAAACGCTGTGTAATCCTTAATGATTACATCAATATCAATGCAAGGCTTGGCAGACATTCCTTCTACAGAGGTGCTTCCAACGTGTTCAATGCCGATGATTAAATCGCCAATTGATTCTTTAATCTCACCCTTTATTTTTTCAAAAGCTGATTGCCATGCCACATCATATGGCAGTACAACAACCTTTCTTGTTCTCATATAGTTCGCCTACAAATTCTTATTTATCGAACAAATTATATCACATAAATATGAATTTTTCCACCCAAACAAAAAAGGCGGGGTTTATTCAACCCCGACCTCGATGTACGTTCCGTTCTTGAATCGGAATGTTATTCTGTTGTCTTTGTGTACCGTTGCCGTTTCCAAAAGTGTAAGCCATAACCCTTCGTCCCAGGGTTCAAGGACGAGGGGTTGTTTTTCTATTGTGCCGATGAAGATGCGAAGTTCTCGGTCTCGCTTCATCCAGCTGTCACGCTCTGCGGTTGCTGCGTTCAGCCGATCCACCGCCGTTTCATAATTGAAACCGAATATACGAAAGCCGAAACTGATTCACATAATGAAAAGCACCCAGGGTCACAGACCTTGGGTGCTTTTTTACAATGAAACTATTTTATTTTACGCTGAAATTTTTCTCCACAATGAAACTAATCTATTTTGAGAAAAGTTTCATTGTGGCATTCCGGTTCATAATTACGTCTTTTTTACAGTTTTGCAAGGAGCAAAGAGCGGAGAAAATTACCCACGCTGAAACTATTCTTTTATGCCCCACAGCCAAAAAGCCTTATGATACAAGGATTTTTGCAAAAAGAAAAAGAACGAAAGTTGCAATACCAATGGTATCATAACTTTCGTTCTTATTTGGTCGGAGTGACAGGATTCGAACCTGCGGCATCCTGCTCCCAAAGCAGGCGCGCTACCAACTGCGCTACACCCCGACATTTATATTTCACTTCTGTTTTCCAGAGATTTATATTATAGAATAGACAAAATCATTTGTCAACCAAATCAAAGGTTTGGCATAGACGATAGACTCCGCTTCTTGACTTGTGGTGCCGCAGCCGATACAATAAAAAACAGTATATCCTTTTATTAGTTGAGGGAGGCAGGAACATGAAAAATACCGAAAAAACAATGGAAAAAATCGTCGCGCTGTGCAAAAACCGCGGCTACGTATATGCCGGATCCGAAATCTACGGCGGACTGGCCAACTCTTGGGATTATGGCCCGCTGGGTGTGGAGTTTAAAAACAACGTAAAAAAGGCCTGGTGGAGAAAATTCGTCCAGGAGTCCCCTTACAATGTGGGATTGGACAGCGCGATTTTGATGAACCCGCAGGTGTGGGTGGCGTCCGGACATGTAGGCGGTTTTTCCGATCCGCTGATGGACTGCCGGGACTGCAAGACCCGTCACCGTGCGGACAAGCTGATCGAGGACCAAACCGGCGTTTCTCCGGAAGGCTGGGAATTTGACCGCATGCAGGAATTTGTAAAGGAACACGGCATTAAATGCCCCGAATGCGGCAGCCAGAATTTTACAGATATCCGTTCTTTTAACCTGATGTTCAAAACGTTCCAGGGCGTGACCGAGGACGCGAAAAGCCAGATTTACCTGCGGCCGGAAACTGCCCAGGGTATCTTTGTCAACTTCTCCAATATCCAGCGTACTACCCGCAAAAAACTGCCTTTCGGCGTGGCGCAGATCGGCAAGAGCTTCCGAAACGAAATCACCCCCGGCAACTTCATTTTCCGTATCCGGGAGTTTGAGCAGATGGAACTGGAGTTTTTCTGCAAACCCGGCACCGATCTGGAATGGTTTGCTTACTGGCGGCAATTCTGCCACGATTGGCTTTTGAATCTGGGCCTGAAGGAAGAAAACCTGCGCCTGCGCGACCATGAGAAAGAAGAGCTGTCTTTCTATTCCAAAGCGACCACGGACTTTGAATTTTTGTTCCCCTTTGGCTGGGGCGAGCTGTGGGGCGTGGCGGACCGGACCAACTACGATCTGACCCAGCATCAGAACGCGTCGGGCAAAACGCTGGAATACTTTGACCCCGAGACCAACGAGCATTACCTGCCGTATGTGGTAGAGCCTTCTCTGGGCGCGGACCGTGTGGCCCTGGCTTTCTTGTGCGACGCTTACGACGAGGAAGTGGTAGACGAGCAGAAAAACGATACCCGCGTTGTGCTGCGGCTGCATCCGGCTTTGGCACCGTTCAAAGCATGCGTGCTGCCGTTGTCCAAAAAACTTGGCGAGCAGGCGGGCAAGGTCTATGACATGCTGCGTAAGCATTTCATGGTGGATTACGACGACGCCGGTTCCATCGGTAAGCGTTACCGCCGTCAGGATGAGATCGGCACCCCGTTCTGCATCACCTATGATTTTGATTCGGAGGCAGACGGCTGCGTGACGATCCGTGACCGGGATACCATGGAGCAGCAGCGGATTTCCATTGACTCTTTGATTGGCTTTTTGGAAAAGAAAATTGACTTTTAGCATATAATACAGAAAAAAGGCGGCTCAGCCTGGTTCGACCGCAGGCAGCCGCCTTTCTGATAGAAAAAGGGTGAAAAGATGGATTTTCTCAAACGGACCTGGGCGGAGATCCGGCTGGACGCGCTGGCGCATAACTTTCGGCAGATTCGTCGGAAAGTCGGGCCGGAATGCAAAATCATGGCAGTCGTCAAGGCTGACGGATATGGCCATGGCGACCAGCAGGTATCCCAGGTGTTTCAGCGGGAAGGAGCGGACTGGTTTGCCGTTTCCAATATCGAAGAGGCGATGCATCTGCGGCAGGGCGGCATCACCAAGCCGATTCTCATTTTGGGCTTTACCCCGGCAGACAAGGCGGCGCAGCTTCACGCGAACCAGATCAGCCAGACGGTATTTTCGCTGGATTATGCCAAAGAACTTTCGGAACAGGCAAAAAAGGCCGGCGTCGAAGTGGACTGTCATATGAAACTGGACACTGGCATGAGCCGTCTGGGCTTTTTGTGCGACCCGGCGCATTTTTCCCGGTCAATGGAAGAAATTATCCAGGCTGTAGAGCTGCCCGGTCTTTCCTGCACCGGCATTTTTACGCATTTTGCCTGTGCGGATGAGGCGAACGAGGACTCTGACCGGTTCACCTTTAACCAGTTTGACCGCTTCCAGCGGGGAATCGCGGCGCTGGAAGAACAAGGCGTTCGTTTTTCCCTGCGTCATTGCTGCAACAGTGCCGCCACCATGCGGTTCCCTCAGATGCATCTGGATATGGTACGCCCCGGCGTTATTTTGTACGGACTCAATCCCACGCAGGACTGTGCCGGTTTGATGGATTTGATTCCGGCAATGGATTTAAAATCCACCGTTGCTATGGTCAAGCGGGTGGAAAAGGGATCGCAGGTCAGCTATGGACGAACCTATACTGCCTCGGCCGGTACGATTTTGGCCACTGTTCCGATTGGCTATGCCGACGGGTACCGGCGCACCCATTCCAATCAGGCGCACATGGCGGTACGGGGAAAACCCGCGCCGGTGGTGGGAACTGTTTGTATGGACCAGCTGATGCTGGATGTCACCCATATCCCCGGTGTGCGTCCGGGAGACGAAGTTACCGTTTTCGGCCGGGATGGAGACTGTCCGGTCCCCATTGAAGCGCTGGCCCAGGACGAGAAAAGCATCCATTATGAGGTGATGTGCCTGATCGGCAAACGGGTGCCCAGAGTTTATCTGCCGGGGGAAGAGCCAAATCGAACATAACAACGCAAAATAAAAAAGGAGCGGCGAACCGCTCCTTTTTTAACTGCCAGAAAGGTTACAGCAGATGGAAATTCTGAGGGACCTCCCGCTGCATCAAAAACGGCATGGCCGATTCCAGCATTACCCCAAAACGGGTATCGCTTCCGTAAGAAAAGGTGGTTTTAATGGCGATTTCCACAAACCGGGACGAACGGCTCATAGCGATTGGCAAACTGTCGCCGGTGAGAAAAGAGGCGGTGAGAACTGCCGCGAAAATATCGCCGGTGCCGGGATAGGAAACCGGCACATAGTCGCAGGGAACACACCAGTAATAATTGTGTTCCCGGTCATACCCAATGTTGGCCATATTCCCCTCTGCCAGGGATACGCCGGTAATGACGATTTCTTTCGGCCCTTTTTCGCTGAGCCGCGCCAGCATGCTTTTTGCCTGAGAGCGGGTCAGAGGCATGGGACTATACGGCTCTCCCAACAGAATACAGGCCTCAGTAAGGTTGGGGGTGATTACGTCCGCGATACCGACCAGCTCCACCATCCGCCGGCGCATTTCCGCGGTAACGGTGCGGTAAGATTTGCCATGGTCTCCCATAACAGGGTCTACTACCGCCAGCGCATCGGGGTAAGCTTTGAAAAAGGCGAGACAGTGGTCGATTTGGGCCTCGGAACCCAAAAAACCGGAATAAACACAGGAAAAATCCAACCCCAGCCGCTGATAGTGGGCAAGAGCCTGGGGAAGATAATCGGTCAGGTCCTGAAAAGCGACTTCGCCGAACCCTCCGGTATGGGTGGAGAGAATGGCAGTGGGAACCGGGCAGGCCTGTACCCCCATAGCGGACAGGATAGGCATGATTACTGTCAAAGAGCAGCGCCCCACGCCGGATAGATCGTGAATCGCCGCTACCCGTTTGTTTTGTGTATCCATAAAAAGAAACCGTCCTTTTTTCTCGTTGGAACCAGTATATCTCCAACCGGGGATTTTGGCAAATAAAAGTTGCTCATGGATATAGAACGTGTTATAATGTCCGTAATTTGAAAAACCAAAGAACCCGACGGGAGACGCTGTACGCGCCGGAACGGTGAAGAAAACCCGCCGGGAAACGGGGAGAGAGGAGTAAACGCAAATGATCAAAGCGGTTGTGTTTGATATGGACGGCATTATGTTTGATACAGAGCGGCAGGCCCATGAGGCAATGCTGGCCGTAGGGAAGGAATTGGGAATGCCGGATATTGAAACGTTCAGCGTGGAATGCCTGGGTGCCACCAGTGCCAGCATCGCGGTGAATTTTGCGCAGCGATATGGAAATATGATGACTTCGGAGGAGTTTTGGGGTAAAACCCGCCAGTACCGAAAAGACAGGGGACAGCAGGATAATGTTCCTTTAAAAACCGGCCTGATCGAACTTCTGGATTATTTAAGAGACCATGGATATAAAATCGCGGTAGCCACCTCCACCAATTACGAGAAAGTGATGCATAATTTTGATGTCACTGGCGTGCAGGGCCGTTTCGACGCGGTGGTTTGCGGCGATATGATCTCCCGCAGCAAACCCGCGCCGGATATTTATCTGCGGGCGGCACAGCTTTTGGGCGTAGCGCCGGAAGAATGTATGGCGCTGGAGGATTCTCCCAATGGGATCCGTTCCGGCGTGGCAGCGGGGATGTATACGGTCATGATCCCCGATATGATCCCCGCTACCGAAGAATTGCTGGCCATTGCTTCCAACAAAGTGGACACGCTTTTGGATATCATGCCGCTTTTGGATCGGCTGGGTGCGCCGGAAAAACGGTAAGGAAAAAGAAAAAGCGTTTGCGGATCTTTTGCAGGCGCTTTTTGCATTAAAAAAGAAAAATGATTTCGGAGAGGATTTCTCTTCCAGGCCGCCGCTGCGCATGTTCGGAGGCAGCATGGGCATACTGCTAGTAAAATCGGTAAAGGAGGAATCCCCATGAATAAAAACATGAATTCCCTGGCGGCGGGGGCCGCCGTAGCATTGGCGGCAGGTACAGCCATGTACCTGTTTTCCGACAAAAGGCGCCGCACAATGAAAAAACTCAAGCGAAACGCCGGAAAAGCGATGAAGGTCATGGAAGACCTGGCAGGCAGCGTGTCCTACATGATGAAATAACGCCGTACAATCCCGTCGGGACGTCTGCCCGGCGGGATTTGTTTTTAACGGACTTCGAAAGCCTGCTCACCGATGCGCTCATCTGCATTTTTTCAGGAAATACTTGATTAAAAGAGCTATTTATAGTTTAATGTATTATGAGATATTTTGGAGATTGCAATCGGGAGGCGCTATTGTGGCTGTATTGAATATAGTCCTGGTAGAACCGCAGATTCCGCAGAATACGGGTAATATCGCTAGGACTTGCGCCGCCACCGGAGCGCGTTTGCATCTGGTGGGCCCCATGGGATTTTCGGTAGATGACAAAAAACTCAAACGGGCAGGCCTGGATTACTGGCACTACCTGGATATCAGCTATTATGACGGGTTAAAGGATTTCTTTGCCAAAAATCAAGGACCTTTTTATTATTTTACCACCAAAGGGCGGCATAATTACAGCGAACAGATTTACGCAGAAAACGCCTATCTTGTTTTCGGGCGGGAGGACAAAGGTTTGCCGGAGGAACTGCTGCTTCAGCATCCGGATTCGTGTTTGAGGCTGCCCATGAGAGGCGGCCTGCGCAGTCTCAACCTGTCCAACACAGTGGCGGTAGGCGTGTACGAAGCGCTGCGCCAATGGGGGTTCCCGGAACTGAAAAACCAGGGGCAGCTGTCCCGCTATACCTGGCCTGAGGAACCGGACGAACGCGAATGACACATGGAGGGTAAAGATGGAAAAAATCAAATTTATTACCGATTCCGCCAGTGATATTCCGGAAGAAGAAGCAAGGGCATATGGAATAGAAGTGTTGCCGATTCCCATTGCCATTGACGGAAAAGACTATCATGAGCGGGTGGATTTTACCAACCGGGAATTTTACAAAATCCTGACCGATGCGGCGAATATCCCGACTACCAGCCATATTCCCCACACCCGTTACGCGGAGGTGTACCGGCACGCGGCGGAAGACGGCTACCGGAAGATCATCAACGTGACCATCAATTCCAAAGGCTCCAATATGTTTGCCGCGGCGAATATGGGTAGAGACCTGTTTGCGGAGGAGTACCCGGATTTGGCTGAAAAAACCAAGATTACCGTTATCGATTCCCTGTGCTATACCTACACCTATGGATACGCGGTAGTGCAGGCTGCCAAGCAGGCGGAAGAGGGAAAATCCTATGAGGAGATTCTGGCGTATCTGGATGATTACTTCAGCCGGGTAGAGACCTATTTTTCTGTTTATAATTTGGATTTTGCCAAAAAATCCGGCCGGATCAGCGTGGCCGCGGCCTTTGTGGGCGACATGCTGGGCCTGCGGCCGATCATGTCCATCATTGATGGGGAAATTAAGATCATTGAAAAAGTACGGGGAGATAAAGCGGTGGTGCCCAAGCTGGCCCAAATCGCCCAGAAGCGCCGTAGCGGCTCTGATACACCGTTCTTTGCCATTCGGGCGGACCGGGACGGCGTAGGCGAGGAGCTGGAAAGGATGATGGTCAAGGCCTTTGGAAAACACGCGGTACACATTGCGGAAGCGGGCGCGTCCATTACCATCAACGCAGGCCCTAATCTTGCCGGCTGCATGGTGATGGGAGAACGCAGAAAGTAGGAGGCAGATCAAAATGAAAGAGCAAAGACAGAAAAAAATAGACGAGCAGCTGGAAAAAAAGAATAATTGCTGCCAGGTTGTGCTCAATGCGTTTTGCGAGGATTTTGGGCTTTCGCCGGAAACGATGCTGCCGCTGGCCAGCGGATTCGGCGGCGGTATGTGCCTGGGAGAAAAATGCGGTGCGGTCACTGCCATGATCATGATTGCCGGTTTGGCTTACGGCCCTTTTAACGGGGCAGACGCCAAAAAGAAAAACGAATTGAAAGGGATCGTGAAAAATCTCAACGACCGCTTTGAAGAGACATTTGGCTCATCCCAGTGCCGGACGCTTCTGGGAAACATTGGGCAGGTGAAATATGATCTTTCCCGCACGAAGGAACAGGGCAAACGTCCATGCGCTATCTTTATGGAGAAAGCCTGCGATATTTTGGAGCAGGAACTGGGCCTTTAAGGGAAATGGCAAAAAATTTACCATTTATTATTAAATTTTGTATCGTCAACTCTTGCAAAACAGTGAGGTTTTCGATAGAATAAATACGGATTGTTCATGGATTAACAATCGTAGATTTGGCGTAACTTTTTTACATATTATGAAAGGGTGGTAGAACTATGGGCTATCTGGACAAAAAAACGGTTGACGATCTGAACGTCGCCGGAAAAAAAGTATTGGTTCGCTGTGATTTCAACGTACCGCTGAAAAACGGTGTCATCACCGACGAAAACCGCATCGTGGCGGCGCTGCCGACCATCAAAAAACTGATTGCGGACGGAGGCAAAGTCGTTCTGTGTTCTCATCTGGGCAAACCGAAAGGCGAGCCGAAACCGGAATTGTCTTTGGCTCCCGTTGCCAAACGGTTAGGCGAACTGCTGGGCAAAGAGGTCGTATTTGCGGCGGATGACGAAGTAGTTGGCGCCAATGCGAAAGCGGCTGTTGCGGCAATGAAAGACGGCGACGTGGTTCTGCTGCAGAATACCCGTTACCGCAAAGAAGAGACCAAAAACGGCGAAGAATTCAGCCGTGAGCTGGCGGCGCTGGTCGACGGCGAAGTATTTGTAAACGACGCGTTTGGCGCTGCTCACCGCGCGCACTGCTCCACGGTGGGCGTAGCCTCTTTCGTAAAAGAAGCGGCGGTCGGCTATCTGATGGGCAAAGAGCTCAAATATCTGGGCAACGCGGTTGAGAATCCGGCCAGACCTTTCGTCACCATTCTGGGCGGCGCGAAAGTGGCGGACAAACTCAACGTAATTGAAAACCTGCTGAACAAGGCGGATACCCTGATCATCGGCGGCGGTATGGCTTATACCTTCCTGGCTGCGAAAGGCTATGGCGTGGGCACCTCTTTGCTGGATGAAGAGAAAATCGGTTACTGCAAGGACATGCTCAAAAAAGCGGAAGAAAAAGGCGTTAAGATCCTGTTGCCGGTGGACTGCGTAGTAGCAAAAGCGTTCCCGGATCCGATCGACGGCGAGATCGAAGTGACCGCTGTGGATGCGGACAAGATCCCGGCAGACGAAATGGGCCTGGATATCGGCCCGAAGACCGCGGAACTGTTTGCAAATGAAGTGAAATCTGCCAAGACCGTTGTCTGGAACGGACCGATGGGCGTATTCGAGAACCCGACGCTGGCCAAAGGTACCATCGCGGTTGCCAAATCCCTGGCTGAGACCGACGCGATCACCATCATCGGCGGCGGCGACTCTGCTGCTGCGGTCAATACGTTGGGATTCGGTGATAAGATGACCCACATCTCCACTGGCGGCGGAGCTTCCCTGGAATTTTTGGAAGGCAAAGAGCTGCCCGGCATCGTCTGCGTAAACGATAAATAATCCAAAACGCAACAAGAAAAGATTGTTCTTTTCCTGCGCATAAGCGAAGAGACGATGGGCACGGAAAATACCGTGCCCATTGTTTGCTTTTCCCCCAAAAAAAACGAAAACGAAATGTTTCTTGATCATAGATACCAAACATAAAAGGAGAAAGCATTATGAACAAAGCAAAAAGACAGGCTGTTATCGCAGGCAACTGGAAAATGAATAAAACCCGTCCGGAGGCGAAAGCTCTGATTGAGGAGCTCAAGCCCCTGGTCAAAGACGCGGACTGCGGTGTTGTCATCTGCGTACCCTATACCAATTTGGAGACCGCGCTGGAAGCGACCAAAGGTTCCAACATCAAAGTGGGCGCGGAGAACTGCCATTGGGCAAAATCCGGCGCTTTTACCGGCGAGATCTCTGCGGATATGCTGGCAGAAATGGGCGTAGAGTATGTGGTCATCGGTCATTCGGAGCGCCGTCAGTATTTCGGCGAAACGGACAAGACTGTAAATCAGAGAGTTCGTGCCGCCTTGGATGCGGGATTAAAAGTAATCCTCTGCGTTGGCGAATTGCTGGAGCAGCGGGAGCAGGGCATCACCGAGGAAATCTGCGGTATGCAGACCAAAGTGGCGCTGGGCGGCGTTTCCAAAGAGGAGCTGTCCCGGATCATCATCGCTTATGAGCCGGTTTGGGCGATTGGTACCGGCAAGACCGCTACCGCCGATCAGGCGGACGAAGTCAACGGCTTTATCCGCAGCGTAGTGGCGGGGCTGTACGGCGAAGATGCGGCGCAGGCGATGACCATCCAGTACGGCGGTTCCATGAACGCCAAAAACGCAGAAGAACTGCTGGGCAAAGAGCATGTGGACGGCGGCCTCATCGGCGGCGCGTCCCTGAAGGCGGAGGATTTCTCCATCATCGTGAAAGCCGCTTCCAAATAACGATCCCGCAGCATAGAAAGGGGAACCAATATGAAAAAACCACTGGCATTGATTATTTTGGATGGTTTTGGCAACAATCCATCGGATTACGGCAACGCAATCCATGCGGCCAAAACCCCCAATCTGGATAAATTGTTTGAAACCTGTCCCCATACCCTCATCGGCGCTTCCGGCATGGACGTTGGCCTGCCGGACGGCCAGATGGGAAACTCGGAAGTCGGACATACCAATATCGGCGCCGGACGGGTCGTGTACCAGGAACTGACCCGCATTACCAAATCCATTTCGGACGGCGACTTTTTTCAGAATGAGGCGCTGTGCGGCGCCATCGAAAACTGCAAGAAAAACGGCAGCGCCCTGCACCTGATGGGCCTTCTGTCCGACGGCGGCGTTCATTCCCATAATAAGCACCTGTATGGCCTGCTGGAATTGGCGAAACGGTCCGGCCTGGAGAAGGTTTATGTCCATTGCTTCATGGATGGCCGTGACGTACCTCCCACCTCCGGAAAAGAGTATGTAGAAGAATTGATGGCCAAAATGAAAGAGATCGGTGTTGGCAAGATCGCTTCGATTATGGGCCGCTATTATGCCATGGACCGCGACAATCGCTGGGAGCGGGTAGAGAAAGCCTATGCCGCGATGGTTTACGGCGAAGGCGAAACTGCCGAGTGCCCGGTCTGCGCCATGGAAAAATCCTATGCATCAGACGTGACGGATGAATTTGTCGTGCCGGTTGTCTGCGACAAAGCCGGGCATATCGCCGGGAATGACTCGGTCATTTTCTTCAACTTCCGACCCGACCGGGCTCGCGAAATTACCCGCACGCTGGTCGATCCGGATTTCTCCGGCTTTGAGCGCCGCAATGGCTTCTTCCCGCTGTACTTTGTCTGCATGACCCAATACGATGCGGCGATGCCCAATGTCCATGTGGCGTTTAAGCCTCAGTCGCTGGTCAATACGTTCGGCCAATACATTTCGGACAACGGCCTGACCCAGCTTCGGATCGCCGAAACGGAAAAATACGCGCATGTGACCTTTTTCTTTAACGGCGGCGTAGAAGCTCCCTGCAAAAACGAAGACCGGGCGCTGATTGCCTCTCCGAAAGTGGCGACTTATGACCTGAAGCCGGAGATGAGCGCCTATGAAGTCACCGATGAGCTGCTGGCCCGTCTGGACAGCGGAAAATACGATGTCATTATTTTAAACTTTGCCAACTGCGACATGGTCGGCCATACCGGCGTGTTCGAAGCGGCGGTGGCTGCGGTAGAAGCGGTGGATATCTGCCTGGGCAAAGTGGTGGATAAGATTCTGTCTATGGGCGGCCGGGCGCTGATCACGGCGGACCATGGCAATGCGGACCAGATGTATGAGCCGGACGGTTCTCCCTTTACTGCCCATACGACCAATCCGGTCCCGCTGCTGCTGGTGGGAGACAAGGACCATGCCCTCAAAGAGGGAGGGCGGCTGGCAGATCTGGCGCCTACCATGCTGGAAATGTTGGGTTTGCCGCAGCCGGCGGAAATGGACGGAAAATCCCTTTTGACGAAATAGATTGTTATTTCGGTGGAAAAGGTATATACTAAAGAAAAGCCGGCCACCTGGTCCGGCATTGATCAGAACTGACCGGAAGGAGGAAACGACCCGTGAAAAAAGCGAATAACTTTGTATCATTCCTGTTTGCACTGGTGGCGATTGGCGGCGCGATTGCGGCCGTCTGCGCGTATCTGAAGAGCAAAAAGGCTGCCGAGGAGATTCGGGAGGATTTTCTTGCAGATTTGGGCTATGAATTTGATGACAGCGGTTGCTACTGCGGAGGCTGTGAAGAAGATCATTGCTGCGGTAGTTCCAATCCTGAAGAGGCCGTTGAGGGAGAATCTGCAGCGGAGTAAATTTGAGCAAAAATTTACTCCTCACAAGTGGGATTTTTCCGCCGGGATATCGGTATTTGCGGGGGCCTCTTGGCCGCCTGCGACATCTGGTGCCGGTCTGATTCATAACAACAATCACATCAAAAAGGCTCCTGCTTTTGCAGGAGCCTTTTTGTATTCGTGACCAGGACGGATAAAAAGGAAAACACTTACAATTGAGTTTGCATTTCCCGTACTTCCTCCATTGTTGGCAGCGCGGGGATAGATCCCCGACGGGAAACAGTGATTGCCGCGGCGGAAGAGGCGAACCGGGCGGCTTCTTCCACCTGAGCCGGGGAGACCTCATCCAACTTGGCGAATGGATGCTGCAGCAGCCGGTGCAGAAATGCACCGAAGAAAGAATCCCCCGCAGCCGTGGTGTCCACAGCCTGTACCGGCACCGCATCCAGATGACAGCAGTCTCCGCGCAGCAGAACAGAGCATCCTTTTGCACCCATGCTCATAAGGACAAGCGGAATCTGGAACGTTTCCTGCAGCAGCCGGGCGCCGTCCAGTGGGTTTTGGCAACCGGAAAAAAAGACGGCTTCTTCGTCGGACAGCTTGAGGATATCACAAAGGCCCATGGCTTTTCGGCCGAGGGCTTTGGCCTCGTCCAGGTCCTCCCACAAAGCGGGGCGAAGATTGGGGTCGAAGGCTTTTAATACAGGCGCGTCGGCCAGTTTGAACAGGGAATAAAAAACAGCCGCCCTGGTTGGATCCTTGGAGAGGGAAACGCCGCCAAACAGATAAACACGGCTTTGAGCGATCCGGTCAAAGGGAATATTTTTTACAGTGAGCAGCGTATCTGCTCCGGGTCGGCGGTAAAAGGTAAAGTCCCGGTCGCCGCTTTCGTCCAGCGAGACAAATGCCAGCGTGGTGTCTGCCCGGTTTGTGACCGCCAAATGGGTGCGGTCGATCCTCAATTCGTCCAGCTGGCGGGCACAGGCGCGCCCGAAAGCGTCGTCGCCAACCATACCGATAAAAGCAGTCCGGCTGCCGAGCTTGGCGGCCTGTGCCAGAGCGTTGCAGGGGGCGCCACCTACCGTGCCGGAAAATTGCAGTTCTCCGGTGCTGACGAAATCAATCAAAATTTCACCAACTGCGATCATATCAAGCATATCAAAACTCCCTTTCCTGTTTTTTTGGAATGTAGGTGCTGTGTAAAACCGTGGTGCGGGCGCAGGCCTTGGGCTGCTGGATTTGTTCCAGAAGCTGCTGCCCTGCCATTCTTGCCATTTCCTCTGTGGGCTGGGAAACCTGCGCGATTTTTTCGGTGCGATACCCATACCAGTCGCTGCCGGAAAAGCCCAGCAGTTCCACATCGGTTCCAACCTGCAAATGGTGGATGTTCAAATATTTTAAAGTTTCCAGCGCAATGCTGTTGTTGGAGACAACGATAGCGCTACATTTTTTTTCAATCAGATCCTGCGCGCAGAAATAGGCGGTTTTGGTCTGCGGATGCGCATAGGCAACCAGTGAATCCCCGATTGGCAGGTTGTAGTCCCGGACAGCGGCGCGGTAAGCGTCCAGTCGTTCGATAGAATAGGCGATGTGGGCCTGATCCGCAATATACCCGATTTGGGTGTGCCCCTGGCGGATCAAATCTTCAACCCCCTGATACAGGGCTGTGTAGCTGGACACGAACAACGTTGGATAGGGACAGTTTTTAAGCGGATGGTCAATAAACACCATGGGAAAATCCCGCGGAATACAGGGCGCGATTTGCTGATAGTCGCCGCAGGATGACTGGACGATCAGCCCGTCTACCAGTCCGGAGGTCAAAAGCTTCAGCTGGTCGACCTCCTGATGTGCGGACGCTTTGGTATTGGACACGATCAGATGCATTTTTGCAGGAGCCAGCACCTCTTCCAACTGCTTTAAAATCAGGGTGGAACGGGTATAGGAAAGATCCGGTACCAACATGCCGACCAGGCCCTTGCGACCTTTCTTAAAATTACGGGCAGTAATGTCCGGAGAGTACCCCAGCGTTTGAATGGCCTGTTCCACCTTGCGGGTGGTTTCGGGGGATACATATCGGGTATGGTTGATCACATGGGAAACAGTGGCGATGGAAACGCCGCTGGCTTTGGCCACATCGGTAATTTTGACTTTCATAAAAGGCTCCTTTTACGTAAAAAACATTTTTTGCGTAAATTTATTATAAGCGTTGGGGAATAAAAAGTCAAAATCAATAGAAACAGAAGCGAAAAAGCGGAAAAATCTGATTTTCTCCGATTAAATTTTACGAAAACGTATTTTGTTCTGCCATTATTTTTCTCGCATCAAAATGCGAAGCGTCCGCGCGAGACTTTCATAATCATCATCCAGCAGGGGAAGTTCACCGTAATAAGCATCGTTGAATCGCTCGGTCACATGCGAAAAGGGGCTTTCTGGCATACGGGTCAAGGATTTGTTCAGAATCTCCAGCGTGGTATCCGCCGGCGAAAGGGGGGCGCCGTGAATACGAAGCCAGGTAAGGATCAGCAGATAGCCGTCCCGCAAAGAGCGGTTTCCCCGGGGCGCTTCTAAAAAATCGCGGCATTGGCGCTGCCAAATGCGCAAGGTGGGAATCTTCTCTTCGGCGGCTGACGTTTCCACTGTATCCCGCTCCAGATCTTCCACCGTATCCACATAATATTCAGAGGATGCAGATGCAGACTTCTGCTTGCCGACGGATCGGGAGAACAGAGCTTTCAGCAGCCGCCAGACAGCCGAAACTATTTTTTGGATGGTTGCCCAAATTTGCCGCCGTAGAGAGAATAAGAACAAGAGGATGAGCAATAAGGCCAACCATTGGAAAAGTACATTGATAAAAGGAGTGGAAGCCGATTCCTGCGCTTGGCCGAAAACGGGCAGCGCAGACACTTGGGGAAGCGGTTTGTCCGGTTGTGCCGGACGGACCAAAAGCCAGATGATAAAGCGGAAGAAAAGCACGAAAATATATAAAAAGGAGGTCAATACTCTCAGAAGGAATTTCACGATGTACCAAATGGGGGCTTGAAAGAAAAGTCCCAACACAACCAGCACAAATCCGGCGCAGATCAAAAGCAGATTGTACCGGCGCATGCCGGCGGGCAGCATGGAAAGATCATAATGACGCCGTCCCATCAGCCGCTCGATGTTTGATTGGTTGCTGATGATTGCGTACAGCAAAATGAAGAGAAGGAAACTGCCGATCAGCAATATAGGCTCGCAGATCATGCCAAAATAGGAGCCGCAGAACCAAACGATGATTGCCGCCAAAAAATAGGCGATCATGGTAAAGGATAAAAAGCTGGTGCCAATCAGTTCGTCAAAGGAGTGGGTGGCAAAAAACATACCGACGGCGTAAATCACCAGGCTGAGAATGACCAAAGCCCAGTGGAAAAGGCTTGTTCCCCCAAAATACAAACAGCCGCCGGCGAAAAAAGCGGCGGGAGCCGCGGCCAGCAAAAGCGTAACGATCCGCACCGGCGGATGTTTCATACGGTCCAGCAGCCATCCGGTGAGCGCACCCAGCGCGCCGGCGACCAGGACAATCCCCAGACGGGGCAAAGAGGATGCGGCGGTCAGCTGTCCGGTAATGGCCACTTCCAAAACAGCAAGGATCGGATAGGATAAAAGCAGGCTGTCCAGCAGAGCGGCGATGCGAAGAAAGAAGAAAAATGGCTTCACAGTGGCTGCGCCTCCTTTTTTTCGCTGCCCCGCAGCAGGAAAAGGGAATAGGTGCCGTCCTCATAATCGCCGGAGACGGTTCGCCCGCAGACAAAAACGGTGACAGACGCACCATACCGTGCCTTTTCCCGGGCAAAGGCTTTGAGATTTTCGTCAAGATAGGTACTGACCAGGACCAATTGGGCGGAGGAGAGAAAAGCGGCATCCTCCTGCAAAAACAAATCGATTTTTTTTGCATTATCCACCATCAGCCGCGCCAGCGTTCTGGATTGCTCCAGCGCGAAAGCGGTTCCCCACGATTCGGCAGTGCAAACCGGCTGTCTGGTCCCCGAATCGGCGCCGTTGCACAGAAAGCGAAAAGGAATGTCCTCCTTTGCCGCGGCGCCGAACAGGTAGGCGCAAAAGCGGATGCAATTTTCCAAATCGTCATCTCCGTCCATGGAGCCAGCTTTTCCGGGACGCTGCTGGACATTCAGCAGGACGGACAAATTGTTGCGGGAGGTGTACTGATTTTCAAAGACCATCAGCTTTCCCTCCCGGGCAGTGGCGTTCCAGTGAATCCGGTTCATGGGTTCCAAGCCGGTATATTCCCGGGCACCGGCGACAAAAAACGGATCGTCCAGCAATTGGCGGCGAACCACCGTGTCTCCGTTAAGATATCGGGGCAGACAAATCAGCTCATTGTTTTCCAGCGGCCTGGGCAAAACGGTCAGGCGGGCGTTGACCTGAGCGGAATAGGAAAAACTGGAAAAGCCCAGCAGATCGGAGCCGACCAAATCCACACGCCGGATTTCAAAAACACCTCTCTTGAGGCATTTGACCTTCCAGGTGCGGGAAACTTTCTGATAGCTTTTCAGCGCGAAAAAGCTGGGAACATACCGGATTTCGCCAACAACTTCTGATTGGGAACCGGCATATTCCAGCCATCGGGAAGTGGAAAGCTCTGACTTCAGCCAGGGCAGCGGCAGCCATTTGCGGTTGGAGACGATCTCCACAAGCCCGACTTCGTCCCCCTCCATCACTTCATCCTTGGTAAAAAAACAGGTGTATTCAAAATGGCGAAAGCTATTTTTGGCAAATAAAAGAAACTGCGCCGTCAAAAGAACGATCACCATAAAGATAATTGCGACAAATTCCATAAGCGCCTCCTAGCGAGAGGGATTGGCCTTTTACTGCTGCTCGATGGGGGCAGGCGTCTGGGAGAGGATCTCATAAAGGCACTCTGTTGCCGCCTCATCCGCCTGCCCCATCTGGTATCCGCGGCAGATGATGCGGTGAGTGGATACATCTACAAAGACCGCCTTTACATCATCCGGCAGAACATATTCCCGTCCGTCCATGGCAGCTTTTGCCTGGGAGGCGCGCATCAGCGCGATGACGCCGCGGGGGCTTATTCCCAGCCGGATCTTTTCATGACGGCGGGTGGCGCCAGCCAGCGATACCATATAGGCGGCTACCGGCTGGCTGACCCGTACCTGCGCCACCTGTTTCTGCGCTTCCAGGATGTCCTGCCCGGTACAGACAGGGCCCAGAAAATCCAGAGGAGACTGCAGCTGATAGGCGGTGAGCATCGCCCGCTCCTGCTGCGCGTCCGGATAGCCCAGAGAAATTTTCATGAAAAACCGGTCCAGCTGCGCCTCTGGCAGCGGGAAAGTCCCCTGGATTTCCACCGGGTTTTGGGTGGCGATCACCAAAAACGGCTGCGCCATGGGATAGGTCACACCGTCCACCGAGCACTGACGCTCCTCCATACACTCCAGCAGGCTGGACTGGGTGCGGGGAGTGGCACGGTTGATCTCATCGGCCAGCAGAATATTGGTGAAGATCGCGCCGGGCCGAAACTGGAACGCCTGCTCTTTTTGGTTGTAGTAATTAATGCCGCTGAGTTCTGACGGAAGCAGATCCGGCGTAAACTGAATCCGCTTGAAACCGCAGTCCAACGAGCGGGCCAGAGCCTTGGCCAATGTGGTTTTGCCGGTGCCGGGAATGTCTTCCAGCAGGATGTGGCCACCGCTGTACAGGCAAAGCAGAATTTTTTCGATTTGTTCCTCCTTGCCCATGATTACTTTACTGATATTTTCTTTTAAAGCGGCGGTCAAACCGCACAGTTCAGCGGTATTCATAAAAAGCCTCCTTTTTCGCATGGAAAACACATTTTAAAAAAAGCATAACACACGTCATCTTAAAATGCCAGTTTTTCAAAATGAGGGAAAATGGTTTTGTTGGATTTTACAAATTTTTCTGCTGGGCAACAGCAGTTTGGACAAAGAAAAACCCCGGCAAAGCCGGGGCGGGAAAAGCTTATTTTTGTCTGTTTGCCGCTGCTTTGACGAATTCCCGAAACAGCGGGTGAGCGCGATTGGGCCGGGACTTGAATTCCGGATGGAACTGCACGCCGACGTAAAACGTGTCACGGGTGAGCTCCACCGCTTCGACCAGCCGGTTGTCCGGCGAGGTGCCAGAGAAAATCATGCCATGCTGGCGAAAAACATCCCGGTAGCGGTTGTTGAATTCATATCGGTGGCGGTGGCGTTCCTGCACTTCGGCGCATCCGTAAGCCTGCTCCAGGAAAGTGCCGGGATAGATTTTGCAGGGATAAGCGCCGAGCCGCATGGTGCCGCCCTTGGGCAGGTTGCCTTGCTGATCGGGCATCAAATCGATGACAGGGTCCGGGCCGTCGGGCTTAAACTCACTGGAATCCGCTTCCGAAAGGCCTAGTACATTGCGGGCAAACTCAATTACCGCAATCTGCATGCCCAGGCAGATACCCAGATAGGGGATATCGTGCTCCCGGGCGTATTTGGCGGCTACGATCTTTCCCTCAATGCCCCGCTGACCAAATCCGCCGGGGACCAGAATGCCATCGCAATCGGACAGATATTCGTCGGCGGTTTCGTCGGTGACCAGCTCGGATAACACCCATTTGATCTGGACCTCCGCTTCGTTTTCATAACCCGCGTGGTGCAGGGATTCGGCTACCGACAGGTATGCGTCGTGAAGTTGAACGTATTTGCCTACCAAAGCGATTTTAACCTTTTTATCGCAGCCGCGGACCCGGGCGAGCATCTGCATCCATTCGGTCAAATCAGGAGCAGGGCAATCCAGGTTCAGTTCCCGGCAGACGATGTCCGAAAGGCCGTTTTGTTCCAGCATCAGGGGCGCTTCGTACAGTACGGGGATGGTCCGGTTTTCGATCACACAGTCGATGGGAACGTTGCAGAACAGGGAAATTTTGCGTTTGATTTCATTTTCCAGCGGTTCGTTGCAGCGGGCGATGATGATATTGGGCATGATGCCCAGTCCCTGCAGTTCTCGCACCGAATGCTGGGTGGGTTTGGATTTGTGCTCGCCGGAGCTTTGGAGATACGGCACCAGGGTGACATGCATAAACAGGCAGTTTTGACGTCCGACTTCCAAAGAGACCTGGCGGATCGCCTCCAGAAACGGTTGGCTTTCGATATCGCCGGTGGTGCCGCCGATCTCCGTGATGACCACATCCGCATCGGTCTTTTTCCCTACCGCGTAAATGAAATTTTTGATTTCGTTGGTGATATGCGGAATCACCTGGACGGTTTCGCCCAGATAGTCGCCGTTTCGTTCCTTGGTCAGCACGTTCCAGTACACCTTGCCGGTGGTCAGATTGGAAAACTTGTTTAAGTTTTCGTCGATAAACCGTTCATAATGTCCTAAATCCAGATCGGTTTCAGCACCGTCCTCGGTGACGAATACTTCGCCGTGCTGATAGGGACTCATGGTGCCGGGGTCCACATTGATGTACGGATCCAGCTTTTGGGCGGCAACTTTCAGGCCCCGTGATTTGAGAAGACGTCCCAGAGATGCTGCGGTAATGCCCTTGCCCAGGCCAGACACAACACCGCCGGTTACAAAGATGTACTTAGTCATCGTTTTTCATTCCTTCCTGTGGGAGTTTATTTATTTTTTCTTTCTTACAGACACAAAAAATTAAGATTCATAGGTCTTCAGGATATTCAAAGCCACCTGCCGCCGGGTCAATCCCAGGTCCATTGCCTGTTTTTCGATATAGCGGTGGGCCTGCGGTTCCGTGAGCTTCAAATATTCGATCAGCACGGATTTTGCGCGGCTGACCAGTTTCAGTTCTTCCAGTTTGGAATGGAGCTTCCGGTTTTCCTGCAGGAGTTCTGATAAGCGCGCACCGGTGGAAAGCCCCAGATAGACCGACTGGATAAACAGCGGCTGGGACAGGGGTTTGGGCACTACCAGAATCCCATGGGCCCGGCAGCGTTCCAGCAGTTGCTGGGCCGAGTCCTGCGGGCATAAAAGAAGAATACCGCTGGAGGTGGACTGGGCCGCGTTCTTCACAAAAGCTTCCGTGTTTTCATCGTGAAAGGGCAGATTGACGATGACCAGACGGAAAACTTCCCGGGACAGAAGCTCCTGCGCTTGCTGCAATTGGGCAGCATGGATGATCTCGGCCTGCAAAAAGCCTGTCAGAAGCGTTTCCAGGGCCTGGGCGCTTTTCTCTTTTTCACAGACCAACAGGATGCGGTCCATACCGTTTCTCCTTTCCAAACAGATTTCGCCGGCGCTTTTTCATAAAATCGCCGGCGAATGGAACCTTTCGGGTTGGGTCAATTCATTTCGATATAAGCGTCACGGTCAGGACCGACAGAGACATAGCGGATTTTGCAGCCCACGGCTTTTTCCAGATAAGCCACGTAATCAAGAGCTTCTTTGGGCAGGTCCTCTTTTTTGCGGCAGCCGCTGATATCGCAGTGCCAGCCAGGAACATACTCGATGACCGGTTTTGCCTCGTTGAGATGGTCGCCGAAGGGGAATTCGTGGGTTATCGTGCCATTTACCTCATAAGCCGTGCAAACGGGGATTTTGTCCAGATAGGACAGGACATCCATTTTGGTCAGGGCCAGTTCGTCCGCACCCTGCATGCGGACGCCGTAGCGGGAGGCGACCACGTCAAAGGGACCGACCCGTCTGGGCCGTCCGGTGGCGGCACCGTATTCGCCGCCTGCTTCCCGCAGCTCTTCCGCTTCTTTTCCGAACATTTCGCAGGTGAAGGGGCCTTCTCCCACGCAGGAAGAATAGGCTTTCATAATACCGATGCACAAATCCAGCTTTTTGCCGGGAATACCGGCGCCGATGGGTGCGTAGGCGGAAATGGTGGAGGAAGAGGAAGTGAAGGGATAAATGCCGAAATCGATATCCCTAAGCGCGCCCAGCTGCGCCTCAAACATGACTTTTTTGCCTTTTTGGATCTGCTCTGTCAGATAAACGCCAAGATCGCAGACGTGGTCTTTCAACTGTCCGCCGTAGGTTTCCAGCCATCCGACGATCTCATCATAGGAGATGTGATCGGCTTTGTATCCGTCGTGGATGAAAAGGTCTTTCCATTCCACAATGCCGCGCAGACGTTTTTTCATCGCCTCCGGGTAGAGCAGATCGCCCATGCGGATACATTTTTTCAGATACTTGTCCCCGTATACCGGCGCAATGCCCCGGCGGGTGGAGCCGTATTTGGCGTCGCCCAGGCGGTCCTCCTCCAGTCCGTCCTGCTGCACATGATAGGGCAGGCAGATGATCGCGCGGTCGCTGATCTTTAAATTATCCGGGGTAATGCGGATACCTGCCTGGCGCAGCCGGTCGATCTCGCCGCACAGGTGCTGCAGATCGATGACCATACCGGGGCCCATGACGTTGACCACGTCCGGACGCAGAATGCCGGAAGGAAGCAGATTCAGAATAAATTTGCCCAGATGGTTTTGCACCGTATGACCGGCGTTGTTGCCACCTTGATAGCGGGCGACGATATCATAATTTTCCGAGAGAAGGTCCACCATACGGCCTTTGCCCTCGTCTCCCCAGTTGATACCAACGATTGCTGTTAACATAAACGCTTCTCCGTTCTGCCGCAATGCGGCGAAATATCTTGGATGGATTTCAAAACCCCCATAAAAAGAGTGAAGGTGCCCGGAAAGCGGCGTCCCAATGCTGCCGTTTCCTGAACACCGTCATTCAACGTTACTATTATAGAGAATGGCTATGGGGATGTCAAGAAAAAAACCGAAGATTGTATACAAAAATTTCATTCGGATAAAAAGCCGGAAAATGAAAAAAACAGGTGGACAAAAGAAAATTTTTATGAAAAAACACAAATTTATTTTGATGGGTTGACAAATGCTTTTGTCCCGGATTATAATGCGAACATCAGGAAAACGGCAAAGGCGCTGTGGACAAAAAGTCCATGGTGCCTCTTTTTTTTGGCATTTTGATTTCTGAACCGGAACAGGAGTTCCCATCGCGGACGACAAGCCGGTTTTGCCGCAAGAAATGCCGCTGGGAAGCCCTGCGCTGTTTTCACCATGAAAAACCATATTGGTCTGCAATAGGAGGTAATGATGATGAAAGAGATCCCTGAAATGTTTGGCAGCCTGGTATTCGGCGATACGGCAATGCGTCAGCGCCTGCCAAAAGAAACTTACAAAGCCCTGAACCGCACCATCGCCCAGGGGCGCAGCCTGGACCCGTCGGTAGCCAATGTGGTGGCCAATGCCATGAAGGATTGGGCAATTGAAAAGGGCGCTACCCATTTTACACACTGGTTCCAGCCCATGACCGGCGTGACGGCGGAAAAACACGACAGCTTTATCTCTCCGACGAGCGACGGCCGGGGGATTATGGAATTTTCCGGGAAAGAACTGATCAAAGGAGAGCCGGACGCGTCCAGCTTCCCCTCCGGCGGTCTGCGCGCAACCTTTGAGGCGCGGGGATATACCGCTTGGGACCCGACCTCTTACGCTTTTATCAAAGACAATACCTTGTGTATCCCTACGGCTTTTTCCGCTTATACCGGTGAGGCGCTGGATGAAAAGACTCCGCTTTTGCGGTCGATGGAAGCAATCAACAAACAAGCGCTGCGGATTTTGAAGCTGTTTGGTCATACGGAAGTGACCCGCGTGCTGACCAGCATTGGCTGTGAGCAGGAATATTTTCTGGTAGATCAGGACCTGTATGAAAAAAGAAAAGATCTGCGCTTTACCGGCCGTACCCTGTTCGGCGCGAAACCGCCCAAGGGACAAGAATTAGATGACCACTATTTTGGAGCGATCAAGACTCGCGTCAAAGCGTTTATGGAAGATTTGGACGATGAGTTGTGGAAACTGGGTATTACTGCCAAGACCGAGCATAAAGAAGTCGCACCCGGGCAGCATGAGCTGGCGCCGGTCTACACCACCAGCAACATCGCGGCGGATCAAAACCAGCTGACGATGGAAATGATGAAAAAAGTGGCGGAACGCCACGGCCTGGTCTGCCTGCTGCATGAAAAGCCTTTCGCGGGCATCAACGGTTCCGGTAAACACAACAACTGGTCGATTACCACAAACACGGGGATCAACCTGCTCGACCCAACCGATGAACCCAACCGCAACACCATGTTCCTGCTGTTTTTGTGTGCGGTGATCAAAGCGGTCGACGAACACCAGGATCTGCTTAGGATCTCGGTGGCCAGCGCGGCCAACGACCACCGGCTGGGCGCAAACGAAGCGCCGCCCGCCATTGTTTCCATGTATCTGGGCGACGAGTTGATGGCAGTTTTGGATGCAATCGAAAATGATAAAACCTACGAAAAGGCAGATTCCGGGCTGCTGCGGTACGCGCATGTGCTGCCGCGGCTGGCCAAAGACGCCACCGACCGCAACCGCACCTCTCCTTTTGCGTTCACCGGCAATAAATTTGAATTCCGTATGCTGGGGTCCGCCCAATCGGTATCCGAGCCGAACACGGTGCTCAACACCATTGTTGCCGAGGCGCTGGATGTGTTTGCCGACGAACTGGAAAAAGCAGGTGATCTGGAGGGAGCCGTCCACGCCTTAATCCAGAAGACGATGAAAGAACACAAGAGAATCATCTTTAACGGAGATGGATACGCCGCAGCCTGGCAGGAAGAAGCCGAAAAAAGAGGACTGCTGAACCTGAAATCTACGCCGGACGCGCTTGCCCATCTGGCGGATGAAAAGAATGTAAAGCTGTTCGAGAAATATCGTATTTTTACCGAGACAGAGGTCCATTCCCGTTATGAAATCAAAATGGAAGGCTACTGCAAGGTGATCGGGATTGAAGCGCTGACCATGCTGGAATTGACCCGGAAACAGATCCTGCCGTCGGTAAGCGCGTATGTGAAAGAACTCAGCGAGGCGGTCATTGCGAAAAAAGCCGCCTGTCCGGCTGCTTCCTGTGAGATGGAGGCCGCGATCATTGAAAAGCTGTCTTCCTTGAGCGCGTCGTTGTTCGGCAAGGCAAACACCCTGGATGAAGCGCTGCTGGGGGCTAAAAATTTCGAGAAGATCGGAGAGTGCGCCGCATACTACCACGATACGATCTTTGCTTCTATGCAGGAACTGCGCGCGGTAGCGGACGAGTTGGAACTCAACACAGCGGAAAGATACTGGCCGTTCCCGACCTACGGAGATATGCTGTTCAGCATCTGACCGGTTTTAAACACGCTTTGATGCAAAAAACGCAGAGGGAAAATCCCTCTGCGTTTTCTTTTTTCGGGAAGGCTTTTTCACCCGGATGCGCGGTAACGGGGATCCGCTGAAAAAGGCGGATAAACTCTGCTACATCGGCGGAAGGGTGATGGTCACAACCGTCCCCTCTCCCGGAACGCTTTCAAAATGCAGATGATAATCGCAGCCGTAATAGTTTTGAATCCGTTCGTTGATATTGTAAATCCCATAGCGGCTGCCGGAACTTTCCACATCTTCCGGCGGCTTGCCGGCGTTGAGCTGATCCACGACTTGCTGCGGCATACCCACGCCGTCATCGATGACCTGCAGCTGAATGGTGCTTTCCAGTACCCGCCCGACAATGGTGATGCTGCCTCGTTTGTCCTCCCGGCTCATAATGCCGTGGGAGATGCTGTTTTCAATCAGCGGCTGCAGGGTGATATTGGGAATGGCGTACTGCATCATGGAGGATGGCACATCGATCTTCATTGTCAGGCAGTCTGGATAGCGGATTTGCTGGATCTCAAAATAAGCTTCCACCAGTTTCAGCTCCTGCCAGAGCTGGTAAACGTCTTTTCCGTGGTTTAAGCTCAGCTTATAAAAACGGGATAACGCGCTGACCAACTGCTCCACCTTTTGCGGATCTTCCAAAAATGCATAGCTGTTGATCATTTCCAGCGTATTATAAAGGAAGTGAGGGTTGATCTGCGCCTGCAAAGCCCGCAGCTGGGCCGCTTTCAGTTCCACGCCGGACAGGTATTTTGCCTCGACCAGCAACTCCAATTCATCCACCATGTAATTGTAATGGTCGATCAGATCGTCGATCTCGTCATGGGTCCCGGGAACGGGAAGGTTCACAAACTCGCCGTTTCGCACCGCTTCCATCCCGTTGATGACAGAGCGGATTTTCTGGGTCACTCTTTTGGAAAAGCGAAGGGTAGAGGTGAAAATTACCGCCCCGGCGATAAAAGCCAGCAGGATGAACAGAAGGATCTGATCCAGGTCAGAGTAGGAAAAAAGGCTTTTGGCCGGCACAAGCGTTACCATTCTCCAGGGCGCCGATTCAAATTCGGCGCAGCTGACCTGATAGAGGACCCCGCCGATAGAGACCGTTTCCTGATCGGTATGGATTGCGAGTGTTTCGGGCAGAGCGACGGACGGATCGCCCAGGCAGGCGCCGGCGATGACCCGGTCGTTTTCATCCACCACAAAAGACTGGCTGCCGTCGAGAACCAGCGAACTGCGAAGCTGTTCCTCCACCTCGGTTTTGGAAAAGTCCATCTGATAAATCACAGCGGTCCGCTGCATGTTGGTCAGATCCACGCCTTTTACCATATAAGATAAGGTGTCGTGGTCGGACAGAGTGTTCTGCCCCTGATTCAAAAGGTCGTTTTCCTGGGAGGACAGCCAGAGCGAACGGACGCTGGAACGACGCAGAGGCGCAAACCAAAGTTGCCCCTGCAGCAGGTTGATGTCGCAGTAATGATAAGAGTCCAGAATATAAAAATAGGTAGGGTCCACATAGATCCGCAGCCGTTTGATATTCTGAGCGTTTTCAATAAAGGAAATGGTATTGTCCATATCGGTTTTGAAAGTCCGCTGCTCCCAAAAGGTCGTCTCATTTTGGCCGTTGCGCAGAAAATCGTTGGTACCGGAGTCGTTCAAAAGCAGTTCCGCGCATTTTTTGACCTGGGTCATTCGGCTGTCCAGAACGCTGTAGGTCTGCTGAAAGTTATTGCGGATAGAAGCCGCGGTGTTTTCTCCGGAGACCCGGATGGTATCCGTCACCAGAAATGCGGAGCAGACAAACAGCGGCAGAAAAGCCGCGACCAGAAACAACGCTACCATTTTTGTGAAGAAGTTTGAATAGCGAAAGCGGTTTCGGCAGTAATGGAAGAGCCGTTTGATCCATCTCATAATGTTTTCTCCCGAAACTGAGACGGCGAAAGACCTGTGAATTTTTTAAACTGGTAGGAAAAATAGTTTCCGTTCCGGTATCCCACCAAAAACCCCACATCTTTGACCTTGCAGACTGGATCCTTTAAAAGCTGCTGGGCTTTCTGCATCCGGTAATTCAAAATGAAATTGTTGATGGTCATTTCGGTGGTATCTTTAAACAGATGGCAAATGTAGGTCGGGGAGAGGTTGGTGTATTCGCTGATGGCGGTAATGGACAGGTCTGGATTTGCGTAGTTGTTTTTGATGAATTTCACAATACGGTCTACCGTCGCGTTGCCGTACTTTCCTTCGTTGAGCGAGTCGTAATATTGGTTGATGCCCTGGATCAGGAAATCTTCCAGCTGCGTGATAAAAGAGAAGTTTTGAATATGGACCCAGACGTCCTGCTCCTTGCCGATTTTCTCGTACAGGGTAATCTGTTCATCCTGCGCCAGGCGCATCAGCTCGCAGATCAGAGCGTAATAATGGCGCAGTACGTTGATGACCAGGGTGTTTTGATACTGCTTGATTTCGCCGGTGAGATTATGGATATACAAAAGCGCGTGGTTGCGGTTTTGTTTTTTCAGCGTCTGAGAGAAAAGGTTCACCTGCTCCGCCGTAAACTGATAGGTACCGGCGCTGGTTTTTTTGTAGTAACAGACGCTGTCGCTTTCCTGATAGAAAGACTGCTGCACCGCCACGACAGCCGTTTCATAGGAGCGGGCCAGCTCTTTCCAGCTGCTGACGACCGAGCCGACGGCTACCACCGAATTGATGCCGGAGCCGGACAGCTTGTCGATCACGAAATTGCAGTATTGGTCAATCATTTTATAATCGGTGAAGTTGGAACCGGTGGATTGGCCGGCCAGATGGATGATAATATGGTTGCCCTTGCAGGTACACAGCGGGGTGAGGCTGGGCGCGTCGTACACGTCGCTGATTTCATAAATGCTCTGGAACATGAACGGGATAAAGGAACTCAGGTCGGAACTGCCGGAGGAAAAGGTGATTTTTGCCACGATGGTGACAAACAAGGAGGCGCTGCGAATCTCCGGAACCAGCTCTTCCAGCAGATGCTCATTGTAAAAACTGGGCTGGCAAAGCTCTCCCGCAACTTCCATCAGCTTCTGCAGGTTGCGGCTTTGCTCAAACGCCTTGACCTTGTGCGCGGTGGAGCGGTCGTTGTTTAAGGCGTTGACCGTTTCGGCCAGCACATCCTTGAGCTCTCCCAGATCGACCGGCTTTTCGATGTAGCTCACCGCGCCCAGGCGAATCGCGCTTTTGAAATATTCCTTGTCCGTGTATCCGCTGACAAAAATGGTCTTGATTCCGGGAAAACGCTGTGTCAAACGGGTTGCCAGCTCAATCCCATCGGTTTTGGGCATGCGGACGTCAGTCAGCAGGATATCGGGGATAAAAGTATCGCACAAATGCAGCGCTTCTTCTCCGTCTTCCGCCTGAATGATCTGCGAAATATTAAATTCTTCCCAGTCGATTCCTTTAATAATTCGCATCCTGGTGGGCGCTTCGTCATCGACAATTAAAATTTTTAACATATTTTTCTCCCTTTTTACTGGAAACGATAATTTTAACAACCGTATTTTGTGTAATTTGTCATAGATAAATGACAAAATCTTTAATGAAATCACAACTATTTTAAGATTTTTGATGTAAAAAAGCAAGTATAATTTACTTATGCAATCGAAATCTCTATATAAATGCCTGCGAAACGGCATCCGCTTGGTTAAAATAGACAAAGCGGGCGGGCAAAGCATTCGGGATTTCCGGTTCATTTCTATTTCGGGGAGGTTACACAATGGCAAACACAGCGCAAACTGTAGAAAGGGAAGCTCCGCAGGCTACTGAAGTAAAGTGGCAAAAGCCGTCGAAGTTCAAACACTTTTTGAAGACTGCTTGGGATTGTAAGATCCTGCTGGCCATGTTGCTGCCTGCATTGACTTACGTTATCATCTTCTCGTACATACCCATGACTGGTATCGTGCTGGCATTCAAAAAGTACAACTATGTCGATGGTATTTACGGAAGCCCGTGGGTCGGATTTGACAACTTTAAGTTCTTGATTATTTCCGACAAACTCTGGCCTCTGACCAGAAACACCTTGCTTTACAACATTGTCTTTATTTTCCTGGGCATGTTCTTGGCGGTTGCTTTTGCAATTCTGATCAACGAATTGACCAACAAGGTGTTCAAAAAGATCTTCCAGTCCTTTATGTTCCTGCCCTACTTTATTTCCTGGGTAGTAGTACAGGCAATTTTCCAGGCGATCTTCGGATTTGAGTATGGTATCTTCAACCATATCATCGAATTCTTCGGCGCAGAGAGAATCAACTTCTACGCCAGCCCTGACGGGTGGCCGGTCTTGCTTGTCTTCTTCAAGATGTGGAAGATGGTCGGTTACGACTGTATCGTATACCTGGCCGCTGTTGCCGGTATTGACCAGGGCATGTACGAGGCTGCTTCCATCGACGGCGCCAACATCTGGCAGAGAATCCGTCACATCCCCCTGCCCAGCCTGATCCCGACCATGGTTATCATGGGCCTGCTGGCTGTTGGTCAGATCTTCCGTGGCGACTTCGGTCTGTTCTACCAGTTGGTTGGTAACAACGCGGTTATCCTGAAAGCTGCCGACATTTTGGATACTTTCATCTATCGTTCCTTGATGCAAACAAATGACTACGGTATGTCTTCGGCTGCAGGCTTGTATCAGTCCTGCTTGTGCTTCATCACAATTTTGATTGTTAACAAGATTGTTAAGATCATTGAGCCGGATTACACCCTGTTCTAATCGAAATTTGCAGAAAGGAGAGTTAATCGCATGAAGAGAAAGAATAAAATTTTCCAGGCGGACTTGGCCGCATTTAAACTGCTGGGTTATGTGCTGGTTTTCATCTGGGGCATGCTTTGCTTCCTTCCGTTTTTGCTGGTTGTTATGAACTCCTTCACTTCGGAAGCGAACATTATGCGTAACGGTTACTCTTTCTGGCCGGGCGAATGGACGCTGGAAGCGTACAAAACCTGCTTGGAAAACCCTGAAAGAATCGGCTTTGCCTATCGTAACACCATTATTGCTACCGTTGTTGGTACCCTGCTTTCCGTGATGATGTCCACCATGACCGGTTACGTTCTGCACAGAAAAGACTTCCCGTGGAGAAACGGATTCTCCTTCTTCTTCTACTTCACCACCCTGTTCAACGGCGGTCTGGTACCGTGGTATCTGATGTGTACCCGTTACCTGGGCTTCAAGAACAACTATCTGGCGCTGGTTGTGCCGATGCTGTTCTCCGTATGGCAGATGATCCTGGCGAAGAACTTTATGAAGAGCGGTATTCCTTTTGAGATTATCGAATCTGCCAAGGTTGACGGTGCCAACGACTTCACCATTTACTGGAAACTGGTTATTCCGCTGGCGAAACCTTTGATTGCTACCTTGAGCCTGTTCGCGGCTTTGACTTTCTGGAACGACTGGTACAACTGTATGTTGTTCATGAACAAAAACAACATGAAGAACCTGCAGTACTTCCTGCATGAGATGCTGTCCAGCATTCAGGCTCTGCAGGAGCTGGTATCCATGGGTAAAGTTAACCTGTTGAACGAAGATTCTGCGAACCTGCCGCAGCAGTCCATGAAGATGGCTATGACCTGTATTACCACTGGTCCTATCCTGCTGCTCTACCCGTTCGTTCAGAAGTACTTTGTAAAAGGCTTGACCATCGGTGCTGTAAAAGGTTAATCGATACTTCTACAATTTATGTGTTGCAAAACCTCTGCGGAATTTTCCGCAGAGGTTTTTTTATCCGTCATGCGGCACCGCAGCGGCAGAGACGACAGCGTTGGGAATGACTGCTTCGGGTAAAGGACAAATCCGCTCGGTCGAAAGAATGCACAGCATCCAGACGAGCCGTCGGTTTTCTTTCGCAAAAATGTCGAAAGCAAGTGGACTTGGCCGGACATGTATGGTATCATCTTATCAGAAAAGTTTGTTTGTTTTGAGAAGCGGCTCCGGCAAGGTGTCGAAAAAAGGGCCGTTTTTCCGCTGGAGTGTTTTTCGGAAACCGGGAAAGGCGATAGAAAGGGTGTCGCGTTTTGGAAACATCGTTTGTGGATTTGACGCAGGAAAATCTCGCGCAGGAACATCTTTGCTGCATTATCCGCAGCAGGAAGCCTCATCCGGGAGTGGAGGCAAAGCGCCAATGGATTTCTGAGCGGCTAAAAGATGGCCATGTTTTCCGAAAGTATGATGCGAAGGAGTGCGCTTTTATCGAGTATGCGCCGCTGGAAACGGCATGGGTGCCGATCGTCGGGGAGAATTATCTGTATCTTTACTGTCTTTGGGTCACGGGCGCTCCCAAGGGACATGGTTATGGCAGGGCACTGATGGAATCCTGTATCGCCGATGCCCGAGCACAGGGCCGCTCCGGGATTTGTATGCTGGGAGCGAAGAAGCAAAAAGCATGGCTTTCCGACCAGTCTTTTGCGAAAAAGTTCGGATTTGGGACGGTTGACAGCACCCCTGGCGGGTATGAGCTGCTGGCCTTGTCCTTTGACGGTACCTATCCGGCTTTTGCGCCCAACGCGAAAAAGGAGCGGATCGAAAGCGAGAAGCTGACCGTTTATTATGATTTGCAATGCCCTTTTATTTTGCAGAAAGTAGATGCTATCAAGCGCTATTGTGCGGAAAAATCCATTCCCGCCGATTTCTTTGAGGTGGATACGCTGGGAAAAGCGAAAGCGCTTCCTGCTCCCTTTAATAATTGGGCGGTATTTTACAAAGGACAGATGAAAACCGTAAATCTGCTGGATGTTTCCGCTTTGGAGCGGATTCTGCGCGCGTAGCAGTATAAAAATACCTGAAAAATTAGTGCACAGCAGGATAGACAAAGCAGGGCCTGCAGGCAGCTTGCGGACCAGGAGGAGAATCCATGGCGTTTGATTTTAAAAAAGAGTATAAAGAGTTTTACATGCCCAAAGCAAAACCGGCCATCGTATTGGTGCCGCCGGCCAATTATATTGCGGTGCGGGGAAAAGGCGACCCCAACAGGAAGGGCGGAGCATACCAGTCTGCGACTGGGGTGCTATATGCCGTTGCCTACACCATCAAAATGAGCAAATTGGGAGATCGACGGATCGAGGGGTATTTTGATTTCGTGGTTCCGCCGCTGGAAGGATTTTGGTGGCAGGATGGAATCGACGGAATGGATTACGCCAACAAAGACGCCTTTCAGTGGATCAGCGTAATCCGCCTGCCGGATTTCGTGACCCGGGAAGATTTTGATTGGGCGGTACAAGAGGCCGCCAGAAAGAAAAAAATCGACTGCTCCGTGGCAGAATTCCTTGCCTTAGACGAGGGATTGTGTGTTCAGATTATGCACATGGGCGCTTTTGACGACGAACCGGGGACTGTGGCCGTTATGGATGCGTATTTGGCAGAGAATGGCTATGAAAATGATTTTTCCAGTCACCGTCTGCATCACGAAATTTATCTGTCCGACGCCAGAAAAGTCGCTCCGGAAAAGTGGAAAACCGTTATCCGGCATCCGATCAGGGAGAAAAAATAGAGCGTGTCTTCATCAGATGGCTTTCGCCGGATGTGGTGCTCTGTTCTTTGAATAGGAAAATACACGGCTTTATGGAGAGGATGGCTATGAGAAGGAAAATCATATCAAAACAAAACCTGGCAAATGGCATCACCCTTCTGCGCATCGTCGGAACGATTGGGCTTTTGCCTCTGCGGCTTCTTTCGCCAGCTTTTTTTGCAGTTTATACTCTCACTGGACTGACCGATGTACTGGACGGGTGGGTTGCCCGGACAACAAAAACCGCCAGCGAGTTCGGAGCGAAGCTGGATAGTGCGGCGGACTTACTGTTTTATGCCGTCATGCTGATCCGGTTTTTCCCGCTTTTTTGGGAGGTGCTCCCATGGGGAATGTGGTGTGCGGCGGCAATGGTTTTAGCGGTGCGGTTGGCTTCCTATACTGTTGCGGCGATCAAACACCGCCGCTTTGCCTCTCTGCACACATATCTGAATAAATTGACAGGTGGGGCGGTATTTTTGATTCCGTATATGATCGTCACACCATATGCCGGCCCTTACTTATGGGCAGTCTGCGCGATAGCGGGAGTTTCGTCTCTGGAAGAGCTGGTGATTCACCTGCAGGCGAAAGAATACTCCTCCGGCGTTAAATCCATCCTTTTCAAAAAGGATTCTCCGGATTATCTCTTTGCGGAAGAGGGAAAAGAAAAGAAATAAACGTCCGGATTGGTTTTACCCAAATGAGAATCGTTTGATCGGAAACATTGTAGCCGCCAGCGAGCGGGAAAATTAAAAAAACAGGGCCGCTGGCCCTGTTTTTTGCTGCGTGATAGGGGAAAGGCCGCTGTTTTTTCATCTGTGCCCCACCTGCAATTGGGCAGGGTCAGGAGCAAAGAAACAGCAGACGGCACTTTTTTGATGATAAAAAATCGGGACAATTTTGATATCGCTTGCTCCGAAGCGGGAAGTGTTGGCAAGAAGATCCCCTCTATAAGTGTGCGAGAAAAGAAAAAATAAAAAACTGAGCCCAGAACGCGAATTGCGCCCCAGGCTCATGTTGGTGCCGGTAGTCGGGGTCGAACCGACACGGTATCGCTACCACTGGATTTTGAGTCCAGCACGTCTGCCAATTCCATCATACCGGCGTTACTCTAATTATTATACACAAAAACCAAAAAGAATCAAGGGTTTTTTGCGATGAGAAAAAGATTTTACAGAAACATGAATTTTGCCGTAATAGGCTTGCAGAAAATGACAACTCATATTATAATGTTATAAAACGATAAAACAACTGAATGCACAGTGTGGAAAGTCAGTAATGACATAAAGGAGGGGCCTTTGTGAGTTTTTGGGTAAAAGACAAAGCTTTTTATAAAAAAATGGCGGCGATTGCAATCCCACTCGCGCTGCAAAATCTGATCAATGTTGGCGTTAGCCTGTTGGATACGGTTATGCTGGGTCAATTGGGAGAAATCGCCATGAGCGGTTCTTCTCTGGGCAACCAGATTGGGTTTATTTATCAAATCATGAACCTGGGGCTGACTGCTGGGGCAGGCGTTTTGACCAGCCAGTACTGGGGACGAAAAGACCCTGCATCCATCAGAAAAGTCATGAGCATGGCATATAAAATTTCCATGACGCTGGCGACGATTTTCACCGTTTTGGCATTGACGATTCCCGATGTTTTGATGCGCTTTTATACCGAGGAGCCGGCAGTGATCGAGGCCGGCGCCCAGTATCTGCGGATTATCGCTTTTACCTATTGGATCAGCGGCTTTACCATGACTTCCATGAGTATTCTGCGCACCGTGGGAACCGTAAAGATCACGCTGTACATGTATATTGTATCGTTTTTTGTCAATGTGTTCTTCAACTATTGCCTGATTTTCGGTCATTTGGGGTTCCCGCAGCTGGGAATCGTCGGCGCAGCAATTGCCACATTGATTGCCCGCGCAGTAGAGTGCGCTATCATTGTTGTGTATGTGTTCCGGATTGATAAAAAAATCTGCTTTCGGGTCCAGGATATTTTTCAAAAAATCGACCGGGAGATTCTGGAAATCTATATGCGTTACGGCGCGCCGGTACTTTGCAATGAAATGCTGTGGTCGATTGGCAGCACCATGCTGTCGGTGATCATGGGCCATATGGGCTCGAGTTTTGTGGCGGCAAACAGCATCTGTCAGGTTATTTTCCAGTGTACCTCGGTTATCAACCAGGGTGTGGGGCAGGCCGCCGGCGTTATGGCGGGCAACACCATCGGAGAGGGCAAATACAAACGTGCCCGCAACCAATCGCTTACGTTGTTTGTCGTCAGCATCGCTTTTGGCATTCTTTCGTCCATGGTGATGTTTGCTATCCGGGGACCGGTGATCGACTGTTATAAGGTAACGGAAGAAACCCGTATGATTGCCTATTCCATCATGGATATGATGTGTATTCTTGTCCTGTTCCAGGCTATTTCCAGCATCAATATGTTCGGGACCCTGCGCGGTGGCGGCGACAGCAAGTTCGTTCTGTTCTTCGATGTTACCTCCATGTGGTTTTTCTCAGTGCCCTTGGGCTGGATAGCCGGTCTGGTGCTTCATTGGCCGGTCTGGCTGGTATATCTGTGCCTGCGGTCGGGCGATATTTTCAAATCGGTGGCCTGTGTTTTCCGTATTCTTTCCGGCAAATGGATTAAGGATGTAACCAGAAGCGACGAGGAGAAAGAGGAAGCGCAAAAAGAAGAAATCGAACAAGGATAATATCCGTAAAAAAGCGCCTGAAAGCTCAGGCGCTTTTGTTTTTCTGTCTTTTGCCGGATAGGATGCCCGCTGCTGCTTTGCTGCCGCATTGGTGGATTACGCGCAACAAAAAGGTTCCACCCACCGGCGGAACCTTTTTGTTGTTTGAACGAAAAGAGGTCACAAATGACTTTTTAACCAGCGGTTTAAAAAGTCCAGCTGTTCTTTTGTGTGGAACCAATGCTCGCCGTTTTCCATGATCGTTAAAGAAGCGTTTGCTTTTTTGGCAAATTGGGATACGGTCTCATAAGAAGTGAGGTTATCCTTCCCGGCGTACAGGATATCTGTGCGTACGTTCCACCGAATAGGATTTTCCCTTACATAACAAAGATATCTCCAGGATAATCTTTCCCCAAAGGAGGTTTCGATTTCGCGCTTTTCCTGCAGCTCCGCCTCAGTCACCCCTGCTTGCCGCATCATATCCGAAATCAGTTTTTCCATATCGACGATCGGTGAGATAAACAACGCCTTTTCGATGGGCCGACCGGCCAAAGCGTTCATGGCGAAATAGGCGCCGATACTGTTGGCAATGATGGCGATCGCATCATAATTGATGCGGAGTCTTTCATATTCGGCAAGGATTTTTTCTTTTGTTTCCCATGGCGTCAAAAATGGATCATCCATCCCAAATACATCATATTCCGGACAGAGCGCTTTGTAGCGGTCTGCCTCTTTTGCGCTGCCGCCCTTGCCGTGCAGATACAGGATTGCTTTCCCCATCACTTTCGCCTCTTTTCATTCTGATTGAGACCATTATAAGATACTGCGGTAAGGGTTCGCAAGCAAGATGGAAGATAAAAGAAACGAATTATTGTTATCCATCCGGGGAAAGGAACTTTTGCGCATCTCTTGACATTGGAGCGAATCTAAGGTTTATAATCAAAATGTTATTTTGTAAGATACCGCTCCATGATGTTTGGCCATTTCAAAGCCTGATTGTGGAATGAAAAAGAATATCTACGGATTTTCAAAAAATATGTTACCTTTTTATTGTAAAATCCATTGAAAACAAGGAGGATTTATGAGTCTGATTGTCAGAGACAAGTATTTTTACAAAACAGTTTTGGCGATTGCCGTGCCAATCGCGCTGCAGAATATGGTGACGTCTGCCGTAGGAATGCTGGATACGATCATGCTGGGGCAACTGGGCGAGGTAGCCATGAGCGCCTCTTCCCTGGCAAACCAGGTAGGTTTTATTTTTATGATGATCAATTTCGGCCTGACCAGTGGCGCGGGGATTCTGACCAGCCAGTATTGGGGCAGGGAAGACGCCGATTCCATTCGAAAGGTCATGAGCCTTACTTACCGTATCTCCATGGGCATTGCGTTGGTTTTCGCTGTTGGCGCAACCTTTTTCCCGGGGATGCTGATGCGGATTTTCACGAAAGATGAAGCGATCATTCACGAGGGTATCCGCTATTTGCGCTATTGCGGGGTAATCTATTTGTCCAACGCGTTCACCATTACCACCACCAGCATTTTGCGCACGGTGGGAACGGTGAAGATTGCTTTGTACAGTACGATTGCTTCTTTGATGGTCAACGTATTTTTTAACTACTGTCTGATTTTCGGTAAATTTGGAATGCCGCAGATGGGCGTAGCCGGCGCGGCGCTGGCGACCATGATTGCCCGTTTGGTGGAATTTGCGATCATCACCGTGTTCCTGTTTCGGTTTGACCGAAAAATCGGGTTCCGGGTCAAGGATTTTTGGCGCCGGGTGGATATGGCTACCATCAAACTGTTTATGAAATATGGAGTGCCTGTTTTGTGCAATGAATTGTTCTGGTCGCTTGGCAACTCCATGTCTGCGGTGGTTTTGGGACGTATCGGCGCGGAAGCGGTAGCAGCCAACAGCATTTGCGATATCGTCTTTCAAATGACCTCTTTCTTCATTTGGGGCGCGGCCAACGCGGCTTCGGTCATGACCGGAAATACCATCGGCGCCGGCGAAAAGAAAAAAGCCAGAGAACAGTCCAAAACCTTTATTGTGATCAGTCTTGGATTGGGAATCATTGCCTCGCTGATGATTCTGGGCCTGAGAGGGTTTATGGTCGATTTCTACAATGTGGCGGACTCCACCAAGGAAATTGCTTATTCTATCATGAACCTCATGTGTTTCGTCTGCATTTTCCAGGCGATGGGAAATATCAATATGTTCGGTACCCTGCGCGGAGGAGGAGACAGCCGCTTTGTTCTGATTTGCGATGTGGGGGCCATGTGGGGATTGTCTGTCCCACTGGGATTTCTGTCCGGACTGGTGTTCCACTGGCCGATCTGGGTAGTATATCTGTGTCTGCGCTCCTCTGAAATTTTTACCTGTATTGCCGGACTGGTTCGCTTGTGCGGTACCCGCTGGATTGTGGACGTGACCCGCGAAAAGAAACAGGGGCCTTCCGATTTGGCTGAGGAAAGAAAATAAGGCATCTTCAGGGGGTGGCCGGCGGGAAAACTTTCTGGATGATGCGACAGGATTTTTCTTGACTTTTACCATTGGTCGGTATACACTGAAAGAAACTGGATTCAAGTATCATTTGGGACGGTGCCTATGGATAAAAAGAATGGGTTGCCCCAAAACGCCGGGACGGACGAGAAGCTGTGGCAGGCCTCAAAAGACGGGGATGCAGCGGCTCTGCGGTGCTTGATTGCCCGATATGACCGTTTGGCGGTCAGCTTGTGCGGCGGCTATCACACGGCGGGCATGGAGCGGGAAGATCTTTTGCAGGAAGCGTATCTTGGCTTGCTCAAAGCAATCCGCTCTTTCCAACCGGAAAAAGGGATTCCCTTTTCCGCTTTCGCCGGCCTTTGCATGAAACGGCAATTGATTTCGGCCGTGCGTCGCCAAAATGCGGAAAAAAACCGCATGTTTCATGATACGGTGCCGCTGGAAGAATCGGAGATTTCCAGTTTCCCGCCCGATTGGCAGCAGACAGGACCGGAGGCGGCGGTCATTTTAGAAGAAGAGTCCCGCCGGATGCGGGAACAGGTCATAGCGCTTTTATCTCCCTTGGAAAAAGAAACACTCCAGCTTTACCTGAAAGGTTTCCGTTACGAAGAAATGGCGAAAAAGCTCAAATGCCCTGAGAAATCGGTGGATAACGCGCTTCAGCGGATCCGCCGGAAACTGCGGAAAGCACAAAACCGCAGCAATTCCTGAACCGTTAGCCTGTCATCAGGCTATTGGGTATAATGCCTCTTGGAATATCAGGCGAAGCGTTGTTTATCAATGTCGATGCGGTATATCGATGGGCAAATTCTATTCATTAAGCGAGGTAAAAGAAATGTACCAGGACAAAACCCTTATTTGCAAAGAGTGTGGCGCGGAATTCGTATTCACCGCTGGTGAGCAGGAGTTTTACGCGGAAAAAGGCTTCGTAAACGAGCCGCAGAGATGTAAAGCTTGCCGTGACGCACGCAAAAACAATGCGAGACCTGAAAGAGAGATGTTCACCGCTGTTTGCGCTGGCTGCGGAAAAGAGGCAAAAGTTCCCTTTAAACCCAGAGAGGACAGACCTGTATACTGCAGCGAGTGCTTTGCGAAAATGAAAGGCGAAAACTAATCACCCTTTTTCACCTATTGCAAATGATAAAACCGCCGTGGAAACACGGCGGTTTTTTGTTGTTTTTATCGATTGAAACAGTATTCTATTCATATTATAATGTCATAGGACAATACTGGCGAGCCGGATTATCAACAGAAAGTAGGAATTTGGATGAAAAACGGTTGGAAACAGATATGGAGCAGAGCCGAAGGGTTGTTGGGCCTGGACCGTTTGACGGATACCTTTCGAACCTTTGCGCTGCTGCACTTTGGGTTCCTCATTTTCAATAACCTGCAAACGGTATTCATCAATACGCTTTTTTTCCGGCTGACCGGCGGAGCGGATACCACCTTGCAGTATAACCTGATTACCTATGTGTTTAATCCGATTGGGACCACTCTGGCGATGTATTACGCCAGCAAAAAAGGCTCCACCAAAGCCATGCGGCTGGGCTTTTTCACATTTATCTTTCTGTATGCGTTTTTCCTTTGCGTCATGGACGCGGCGGTTTGGTTTATGCCGGTTATCGCGTTTCTGGTCTCCTGGGCCGGCGGTTATTACTGGATGGGGTACTGCATCAAAGTGCCGCTGTATACGACGGATGACAACCGGGATGTTTCCCTTTCGGTCATCGGGATGGGAACCGGTATTGTAAACCTGATCATGCCGACGATCACCGGTGGAATCATTTCCGCCTGCGCAGGGGTGATGGCGGGCGGCCTGCTGGGCTATTATATCATGTTTGCTTTGTCCATCGTGGTGGCGCTGGTAACAGTGTACCACCTTAAAAAGCTGCCGAAAGACCAGGTCATCGACAGTAAAGTGAGCCTGAAGCGAGGATTCCGAAAAACATTCCGCAACCGCTTGATGCTGGAGGCGGTCTGTGCTGAATTTTTAAAGGGCATTCGAGAGGGAACGCTGGCTTTCTATCTGAATATTCTTTTGTTCGAATTGATTCAGAGCGAGGCGCTGATTGGCGCGAATACCCTTTTGACCGGCTTGTTTTCCATTCTGGCCTATTGGGTGCTGGGCAAGCGGCTGAAACCGTCGAACCGGATCCGGTATATGGCTGGCGGGGTGACGACCATGCTGGTCTGCACGCTGATCCTGTTCGTGCAGATGGACGTTATCACCATCCTGCTGTTCAGTGTGATCAACGCATTTTTCAATAACTTCCTGCTTTCGCCGGGCAACGGCATCTATTACAGTGTAGTGCAGAAGACCTGCCCGACCAATACGGAATCGGCAGAATTTTCTACCGTCAAAAGCTTTTTCCTGGATTACGGGCGGGTAGCCGGTGTGCTGCTGGTGATGCTGATGCCGAAAACCACCTACGGCAGCGTTTGGGGGATCCTGCTTTTGACCGTGCTGCAATACGCGGCGATTTTTGTCAGCTCTTTGGCGGCAAAACGTCTGGAAACCTATGTCCACGAAGAAGCGCCGGTGCAGGAATAAAAGTGAGATTAAAACAGTTGGGGCAGGCGGTGCGCCTGCCCTTTTGTATTGCTTATGGAAAAGAAGAGACTCAATCAAAGCAATGACGAATACAATTTGTATAAAAGAGAAAAAATAAACAAATAGCAAAGAAAACAATACTTGTTGCAGCTGGATTTTTATCGTACAATAGAAAAAGCAAAAGGAGGGAAAGGCGTGGTCGTTTTAGATGAGAGACTGTCGGCAGCAGCGCAGATGATCCGCCCGGGCAGCCGGATCGCCGATGTGGGAACCGACCACGGCTATCTGATCGTGCGGCTGCTGCTGGATGGAAAAGCTGCGTTTGGCTATGCCTGTGACATTCACCCCAATCCGTTGGAGAAAGCGGCAAAAACGCTGCGGCAGTATGACCTGCAGGATCGTTGTGCGCTTCTGCTGGGGGATGGGCTGCAGGGCCTTTCGGAAGAACAGGTGGATGATGTCGTCATCGCAGGCATGGGCGGGGATATGATCCTGCATATCCTGGACGAAGCCGGATGGCGGAATCCGGCGCATCGGTTTATACTCCAGCCAATGACCAAAATACATGAACTGCGCATCGGCTTGTACCGGCGTGGATATGAAATTTTGAAAGAGCAGGCCGCGCAGGTCAAAAATTTTGCTTACACGGTGATGCAGGTTCGCTGGTGCGGGCAGCCCAGGGAAATCACCGATTTATTTGCGCGGGTGGGGATGCTGCCTCAGACGAGGTCTGCCGCGGCGCTGGTTTATCTGGAAAAGCAAGCGCAGTCGGCGGAGAAAATTGCGGAAGGACTGGAAAAATCAAATACAAAACGGAATGAAATAGATAAATATTACGAATTGGCAAAAGAAATTCGAGCGATTTGTGCCGATTGGAGAGAAGAGGAGTAAATCATGGCTTTAGACGGCATGTTTTTATACCAGCTGCGCCAGGAACTGGCGGAAAAAGCGCTGGATGCCCGGGTGGACCGGATTCATCAGCCGACCCGGGAGGAGATCATTATCGCCCTGCGTTGGAAAGGCGGCGCGGGAAAGCTGCTTCTTTCGGCAAACGCGGGCAGCCCGCGCATTCACTTTACGGAGACGTCGCCGGAAAATCCCAAGCAGCCGCCCATGTTCTGCATGCTGCTGCGCAAGCATCTGGGGTCGGCGCGGCTGGTGCGGATGGAACAGGTGGGGATGGACCGAATTCTGCACCTTGTCTTTGAGTCGGTCAACGAGTTAGGGGACCTGGTGGAGTTGACCCTTGCGATGGAAATTATGGGTCGCCATTCTAACATCATATTGATCGATCAAAATGGGCGTATCATCGACGCGATCAAGCGAATCGACGCGGAAATGTCCAGCGTCCGCCAGATTCTGCCGGGCATGCTCTACCAGCTGCCGCCTGCCCAGGCGGACAAACTGGATTTGCTGCATACGCAGGTAGGCGAGATCGTAGAGAAAATAGCGGAGGCCGGCGGGCGGGAAATTTCAAAGGCACTTTTACAGACGGTTCTGGGCATGTCTCCGCTGACCTGCCGGGAAGCGGAAAACTATGCGGTCCACACAGCGGATGTCCGGGCGGGAGAAATGAGTCAACAGCAAAAACAGCGCCTGGAAGAATGGTTGTCCATGCTGCAGCTTCGTTTGCGGGAGCACAGCGGGGTGCCGACGATTTTGCTGGAGTCCTCCGGAAAGCCGCGGGATTTTGCCTTTTTGCCGATCCACCAATATCGGGGTGCGTTGATCGTCCGGGAGATGAACAGTTATTCCGCTTTGTTGGACAGTTTTTATGCCGAGCGGGATCTGATCGACAGGATGAAGCAGCGATCCCATGACCTGCTGCGTTTGCTGGCCAATACTTCCGACCGGATCGCGCGCAAAATCGCGGCGCAGGAGGAAGAGCTGAAAGAATGTGCGAACCGGGAGAAACTCAAACAAAACGGCGATTTGATTCATGCAAACCTTTACCAGATGGAAAAAGGGCAGTCTGTGCTTCGAGTGCAGAATTTTTATGAGGAGGATCTGCCGCTTGTGGATATTCCGTTGGACCCGGCGCTGACGCCCTCGCAGAACGCGCAGAAGTATTACAGCGAATATCGAAAGCAGGATACAGCGGAAAAGAAGCTGCAGGAGTTGATCGAGCAAAGCCGGGAAGAGATACAGTATCTGGATACGGTATTCGATTCTCTGGTCCGGGCGGTAAAAGAATCGGAATTGACAGCGATCCGGGAGGAACTGAGCGAAACCGGTTATATCAAAAGCTATAAAGGAAAAAATAAAAAGCCGGAAAAACTCCTGCCGCTGGAATATCGCTCTTCCGATGGGTTTACCATTCTGGTAGGCCGGAATAATGTTCAGAACGACCGGCTGACGCTGAAAGAGGCCCATAATTATGATATGTGGTTCCATACGCAGAAGATTCCGGGCTCTCACACCATCGTGATAGCGGACGGAAAGCAGATTCCCAACCGCACATTGGAGGAGGCGGCGGTCATCGCCGCTTACCACAGCCGAGCCCGGGATTCTGCGCTGGTTCCGGTGGATTATACCATCATCAAAAATGTAAAGAAACCGTCCGGTGCCAAACCCGGCAAAGTGATTTACGACCGATTTGAAACGGCGGTAGTCACGCCGGATAAAGAGCGGGTAGCGGCGCTGCTGATAAAAGGGTAATAAAAAAGCAGAGGGATTTTCCTCTGCTTTTTTAGGATAGACAAGATGAGCCATGAACTGTTTTTTTAAACATGAATCGTGGAAAAAAGGCTATTTTTCTTCATCTGGTACCGAAATATCCACAACGCCTTTTTCTTTTTTCTTTTTTTGACGATTGCGGTAATGCAGGTAATACAATGCACCGGCGGACAGAACGAACAACGTTCCGCAGATCCAGGAAACGTAGTTGAAATTGATAAACCACAGTTTATAAAACTGAATATCGTCGAGGGAAATATCCATGCACAGAACGGTCAGGACCTTGTCCCCATCCATGATTGGCGCAGCAGCGACAATAAAGGTTCCGTCTTCAGAGCGGATCGCCTTGGAAACGAATCCACCGGTACTGTTCCCGTCGTAGATGGCGTCGATCAGCTGCTTGACCTCTTTGCCATAGACGTCAAAGGAAAATTCGGAGCTGATTGGATGGTAGCTCCCTGTTTCCGACTGCACATACTGGGAGTCCAGCACATAAAAATATCCCATGTTGTTGCGTGTCACGGTATAAACATTCTGAAAGCCATAGTGTTCCCGCATTCGCTCCAACAGGCCGCACAAACTCCGGTAGGCGGAGGACTCGCTGGGATACTCCTGCAGCAGGCGCAAAGAGGTGGCGCTATAATGCCCCATGGCAATGGCGATCGCATCGCCCGACAGCATGCTCTGGCTGCCAGCCTCCTCGATTTTGTCGGATTTTCGGCTGATGGGCAGGGTGATGCCGACAACGGTCAGCAAAAGGCTGAACAGCATGATCCCGATGAGGATCAGCGTTAAATTTTTCGTTTTAAACATGGTTATCCTCTCCTCCCGGGGCAAAGCCCAAAGAACGCCGGGCGCATTGATTCGAACAGCGCCGCGGTTTGAGAAAATTATAGCACGAAGAAAGAAGAAACACAATCCAAGCCGCTTGTTCTGATGGGCAAACTGTGTTAAAGTAAAAAGAGCATGAAAAAAAAGGAGCAGAAAACCCATGCGGATGAGAAAGAAAAAGTGGGCGGTCCCGGAACTGGAAGCAAGCCCTTTGTATATCAAGGCCCCGGTCTCTTTCCGGGAGAACTGGCAGCAGGCGTTTGCCCGCCCGCAGCCGCTGTATCTGGAATTGGGCTGCGGCAAGGGGGGATTTGCCTCCCAATTCGCTTTGGCCAATCCGGACAAGAATCTGCTGGCAGTGGATATCAGTAGCAATATGCTGGGTGTCGGCCGCCGGAAAATCGATGCCTTGTTTTTTGAAGCGGGAAGAACGCCGGACAATGTCAGGCTGGCGGCCTACGACATTGAGCGGATCCATGAGATTTTGTCCGAACAGGATACGGTGGAACGGATTTTTATTAATTTCTGTAACCCTTGGCCCCGGCCCCGGCATTTTAAAAAACGGCTGACCCATCCCAGACAGCTGGAAAAATATACAGCCTTCCTGCGGGCTGGCGGAGAGGTTTGGTTCAAGACCGATGACGATATGCTGTTTCGCCATTCCCGCCAGTATTTCCTTGACTGCGGGTTCGCCCTTCGCTGGGAAACCTGGGATTTGGCAAACAGCGATTTTACCGGCAACATCCGCACGGAGCACGAGGATATGTTCGAAGCCGAGGGAATCCCAATCAAAGCGCTGATTGCCGTGTGGCCGGGGCGGGACAATGGATAATCGCGCCGAGATCAGCCGCATTTTGGCCGATGTGGGATTGCGCCATTGGGGCGTGGCCGCTTTTGCGGATACGCTTCCGCTGCTGGAATGCCGTGCCAAATCCCGGCTGCCCCAAAACGCGAAATCGGTGATCGTGTGCCTGCTGGGGTACTACGCGGGCGAGCGGGCGCATAATATATCGCGATACGCCTGGGCCAGGGATTACCACGTGCTGGCTGAAGAGCTGCTGGACCCGGCGGTGGCACGGATGCGGGCAATCTGGCCTGCGCAGGAATTTTCTTTTTTCACTGACAATTCCCCCATCCGTGAGGTGACCGCCGCCCGGCTGGCGGGATTGGGTTTTGTGGGGAACAACGGCCTTTTGATTAACCCCGTTTATGGAACCTACCATTTTATCGCCGAAATCGTAACCGATCTTTGGCTGGAGCCGTCGATCCCGTTGGAATCCGGCTGCGGAGAATGCCGGCGCTGCCTGGACGCCTGCCCGGCGGGTGCCTTGTCGCCGTCAGGAGTGGATAAAAGCCGGTGCCGGTCCCATATCACCCAAAAAAAGGGGGAGTTGACGGACTGGGAGACAGAACAGGTGCGAAAAGGCGGTCTGGCATGGGGATGTGATATCTGCAATGATGTCTGCCCACATAACCATCCGCCTTGCAAGACGGATCTTGCGGCATTCTGCCGGGATCTGAGAGGGATGATCCAGGAAGAGGATCTGCCGCAGCTGGTGCAGGAAAGAGCGTTCGGGTACCGAGGCGTAAAAGTATTGCAGCGAAATCTGCGCATAATAAAGAGAAAAGCTTCCGGCGGCGGGCCGGATACAGGAGAGTGAGCATATGACGGAAATTTTGCGGCCGGAACAATACGAGGAATACGAAGCTTTCTGTAAAAGTCATCCCCGCGGCGGATTTACCCAGTCCACCCGCTGGTTTCAGGTGAAAAACAACTGGAAAGGCGAAGTCGTCGTCGTGCGGGACGCCGCCGGGAAGATTGCCGCCGGCTGCGCTGTGCTGGTGCAGAAATTGCCGGTGATCGGCGCGGCGCTTTTATACTCACCCCGCGGTCCGGTCTGCGATTTGGAAAACCGGGCGCTGTTAAAAGAACTCAAAAGCGGACTGGACCAGCTGGCAAAGAAGTATCATGCCTACCAGCTCAAATGGGATCCGGAAGTTTTGGCCTCTGACGATCAGACGGCTCAGACCATGAAAGAACTGGGGTTTTCCCTTTTCGCGGGGCCGGAGGGCTTTGAGACCATCCAGGCGCGTTTTAACTATCACCTGTTTTTGAACGGTCGAAGCGAGGAAGAGCTTTTTCAAAATTTGACCCAGAAAACCCGCTACAATGTGAGAGTCGCCATGAAGCATGGCGTACAGGTCAAGGTTGTGGGGCAGGAGTATCTGGATGATTTTGTCCGCATCATGCAGACAACCGGTGAGCGGGACGGGTTCCGCGTGCGGCCCAAAAGCTATTTCGCCCGGATGTTGGATGCGCTGGGCGAGCATGCGCGGCTGTATATGGGATTTTACGAAGGCAGCCCCGTCTGCGGCGCCATTGCAACCAATTACGCGGGCAAAACCTGCTATGTTTACGGCGCTTCGGATAACGTATACCGCAATGTGATGCCCAACTACCTGATGCAGTGGGAGATGATCCGCTGGGCGGTACAGACCGGCTGCACCCTGTACGATTTTCAGGGCGTGTCCGGAAATCTGGACGAGAATGGGCCGATGTATGGACTGTACCGGTTTAAAAAGGGATTTAACGGTCAGCTGGACGAATACGCCGGTGAATGGAACTACACCTACCGGCCGGTTATCGGAAAGCTGGTGGATCTGGCGATGGCAATCCGGGAGAAATGTAAAAAGCATTAGGGTTGTTCAAGTTTATACAAAATTAACAGCTTTGTAATCAAAAAATCTATAGAATTATCTGGCAATTTATGCTATAATAAAGCCAAGCAAAAGATTGCTGCTAAAGGAGGGTTATATATGAAATTAATTCTTGCTATTGTTTCCAGTGATGACAGCTCTATGGTTTCTTCCGCGCTGACCAAAAATAATTTTTCGGTCACGAAACTGGCCACCACCGGCGGCTTCCTGATGAGCGGCAACACGACGTTCCTGATTGGTACCGAGGATGAAAATGTGGAAAAGGCAATCAATGTTATCGGCGAGCACAGCAAAAAGAGAAAACAGATGGTTCCTTCTTCCGCTTCTTATGGCGTGGGCATGTACACGTCTTTCCCGGTAGAGGTCACTGTTGGCGGTGCCACCATCTTTGTGCTGGATGTGGAACAGTTTAAGAAACTGTAATTCCGAGGTCGAAGCAGGATGACGTTATTAGACCGTTTTTTCGGAAATAACAAAGCGAAAGAGGCGCTCGTCTTTTACCAAAGAGACGGGCGCTTTCCGCATGGAATTTTATTGGAAGGCCAGGAGGGGACCGGCCGGAAAACTTTTGCCCGGATGATTGCCGCCGCCGCATTGTGCGAAGGGGAAAACGCCCCCTGCGGCCAGTGCCGGCACTGCAAAAAGATTTGGAAGGACATTCATCCGGATGTGCAATGGATCGCGCCGGAACCAGGAAAAAAGTCCTTCAAAAAGGAGCAGGTGGAACGGCTGCGGGCAGACGCGTGGATCAAGCCTAACGAAGCGCCGCGAAAGGTCTATATCCTGTGCGAAACACAGTATATGACCGCCTGGGCCCAAAACGCACTGCTGAAACTGCTGGAAGAACCGCCTGCCGGCGTCATGTTCATTCTGACCTGCGACAACCGGTTCCATCTGTTGGAAACGGTGCGGTCCCGGGTGATTACGCTGACGATGGAAGCGCCCGGCGAAGAGGCGGCAGTCAGGGCCTTGCTGGATCAGATGCCGGAATTGGATGCGGAAAAAGCCCACGCAGCGGCGGGGCGCAGCGGCGGAAATGTCGGGCTGGCAAAAAGACTTTTGGCTGACGGGCAGTATGCTTTGATTTTGGAGAAAGCGGCCGGCCTCTGTGAAAAAATGGAGCGGGCGGACCGATTTGGCATTTTGCAGGTGCTGTCCGGTTTTGAAAACGACCGGGAGGGGCTGCTTTGCTGTTTGGCGCAGATCCGCCAACTGCTGGCACAGAATACGACGGATGCCTTTTTGAAAAAAAACGGCCGCCAGTACCGGATTCTCCCATTGCAGGCGGGCAAAGTACTTGATATAATAGAGCAGGGTATGGAGTATGCCCGTCAGAACATGGGAATGCCGCTGCTGACTACCTGGCTGGGCGCCGGAATCGGCAGTGCTTTGGAAGAATAAATGGGAGGAACCATGGCGGAAGTAATCGGCGTAAGATTCAAACAGGTCGGTAAGGTTTATTATTTTGACCCCGCCGGCATTCAGGTAAAAAAGGAAGATCATGTGATCGTGGAAACGGCCCGCGGTGTGGAATGCGGCGAAGTGGCGATGGAAAACCGGCAGGTCAGTGACGATAATATTGTGAAGCCCTTGAAAAAGGTGATCCGGAAAGCGACAGAGGAAGATTTGGCGCAGATGCGGAAAAACCGGGAAAAACAAATCAGCGCGGCCAAAATCTGCAATGAAAAAATCGCCGCCCACAAGCTGGATATGAAGCTGGTGGACGTGGAGTATACGTTTGACAACAACAAAATCCTTTTTTATTTCACCGCTGACGGCCGGGTGGATTTTCGGGAGCTGGTCAAGGATTTGGCTTCGGTGTTCAGGACCCGTATCGAGCTGCGGCAGATCGGCGTTCGGGATGAGGCGAAAATGCTGGGCGGACTGGGTATCTGCGGGCGCCCGTTTTGCTGCTCCACTTTTTTGGGAGAATTCCAGCCGGTATCCATCAAAATGGCAAAGGAACAAAGCCTGTCGCTGAATCCGGTGAAGATTTCCGGCACCTGCGGAAGGCTGATGTGCTGCTTAAAATACGAGCAGGAGGCTTATGAAGATCTGCTGCGCACCACCCCGAAGGTTGGAGCGCTGGTGGAGACTGCTGAGGGAAAAGGCAAGGTTGTGGAAGTGAACCTGCTTTCCGGACTTTTGAAAGTGCGGCTGGACGCGAACCCCGATGCGCCGGCGAGAGTTTATCCGAAGGAAGAGGTTCATTTGCTTCGGGACGGAAAGATCAAAGTGGATAAAAAAGAGATGGAAGCGCTTAAGGAAATCATGGAGTAAAGATTCTGTAAGCGGCGAGAAAAATCACCGGAAACGGTTGATTTTTTTTGGGAACGTGATACAATGTTGTCAAAATGATATGGAGGTGGATTTGCAATGGCATATGTAATTTCTGACGAGTGCATCAGCTGCGGTGCCTGCGAGGCAGAGTGCCCCGTTTCCGCTATTTCTGCTGGTGACGGCAAATACGTAATCGACGAAGGTACCTGCATCAGCTGTGGTGCTTGCGCTGGCGTTTGCCCGGTTGGCGCTCCTTCTGAGAAATAATTTGCGTGCTTAAAAAGGCCTTTGCCGCATGGCAAAGGCCTTTTTTCTGTTTTGATGCAGTGATTATTGCGCCGCGCCGCCGGATTCCGTTTCCGCCTCATCAGCGAGGCCGAGATTTTTCAGCATATTGGTGGCAGCCATCTCAATGTGATCAAAAGTAGCTTTCTCCGCCGTGTCCGGGTCGTGGGCGGCGATAGCGTCGACAATGCGCTGATGTTCGCCCATCACCTTTTGGGCGCGGCCTTTTGTGGCAAAAGACATTTTGCGGTACCGCTGCACGGAATGGTGCAGGCTGCTCAGCGTCTGGCGGAGGGTCCGGCTGCCGCTGATTTCATAAATTCGTTCATGGAACTGCGAATCCAGGTTCCGCAGCTGCTCCAGATCGCCCTTGGCGGTGTAGAATTCCTGAAGCTCCAGAATATCACGCAGGGATTTGGTTTCTTCTTCTGTGATATGCTCCGCGGCCCAACGGGAAGCAAGGCCTTCCAGCTTCATGCGGATATCGTAAATATCACGAAGGTCCTTTTCGCTGACACCGACGACCACAGCGCCTTTGTTGGGGGTCAATTGTACCAGCCCTTCCTGTTCCAGCCGGTGGATGGCCTCCCGAACAGGGGTACGGCTAACGCCGAGACGGGCGGAAATGCGCAGTTCCGTCAGATTCTCTCCGGCTTTTAACGCGCCGTTTAAAATCTCTTCCTCCAATTTTTTAAACACTTTGTCGGCCAGGGAATAACCATTCGATAATGTATTGTCTCTCATGTTTTTCAATCCTTTTCCTGCGGGATGATCCATTGAAACGGGATACTGCCGAAGCGTACCGGGATACGGAGACGTTTTCGGCAGAAAATGATTTGTAAAAACTATTCCTATTATAATACAACGGCGTTTTTTTCGCAACCAAAATTGTACAGATAGACGAAAAAAGAAAAGAATATATGTTCGATTTTTCGCGCAAATCGGTTGCATCCAACGAAGGAATAAGGTATAATAACAGCAAGAGAGCCGCTGCTGCCGAAAATCGTCTTTTCACAAAAGAAAAGCGGATTTTCCGGCGGATATACGCAGGATGCGCCCTTTGCGGCGAAAAAGAAAATGGAAGATGGCACTCGCCGTTGCGTACTGACGCAGCAGCGTTTGCATGCGGTGCTTTTTCGGAAAGAACAGCGCTTTTTGGCGCAGAATGGAGAAGAATATGGTAGATAAACAAAAAGCGATTGAAACGGCAATCAGCCAAATTGAAAAGCAGTTTGGAAAAGGAGCGATCATGAAATTGGGCTCCACCGCCACGCTCAATGTGGAAGCCATTTCCACCGGCTCCATTTCGCTGGATATGGCGCTTGGTATTGGCGGCGTGCCCAGAGGGCGTATTGTAGAGATCTATGGACCGGAAAGTTCCGGTAAGACCACGGTTGCGCTGCATATCATCGCCCAGGCGCAGAAAGCTGGCGGCGAGGCGGCGTTCATCGATGTGGAGCACGCTTTGGACCCGGTATATGCAAAGGCGCTGGGCGTGGATATCGATTCGCTCCTGGTTTCTCAGCCGGATACCGGCGAGCAGGCACTGGAGATCGCCGAAGCGCTGGTCCGTTCCGGCGCCATTGATGTGATCGTGCTTGACTCGGTAGCCGCCATGGTGCCAAAAGCGGAAATCGAGGGCGAGATGGGCGACGCTCATGTGGGCCTGCAGGCGCGTCTGATGAGCCAGGCGCTGCGCAAGCTCACCGGTATTGTTTCCAAATCCAATACAGTGGCGGTGTTTATCAACCAGCTGCGTGAGAAAGTCGGCGTGGTATACGGCAACCCGGAAGTGACCCCTGGCGGCCGCGCGCTGAAATTCTATTCTTCTGTCCGGATGGAAGTCCGCCGGGTCGAACAGTTGAAAAACGGAACAGAAATGATTGGCAACCGTACCCGGGTTAAAATTGTGAAAAATAAGGTAGCGCCTCCCTTTAAAGAGGCGGAGTTCGATATTATGTATGGTACCGGCATTTCCCGCGCAGGAGAGATATTGGATTTGGCGGTGAAATTGGATATCATCAACAAATCCGGTGCGTGGTTCAGCTATAAGGGAGAGCGCCTGGGGCAGGGCCGGGATAACGTAAAGATTTATCTGCAGGAGCATCCGGATTTTGCCGATGAGATCGATAAAATGATCCGCGCGGACGCCGACCGGCTGAGCTTTGCCCGCGGCGGAAAGACCGTTGCGCCGAAAAAAGAGGCCGCAGCCGTTTCCGAACCGGCTGCATCGCCGGTTGCCCCGGCGGCAGAAGCCAAAGGAAAAGCATCGGTTAATATCGATGTGGAAGTGGATGAGTAATGCTTCGGATTACATCGATTGAAAAAGCGAAGAAAAAGGGGTATCATCTGTTTGTGGAGGATGAATATGCCCTTACGGTAAGCGCAGAAGTTTTGGCGGAAACGGGGCTGCGGGTTGGCCAGGAGATCACACCGCAGCGGCTGGATGAAATCCGAACGCTTTGCGACCGCCGGCGTGCCCGGGAACGGGCGCTGTACTTGCTGGAAAGCCGGAGTCACAGCCAGAAAGAGCTGTTTGACAAGCTGTGCAAATCGGTACCGGAAGAAATCGCTGCCGAAGTGACGCGTCGGATGGCGGAGTTGGGACTGGTGGACGATGCTGCCTATGCCCGCCGATGGGCGTCTATGCTGTGGCAGGAGAAAAAATACGGTCCGCGGCGCATCCGCCAGGGACTGATGCAGAAAGGTTTTGACCGGGAGCTGGTTGAGGAAGTCCTGGAGGAAATGAGGGATTCTTTTGGGGAGGATGAGGCGGAAGAACAGCTGGCAGGGCTGATCCGCCGCAAATACGCCCGCTATTTGGCGGACGGCGACCCGAAAGGGCGGAATAAAGCGGTGAACGGGCTGCTGCGATTGGGATATGATTATGAACAGATCCGTTCGGCACTGCGGAATTTTAGCGAAATAGAGGAGTAAACTATGGCAATCAAAGTGGGAATGGTGTCCCTTGGATGTTCTAAAAATCAGGTGGACGCGGAAATCATATTGGCGAAACTCAGGGAACGGGGATATCAGATTCATACCGATTCCGGTACCTGCGATGTGGTGATCGTCAACACCTGTGGATTTATCGAAAGCGCCAAGCAGGAGTCCATTGAAAACATCCTGGAATTTGTCACGCTCAAAAAAGAAGGGCGGATCAAAGTGATCTGCGTCACCGGCTGTCTGGCGGAGCGGTATCAGGAGGAAATGGCCAAGGAAATTCCGGAGGCCGACGTCATTTTGGGTATCGGTTCCAATGAGGAGATTTGCGACGCGATCGAAAAGGCCCTGGCAGGCGAAAAAGTGCGTCGGTTCGGTCCCAAAGAGGCGCTGCCGCTGGAAGGAGATCGGATCGTCTCCAACCTTCCGTTTTTTGCTTATTTGAAAATTGCGGAGGGCTGCGATAATCGCTGCACCTACTGTGCCATCCCGATGATTCGCGGGCGCTACCGCAGCAGAGAGATGGATAAAATCGTGGCGGAGGCCCAACATCTGGCGAATCACGGCGTAACGGAATTGAATGTGGTGGCGCAGGATACGACCCGATATGGCGTTGATTTGTACGGCAAGCCCATGCTGCCGGAACTTTTGCGCCGGTTGGCCCGGGTTGAGAATCTTCACTGGATTCGCGTGTTATATACCTACCCGGATTTGATTACCGACGAGCTTTTGGATGTGATGGCCCAGGAGGAGAAAGTTGTCAAGTATCTGGATATCCCGCTGCAGCATTGTGACAAGCAGGTGCTCAAAGAAATGAACCGGCGCGGCGACAGAGAATCGCTCACCGCTTTGATGGAAAAGATTCGGGCGAAAGTGCCGGGCATTATACTGCGGACGACCCTGATCACCGGATTCCCCGGCGAGACGGAGGAACAGTTTGAAACGCTTTGCCAATTTGTTCAGCAGATAAAATTCGAGCGGCTGGGCTGTTTCCCTTATTCGGCGGAAGAAGGAACGCCGGCCGGGGAGCGGAAAGACCAGATCGATCCCGAGGTGCGCCAGCGCCGGGCAGACATTATTATGGAACTGCAGATGGGAATTATGGAGGCGTACAACCAGAAGCTGGTAGGCAGCGATTTGGAGGTCGTTGTGGAAGGCTATGACCGTTACGCATCCAGCTATTTCGGCCGCAGCGCGGCGGATGCGCCGGATATCGACGGGAAAATCTTTTTTGTCAGCAAGAAAAAGCTGGCGGTAGGCCAGTATCTGCCAGTGCATGTAGACGATGTGCTGGATTATGATTTGATTGGCAGCGCGCTATAAAAAATCCGCTGCCTAGAATACAACAGAAAAGAGGATTGCTCTTATGAACCTGCCCAATAAACTGACCTGCCTGCGGATGCTGATGGTCCCGTTTTTTGTGGCCGCCATGGTACTGCCTTTTTCCAATCATTATCTGTGGGCACTGATTTTGTTTATCGCCGCGTCTTTTACCGATACGCTGGACGGGAAAATCGCGCGCAAACAGGGTTTGGTTACGGATTTTGGTAAGTTTATGGACCCGCTGGCGGATAAGATTCTGGTCACTTCCGCCTTGATTTGCTTTGTGGATTTGTGGACAACACCGGCGGCAGTGATCATTGTGATTATTGCCAGGGAATTTGTCGTCACCTCCCTGCGGCTGATTGCGGCGCCCAAAGGCATCGTAATTGCGGCGGATATCTTCGGAAAGATGAAAACCGTACTCCAGATGATCTGGGTGGCGGCCACCATTTTTCAGATGTACCTGGAGGAAGAGCTGTGGATCGGCATAACGGCGTTATCGGTGCTGAATACAGTTTTGATGTGGTTAACGCTGGCGCTGACGATTGTGAGCGGTGTTAATTACCTGTGGAAAAACCGGGCCGTGCTCAGCGATATGAAGTAAAAAGAAAGCCGGTTTGCGGTTCTTGACAAAGAGAAAAAACCGTGCTATGTTAATAAATACATGATAAATGCGATGACCAGGAAAAGTAACCGGATAACGCCCGACAGAGAGAAAGCATGACCCGCTGAAAGTGCTTTTGGGAAACGGATTCGGCCAAGTGCGCCTGCCAGCACGGACCGGGAAATGAGTATCGGTCTGCGGAAAAGCCACCGTTATTGGGCGTAATCAAGTGAAAAATCGAAGTGGAACCGCGGTAAACACACCGCCTTCGGCCGTGAATGGCCCGAGGGCGGTTTTCTTTTTATCACCGGCCTTTTGGGCGGAAAGGAGCAAACGATGAGAATCTATAACACATTGACCAGAAAAAAAGAGGAATTTGTACCCATTACCCCCGGTGAAGTGAAGATGTATGCCTGTGGGCCAACCGTGTATAATTATATCCATATCGGTAACGCGCGGCCCATTTGCGTGTTTGATACCATGCGCCGCTATTTGGAGTACCGGGGCTATAAAGTAACCTTTGTGCAGAATTTCACCGATATCGACGACAAGATTATTAAGCGGGCCAATGAGGAAAATACCGATTATAAAACCATCGCGGAGCGCTATATTGATGAATATTGGATCGATGCCAAAGGCCTGGGTGTCCGGGCGGCGACCATTCATCCCAAAGCTACCGAAACCATGGACGAGATCATTCAAATCGTCCAGGACATCATCGATCATGGTTACGGCTATGAAGTGAACGGCGATGTTTACTTCCGGGCCAAGAAGTTCAAGGGGTACGGCAAGCTGTCCCACATGCCCATTGAGGAGCTGGATGCTGGCAATCGCATCGACGTGACAGAGCAAAAAGAAGACCCGATGGACTTTGCGCTGTGGAAAGCCGCAAAAGAAGGAGAACCCTATTGGGAGTCTCCCTGGGGGAAAGGCCGTCCCGGCTGGCATATTGAATGCACCGCGATGATCCGCAAGTTTTTGGGAGAGACCATCGATATCCACTGCGGCGGGCAGGACCTGATCTTCCCACACCATGAGAACGAAATTGCCCAGGGCGAATGCTGCACCGGCAAAGAATATGCCCATTATTGGATGCATAATGGATACATCAATGTGGATAACGTAAAAATGAGCAAATCCAAAGGCAATTTCTTTACCACCCGCGACGTGGCGGAGAAATACGGCTATGAAACCATCAAGCTGATGATGATCCAGTCCCATTACCGCAGCCCGTTTAACTATACGCTGGAAGTGATTGAGTCCTGCAAAAACTCTTTGGAACGGCTGTACAACTGCCGGGAGAAGCTGGAATTCGCGTTGGATAACGGTTTGGACGAGGCTACCGAGGGCGAGGAAGAGTTCCTCAAAAAATTCGAAGCGGCACAGGAAAAATTCGTTACCGCTATGGATGACGACCTCAATACCGCTGACGGCCTGACAGCTCTGTTCGACCTGACGCGGGATATCAACACCGCGTTGCAGGTTCCGCGCTCCAAGGCGTTGGCGCAGAAAGCCGCAGAGCAGTTCGACGCCATCGCCGATGTGTTGGGGATTTTGTATAACCGCAAAAAAGAAACGCTGGATGCTGATATCGAAGCGCTGATTGAAAAGCGGCAGGCGGCCAGAAAAGCCAAGGACTTTAAAACGGCCGATGCTATCCGCGACCAGTTGGCCGGTATGGGTATCACGCTCAAAGATACGCCGCAAGGTGTGCAATGGACCCGCGCGTAAAATACCAGATAGAAAAAAGAGCCCCGAATGGGGCTCTTTTTTCCTCTGGCGGGGAGAAAGGAGCCGCAAATGGAACTGAAACTCTCCTTCAACGAAAACGCCGAAAATTATGACCGCTGGCGTCCCAGATATTGTCCGGAGCTGTTTGCGGACATCGCCGCATATGCCGGGCTGCAAAAGAAAGCGGCAGCGTTGGAAGTGGGCCCTGGTACCGGTCAGGCTACCCAGCCTTTTCTGGATTTGGGCTGCCGGGTGACGGCGGTGGAGCCCGGGGAGCATATGGCCGCGATTTTGTTGAAAAAATATCAGAAATATCCGAATTTTTCGGTTCAAAATGGCTTTTTTGAGGATTTTTCGGCGCCGTCCGGCTCATTTGACCTGATTTATGCGGGTACCGCTTTTCATTGGGTACCACCGGAAATCGGGTATCCAAAAGCAAAGGATTTTCTGCGGCCTGGCGGGACATTGGCGCTTTTCTGGAACACGCCTGTGATACCAGATACAGAAAGCGACGCGATGGAGTCGGCCTACCGGCATTTTTTTCCGAACGAGAGCCGTCCCCCAAAATTCCCGCAGAAGAAGTTTGACAAACGGGAGGCGTTGATGCATGAATACGGTTTTTCTTTTGTGCAGCGCCGCTACTATTATAAGGAGCGGGTCCTTTCGACCAAAGAATACCTTCTGTTATTGGATACCTACTCCGACATCCGAACGATGGAACAGGGCAGAAAAGAGGCGTTTCTGCGGGAAATCGAACAGGCGATTCTCAGCTGCGGCGGTTTTGTCCACATTCAGGACATTATGGATCTGCATCTGGGCAAAAATTTGGAATAAAGCAAAAAAGAACGGGAAAGCCTTTGGCTTTCCCGTTCTTTTTTGCGGATAGTGTCTTTGTTTGCTTTCGCGTTTGAGGTCAAAAATCAGAAGAGAGACCGGTGGACGTCTCACGCCTGCCGACCCGACGTTTCGGCGCCGTCAGCTCGAAACTCTCTTCGATCAGGCGGCAGATATCCTCCTCTTCCATGCTGCCGTCGAGTATCACGCTGATCCAATGCTCCTTATTCATATGGTAGGCGGGAACGACGCAGGGAAATCCCCGCCGCCAGAAGTCGCCCCGCATCGGTTCCGCTTTTAGGTTTAACCAGATCCGCCCTTCACGCAAAAAGATCAGCGCAAAAATTTTGTTGTTGCCGCGATGCCGCATGGCCGTCCAATTGGAATCACGAAACGGGTAATCCTCATAAGCGCCGGGCAGCCGTAGGCAGGCGGCGGCAGCATCTTCGCGGGTCGTCAGAAAAATCACTCCCAGACCTTATTTTTTACCGTTTTGCAGCGCCTGCAGAATTTCCTCGTCCGCCGGACAGAAGTCGTACTGGCTGATCTGCTCCGCGCGGATCCAGCGGATGTCGTTGTGCTCCAGCAGCTGCGGCGTGCCGGACTCGATTTTCGCATGGAACAACGTCAGATGGACGGTCAGATCCGGATAAGTATGGGTCAGTTCCATAAAGACGTCCCCCACCGCCACGGTGACGGCCAATTCTTCCCGGCATTCGCGGATCAATGCTTCCGGCTTGGTTTCGCCCGGCTCGACCTTACCGCCGACGAACTCCCATAAAAGCCCCCGGGCTTTGTGGGCCGGGCGCTGGCAGATCAAAAAACGTCCCTCTTCCCAAATGAGGGCAGCCACTACTTCGGTCATGGTTTCACTCCTTACTTTTCGCTCAGGTAAGAGAGAATCTCTGCGGCGTTGGTGTCGGGTTTTACTTTGGGCATCGATTTTTCGATCATGCCTTTTTCGTCGATCAGATAAGTGGAACGAACCACGCCCATGCTGACTTTTCCGTACAGCTTCTTTTCCTGCCAGACACCATAAGCCTGAATCGCCTGCAGTTGGGGGTCGGAAAGCAGGATGAAAGGAAGCTGATATTTCTGCGCAAATTTCTGATGAGAGGCCGCCGAATCCTTGCTGATCCCGATGACGACTACGTTTTGTTTTTCAAACTCTTCCCACGTCTCGGCAAAAGCACAGGCCTGGCGGGTGCACCCGGGAGTGTTGTCCCGCGGGTAAAAATAAAGCACAACCTTTTTCCCGGCAAAATCGGACAAACTGACAGGATCTCCGTTTTGATCCGGCAGGGTGAACGCGGGTGCTTTTGTTCCTTCTAGTAGCATGATTATCTTCCTTTCTTACAAAAAACATAGTTGTTTTCATCGGAATGTTCCGGCGAAAACCGAAACCCCAGACGGTCGAACCGTTTGGCCTGTTCCGGTGTTTGGCAGTGGTGTTCAGCCAGGTAGCGCACCATTTCGCCCCGGGCCATTTTGCAAAGGGTGGCTTTTTCCAGGATCCGGCCGTTTTTCTCTTCGCCAAAAACACAGGTGATGAACCGAACGCCGGCGGGAAGATGCGGCGCAACACTGCGGCTGTATTCTTTCGACGCAAGATTTAAAATAACGTCAGTGTCTTTGGACAACTCACAAGCCAGAGAGTCTCCCCAAAACGCATACAGGTCTGCAGCGGCGCCAACCGCCAGTTTTGCCTGCATTTCCAGCCGGTAGGGGACAACGCCGTCGAAGGGACGAAGCAGGCCGTAAAACCCGGAAAGAATTCGCAGGTGTTCTTGGATATAGTCCAGCTCATCGTAGGTGAATACGCCCGGCGCCATGTACTGGTACTGAATTCCTTCATAAGCGAGAATCGCAGGAGTGAGGCTGGAGCGCAGATCCATGCGGCGGATACGCTCATCATTCAGCCGAGCCAGCGGCTCGCTGCATTTCCAAAGAGTACGCAGCTGCTCCCGGGACATGGCCCGAAGCGCATCCAGCAACTGATGGGTCCGCTCCAGAAAAAGGGGAAGACCCCGGCAGTCAAAGCTGTCGGTATCCACATTCATTTTTTTCGCGGGAGAAATGATGATTTTCATGGCAAAGCGTCCTTTCGCGTCAATTATAGTAAAACAGGAAAGGAAAGTCAACGAACGGCGGGAAACATCGGAAAGTACCTCCAAAAACCAAAATCTCGTGTTAAAATGCGCCTGATGGATAACCGGAAAAAGTGTTTGCGCTCCATCACCGGCAAGCCCGACAGACGCAAAAAGCGCCCGGAGAATCCCCCGGACGCCTTTTGAAAGGCCTGTACCCCTCAAAACCAAATGAATAAAAAAATGCCGCCCCCGCTATTGCAGGAACAGCACCCCTGGTGGACGATAAGGGACTTGAACCCCTGACCTCCCGCACGTCAAGCGGATGCGCTACCAGCTGCGCTAATCGTCCATATCAAAATGACAAATGCTATTATACCCGTTTCTTATCCAAAATGCAAGAAAATTTTGAAAATTTTTGAACAAAATCCAAACTTTTTGTCTCTTGCTGGGAAATACCGCCGGAATATTGTCTCGAAAATTTGTTTGTGATATAATAACTACGATTATGCGGATCCATCGGATTTGGGCGCAAAAATGCGTTGCGAAGCGGATAGCCAAGGGGCTGCCGCCGGATTCTTCCGCAGGAACAGGACGCGCGCTGCCGCGCGGGACAGGGCAGATATCATGTTGATTTTAGGAATTGACCCCGGATATGCCATTGTAGGCTATGGATTGGTGGAATATCAGAATAACCGGTTTCGTACAGTGGATTATGGAGCCATTACAACCCCGGCGGGAATGCCTTTCCCGCAGAGACTTCAAATCATCTACCGGGAAACGCAGGCGCTGCTGGAGAACTATCATCCGCAAGCGATGGCGGTGGAAAAGCTGTACTTTCAAAACAACCAAAAAACAGCGATTGACGTGGCACAGGCCAGAGGAGTCGTGCTGTTGGCCGCTCAGTTGCAGCAGGTGGAGATTTTTGAGTATACGCCGCTGCAGGTCAAATCGTCCGTAGTCGGATACGGGCAGGCGGTGAAAAAGCAGGTGCAGGAAATGACCCGCGTTCTGCTGCATTTAGATTCCATCCCCAAACCGGATGACACGGCGGACGCGTTGGCTATCGCGATTTGCCATGCTCATTCGTCCGGGTCCTTGATGAACCGGCTCAAACAGTACCAGTAAAAAGGAGGAAGCGCCATGTTTTATCATGTGAGGGGCAAGCTTGTCCATGTGGAAGAAGGAATGGCTGCGGTGGAGTGCGGAGGGATTGCTTTTGCGCTGAAAACCACTAACAACACCCTGTCCAAGCTGCCAGCGCTGCAGTCGGAGGTGACGCTGTACACCTATTTCCTGGTGCGGGAAGGCGCGATGGATCTGTATGGATTTTACGACCAGGGAGAATTAAACTGCTTTCAGATGCTGTTGACGGTTTCCGGCGTGGGGCCCAAAGCGGCGCTCGCGATTTTGTCCCAGCTGTCACCGGAAAAATTCGCCCTTTGCGTGGCAACGGGGGATGTCAAATCCATTACCCGGGCCCAGGGAGTAGGCCCTAAGCTGGCGCAGCGGCTGATTTTGGAACTCAAGGATAAGGTGAAGAACGAACAGATCGCCAAAGGCGTGGGTATGGACGACATCCCGGCGCCGGCAGTGCTGGCCGGAGCGAATGTGCAGGAGGCCATCAGCGCCCTGGTGGTTCTTGGATATACCCAATCGGAAGCGGCGTCCGCCATGGCGAAACTGGATGCTTCGCTGCCGGTGGAGGAATTGATCCGGCTGGGACTTAAGGCGATCGCAACCGGAAAATAAAGCAAGATGGCAGAAGAAGGAAGGCGGGGAAATATGGAAGAAGAAATGGATTTTGAAAACCGGATCTTAGCACCGGAATACGGCAGAGAGGATTCGGATATCGAAGGGTCCCTGCGTCCCAAAACCCTGCAGGAATATATCGGTCAGGAAAGGGCCAAGGAAAATCTGTCGGTTTATATAGAAGCGGCGCGGATGCGCGCAGAACCGTTGGATCATGTGCTGCTGTACGGACCGCCCGGATTGGGCAAAACGACCCTGTCTGGCATCATCGCCAATGAGATGAATGTCAATCTGCGCATTACTTCCGGCCCGGCCATTGAAAAGCCGGGAGATTTGGCGGCCCTTTTGACCAATTTGGGGGAAAACGATATCCTCTTTATTGACGAAATCCACCGGCTGCCCCGGGCAGTGGAAGAGGTACTGTACCCTGCGATGGAAGATTACGCATTGGATATTATCATCGGAAAGGGTCCGTCGGCCCGCTCCATCCGAATTGATCTGCCCCATTTTACACTGGTCGGGGCGACGACCCGCGCCGGGCAGTTGACGGCTCCGCTGCGGGACCGGTTTGGCGTGATTTTGCGGCTGGAGCTGTACACCACCGAAGAATTGGCCCGGATCATCCGGCGCAGCGCCGGGATCCTGGGGATTGCCTGTGATCCCGACGGCTCGATGGAACTTGCCAAACGCAGCCGCGGAACCCCCCGTATCGCCAATCGCCTGCTGAAACGGGGGCGGGATTTTGCCCAGGTCATCGGGGATGGGACCATTACGCTGCCCATTGCCCGGCAGGCTTTAGACCGGCTGGAGATCGACGGGCTGGGGCTGGACGCGATCGACCGGCGGATGCTTTTGACCATTGTCCGCAATTACGGCGGCGGCCCGGTGGGGCTGGAAACGCTGGCAGCTGCCATCGGGGAAGAGGCGGTGACGCTGGAAGACGTTTATGAGCCTTATTTGATGCAGATTGGTTTTCTGAGCCGTACACCCCGAGGGCGCTGCGTTACCCCGGCGGGATACCGGCATCTGGGAATCGACGCTCCGGGAACCGGAAGCGACGGCCAGTTGAAACTGGATTTTTGATAAAGGAGCAAACATATGGGGAAACTGTTTGGGACTGACGGCATCCGAGGGGTTGCCAATAAAGAACTGAGCGTTGACCTGGCCATGGAAGTGGCACAGGCGGCAGGTACGGTCATCAAAGAGAAAATCGGACGGAAACCGTGTTTTGTCATCGGGAGGGATACCCGCTTGTCCTCCAGCATGCTGGAATCCGCCATGGCGGCAGGACTTTGCTCCGTGGGCTGCGACGTACAGCTTCTGGGAGTGGTGCCGACGCCGGCAGTGGCTTATCTGGTGCGGAGACTGGGGGCCGATGCTGGGATCATGCTAACCGCTTCCCACAACCCGTTCATGGACAATGGCATTAAAATCATCAGCGGCACGGGATTCAAGCTTTCGGATGAGGAAGAAGAGGAGATCGAAGCCATCATCATCGATAATGAGCGGGTACCGCCAAAAGCGGCACCGGAAGAGATCGGCAAGGTGACGGCCGCATTCGACGCGGTGGACCAATATATCGATTATTTGGTCGGTCTGGGAGAAGGCTCCCTTTCCGGCATGAAGGTCGCGCTGGATTGTGCCAATGGCTGCGCCAGCGTAACGGCGCCGAAAATTTTCAACCGTCTGGGCGCCGAGTGCCATGTGCTGCACGCAGAACCCAATGGGGTCAACGTCAACCGGGACTGCGGCTCCACGCACATGGGGAGCCTGCAGGAGTATGTCAAGGCAAACGGGTGCGATTTGGGCTTTGCTTTTGACGGGGATGCGGATCGCTGCCTGGCAGTGGACCGAAACGGCAACCTGGTAGACGGAGATGTGCTGATGGCCATTTTCGCGCTGGATCTGAAAAAACGCGGCAAACTCAAAAATAACGGCCTGGTGGTAACAGTCATGTCCAATCTGGGCTTGTTCCACTTCGCCAAAGAGAACGATATCACAACGCCGACCACCAAGGTGGGTGACCGGTATGTGCTGGAAACCATTATTCGGGATGGATACTGCCTGGGCGGCGAGCAGTCGGGTCATATCATCTTCTTCGATGATATGACCACCGGCGACGGACAGCTTTCGGCGGTACATCTTCTGGGTGTTTTGTCCCGGGAACAAAAACCGCTGCATGAACTGCGCCGGGTGATGAACACCTATCCGCAGGTTTTGAAAAATGTGCAGGCGGATGATGAATTGAAAGCTTCCCTGTGGGAGTTGGACGATCTGTTCAAAGAAATGGACGACCGGCTGGGGGATCGGGGGAGGGTGCTGGTGCGGCCTTCTGGTACCGAACCACTGGTGCGCGTGATGGTGGAAGGCGCTGATCCTGCCCAGATCGAGGAGATTGCCGGGATGATTGTCGGCGCCATTGAAGCCAAGAAGAAATAGGGGGCGCCGTATGAGAATTGCCGACCAGTGGAAGGACTATGAAATCATTGACACGTCCGGCGGAGAAAAGCTGGAACGTTGGGGTGATGTGCTGCTGATCCGGCCGGACCCGCAGATCATCTGGAACACCCCAAAAACGCATCCGGACTGGAAAAAGGCGGATGCCAGGTATATTCGCTCCAACGCGGGCGGCGGCAGCTGGCAAAACCGCACGCTGGACAAAAAAGAGTGGAAAATCCGGTATGGGGCGCTGACCTTTAAAGTCAGCCCTACCGGCTTTAAGCATACGGGCCTATTCCCGGAACAGGCGGTAAACTGGGACTTTATGGCGAAAAAAATCCGTTCGGCCAACCGGCCGGTAAAGATACTCAACCTGTTTGCGTACACCGGCGGCGCTACGCTGGCATGTGCAGAAGCGGGCGCTTCGGTCTGCCATGTGGATGCCTCCAAGGGGATGGTAGCCTGGGCCAGGGAAAACGCCGCGCTGTCCGGATTGGGGGACAAGCCCATCCGCTGGATTGTGGATGACTGTAAAAAGTTTGTGGAGCGGGAAATACGCCGCGGCAATCGGTACGATGGGATTCTGATGGATCCGCCGTCCTACGGGCGGGGACCCGGCGGTGAGGTCTGGAAACTGGAGGAGCAGATCTATGAGCTTTTGGAATTGACCGCACAGGTCCTTTCCGACGACGCGCTGTTTTTCCTGCTCAATTCCTATACGACCGGGCTGCCGGCCTCTGTTATGGAATATCTGCTGGGCGTTACCGTGGGACGCGGCCGGGACGGCCGGGTCTGGGCATCTGAAATCGGACTGCCGGTAACCGCCTCCGGCTTTTCACTGCCCTGCGGCTCCACCGCCGTGTGGGAACGATAACCTGAGTCAAGAAAGAAGGAATATCACATGGAACCGATTCTATCGGCAAGGGATGTATCCTTTGCGTATGACAATTATGAAGAAAAAAAGCTGCCGCCCGTTGTATTGGAGGATATTTCACTGGACGTCCAACCAGGGGAGTTTGTGGCGGTACTGGGGCATAACGGGTCGGGCAAATCCACCCTGGCCAAGCATTTCAACGCGATTTTGCTGCCCACTTCCGGTACGGTTTATGTCGGCGGTATCGACACCAAGGAGGAGGACCGGCTGTATGATATCCGCCAGACGGCGGGTATGGTGTTCCAAAATCCGGATAACCAGCTGGTCGCCACGATCGTGGAGGAAGATGTGGCCTTTGCGTTGGAAAATCTGGGCGTGCCGCCGGAGGAGATCCGCCGCCGGGTAGATGAATCGCTCAAAGCGGTGGGCATGTACGAATACCGGGAGCATTCTCCTCACCAGCTTTCCGGCGGGCAAAAGCAGCGGGTGGCCATTGCGGGCATCATCGCCATGCGGCCCAAATGCATTGTGCTGGATGAGCCTACTGCCATGCTGGACCCTCAGGGCCGGCGGGAAGTGCTTCAGACCATCCGACAGCTGGGAGATCAGTTCGGCATCACTGTCGTGCTGATTACCCATTATATGGACGAAGCTGCCCGGTGCGACCGGGTAGTTGTGGTGGATAATGGGAAAATCATTCTCGACGGAATACCTCGCAAGGTATTTTCCCACGTGGAACAGCTAAAGAGCGTCGGGCTCGACGTGCCGCAGGTGACAGAGCTTGCCTGGCTGTTGCGGCAAGACGGTTATGATCTGCCGGACGACATCATCTTCGAGGAAGAATGCGTCCAGGCCATTGAAAAACTGTTGGAGGAACGCCATGTCAGTCATTAAAACAGAGCATTTGACTCATACTTATTCACAGGGAACCAGCTATGAACAGGCGGCGGTCTCTGATGTAAACCTGGAAATCGAACCGGGGGAGCTGATCGGGGTTATCGGCCACACAGGGTCAGGCAAATCCACATTGATTCAGCATTTTAACGGCCTTTTACGTCCTACCTCCGGTAAAATTTATGTGGACGGCGAGGATATCTGGGAAAACCCGAAGGAAATCCGCCGGATCCGATTTAAAGTGGGATTGGTGTTCCAGTACCCGGAATATCAGCTGTTTGAAGATACGGTCTATAAGGACATTGCTTTCGGCCCGAAGAACATGGGCCTTTCAGAAGAGGAAATCGACCGTAGGGTCAAGGAAGCGGCGCTTTTTGTAGGGTTGAAGCCTCATCATATGGAAAAAAGCCCGTTTGAACTGTCCGGCGGGCAGAAACGCCGGGTGGCCATTGCCGGGGTCATTGCCATGAGCCCGGAGGTGCTGATCCTGGACGAGCCGACCGCCGGCCTGGACCCCAAGGGCAGGGAACGGATTTTGGGTCAGATCCTGGAGTATCATCGGGAGCAGAAAAAGACCATCCTGCTGGTATCCCACAGCATGGAGGATGTGGCCAAATACACCGAAAAGGTGCTGGTTATGAACCACGGTAAGGTAGCGATGTTCGACGAAGTGGAAAAGGTGTTCTCCCGCAGCCGGGAAATCGAGGCCATGGGCCTTGCGGTGCCGCAGGTATCACGGGTGTTTTTGTCGCTGAGCGAAAAAGGATGGCCGGTTCCCGCCAACGTCTACACCGTGGACCAGGCTAAAACGGTGTTGGAAAAGATTTTAAAGCAGGGGGGAAGCGCCAATGCTTAAGGATATCACCATCGGACAGTATTTTCCGGGCAAATCGGTGCTGCACCGGTTGGATCCCCGGATGAAGATTTTGCTGACGATAGGCTACATTGTTATGTTGTTTACCGTATCCAATCCGCTGGGCTTGTGCGTGGGAATTCTGTTTTTGATTTTTGCCTACGCCATTTCCGGCATTCCGCCCCGCATGATCACCAAAAGCTTAAAGCCGGTGATCCCAATCATTATCTTTACCACCGTGCTCAACATGTTCTTTGTCAAAGGCGACCCGCTGTTTGACTGGTGGATCATCCATATTTCCCGGCAGGGACTCCTGACGGCGGTGGTGATGACCATCCGTATCATCTGTCTGATCGCGGGCACGTCGCTTTTGACCTATACGACCTCGCCGATCGCGCTGACCGATGGATTGGAACGTTTGATGAAGCCGCTGAAAAAAATCCATTTTCCGGTACATGAATTGTCCATGATGATGACCATCGCCCTGCGGTTTATTCCGACCCTGATTGAGGAAACGGACAAGATCATGAACGCGCAGAAAGCCCGCGGCGCCGATTTGGAAAGCGGCGGCATTATGCAGCGGGCCAAAGCGCTGGTCCCGATTTTGATTCCGCTTTTTGTTTCGGCTTTCCGCCGGGCGGATGAATTGGCGCTAGCGATGGAGTGCCGCTGCTACCGGGGAGATGCGGGCCGCACCCGCATGAAACAGCTGCATTACAGCTGGCAGGACGGTGTGGCTGCAGCAATGACGGTGGCTTGCATCGGCGCCGTTATCGCGGTAAATATCTTTGCTCCGGTGATGTTTTAAAAAACTTAAAAACCGGGTGCGCGGAAAGGGGGAGCGAATATGCGCAATATATTGATGACCCTTTGCTATATCGGCACCGCCTACCATGGTTCTCAGGTGCAGGCCAACGCGCTGTCGGTCACAACGGTGGTACAGGACGCGATGGAGACCGTGCTGCACCGGCGGGAAGATGTGAAAGGCTGTTCCCGTACCGACGCAGGCGTGCACGCCAACCGGTTTTGCATGAACTTTCACACCCAAAGCGATATTCCGCTGTACGCGCTGAAGCGCAGCCTCAATGCGCTTTTGCCGGATGATATTGGGGTGTTGGACTGCCGGGAAGTGCCGGCGGATTTCCATGCCCGGTACAGTTGTGTGGGCAAGCGCTACCGGTACTTGATCTGGAACGCGGACGGCAAAAATCCATTTTACCGGGGCCGCGCGCTGGAATACTGGCAGCCGCTGGATCTGGACAAGATGCGGCCGGTATGCGAAATGCTTTGCGGCACCCATGATTTCCGGGGATTTTGCAGCGCAAAAACCGATTTGGAGGATACGGTGCGTACCGTTTACCGCTGTGAAGTCGAACGGGAGGGGAATCTCGTTGTCTTTACCATAGAAGGCGATGGCTTTTTATACAATATGGTGCGGATCATTGTGGGGACTCTTTTACGGGTCAATGAAGGGAAAATCAATCTTGGCCAGGTGCGCCGGGCACTGCAGGAGCGGGACCGGTCATTGGCGGGCGTCACCGCGCCGGCCTGCGGATTATATCTGGACGAGGTTTTTTATTCGCAGCCGGATCATTGGAAAGATTAAAAGAAGATTTTTCGTGATTGGTTTTACATTGTTCGAACCAAGGATAATCGGAAAGGATGGGGAAAATTGGGACAGCTCGAAGATATTGAGCGGCTGCGGAAAAAGCGCAACCGGCGGCAGAATTTCAAGCGGCTGGGCGTTTTTTTGCTGATTTTGGCCATCTTTTTCGCTGGTTGGTTTGGCTGGGAGAAAGTCAAACAAACAAGCCTGGCTGAACAACTGGCCGGCGGGTTCGCGGAATTGGGCTCGGGCAGCGGATATCCGGTGGAGTTTTCCGGCGTAACAGTCCGCCAGGTGCAAACCATGGGGAATACGCTGCTGGTTCTGACCGACACCCACCTGCATATCTATAATAAGAACGGAAAGCTGCTGCGGGAGGTATCGCACGATTACAGCAATCCGGTCATGAAATGTTCCAGCAGCAGAATTATTCTGTATGATCCCGCCTCCAAAACGATGCGGGTGGAAAGCAAAACAAAAACGATCAAGGAAATGGTCTTTGAGGAACCGGTGCTGTTTGCCGCGCTGTCCAAACAAAATGATTTGGCGGTGATCACCAACACCCAGCGATTTTTAGGACAGCTGGAGGTGTATAACAGTTTGCTGCAGGAACCGGTCTTTTCCTGGAAATCGGCAGAAAGCTATTTATACGGAGCAGCTTTCCTGCAGGATGGCAGCATAGCGGTCTCTTCCGTCCAGGTTTACGGAGGGGATCTCGTCAGCGGGCTGACGATGTACCGGCTGAATGAAGAAACGCCTTTTGCGCAGAAGCAATACGCAGACGAAATCATCCATGATATCAGCTTTCAAAACGGCGAACTGCAGGTGCTGACCGATCAAAATGCCTATTACTATTCAGAATCCGGCAAAGAGAAAGCAATCGTGTCTTTTCAAAATGAGCCGCTTCGCATGTTCCGCTCCCGGGGAGAGAAAATTTCCGCTTTGGTATTGGGAGATTACCGGGAGTTCAAATCGGTCAAACTGTCTTTGCTGGGCGCTTGTGACCAGCCGGGCAGCTCGGTGTCCCTGCGGTCCCAGGTAGACGCGATCGATGTCAGCGACAGCCGGGCGGCGCTTCTGTCCGGCAACCGCATTGAGATTTATAACGCGGCGGGGGAGCTGACCCAGCAGATCACGCCGAATACGGAGGTCTTGTTTTTAGCGTTGGGAAACGGGTATGTTTATTATGTAACGCCCGATGCTGTCTGCCAGGAACCCCTTTCCTGATTGCTTTGCTTGTAACGCGGCGGCTCTAAAAAAGAGAGAGGAGATTGACATGGAAAGATTTTTGCCGGTTTTATTGGACTTGGCAGCTGTTTTGTTTGTCATTGTATATATCCGGTCGGCAGCCCGCCGGGGATTTGTGCGCACGCTGGTGCAGCTGATCGGCTTTTTTATCTCTTTGTTTCTGGCAAACGCTCTTTCCGGCGCCGCGGCGGAATATACTTTTGCGCACTTTGTCAAGCAGGGTTTGACTGATCGGATTTCGGATCAGATTCTTTCTTCCGGTTCTGCCGGCGCATTTTTGCAGACACTGGCGGCCGCTTTGGAAAGTATTCCGGCCTATCTGCGAAACGCGCTGGAATTTGCAGGTCTCCCGGCAAACTTGCCGCTGCCGGAGATATCCGGCAACGTGGAACAGCTGGCGGGGGATATTGTGGAACAAACCATCGGCCCTACCTGCATCGCCCTTTTTTCCACCGTTTTTTTTCTGCTGTTTTTCTCGGCTTTCATGTTTGTGACCAGAATGATTTCCCGCTGTTTTTCGGGACTGCGCCGCATCCCGGTCGTCGGGCCGCTTAATTCGCTTTTGGGCGGCTGCATCGGCGCGGTGGAGGGCATGTTGTATTTGTATTTGATCGTTGCTGTTGCAAGCCTTGTTTTGGCGCTGATCGGCGACAGCATCCCGTATTTGAACCGGCAGACATTGGAGAACACCTGGCTTTTGCGGCTGTTTTTGGAAAAAAACGCTTTAGGATCTCTGCCAACGCCGGATTTTTCCGGTGCTATCGCCATTGGCCAGGCCTTTCTTCGTTCGGTTACAGGACGATAAAGTTTTTTTCTGTGCGCAGTTTTTTTCATAGCCAGTTCATATTTGCTTTTTATAATGAGCTTCAATCAAAGCTTATCCAGGATAGAAATTGTTTTTGAAAGATATATGAGGTGTAGATTTTGGCAATGAGTATGTTGTGTTCCAGATGCAAAAAAAGAGTCGCAGTGGTTTTTATGACCCGAATGGAAAACGGAAAAACCATTAATGAGGGGTTGTGCCTGCAGTGTGCCAGGGAACTTGGTATCGGCCCGGTCAATGAGCTGATGGAAAAGATGGGCATTACCGACGACGAAATCGAAAATATGAATGACCAGCTGATGGGCATGATGGATGAAAACGGCGAGGAAATGGATATGGAACAGGAGCCGGATGACCCGGATTTTGTGCCCGGAGGTGCGCAGACATTCCCGTTTTTGCAAAATATGTTCGGCAAAATGAACGCACAGCCGGAGCGGGACCAGGGCGCCTCGGAACGGAAAAAACGCCACGCAGACGCGAAAGAGAAAAAAGCGCCCAAGCGAAAGTTTCTGGAAACGTACTGCTCGGATTTGACGCAGAAGGCGCGGGACAATCAGCTGGACCGCATCATAGGCAGAGACGAGGAAATCTACCGGGTGGTGCAGATCCTCAACCGCCGGACCAAGAATAACCCATGCCTGATCGGCGAACCCGGCGTTGGAAAAACGGCGATTGCGGAGGGAATTGCCCAGCGCATCGCACAGGGCGCGGTACCGCAAAAATTAAAAGACAAGGAAATCCATTTGCTGGATATGACCGCCCTGGTGGCCGGCACGCAGTTCCGGGGCCAGTTTGAAAGCCGCGTCAAGGGCCTGATCGACGAAGTCCGCGCACTGGGAAATATTATCCTGTTTATTGATGAGGTTCACAATCTGGTGGGCGCCGGCGACGCGGAGGGCTCCATGAGCGCCGCCAACATCCTGAAGCCGGCCCTTTCCCGGGGTGAAATCCAGGTGATCGGCGCGACGACTTTCGGCGAGTACCGCAAGTATATTGAAAAAGATTCGGCGCTGGAACGGCGTTTCCAGCCGGTGACGGTAAATGAACCTTCTATCGAGGAAGCGGTGAAGGTCATCGAGGGGATCCGCGGCTATTATGAAAAATATCACCGGGTCACCGTTTCCCCGGAAATGGCCCGCAGCATGGTTGTGCTGTCCGAGCGGTATATCAACGACCGGTTTCTGCCGGATAAAGCAATCGATTTGCTGGACGAAGCCTGTTCCTGCGCCGCGCTGCGCAATAAGGAAATGGCCGAGTATGATGAACTGGAGAAAAAGCTCTCCGATTCCCGCCGAAAAGTAGAGGAGCTGGAAAGTGATTCGGAGCATTTGGATTATGAACAGCTGGCCAAGATCAAAGCAGACCAGCTGCAGATGGCGGCCAAGCTGGACGAATTGGAACCGAAAGCGCTGGGTGCTGAGGTGACCAGCGAGGACGTGGCCAAGGTGATTGAACTTTGGACCGGTATCCCCGCCAGCAAGATCAAAGAGTCGGAACTGAACAAGGTGGCCCGGCTGGAGCAAACGCTGAAAAAGAAAATCATCGGCCAGGATGAGGCGGTGGAGCTGGTGGCTTCGGCGGTGCGCCGCAGCCGTGTCCAGATTTCTGCCCGGAGAAGGCCCGCGTCTTTCATTTTTGTTGGGCCGACCGGTGTGGGAAAGACTGAACTGGTAAGAGTGCTGTCCCAGGAACTGTTTGATTCAACCGACCCGCTGATTCGTTTGGACATGTCGGAATTTATGGAAAAACACTCAGTCTCCCGGATTGTCGGAGCGCCTCCCGGATATGTGGGCTATGACGAGGCAGGCCAGCTGACGGAAAAAGTCCGCCGCCGTCCGTATTCCGTGATCCTGTTTGATGAGATCGAGAAAGCCCATCCGGATGTGATGAATATTCTGCTGCAGATTCTCGATGAGGGCAAATTGACCGATGCGCACGGCCGCACCGTTTCGTTTGAAAACACGGTCATCGTGATGACCTCCAACGCGGGCAGCGAGTGGAAAGAGAGTACCGTTGGCTTTACGAAAAACGAGGCCCAGGCCAGAAAGGACCACACCTATAAGGCATTGTCTCAATTTTTGCGGCCGGAGTTTTTAGGGCGTATCGACGAAATTGTTACATTCCGCCAGCTGGATGAGAAGGATTACGAAAAAATCGCGGCGCTGATGCTGCAGGAACTGGTGGAACCCATGAAAGAAAAGGGCATCGCATTCGGCTGGGATGAAGCGGTGCTGGCGTTGATCGCGAAAGAGGCTTATGGCAACAAGAGCGGTGCCCGCGACCTGCGCAGGGTTATCCGCCGCCAGGTAGAAGACCCCATCTGTACGCTGCTTGTGGAGCAGATCGACGGGCAGGTCGCGCTGATAAAAGCGATCGATCAGGACGGGAAGATTAAAATCGTATCAGCGTAAATAAAGACGCAAAAAGGCGGGTTCCCCGCCTTTTCTTGCGTATAAGTGGATGATGGTGGAGAAAATAAAATGGGATTGACACAAGAATGTGCCGAAAAGCATTGACAAACAGACCATAGTTTGATAAAATATCATCTGTCGCTAAAGCCTGCGGGTGTAGTTCAATGGTAGAATTCCAGCCTTCCAAGCTGGTTACGTGGGTTCGATTCCCATCACCCGCTCCATTTTAATTTTAGCAGCTTTGGCTGCTGATTTTATCTATGCGCCTTTAACTCAGCTGGATAGAGTAACTGCC